>Ga0315289_10007410_pt1 | contig 15986 bp, 19 predicted proteins | sample YL17G11_40_MG_FD_203452 | JGI IMG/M metagenome (GOLD analysis project Ga0315289, IMG submission 203452) | Sediment microbial communities from Yellowstone Lake, YNP, Wyoming, USA - YL17G11_40 | ecosystem: Environmental > Aquatic > Freshwater > Lake > Sediment | place: USA: Wyoming | collected... | reverse complement strand
CTCCTTGATGGATTGATGTATTGATTAATAATTGATGCATGGAGATTGTATCTTGGAAAATCTGCTGCCTGTATCTCCCCAACTATCACCCCCTTTCTCGTGCTTGCGCATGCTCATTGCACGGCCACCGGACAGGTGCCGGTCAATACCAAGGGCTTGACCTCAAACCCCAAGATCGCATGAGTTCCTATAACAAGACAAAACACTGCTCACGTAAAGCAGGAAAACATACATCGCACACGCTCTCTTGAATGCAAGATGTATGCAAAACAGAGTCTGTATAATTTCAACTCTTTATATACCCCAAACGCGGGGTCGCGCCGTGTGTACGGAAAATGTTTACCACTCGTGTGAAATTTGTTTCCACTCGCGTCGTTGGTTCTGCATGCAGGTAGAGGACAGACGTTTCCTCCCCCGCGGTCTTGGCAGGGGACCGCTTCCGCTCTCTCTTTAGGGGCAACAGAAGCCCGAGATGCACGCTTTACAGCCCTGCCACGGGAAAGAGGCGTAGTCGACGTATGCCGTAACTGTGCCGTCGTTGATATACCAGTGTCCACCCGAGGCGTGCCTGTTTTTCACATCGAGATAGGAAGCCTGCCATCCCGTGGGATACTCGCACCAGCCGCGCAGGAAGCCGTTAAAATGCACGACATCTACGGGCGCATACTGCCAGCCCTGAACGATGGTGAGTCCGTTCGTGCATGTATCGGTGTAGCGGGAGAAGCTAAAAATGGCCGCCGCATCCAGCCCCGTGGATGCATCGAGGTACATCTGCAGGCGGAGTGTCCCCCCGCCCGAACCCGTGCGCGTTTCATCGATCGGCAAGCTTGCTTCCGGATGGGGGTGCACCTTTTCAATATACGTATGGATGCAATTCCCGGCCCGCTCCGTGGTAGCGAGGAAGGGCATCATGCGGGCCGGGTTTTTCAAGATGCCGATGGTCGACCCGCCCTCGGGCCAGCTTACGGCTCCGGCTTGGGTGCCGTCAAAGGACTGCACCTTGTAAAAATAGGCTTTGCCGGCACTCACGTGCGTGTCAATGTAGGTGGTGTCCGATCCGGCGTACACCGGCGGGTTTGACCATCCGGGATCATCGGGGAGCGGACTCGCTGCCCGTAAGAGTCTGTAGCTCGTCGGATGCGCGAGCCCGCCCGGCCAGTTCCACGTGACCACGATCGTATCGGCGGCGACCATATCATCCGCGGTTATGGCCGATTTCGGCGCACACCCCATACACAGGAGTGCGCCTGCCACCACTACCATGAGCACCAGAGCTGTTCTCATACGTTCCCTTCAGCGGGGATGCCTGCCGCGCAAAGCCTGGAAAACAAGCCGCGCGCATCTCCGCGACCATTACCCCCGAGCGCAGACCCGCGCATTTCCTCCCCACGCTCCGGACTTAGGCCCGGTAAAGCATTGAGGGCCGGAACACCAGCCCACTGTTCTGCCTGCCCCCATAAAAGACCAAAACAATGCCCGTGTAAAGCACAAAAAGAGAGCGCGCCCACGCCCTCTCGTATGCAAAATCTGTGCACGCGAACAGGCTGTGCACAGCCGCGCATTTCCCTGCTTTTAAGGAAAGGCCGCGTCAAGCGGGAGGTAAATATTTACCGCAAAAATGGAAAGCGATTTCCTTTCTCGGCCCGGGTGAACCTTTCTGGGGAGCTCATATCCCTGCCCGCTCCCCACGGGCGGCATGCGCTGAGCTCTTTCGCCGGGAGCTCTTCTGCCTGTTGCAATCCGACGCCATTGCCTTTATGGTTAACCTGCATGCAGCGCATGGAAAGGAGGGAGCATGCCCACCCAACAGGTAGGGGATATCCGGATGCACTACGCAATGCACGGGGCAGGATTTCCGCTCATCATGATCATCGGAATGAGCGCCAACATTGACTGGTGGGATCCGCGGCTGATCCTCGCCTTTGCGGAGAGCTACAAGACCGTTGTGTTCGATAACCGGGGCACGGGCCGATCCGGGATCTCAGATAAGGAGTTCTCGATCCGCCTGTTTGCCGATGACACCGCCGCCTTGCTGGATGCCCCGGGGATATCCAGGGCGCATGTCTTCGGCCTTTCCATGGGGGGCATGATCGCGCAGGAGTTGGCGCTCAATCATCCCGAGAAGGTGGATAAGCTCATCCTATGCTCAACCACGTGTGGAGGCCGAAAGGGGGTGCCGCCTTCCCTGGACGTGCTCAACCTCCTTATGGCGGAACGCGATAGGATCTCACCCGAAGAGCGAGCCAGGCAGATCGTCTCCCTGCTCGTTACCCCGGAGTTCATGGAAAACAACCCGGTGATCGTGGAATTGATGATCCAGCAGATCCTCAAACAACCCATCTCCTCTGCAGCGTACACACAGCAGGTGACGTCCTTAACTACCTTTGACACCTCGGAGCGGCTTCATCAGATCACGGCCCCTACCCTGATCCTCCACGGCCGGCGTGATACGCTCCTGCCGTATGCGAACGGCCCCATCCTCGCCCAGACCATAAGAAACGCCCGCTTGATCAGCTTTGAGCATGCGGCCCATGCCATCATGGAAGAGATGGACACGCTCATCCCTGCCTGCCTGGAGTTTCTGGCTGAAGCCTAAGCCGGATTGGTCGGGGGATTGAGCTTTTTTTATTCATGTACAGGCGCCTGCTTGAGAACATTACAGGAGAGGGAGGGTTACGCGATGAAGAAGATCTGGTGGGTGGTGCTGCCGGCGATCGTTGCGGGGTGCTCCTTCGCAACCTCGCACAAGCTCGGCGTTGAGAGCTACCGTGACCTGGCGCTGAGCGAGACGACATGCGCGGAGCAGGTGTTCCCCTTCAACCAGGGGTCAAGCTGCCCGTCCGGTGCGTTCGATCACTTCATGATCCGCCGCCTCGTCGATTTCGGCGAGCGGCCGGCGTGGTCTCCGGACGGGAAGAAGATCGCCTTCCTGGACAAGGACTTCGGCAACGTCTATGAGCTCGACGTGGCCTCCGGCAAGGTGGCGTGCATCACCTGCAACTTCGCACACGAGGGGTTCCTGCGCGTCCACTACCTCAAGGACGGGGACTATCTCCTCCTGGGACCGAAGAAGTTCACCTCCGATTTCAGGAGCAGATACTTCGGCACCGGATTCTTCTGGATGCCGGCCGACCGTTCGGCGCCGCCCGCATGGATGGGGGAGGAGCACTACGAGGGCGTGGCTGTCTCTCGGGAATCGCGCAAGATCGCCTATTCCAAGACATGGTTCGACCACCCCTACCTCTGCCACAGCAGGATGTATGTCGCCGAGGTCACCCCACAGGGAAAGATCGTCAACAGGAAAATGGTGTACTGGTCCCTGCAGCTCATCGAGGCCCAGGACTTCCTTCCCGGGGATCGTGGTCTCACCTTCTCGCGCTACACGCCCAACTACGATGCCCTGACCCTGGACCTAGCGCGCGGTACGGTGATCAACCAGTCCAAGTCGCCGGCCACCGAAGAGGCGGAAGGCCTCTTCCCGGACGGGACGTTCACCCTCATCGAGTCTGACCGCCACAGCGGGAAAGAGGGCGAGATGGATCTCGACCTCTACCTGCTCCGCCTCGACGGCACCGGCAAGGATGTGCGCCGGCTCACCCACTTCTCCGACACCCCGGACCAGAAGGCCAACAACCCGGTCGTCAGTTCCGATGGGTGCCGGGTCGCCTTCATGAAGGCCGTGAAGGCGAAGGACTGGACCAAGGCCCAGGGTGAAGGCGCAGGCATCTATCTGCTCGAATTCTATTGCTGCGGACCCTGAGCGCCCTTTTCGGAAGCGGGCCTGCGCATGCGTTCGGGCATGCAGGGCTTGGCGGGGGCGGTTGCTGGGGAGCTTTCAATTCCCCGTCCCTGACCGATGGCGAACCCTCCGAAGGTTCAGGGGGGATAGGGGGTAGGGGTATTTTTTATAGGAGGTCGATGTATGGACCATGCACAGCCTTTCCGGATCGATACGATGGCAATCGTGCGCGAGCTGGCAGCCTTGCCGCATCGCGGGGCGACGACCGCAAATGAGAAGCGCGCCGCCGAATTGCTCGCACGCGCTCTGCAAGCGCTCGGCGCGCGCGTGGAACGCCAGCCGTTTAAGACCGCGAAGACCTATATCAGCGAGGTGTGGTGGCTGCTCGGGGCATTATCCCTGACCCTTATCCTCACCCCCTTCATCGCCTGGATTGCGTTCGCGCTCATGCTCCTCATCACGGCCACGGCGTTGCGGTATTTTGACTGGCGTTCTTCTCCGCTTTCCCTCCTGCCGCCGCGGGCGGTTTCCGAAAATATTCTGGGCAAAGACCCGCATGAAGGCAAGCACGATCAGGGGCCGCAGCCGGGCCTCAAAAGGAAGAAACTGATCCTCATGGCGCATTATGATTCGGCGCCCGTGTCACTCCTCTACCAGCCGCCGCTCGTGAAGGACTTTCGCCGGTCGCTCCTCTGTAGCCTCGGACTGATGGCAGGGGCGGTTCTCATCACCCTCCTGGAAGTGCTGGGTATGGGGCGGCCCATAACGGCATGGGCACGGTGGTTGCTGGTCGCCTATTTCCTCGTGCAGGGTATCCTGTCAACCATCGATTACCTGCGCTATGGGTTCGCCAATGGCGCCGCCGACAATGCTACCGGCGTTGCTGTAGCGCTTGCCGGCGCGGAACGCCTGTGGCGCGATCCGATAGCCGGCTGGGAGGTGGAAGTCGTGCTGACCGGCGCCGAGGAAGTCGGCATGGTCGGCGCCAGACAATACTTCCTTGCCCAAAAGGATCGCCTGGATGCGAACGCCACGTATGTCATGAACTTCGATAATTTGGGAAGCGGCGCGGTGAAGATCATCACCCGCACAGGGAGCATGACCACCGTGGTGTATGACAACGCGCTGGTGCATGCCGCCCTGCAGACCGCCGCGGCCGATCCGCAATATCGCCACATCAAGACCGGGGTCTGGCACACGGGAGACTTCGACAGCATCTGGTTCGCGCGGGCCGGAATACCCTCTCTGACCATTGCCGCCCAGGATGAACAGGGACAGATCCCCTTCCTCCATCGGCCGAACGATACGATAGACAATGTGGATGCGAACGTCGCCCGCTGTGCCGTAGGGTTTGCGGAGGCGACGATCAGGCGCCTGGCGGCGTCGGTGTGAAATCTGTTTTGAAAGCAAATGCCGATCAAAAAGCGCATACCCCCCATCCCCCCTGAATCTTCAGGAGGGCTAGACATCCGCCTGCACGGCGGATCCGTGGCCCCGCTTGAGATCAAAGGGGGGGGTCGGGGGGAGTGAGCTTTTATCGATTGTGCAGGGGTTGAAAGGGGTTCGTATGGAACTGGCGTATGGAAAGGGATTGCTTCCGGTGGACCTGGATGAGGCGCACTTCGATCTCACGACTGTCCTCCCCCGGGAGCGCGCCGCACTTGAGAATCCACATGCGGTCTTCCTGAAAAAGGCCCGCCATCCTCTGGAGGCCGTCCCCTTGCCTGAGCTCGTGCGGCACCGGGGACTGCGTAAACCGAAGGTAGCGATCGTGATCGCCGATCATACCCGTCCGGTTCCCGATCGTCTGCTCGTGCCGTGGATTGTGGAAGCGCTCAATGTAGAGGACATCCTTGTCACGATCCTCGTCGGCACCGGGACGCACCGGACGACGACGGAGGCGGAATTGGAGCGCATGCTGGGGAGAGAGAATCTGAAACGGTTCCGGGTCATCTCGCACGATTGCCGGGACCCCTCGCACCTGGTCCGAGTCGGGTCATCGGCGGATGGAGGGATATGTCATCTGAACCGGATTTACTGCGAGGCGGACATACGCCTCTGCACCGGGTTCATCGAACCCCACTTCTTTGCCGGTTTCTCGGGCGGGGGGAAGGCCATCGTCCCCGGTATCGCCGGTTTGGACACCATCTGCCATGCGCACCGCGCAGAGCTGATCGCCCACCCGGATACGACCTGGGGCAATATCGACGCCAACCCCCTCCAGAAACTCATCCGCGAGATGGTTTGCCTGTGCCCGCCGGATTGCATCGTCAATGTCTCCCTGAACAATTGCAAGGAGATGACGGACATTTTCATCGGCGATTGTATCGCAGCCCATGAGGAGGGGTGCAGGCATGTGCGCGAGGTGACGTGCGTGCCCGCAGCCCGGAAGTACCCCGTGGTCGTCACGAGCAACAGCGGATACCCGCTGGACATGAACTATTACCAGACCGTAAAAGGGTTATCCGCCGCCGCACGCATCACGGAGGACGGGGGCAGCATCATCATGGCGAGCGAATGCAGCCAGGGGATTCCTGCAGAGAGCGCCTTTGAGAAAATGCTCGCGCTCCCCACCGCCTCGGAGCGCCTGCTCGACGATATTCTCAAGGCCTCCCCAACCGAGATTGACCAGTGGCAGGCGCAGGTGCTGCTCCAGATCATCGGCAGATACCGGGTGTATCTCTTTTCGGCGTTGAGCCGGACCCTGCAACCCATAACGAGGGTGGAGCACATCGATGATATCGGCGCGACCCTGCACGCGCTCAAAGAGGAGTCGCGCGCCGAGCGACTCTCCGTCGCCGTGCTGCCCATGGGTCCGATGACCATCCCGATGCTCTCTCCCCCATGAAGGAGTTCGAGTTGCAATAAAAAACTCTCCACATCCCTCCTGCGTCTTCGGGGGGGGCTAGACATTAAATGGTCGCTTCGCCGCGCGGTGCGATACGCGACGTTCCCCCGTGATCATCGGATCCTTGGCCCACCTCAAGACCAAGGGGATGTTTGGCAGGTGGCCAAGCTTGGCACAATTCGCAGATCCGCGCTCGGCCCTCGGGGCTATGCGATCTTGCGCGTCATTTTCTTCAGATGGCTGATGCGGCGGCGCAGGCGGTCGGAGAGTTTCCTGTCGCCGGCTTTCTGGGCGGCTTTTTTGGCGTCTCTGAGGTGCATGATCTTGGCCTTGAGTTCCGGCTTGGCAAGCTTGGTTTTCACACGCACATGCGGCTTTTTCTTCTTCTTGGGGGGCTCTTCCTCCCTGATGCCCTTGGCCTCCTTGATGAAGGCCACGAGCTCATCCTTGTGCATATCGTGGATCGCCTTGTCCAAGTGCTCATGAGGAATGGTCATTGCCATTTCCTTCAATTCGATGACGGTCATTTTTTCGAGCGGCTGCTCTTCCTTAAGATGACTCATCCTCTCTCCTCCTTATCGGGGGTTTGCTTTCAAGGGGGTAAACTCATCAGCTGCGCAGGTTTTATTGTACGCAAGCCGGGCAGGAATTACAACCCGTATTTCATGGAAAACCCTCCTCGTCCGCTGCATGTCCAGGTTCGCTTGTCCTTGTCCCCCAGACCCAATGCCATGGGGACGAGCAAACGGGGAGGGCTGTTGCCTTGACGAACCTGAGCGATACCAACCCTGGACAATGATCACGATGCCGTGTCGTGCGCATGATGGAAAGGGGGAAGAGCGAAACGCACCTAAAGTGGGCTTGAGAGGATGACGATAAGCGCTTGAGGAGCTTACGGATATGCGAAGGTACAATATCTATGCCTCGATGCCCACGGCGGGCAGGTTTGAGCTCATCAAGGAAAATCCCACTTCAGGCTGCTGCCAGGAGAAGGAGTACTGGGCCGAGTGCTTCACCTGGGAGGATTTGAAGAAGGTGATCCCCTATCTCAGGTCCCACGGCTGGAAACTCAACATCGAACCGGTGGAGGAGGACGACATCTACGGCAAGATGCATATCTATTCCTTCACCTATGGGATCAATCACGATATCCAGATCATGAACATGGCGGGGATCCACGTGATCATGGCGCGTGATATCGTGGCCCCCAAGGCGATCAGAGATTCTTTTAATCCCAGGTATTGACTTATCCTTTTTTGTCATTAATAATTTTATACAGTTAGCGGTTAGAATAAAGGAGGTATGTATGGGCACCCTGACAAAGAATGGCGTTATCGATGAAATCGTTTCGGGCACGGGGCTGTCTCGCAAAGAAGCTTCAGAGGCCATCGAGACCTTCATCGAGATTGTCAAGGATCAGCTGGGAAAGGGCGAGAGCGTTTCCATATCCGGATTCGGCAAATGGAAGGTAAGGGGCAAGAATGCCAGGAGGGGCCGCAACCCGCAGAGCGGCGATGAAATCACCATCACACCGCGCCGCGTGGTGACGTTCTCGCTCTCGAATGTTTTGCGGGCACGGCTGACGGAAAACAAGGGAAAGTAACGGATACTATCCTGGTACAAGCTGTTTGGGCTGGAAAAACCGGAGCAGGCGGTGAGAAGTCCACCGCCTGCTCTTTTTGGGGCAGTATGCTGTGGCCGGTGTTTAATTCCCCGGCTCTATAGCCTCAGTGGGACACACATCCGCACAGGCACCACAGTCCGTACAGAGGTTGGGGTCGATGACATACTTATCGTCGCCTTCGCTGATAGCATTCACCGGGCATTCCTCCACGCAGGTTCCGCAAGAGATGCACTCATCCGTGATCTTATACGCCATAGCTATCCTCCTTTCTTAGTCACAAGCTGCTATAGGAAATAGGTTGAAAATGCAAGCGGATTTTTCGCATGCCAAGGCATAGGCGGAAGGCGGGAGGCAGAAGAGAAAGAGGCAAAACGCAAGCCCCCAAAGGCTTAAAAAAAGAGCTGTGATACGTCCCCTTAAACATGCCAGGCGATTCTATCCTTCTCTTTCACTTCTGCCTTCTTTCTTCTGTCGTCCTTGACCCTGAAGGGAGATGATTGTATGAGACGGAAAAGGAGGGAGAGCATGGAACACATTAACCTGGCGGATCGGCCGCCGCGGGAAATTGCCCCCGGATATAGAACGCGGTATGTCCATACGGAGCATGTCACCATCCAATACTGCACCATCACCGCCGGTTCCCCCATGCCGGAGCATGCCCACCCCCATGAGCAGGTGAGCACGGTCATCCGGGGGCGCTTCGAGATGGTCGTGGATGGCAAGACTATGCTCCTCGAGGAAGGATCAGCGCTCGTTATTCCACCCCATATCAAGCATGCCGGGACCCCACTCACGGACTGCTACATCATCGATGTCTTCCATCCGCGCAGGGAGGATTTCATTGTCCGATGAGGTCCTCATCAGGGCTTTGAAGGATAGGTCGTATTTCTTCGACCACGGCATACGCTTTGCGTGCAGGCGGTGCGGCGCCTGCTGCAACGGAGAGCCCGGCGTCATCTATGTCCTGGAAGAGGAGATCGCAAGGATGGCAGGGTTCGTGGACATATCCCGGAAAATCTTCATCGAGCGATGTATGTACCCGTTTCAGGACAGCTACAGCATCCGGGAGGATGAGACCGGGAGGTGCATCTTCTACGAGAACGGGTGCGCCATCTATCCGGTGCGCCCTCTGCAATGCCGGACATTCCCCTTCTGGTTCCACAACCTCCGCTCCTTGCAAGCATGGCAGGGTGTAGCCAAAAAGTGTGCGGGCATCGGCACAGGCCGCCTCTACACCAAGCAGGAGATCTTCGCAATTGCTCAAGCCTCTCTCTCTCTCTTCATAGCCATACAAGATCTCCTCGCTTAGGCTGTTTTTCCCTTCCAACTGTTCTTTTCCACCTTTGTTTTTGAGCTTGAGGAAATATAAAAACATTGCCCTTGAAATCACGCCCGGCATCATGTAGAAAGTGAGTATTCGCTCACTAGGCGAGGAAGGCCATGGCACGCGAGACATTTAAACGCATACCCCTTGAAAAACAGGAACTCATCCTGGATGTCGCCACCCGCGAATTCGGCGAGAACGGCTACCACAAGGCGAACGTTAACACCATCGCCGACAAGGCGGGCATATCCATCGGCGCCATGTACAAGTACTTTTCCAGCAAGGAGGAGCTCTTCTGTGAGACGCTCGAGATGGGCATCCGCATCCTCAACACCATGTTCTCGAGCATCAGCCATGCGCCTGGGGATCCGTTCGAAAAAGTCCGTGCCGTATTCGAAAATGTCCTGGCTTTTGCCCGCGAGAAACCCTATCCGCTCCAGATCTACATGATGTTGCTCTCATCGAATATGGATGAGTTCGCGAAAAGATACGCACACACCATCGAGGAGGTCGGCCATACCTTCTTCAAACAGATCATAAAAGATGGCATCCGGGACGGCTACATCGACGAGGACCTCGACATCGATACCGCTACGTTTTTTCTGGACAACCATCTCATGATGTTCACCTTCTCACAGATCTCGCTCTATCTCAAAATCAGACAGGAGACCTTCCTTGAGGGCCGCATCAGCCCGGAGCGCGTCATCGATGAGACCGTCCGGGTCTGCAAGAGGATATTCGGGGCTTACCCCGTAGACAAAAAACAGCAAACCCGAAACTATAGGGAAAGGAGGTTGTAATGCCACTATCGCAAGAGGAAATCAAGGGATTGCAGAAAAAGGCGTGGGAGGTCAGGCGCAGTATCATCGAGATCACCTTCACCTGCGGAGGCTCGCATCTCGGAGGCTCTCTCTCCCAGACCGATGTGCTGGTAGCGCTCTACTACAAGTACCTGAAGATTGATCCAGCTCGGCCGGACTGGGAAGACCGCGACCGATTCATCCTGAGCAAGGGCCACGGCGGCATCGGCTGGGCGGCCATCCTTGGAGACAAGGGCTACTTCGACAAGGCGCTCCTCAAGAACTTCAACAAGACGGGCTCGCCCTTCGGCATGCATCTGGACAGCCTCAAGGTGCAAGGGTGCGACGCCTCTACCGGCTCACTCGGGCATGGCCTTGCCATCGCCACCGGACTCGCTTTCGGCGCCAGGCTGAAGAAGAAGGACTTCCGCACCTATTGCATGATGGGCGACGGCGAACTCTGCGAGGGAACGGTATGGGAGGCGGCCATCCTCGGTGCGCACCACAAGCTCGATAACCTCACGGCCTTCGTCGACCGCAACATGCTCATGATCGATGGTCCGACCGAGCAGATCTCCACCCTGGAGCCCCTCGATGGGAAGTTCAAGGCCTTCGGCTGGGAGACCATGAGCGTCGACGGCCACGACTTCGCCGCCATCGGGGGCGCCATCGAGAAGGCCTGGACCGTGAAGGGCAAGCCCACCGTCATCATCTGCAATACGGTCAAGGGCAAGGGCGTAGACCAAATGGAAGGGAAGCCTCAATGGCATTACGGTGGGGTCAATTCTGACCTGAGGGATCAGGCCCTGGCCTGCATCGACAGTCACTACAAGGGAATAAAGGGATAAGGAGGGTGTCATGGCAGAAGGTTTAGCATGGTCAATAAATGATGCTGACAAGCTTACACAGGCTGAAGTATACGGCGAGGTTTTATCCCAGCTTGGGGATAAATATCCGGATATCGTGGCCTTGACCGCGGATCTCGCGACTTCCACCAAGATCGGGCGCTTCGGGAAGAAGTACCCGGAGCGATTTATCAACGTCGGCATCGCCGAGAACTCCATGTTCGGACTCGCCGCCGGCCTCGCCCTGGCGGGCTTGAAACCGGTGGTCTCCACCTTTGCCGTCTTCACTGCCCTCAGAAGCGCCGAGCAGGTGCGGACGGATATCTGCTACCAGAACCTCAACGTCAAGATCATCTCCACCCATGCCGGCATTTCCTTTGGTCAGGCGGGCTCCACCCACCACTGCACCGAGGATCTGGCAGTCATGCGCTCGTTCGCCAACATGACCGTCATCGCCCCGGCGGATGGCATCGAGACCGGCAATGCCGTTGTCGCGGCCATGGAATGGCCCGGGCCCGTGTACATCCGCATCGGCCGCGGTTTCGAACCGCCGGTGAACAAGACCAAGGATTATGGCTACCAGATAGGCAAGGCCATCACCATGCGCGACGGCAAGGACTTCACCCTGATAGCCTGCGGCGTGGGTGTCCTCCAGTCCATGCGTGCAGCCGAGGTGCTCGATAAACAGGGTTTGAGCGTGCGCGTGATTAACATGCATACCATCAAGCCCATCGATAGAGATGCCATCCTCAAGGCGGTGAAGGAGACGCGGAAGATCATCACGGTCGAGGACCACAGTATCATGGGCGGCCTCGGTTCCGCGGTGGGCGAAATCATCACCGAGAGCGGCAAGGCCTGCGCTTTCAAGAGACTCGGCGTCCCGGACTGCTACTCTATCGTCGGTTACCCCGAAGACCTCTACCACTACTACAAGTTCGACGCGGACGGCATCGTGGAGACCGTGAGCGAGCTTATGCGCTTGGAGATTGAAGAGGATGAAAATTGGGAAGACGAGGCTTAAAGGAGGACGACTATGGCAGATAAGGTGATGCTTACGAATCGGATCGTCCTGCGCTCGATCATGCCCTTGTTCAAGGTGCTCTACGAGGCGGACAACACCCCCGTCAAGAAGCTCCTGGCGCGCTTCGACGGGATCATCCAGCTCTATGTCAAGGGCACCCAGACCGGGGCCTATCTCCAATTCAAGGACGGAAAACTGGACGTGCTCCAGGGGATCCACCCCAACCCCGACATCGCACTCCCCTTCAAGCATATGGCCGGTATGAACGCTATGTTCACGGGCGGCGTCCCCGTTTTCGGCGGCTTCCCCAAAGGCCTCTGGAAGCTCCCCCTGCTGGTTAAGCTCGTTATGCTCTTCCTGGGCCTCATGCTCCTCATGCCCAACGTCAACCCCAAGGACCCGGTTAAGCGGGAGCTCAAGGTGAAACTCATCATGTACATGGTGACCAACGCCTTAAGCCAGCTCAACAAGGGCGGTGATGAGGACATGATGGCCTGGACGGTCAAACAGCCCGACCGCATCTACCAGATGTCCGTCGAGCCGAACGGGCCGGCGGCCTTCCTCAGGGTGAAGGGCGGTAAGACGAAAGCCGGGCATGGCCGCTACACACGCAAGGCCCCCTTCGTGCACATGAAGCTCAACGGCCTTGAAGGCGCCTACAAGGTGCTTGCCGAGGGGAAGGAGACGGTACCCGCAACCGCAGACGGCGATATCATGCTCGAAGGCTCGCCGGAGTATGCCGGGTACATGGGTTCGTTCATGGTCCGCATCCAGGACATGCTTATGCCTTCCAAGGCATAAAGCAGAGCCTTCGGGATAGGAATCGCGAGGAGCTCCCGCTGAGAGCGTGCTTATAAGGTGCTGTGCGATGATCCCTTGCGGGATGGTTGCAACAGCACGGGTGAGTACGCACGATGAAGGGAGCTTACCGCACCTTTAAGCGAAAACTGTCATGGCCATTTCGTTCTCGCCGCTCCTTGACGACAGAATATGCCGGGCTGCCTGAACGAACGGCGTATGCTGATTTTCCCCGCCAAGCGCTGGGAATAGAGAAAGGCGAGGCACACCTTGCACGGGAGGAGGATGAGATGCGAGATTTTGTCAGTAAGAACGTGTATATCACGGGAGGATCGAGCGGTATCGGGCTTTCGACAGCAAGCATGCTTGCAGGCGCTGGGGCGAACGTCATCATCTTTGCCCGCACGAGGGAGAAGCTCGAGACAGCCTTGAAACAGATTGAGCAGCAGCGGGTATCGCCAGCACAGAGATTCGCCTTCCAACGGCTCGATGTGGCGGACCATGGCATGGTGAACGAGGTGATGTCCGCGGCCGTAAAGGATTTCGGCGTCCCCGACCTCCTCATCAATTGCGCCGGCAGGGCCTACCCCCGCTATTTCGAGGACATCAGCTACGCGCAGTTCGATGATACCCTGAAAACCAACCTGTACAGCATCTGGAGTACCGTAAGCGTGCTCGTGCCTTTCATGAAGCAAAAGGGCGGGACCATCGTCAATGTCTCTTCCATAGCGGGATTCGTAGGGGTATTCGGCTATACCGACTACAGCGCCTCGAAGTTCGGCATCATCGGTCTTTCCGAAGCGCTCAAGCAGGAACTGCGGCGGTATGGCATCTCGGTAGCGGTCCTCTGTCCGCCCGACACCGAGACCCCGGGGTTCGCCACCGAAAACCTCACCAAACCTGAGGAGACCAAGGCGCTATCGAAGTCTCAAAAATTGATGCAGCCGGATGAAGTGGCCAAAGCATTGATCGCAGGAATCAGGAAGGAGAAGTTCATGATCATCCCCGGCTTCGACGGCAAACTCACGCATGTCATGAAGGGGCTGCTCCCCTCTGTCGTGGATCTCGTCATGGAGGGGACTATCCGCAAGGTGCAAAAGGGGAAATGAGGAGGAATCAATATGAAATGTCTGGTCACGGGGGCAACGGGCTTTCTGGGGACGAACCTGGTCCATGCATTGGTGAAGGACGGTTGGGAGGTGCGGGCTTTCGGTCTGCCTGGATCCGAGACCAAATACATCCAGTCCCTGCCGGTCGAAATCATGCTCGGCGATGTAACCATTCCTGATGATACGGATAAGGCCGTGCAAGGCATGGAGGTCGTCTTTCATGTTGCCGGTGACACCTCCTTCTGGAAGAAAAACTTCGAGCGCCAGAGGCGGATCAATGTCGACGGCCCCGTGAATGTCGCCAATGCATGCCTCAAATATGGTGTCAAGAGGCTCGTGCATACGAGCACCGTGGATACGCTGGGATATAACCCGACGGGTTTAGCCAATGAAACCTGGCCCAATTACAATTATGGCGGCACCGGGTACAATTATGGGGATACCAAGCGGGAAGGGGAGAAACGGGTACGGGCGTTCAATGCCAGAGGTCTCGAGGTGGTGGTGATCAATCCCGGGAGTATGATCGGCCCCTTCGATCACACCCTCCAGTTCGGCCGTCTCTTCTTCGATCTGCGGGATGGGAAGGTCCCCGGGTGCCCCAAGGGCGGAGCCCCCTTCGCCCATGTGACCGAGGTTGCCCGGGCGCACATCGCCGCCGCACGCAAGGGCAGGCCGGGGGAAGGCTATATTTGCGGGGGTGTCAACATCACCTACCGGGAGCTCTTCCAGGCCATTGCCGGGAAATGCAACAAGTCTGCGCCTCCGCTGAACTTTCCGCGCTGGGCCCTGGTTGCCTATGGGTATGCCATGGAATTCATATCGGATTTTACCAATAAGCCCCCGGATATGAACCCCGGTCAGGCGCGCTACATGACGGTCTATGCCTACTATGATTCGTCCAAGGCCATGCACGAACTGGATTTCAAGATCGTTCCGGTCTCCAAGATGATCGATGATGCCTACGCCTGGTATCAGGAGCATGGCTTTCTGTAGATTCCAAAGAATCCTGTCTGGATGAAAAGGCGTTGTGTTTTCCCGCGTACGTGCCGGGATATGGATGATGCCGATACGACTCCTCAAGGCTATGCCCGGTATTCCGGGTTGAGCGGGCAGGCGGTGTTGATGCAGTTGGGGCAGCCCTCGATGAAGAGATGGTTCACCCAGAAGGCGGCCAGGATCCCGAAATAGGCACTCCCTTGTTTCAGCAGGCGATCGTGAAGCATGACGGATGCAGGGAGCATGGTTCGCAGTAGGTAGGCGATGAGCGCCCAGAAGAGCGCTGCATACCCGAACCGTTGCGAACCCGGTGCACAGAAGGAGTTTACAAGGCCCCCTTCGAGCGGGATGGGGCAGCGCTTCCCGTAATAGGGACAATGCCTGCAGGTGCCAGCATAGATCACATAATAAGAGAGTGCCCACAGGATAAGGTAAACGGATATCCCTGTCCGTTTCAATCTCCGGCTTATCGCGAGGCCGGAAAGAAACAGAGCCGTGAGCAGAACGAGGTTGCCCCGGTTGGCATGATGGGGGAACCTGGCATAGCGGTTTCGCCTCTTAGCCCTGAGCACCCTGCTTGCTCCGTATGGTCGCCTGTAACGTCTCCCGCGACGTATAGCGGGGAAAGAAGCCGAGCTGCGCTTTGGCCTTGGCATTGCTGGCAAGAAAGGGATAGCGCACGTAATCGAGGTAACCCCGATTGACCTCGATCCCGGGCACATGGAGCCTCCAGAGGACTTCCAGCAGCGGATAAACGATCCAGGCCGGGAGCCCGATGGGTCGGGTGCCGGTCATGCGCGCGATATCACTGGCGGCAAGCGCCCCGTCCCCGGCGATGTTGAACGCTCCAGGTATGCGTTTCTCCATCGCCAGGAGGCAGGA
>Ga0315289_10007409_pt1 | contig 15987 bp, 11 predicted proteins | sample YL17G11_40_MG_FD_203452 | JGI IMG/M metagenome (GOLD analysis project Ga0315289, IMG submission 203452) | Sediment microbial communities from Yellowstone Lake, YNP, Wyoming, USA - YL17G11_40 | ecosystem: Environmental > Aquatic > Freshwater > Lake > Sediment | place: USA: Wyoming | collected... | reverse complement strand
TCGAGACAGTCTCGACGGAGACCGTGCGACGCGCGCTTAAAAAAACGAAATCAAGCCATGGCTGGTCAAGCAGTGGTGCGTGCCGCAGAAACTGAGTGCCGACTTTGTCTGCGCCATGGAGGACGTGTTGGACGTTTACAGGCGCCCCTACGATGAAAAACGCCCTGTGATTGCGATGGACGAGGTGCCCAAGCAACTGGTGGCCGAGCTGCGCCTGCCTGTAGGAGCGCGCCCCGGACGCCCCCGACGCGTCAACAGTTAACACCTCCAGAATCGCCCCAGACGCGCCCAGAGCCCCAAGGGGACGACAAACTTACCTCGAACGTGTCCGAGGCCCCGCATTGGTCTATAGCTCTGCAATCCCGTGCCTGTGCAGCAAAGGCAAGCTACGGGAATGGCCGGGGGACCATTGGAAGCCCGTCCGGGACCGCTGGAAGCTCTACTACGATTCCTGCGGCATGGGCGTCGGCGTGGCCTTGAACGCCTGGAAGCGGAAGTGCGCGCAGGTGGCCTCGTAGGAATGGTTAACTGGCTGAAATCGCCTTATGCGGCCCAAACCACGTTCAAGTCACTCTGTTCGCGCGGAAGTGCCATCTAAGCGCGATTTGGCGAGCAAGGTTGCCAAATCTCAGGGCACATGACACTGACACAAGACGGCCCTGATCGGGTGCAGGCCAGACCAGGGCCGCCTGGAATTACTTCTCGGGATCAATCAGGACAGACACGCCCCGAGGTGGCCAGCCCCCGGCACTGCAACTGCCAGCTCGCCCCGCAGTGTGTCTGCTTCGGCGGCTGCGCGGAATACCTGAGCCGCCCATGCGGCATAGCCTGCATCATCCTGCGCTCGGCGACGAAGTCTCCGCGACGGCCTATCCGGGGGCCACCCTCCAGGCCCCTGTCGCTTTGGTGGGCCGTGCGGTAAAATACGACTTGTCGGCAATCATGTGCTACGGCTTGAATGACAACCCGTTGTGTACATAGCTATCCAACGCGGCCCATCGCTTCGGTAGTCCGGCGCCTTGGCGTACTGCGAATACACGCCAAGGCAGACTCGCGGGAGCTGTCCCCGAAGGCCAGCGATACCGTCCAGCGCTCCGAAGGGGTGGCCCTCTCCGTGGAGCTTCGGAGCTACGGGCCGGGCGCGCTGCGGCACAGCCTGCGCGGGTCCGTGTAATGCCCGCAGGGACACCCGTGTCGCGCGAAGTACAAACAAACGTAAACTTGCCCTATGAGCTTTCCCAGCAACTCTTTGCATTGAGTCTCAGCCCTCTGGACTTCGGGCAAGTCGTGGTTTATCGGCTGCCGAGCGAAGCGGGCCTCCTCCACCACGGCACCTGCGCGGAAACGCTTTTCCGGCACGGATTGGCCGGCAGAGGTATTATTGCCCACAACGGCGACAGGCCCCAAGCGCTACGACTGAGCGGAGCCCGGCCTCCTCACGCTCCTGGATGTCCAAGAGGCAAATGGGGTTCTCAAAGCACACGGGCTAACTCACACAACTGTGCGGTACTGACCGGTCCGTTGGCAGGCCAAACAGCCAAACCACGCCGTCCAACATTCACCAAACAGGGGGCTTGACAGAGTTGGCAAGGGGCTGTAATCTGTTCGGCGCCAGAGGCGGAAGTAAGCCAGCGGCAGACGGCAAGTCACTTCGGCAAGCACACGGGTTACCGTATTGCTTGCATAGGCGTGATTATGTTACTCGCAGGAAGGTGGAAGCCATGGCCAGTCGCGTCACTAACTATCCCGAAGCCCGCCCGCGGAAGGCCGTTCTTTCCCTCGAACCTCTCGAGCCGCGGATCCTGCTTGACGGCGCAGCGGAGCCTGCGGGGGGCGCGGTCCAACTCTTGGACGCGGCGCCCGCCCTGTTCGTTCAAAACCAGGGACAGTGGGCGGATTCCAGTGTCTACTATGGCTTTCAACGCCCGGGGGCGAGCATCGGATTCACCGAGAACGGCCTCGTCTTTGGCCTTTCCAAGGAGGTAAGTGCCGCGCAGGAGCAGGCTGGGTTGGGTCCAGACAATGTTGAGAAGCTTAGCCAGGCGCCTGGGTACGAGACAGCCACGTTCAGCGTGCATTTCGAGGGCGCCAATGCGGTGCAGCCGGTCGGCGTGGACAAGGCTGATACCGTATTCAACTACTTCATCGGCGACCAGGCGAGCTGGCGGGAGGATGTCGCCGGGTACAAGACTGTGGCATACAAGGGGCTCTACGACGGCATAGACCTGCTTACCTACGGCCAGGGCAGCGGCCTGAAGTACGAGTTCGACGTCGCGCCCGGCGCGGACTACAGCCAGATCCAGATGAGCTACAGCGGGACTGACGGCCTGTTCATTGCTGACGACGGGACGTTGCACGTTCAGACGCCTCTGGGGGAGCTGGTGGACAATGCCCCGGACATCTACCAGGAGATCAATGGTCAACGGGTCGAGGTCACCGGGAGATTCGTGTTCGTCAATTCGACGACGTGCGGGTTTGATGTCACCGGTTCGTACAATCCTGCCTATGCCCTTGTGGTTGACCCGGATGTGGCATGGAGCACCTGCCTCGGCGGGAGCGGTTGGGATGAGGGCAACGGCATCGCGGTGGACTCATCAGGCAACGCCCTGGTGACGGGATACACCCAGTCCAGCCACTTTTCCGGCAGCAACAACAGCTACAAGGGCGGCGACGACGGGGACGCCTTCGTTGCAAAGGTGTCTTCGGACGGCTCGCTCGAATGGGCGACCTACCTGGGCGGAAGCAGTGGGGACTACGGCCACGGCATCGCCGTGGACTCATCGGGCAACGCCCTGGTGACGGGAGATACAGACTCCAGCGACTTTTCCGGCAGCAACAACAGCTACATGGGCGGCGACGCTTTCGTGGCGAAGGTCTCATCCGGGGGGTCCCTTGAGTGGGCGACCTACCTGGGCGGAAGCGGCTCGGAGTACGGCTACAGCATCGCCGTGGACTCATCGGGCAACGCCCTGGTCACGGGACACACCTCCTCCAGCGACTTTTCCGGCAGCAACAACAGCTACATGGGCGGCTTTTGCGACGCCTTCGTGGCGAAGGTTTCATCCGGCGGGTCGCTGCTGTGGGCGACCTACCTGGGCGGAAGCAACTCAGAGGATGGCTACGGCATCGCCGTGGACTCATCGGGCGACGCCCTGGTCACGGGGGAGACCGACTCCAGCGACTTCCCCAGCAGCAACAATGGCTACAACGGCGGCGACTACGACGCCTTCGTGGCGAAGGTCTCATCCAGCGGGTCGCTGCTGTGGGCGACGTACTGCGGCGGCACGAACGTTGAGTTCGGCCGGGCCATCGCCGTGGACCCATCGGGCAACCCCTTGGTTGCGGGAGAGACCCATTCCAGCGACTTTGCCGGCAGCAGCAACGGCTACAAGGGCGGCTCTTGCGACGCCTTTGTGGCGAAGATTTCATCCAGCGGGTCGCTGCTATGGGCGACGTACTGCGGCGGCACGAACGGTGACGTCGGCCGCGGCATCGCCGTGGACTCATCGGGCAACGCCTTGGTTACGGGAGTGACCCATTCCAGCGACTTTTCGGGCATCAGGAACAGCTTCAACGGCGGCTCTTACGACGCCTTTGCAGCGAAGGTTTCATCCGGCGGGTCGCTGCTGTGGGCGACCTACCTGGGCGGAACCCGCAGTGACTGGGGCGAGGGAATCACCGTGGACTCATCGGGCGACGCCCTGGTTACGGGAGAGACCGCCTCCAGCGACTTTCTCGGCAGCAACAACAGCTTCAAGGGCGACTCAATCGACGCTTTCGTGGCGAAGATCGCAGGGGACTCCGTATCTCCGACAGCAAGCGCGAGTGTTGGAAACATCACGACGGGGGGAGGCACGACGTACACGTTCACTGTTACTTATTCGGATAACGTGGCAGTGGATGTTTCGGATCTGGATGGCAACGACATCGTGGTAACAGGGCCGAATGGGTACAGCCAACTGGCTACTTTCATGGGTGTGGACATCAATTCCGACGGCACGCCGCGGGTGGCGACATATCAGATCAACGCGCCGGGGGGAAGCTGGGACTTTTCGGACAACGGCACCTATAGCGTGGCGATGGAAGCTAACCAAGTCAGCGACACCAGTGGGAATCCTGTTCCGGCCGAGGCGCTGGCGAGCTTCGTGTCGCAGATGGCCGAGGACTCGGTATCTCCGACAGCAAGCGCGAGCGTTGGGAATATCACGACGGGGGGAGGCACGACGTACACGTTCACTGTCACCTATTGGGATAACGTCGCGGCGGATGTCTCTGGCCTGGACGGGAACGACATCAGGGTAACCGGGCCGAATGGGTACAGCCAACTGGCTACTTTCATGGGTGTGGACATCAATTCCGACGGCACGCCGCGGGTGGCGACATATCGGATCAACGCGCCGGGGGGAAGCTGGGACTTTGCGGACAACGGCACCTATAGCGTGGCGATGGAACCCAACCAAGTCAGCGACACCAGTGGAAACTCCATTCCGGCCGGGACGCTGACGACCTTTTCGGTCGCCCTGCCCCCGCCGCAGGTCGGCTACTGGCACAGCGGCAACGCCAAGGTCTGGGCCTATGACACGTCGGGGCCGGTGGACATAGACCCGGCAGGCGTCCACGTCAGATTCGGGACGAACGCCGCGGTCTCTTCGATCACCCTGACGGGCACAACCCCGATGGAAGGGCTCGGGATCGCCGTGGACGGCGCCTCGTCGGTCGGCTCGATCAAGGACTCGCGCCAGGGCACCAAGGGCGCGCTCGCCTTCATCGCGGTGAGCAGCAGCGTCAAGTCCATCCAGATCCAGGGAAGCATCAGCGGTTACAACATCAACGGCGCCACGTTCGGCGCCCTCACCCTGCCGCCCGACATTGACCGCGACGGCAGCGAGGCCGACAACACCGCCATCCTGACGAGGGCGGTGCCGAGCATCAAAGTTGCCGGCGCCGTAGCAGGCGACGTTGTCATCCTCGGAGACGTCAGCGGCACGTCCTTGAAATCGTTCAGCGCGGGCGGCCTCCAGGGCGGTTTGCTCACTGACGGCAGCGCCGGCAAGGTGTCCCTCGCCGGCACGCTCGGCGGCGATTTGCGTATCGGCGGGTCCTTGTCCGGCCTGCAAATCAAGGGGGGCAATCTGGCGGGCTCCGTGCTGGTGCAGGGCGCCGCTGGCAAGCTCTCGGTCGCGGGCATGAAGAACAAGCAGACCGGCCTGACGACGGGCGGGGACATGACGACAGGGGCTCACATCTATGCGGGCATCTCCCTGTCCGGCCTCAGCCTGAGCGGTTCGATGATAGGCGGCTCCGCCAACGAGGCCGACCTGGTCCAGATATGCGCGCCGGTGATAAGCAGCCTTTCCGTTGGCGGAAACATCACCCATAGTCGCATCCTTGCCGGCACGGACTTAGGAGCCGACTGGGCCATCGGAGGCACCGGGGATGACGCCGACTCCTTCGCCGCCGGTACCATCGGCAAGTGCAAGGTCGGCGGCGACGTAAGTGATAGCACCATCGGCGCCGGCCTCTTGCCGCACAACGGCATGTTCGACCTGCAGTGGCTCCACGACAACACGGCGTTCCTTCCAGGATCGTCTCTCAAGTCCGGCTCGATTGGCGGCAGCCTGACCTCATCCTGGGTTGGCGTCGGCCAACCCTACGGTGTGGGCGCCGCGACCCTCGGCAGCGGCAAGCTCGGCGGCACTGGCGAAAACCTTGTTTTCAGCAACGGGAATCCCTGATCACTTCTTGACGACCGAAGCCGCAAATCCGCATCGGCCGAGTAACGTTCCCGGGCGGGCCTCGCACGAGGCCCGTCTTGCTTTGGCGGACGCGGCTTCCCAGGCGGCGCTGGCGGGGCGGGTGGTGGGATCGTTGTGGATCTCCGGGGCGCGGGGCGGTCTTTCAAGCTCCACTCTCGGCCCGGCGGGCTACAGTTGCTCCTTCGCGGGTCCCTCATAGGTTAGGCTGTGGGCAAGATGATCGCTCCAGTTCTTCGCGTACTTCTCGGCGAGGGACGCGTCATGGATGACCAGAAGGTTCTCGGCGTTGGACTCCTCGGCCGCCCTGGTGAAGTTGAACGATCCGGTGATGACCGTCTTGCCGTTGATCACCATCACCTTGTTGTGGGCGATGGCATGCTTGTCGTCAATGAACGTCGGTATGCCAGCGTTCTTAAGGAATGTGGCAGAGCTGTACTTCTCGGTGCGCTGTGACTTGTCGAGGATAGCCTGGACCTTCACTCCGCGCTTGTAGGCGTCTACCAGCGCCTTGGCGATAGGCGCGGACGTGAAGCTGTAGGCTTGAACGAGGACAGAATCCTTGGCGGCGTCAAGCTCTCTGACGATGGCCTCCGTGCAGCCGCCATGTGGAGAGAAACAGACGTCGACCTTCGGCTCTGGTTTGTCAGCAGCAGCGCCGGCAAACCTCGCCAGAAGGGCGAAGACCAGAACGAACGCCAGCCCGCCGATGCGTCGCGTGCCCATCCCAATGCCTCCATCTTGGTTGCGGGGCCATTGCGCGGCAGTCCCTGGTGCATCCATTCCCTGGTCGAAGGCCAGAACAGCGTCGCACGGCCGGCGACCTGTGTCAAGGTTGGGTGTTGTCCGCCGCCGGCATCGTCCTCACGCCTGAGCAGGTGCGTTGGCTCCGCGACGGCTGAACCGCAGACCTTGTCCTTCCGGCGGGCCATGCTGAGGGGCCGGGGCGCGGAAGGCAGATGCCGTTTGCGGCCGTGTTGCTCCTCCTGTTGACAATGGCCCAGGGATGGCCAGAATAGCGTTGGCTTCTTGATGGATAGTCGCACCGCTAAAGGCAGACCGTGCTTGACTTGATGGTGCAGCAGTTCCGGCATCCGCATCAAGGGAGCATTGGGCAAGATGAAGAAGGGCGAAGGTCTGATACATGACCTGTACGATGCTCTGGTTATGGGCCCCAGTTGGGTGGGGCCTGTCCTGGCCGCGGCGTCGTATCCTTTTTTCCGTTACCTGATTCCTCAACTGCTGTCTGGAGGAACTAAAAATCCGCTGTCGGCGCTGTCAATAACCATCGCGCCCCTGGCCCCCGTTCTGGGCTTGATGCTGTGGCTCGCGGCGGAGTTCAAGAAGTGGAGGGATCGGAGGCGCCTGGACAGGACCGAGGGCCTGCATGACGTGAGCCGCATGTCCTGGAGCGAGTTCGAGGCGCTGGTAGGCGAAGCATACAGGCGGCAGGGCTACATGGTGGAGGAGACCGGCAGCGCCGCCGGCGATGGTGGAGTCGATCTGGCCCTGTATCGCGACGGGCAACAGACGCTCGTGCAGTGCAAGCACTGGCGGAACCGGCAGGTGGGCGTCAAGGTGGTGCGCGAACTGCGGGGCGCTATGACTGATGCAGGCGCTGCCCACGGCACCGTGGTCTGCTACGGCAGCTTCACGCCCGACGCAGCGCGGTTCGCCGAAAGGAATAACATCACGCTCGTCGATGGTGCCGCACTGGAGCGGATGATGGCTGACGTGAGACGGACCCGCATCCCCCGGTCTGCGGCAGCCGACGGCGCCCCCAGGCCTGCGAGTCAGACGGCCGGGAGCCAGGCAGACCGGGACCCGCCCGCATGCCCGGTCTGCGGCACCCCAATGGTCATGAGGACTGCGGGGAAGGGGCCCCATGCGGGTTCAAAGTTCTGGGGATGCCCGCGCTTCCCCGCCTGCCGGGGCACACGTCAGGCGCAATGAGCTCGGCAGAGAAGCAACCTGCCGAATGGGACTCGCCTGCGGCCGCGGGGACCGTGTGCTTATAGCAGTACTACACCGCCCGTGTTCTCGGGTCGTGCTTCAGCAGCACCACCATCGGAAGGTGCCGTGTCGACCTCTCTGACGACGGCCTCGGCGCAGCCGCCCTTCGGGGAGAAGTAGACGTCGATCCTGGCCTCCGGCTGAGGGGCAGCACTTCCCCAGCGCAACGAAAGAACCAGCGCCATCAGAAACGCAAATGTGGCTATCCTTCGGCTCATGATCAGTTCCATCTCCAGGCGTTTTCTTGGCATTTAGGCTGGACCCCTTAGTACGGCTTCCACAAGGCATGCGTCAGGCTGGAGCCATATGCCTTGACCCATCTGTCTCGCTTTCGGGCGTCAGCCACCCAAATGATGCCGCCGGACTCGTCCCTCTTCGCGCAATAGCCGTGGGACCAGCCGAGCAAATGAAGGCGCTGTGTCAGGCCATCAATAGCGGCAGGGACATGCTTCATTCTGAACGCACCCACCTTCGCCTATGGCTGATACCCAGCCCTGCTGAAAAGTAGCATCACGCCTGAGCCTGCGGCCCGGCCCATGCTGTGATCGGTGACAATGCAAGCCATCAAGGCCCGACAATGCCGCCCTTCTCAGCCTTTGACAGCAAACCTTCCCCTCCCGACCCTCTTGAACCTGTCGTCGTGATAGAGGGCCTGCGTGACGAGAGCCTTGAAGTCCTTGGACTTACTCTTGTAGCCTGCCGACAGTGCCGCCTGAGTAAGCTCTTTCACAGACTGGCCGGGCTTATCTCCGAGGATCTTCGCCAAGAGTTGCGCCAGGGGCAGCTTGTTCTTGGCTCGCCTGCCCCCCGCTGGAACGGATCGGACTGGCGCGGCTTTCCGAGCAGTGGCAGCCGGACGCACCTGGCTGAGGGCCTGAAGCTCCTCTATCTTCCGATCCAGCTCGTCGCGTTGAGCAATAAGGGCAGGAAGAGCAGCCTGCCTGCGCTGAACCTCTTTCCTGAGGTCTTCGACTGAGACGTTGCTGAGAGTAGCTTTGGCCATGTCCTCCCCACTCCCAAAAGGTGCCAGTGAGCTGAGCAAGCTCGAACTTACGGCTCGATTCACAATGCCGCCGTGGCCGAAGAAAGCCCCTGTCTGACCTGAGGGGCTCGCGGCGGGATTCGAGCCCCACAGGCAAAGAGGCACCAAGTGACCTTAGACTCCCATAAGGATAAGCAACTCCTGGAGGATGTCAACGGCAGGACTTCTGTTACTATGGCGTAACGCAACAGCAAATTGTAACGGGCAGCCATCTCCAAGCCGCAGCCCCCACATGCCTCTTGGCAGAGGCCGGGCGTGGTGGAATCGTTAGCGGACCGCTGAGTGTGCAAAGCTCCAGAACGCCTCACCGCGGGTGACTTCCTGCATCGGGCTCGCCTGCCCCGGCGTCGGCCTGCGCCACCTCCTGCAGAGACAGGTCTGGCAGCGCCTCCAGCGCTCCGGCCACGTCGAGCAGGCTGGGGTCGGTGTAGACGTTCATGGTGAGATGGATGTTGGAGTGCCGCATTGCCGCTTGGGCCGTGCGGGGCGCGACGCCGTTCTTGCTGAGATGAGTCCCAAAGGTGTGGCGCAGCCAGGATGTCGGGGCTTCGAATCCCCTCGCCCGCTCCACGTTCCGTCTTGCCAGGAGATGACAGGAAGTGACAGGCAGAGCCTATAGGAAGTGGAAACCTCGGGGGCCACAACCCATATCGTCAATGATCAGCGGGCTGGGCTTCCGGTACCTGGCCGGGATGCGCTCCTCTGCACCCAATGGCTCGTCGCGCAGTAAGTCCCGGCCGAGGTCGAAGCTGAAGCCGGATCCCGCAAGGTTCTCGCCAGGTGGGGGAATCTGGACGCCGGCCTTATGTGGGATGCCTCAGAAATAGGCAACGCTACTTGCGCCGCCGTCGTTGCCCCGCTATGATCCTCCTGCCGCTCCGGCTTCTCCGGCGTGATCGAAACCCGGAGAGACGTCTCCTCTTCAGGCCGCTTTGCCTGATCTTGAGCTTCATCTCTGCAGTGTCCTTCCTTACACGGATCTGAAGGGCTGATGCTAGGTCTGGCGACCTTTGAGAGCAAGCATCCGACTCGAGTGCCGTCGGAACGCTGCACACCTCCTTCCAGGCTATTGATGGTACCTTGAACGAGTAGCCCGTGTCGAGTTCCACGGACCGGGTATACCCCCGCTAACCGGGCGGCTTCAGAGATCTGGCCGGGCCCCCCTCCTTTGGGATCTGTCTGTCCGGATCATGGTGAGGTCGAGGTAGGAGTACGGTATCGCCGCCTAGGCTGCGCGGGGCAGGACGGCATTCTTGCTGAGGTGCGTGCCGAAGGTATGGCGGAGGGTGTGCAAGTCGGACTGCTCAGCCCTGATAAGGCTTTGGCGAATCCTGCAGCCCGATCACGGGCTGCCCAAATGAGCGTTTTCGCTCAAAAGCGCTCGTTTATTTGTCACATAAGGGATAGTGGCCCCCCACTGGCCAGGGCATCGGGGTCTCGATGACCCCGAGGACTAGCGAGAGCGGTTGCGCTACTCCGCTTTTGACCCCACCATGAGCGTGCCGCCTGTGCAGAACCACAGGGCTGGACTGGTGTAAGAAGGGCGCTCCGGCAGTATAATGCGGCCGTGCTCAGACATGAAGAGGTCTGTGAGTGTATAGGGGAGGTCCTGCGGTCGCATCAGCACCTTCTCGCGGTGGCTCTCCGCCAAAGGGCGAAGTTCGAGGGATGGCTCAAGCTAGAGCTTGCGGCTCACTTGATGGGAAAGGGGGCAGAGTCTGTAACGCTTGAGGCTCCGTACGGAAGCAAGCATCGGGCAGACATCGGGTTCGCGATGGACGGGGCCCGCTTTCTCGTAGAACTCAAGACCCCGAATGCGAACTGGCGTCTTCCTGGCGTTGCAGACAGGGTTCGTCCGATCACGAGGAACGTCGCCGGAATTGTGGAGGACGCCAGGAAGCTTGCTGGTTGTGGCACCCGCGGTTTTGTTGCCTTCGTCTTGTTTCCCATCCCCATTTCTGATTCACGGTGGCACACCTACCTCAGCAGGATTTCCGAGGAGACAGGCATCCGGCTTACAGAGAGCAGGAACTGCCTACGCATGACGGTAGTCTTGCGGGCGGGGCACGAATGCGAAGCCGTCGTTTGTTGCTTTGCGACCCCAGCATAGTGTGGCCGGATAGAGGAACACCAATGGCAACGCCCGAATCGCACGCGTCCGTTATCGCCCGTGAGCTGAGCATCAGCGAAAGCCAGGTGGCGGCCACCGCCGCTTTGCTTGACGCGAACGCCACGGTCCCCTTCATCGCCCGCTACCGCAAGGAGGCCACCCGGTCGCTCGACGAGGTCGCTATCACCGCCATCCGCGACCGCCTGCAGCAACTGCGTGACCTCGACAGGCGCCGCGAGGCGGTGCTGAAGTCTGTCGAGGAGCAGGGAAAGCTGACCGATGAGCTGAAGGAGAAGCTTCTGGCCGCCGCTACCATGGCCGGCCTGGAAGACCTCTACCTGCCCTTCAAGCCCAAGCGCCGCACGCGCGCCCAGGCCGCCCGCGAGAGGGGGTTGGAGCCGCTGGCCGAGCTTATGCTCGCCCAGAAGGACGAGAGTGACCCACTGACCGAGGCGGCGGCCTACGTGGACGCAGAGAAGGGTGTCGAGTCGGCGGAAGACGCCCTGGCCGGCGCGCGGGACATCATCGCTGAGCGGGTCAACGAGGATCAGGAGGTCCGCGCCCGCATGCGTGAGTTGTTCGCCCGGAAGGCACTACTCCGCTCCCGCGTGGTGAGCGGCAAGGAGCAGGAGGGCAGAAAGTTCAAGGATTACTTTGAGCGGGAGGAGCCCGTTGTGACGGCACCCGGACACCGCGTGCTGGCCATGCGGCGCGGGGAGAACGAGGGCTTCCTCTACCTGCGCGTCGGCCCGCCGGAGGAGGAGGCGCTGCGGCTGCTGAGCGGGATGCTAGTCAAGGCCAACAACGCGGCGGCCGAGCAGGTGCGCGCCGCCATCGAGGATGGCTACAAGCGGCTGCTGTCCCTTTCGATGGAGACCGAGATGCGCCTGGCCACCAAGAAGGCGGCCGACGCCGAGGCGATCCGCGTCTTTGCCGAGAACCTGCGCCAGCTCCTGCTGGCCCCGCCCCTGGCGCAGAAGCGCGTCCTGGCCGTCGACCCCGGCTACCGCACCGGCTGCAAGGTCGTTTGCCTGGACGCCCAGGGCAAGGTGCTCCACCACGAGACGGTCTACCCCCACTCCGGCGACCGGCAGCGCGCCGAGGCCGCCGCGACGATCACGACGCTCTGCGAGCGGTTTGCCGTAGAGGCCGTGGCCGTGGGCAACGGCACCGGCGGGCGGGAGACGGAGGCGTTCATGCGCTCGCTGGGGCTGCGCGACGGCACCATCGTCGCGATGGTGGACGAGAGCGGCGCCTCGGTCTACTCCGCCTCAGAGGTGGCGCGGGAGGAGTTCGCCGATCTGGACTTGACCGTGCGCGGCACCGTCTCGATCGGCCGGCGTATGCTGGACCCGCTCTCGGAGCTGGTCAAGATCGACCCGAAGTCCATCGGCGTCGGGCAGTACCAGCACGACGTAGACCAGGGCGCGCTCCGCCAGAGCCTGGACGACGTGGTGACAAGCTGCGTCAACAACGTGGGCGTAGAGGTCAACACGGCCGGCAAGCAACTCCTTACCTATGTGTCCGGCCTGGGGCCGAAGCTGGCGCAGGCCATCGTGAGCGTCCGCAACGAGCGCGGGCCGTTTCGCTCCCGCGAGGACCTGAAGGACGTTCCCGGCATCGGCCCGAAGACCTTCGAACAGGCGGCCGGCTTCCTGCGCATCCGCGGCGCACAGAACCCGCTGGACTCCAGCGCCGTGCACCCGGAGAGTTACCACGTCGTCCACGCCATGGCCAGTGACCTGGGCTGCTCCGTCGGGGACCTGATGGCCGACCCCGCCCTGCGCCGCCGCATCGAGCTGGACCGTTACGTGGACGAGGACGTCGGCTTGCCGACGTTGCGGGACATACTGGACGAGCTGGCCCGGCCGGGGCGGGATCCCCGGGATCGCTTCGAGCCGTTTCAGTTCGCCGATGGCGTCCAAGGCATCGAGGATCTGCAGCCCGGCATGAAGCTGCCCGGCATCGTGACCAATATCACGAACTTCGGCGCGTTTGTAGACGTGGGCGTGCACCAGGACGGCCTCGTCCACGTGAGCGAGCTGGCGGACCGTTTCGTCCGGGACCCCTCCGAAGTGGTGAAGCTGCGGCAGAAGGTAACCGTCATCGTGCTGGAGGTGGACCTGGAGCGCAAGCGCATCGCGCTTTCGATGCGCAGCAAGCCTGGTGAGGCGCGGCAGCGCCTCGCCCCGAACCCCGGCGGCCGGAAGCCGCCACGCCAGAAGGACGCCTTCAGCCAACCGTTCAGGGACTTGCTCAAAGACCGCCCGCGCTAACCCCAGCGGGCCTGCCGAGCGGTGCAGTCGACCATTCTCTGCTACACCCCTCCGCCACTTCTTGGCCATCCACGTCGTCACGAAGGCCACCGGAAGACGGAATACTTGACGTCGCAGAGGCCTTCGTCACTAGTGGCCTGTTAACCGGTCGCCTCGACCCTTGACCTCGCACACGAACCAATCGCTCAAGTCCGGCGCATGGACGAGAAGAGCCGGGCACTGCGCTCTTGCGTGGCCAGAACCGCACCAGACGCGGCCAGAGCCCCAAGGGGGACGACAGACTTACCTCGAGCGTCTCCGAGCCCCACATGGTCTATGGCTTTGCAGTCCCGTGCCTGTGCAGCAAAGGCAAGCTACGGGAATGCCCCGGGCACCATTGGAGGCGCGTCCGGGGCCGCTGGAAGGGCTACTACGACTCGTGCGGGATGGGCGTGAGGCTGGCGTTGGACAACTGGATGAGAAAATGCGCGATTAGGCCGCTTTTCCCGGCTTAGGGGGCTTATGCGGCCCAAACCACCTTCAAGGCGGCCTGATCTCAGAAACATGCAGGTAGGGCGCGCCTTTTCGACCTACACGGGCAAATCTGAGGACCAGTCGTACCGCCCTACTGAAACGAGACGGCCCCGATCAAGTGCAAGCCAGACCAGGACTGCCTGGAATCACTTCTCGGGATCAATCAGGACGGACACGCACCGAGGTGGCCAGCCCCCAGCACTGTAACTGCCAGCTCGCCCCGCAGCGTGTCTGCTTCGGCGGCTGTGCAGAATGCCTGAGCCGCCCATGTGGCATAGCCCGCATCATCCTGCGCTCGGCGCCGAAGCCCCCGCGACGGCCTATCCGGGCGCCACCCCCCAGGGGAGCCGCGCGGACCTGGAGAGCGGAAGAATCGTGCGCTCACACAATTCATGCGTTTGCAGTTAAGGCGACCCCATACGCATCTCATTGAGGGTGGGTTTCGCTGGCCAACAGGCAGGCAAATGGACTCAGGAGGAAGTCGACTGTCCGGCAGTCCCTCACTGGCGCTGGTTGCTCCCGCTCGTCATGGCGATGTCCTACCGCGCACGGACCCCGCCCGCGCGAATGCCGAGGAGGCACCACAGGGCGAGCACAGCGTCGCTCAGCCGCCGCCCATCCCCAGGCGTCTGCTCGGCCGCTGCGCCGACCCCCGTCACTCTCTTGAGCCTTCCGAACACGCTGCTCTCCGCAGTCCTAATCCGCTCCAGGCGGCGACAGCTTCGCGAACCTGAGCGCCTTGTGGGCTTGGCCTGGGCCTCCCGGGACGACAGATAGCGGTCCGCCTCGCTCTGCTCGGCGAGCGAGTGCTGCTCCACCGCGCCCACGTCGCCCCGGGCGCTCTTCGGCCCCTGGGCGTTCTTCTCAATAGCGTCCTTCAGCTCTTCGGGCATCCGACTGTCTCCGCTTGTTTCCGTCGGGCGATTCGCCAAATAGAAAAGGCCGCCTGGGTGTCTGGCTCCAGACGGCCTTGAACTCTCTGGTTCCACAGCCTGGCAGTGATCAGCCGCCAGCCTGTCGCCCGCGCTTGCTCATCCTCACCCTATCCTATGCGATCCGCCCCGTGTCGCAAGACCTTGTTCATGGAACCAACCGATCTGCCACGAAGAGCAGCGTGAGTGCATGGCTCCCTCCGGCTAACTGCCTTCTGATTCAGTGGGCTGGCACTCCAGCTTATAGCCATGTGCCGCGTGGATATGTTGCGCCGCGCGAACCCCTGTGATAGCATTCCAGAGAGCCGCCCGATATCGGCGATGGTTGCGTTGCTCCGTTCGCGACCACCATCCTAATGGTGCGGTTTGTCGCGCGCCTTCCGTCCTACCGAGAAGGAGGGGCTTCCCCCGTGGCCATAAACGAGGTGTTTCCGAACCCGACGGTCAAGAAGGTCATATTCCAGATTCGCTTCCCGGCCCTTTTCGCTATGGAGTCCCTCGTGGGTGACCTGCAGGTCAAGATAATGGACCGCTTCCCGGATTCTCGCCTCTTACAGCAGACACAGATAGTCTTGACAGAGATCGGGCCTGAGGGCATTATCGAGCAGATCCCCCAAGAGCACCGTCCCGGCGCGGTCAGAAAGATATGGCGTTTCCAGTCCGAGTCAGGCACAGTCCTGAATGTGCTGACAGACTCTCTCGATTTGACCTCCGAAGTGCACAAGACGTACAACAACCCCGATGCTCATGAGTGCTTCCGCGACGCGATCCGCCTTGCCGTGGACAATTTCCTCGAGGTCACTCGTATCCCCAATCTGACGCGCATAGGGCTTCGGTACATTGACGATTGCCCTGTTCCAGAAGGTGAGGACGCTGTTTTCTCTCAGTGGTACAACACCACATTTCCACTTGATAGGTTTAGCATCCATGACGCCGTCGAGCTGCTGTTCGCTGCGCGCGTGCGACGTGGTGAACACTTCGTCTATTTCCGCGAACTCCTGACCAAGAAAGAGGACAAGAGCAGCCTCACGCTTGACTTCGATGGGTATGCGGAGAACGTAAAAGCCGCAGACTACCTCACGGTCACAGACAGGCTGCATGAAATCGTCGCGGCCGAGTACGAGGCATCGATCAAGGAGCCAGTCTACCGCCACATGAGGAAGGCCAAGCAATGACCGCAATGCCCGCCGCCGACGCAGGCATACCCCAGCCGACAGGAAGCATTCTGCCCGCGTCCAGGACCGTTACCTGCACCTTCGACGAATACGAAGTGCAGATCGCCTTGGGACAGGATGGGCGTTTTCTCGGTATTGTTGGGGTGTCGGTGAAGAAGGACTTCCGGTCCTTG
>Ga0315289_10007408_pt1 | contig 15987 bp, 12 predicted proteins | sample YL17G11_40_MG_FD_203452 | JGI IMG/M metagenome (GOLD analysis project Ga0315289, IMG submission 203452) | Sediment microbial communities from Yellowstone Lake, YNP, Wyoming, USA - YL17G11_40 | ecosystem: Environmental > Aquatic > Freshwater > Lake > Sediment | place: USA: Wyoming | collected... | reverse complement strand
GCGATACCATTTCTCCCACCGCTCTCTGGGCCTTGGTGCAGTGGCTGGGGCAACTCTCGCCAGCCCAGTTGAACCTGGCTTTGGGCGTTGATCCGCCCACCCACGTCATTGAAGACGAGAAACACGTGAAGGAGTGTGGTGAGAAAGCATACGTGCCCATCGTGTATGCCCCCAGAGAGGCCTTGATTTGGTGGATCGACTATATCGATAGCGTCTCGGAAGAGGTCCTGCGCAGTAGCTTGGAACGCTTCGAGGCGATCAGTGAGCGGTTGGCCCACATCGTTGGAGCTACTGTGGATGGGTGGGACCCGGCCCAGAATGCTCTGCGAGGGGCATTTCCGGGAATCACGTTGGCGGAGTGTCAGTTGCACGCCTCGATCAAACTGGGACAGCATCTGGCTACCTTCAAACGTCAACGCAAGGCTGTTGGCCAGCCTGTCTCTGAGCAGGAGGAGGCTCTCATTCGCCAGGCCTTCATACGTGTCTTACGGGCTCCCACCCCCGAAGCATACCAGGAAGCCTTGGATGAACTGCCTGATGTGTTCGACCAAGACCCACTAGCCTCTCGCAAAGACTCCTTAACTGCCAAACAGTCCCTGTTCCAGGCCTGGACAACGGACGATGAGCTAGCTGTTGTAACCACAGCGCTCGACCAATGTATGAAGTTCCTCAACCGTAAACAGGACAATATGCAAACCTTCCACAGTTCCAAGAGTGGCCTTGCAACCGTGAACGCTTGGGCCATTACACGTAATTGCTGGCGCTTCCTCAAGGGAGCCAAGCGTGCTGGACTATCTCCACTCGAGTTGGCGGGGGCTGATTTCTTGGGTATTCCCTGGATGCAATTGGTCAACCTGGTCTTGTGTGCCTGGTCCACCTTGACCCTTGCAGCCGGAGTGCTACTGGTAAGCACATAATTCATGACGATGTCTGGAAAAGCTTGGGCGGGCAGACTCTTTAGAGGAACGCTCTGATACTTGCCGTACACAACCAACGACGCTATAATGGTGCTCAACTGAGCACAGCGCTCAGGTGACCACACATGGAGGTGAGCACCGTGCTGGAACAGTTCTATCCATCCACCGAACGCGCTCTGTTCGTCAACCGCCAGGCCGAACTGGCACGGCTGGCCTACTGTCGTGACCGGCTTCAGGAGGGCCGCCCCCAGGCTGCCAACCTGGCCCTCTTTGGCCTGCGGCGCATTGGCAAGACGATGCTGCTCAAAGAGTTCATGGCCCACACCCTGGAGACTTGCCCCCAGGTTGTACCGGTCTATCTGGATCTGGAGCATGCCTGTAGCGCGCCAGAGGCCTTTGCCCTGGGACTGATCGGCGCCGTCTGTTACTGGTTCGGACGGCGCGGTGAGGGCTCTCCCAGGCGCTTCCTGGCCTTCGATACCCTCCTGCTGGAGGCCGCCGCCCTGCCCGCTAACACAATCCGGGAGCACCTGGAGATACTCCAACGGGAGTGGCGTGCTGCGACCCGCAACCGCCCTTTCCTGCTCGACCTGGCGTTGGGATTTGCCGAGGAGCTGGCCGCCGAGACTGGACTGTACTTTATCTTGGTCCTCGATGAATTCCAGGCCATCGAGACCCTGACCCATTATCGCGAGACTCGTAACGCCCTGGCCTTGGTACGAACCTCCTTGCAGCGACAGGCACGCGTGGCCTACTTCCTGGCCGGCTCGGCGATCAGTGTTATGACCCGGCTGGTAAGCGATGCCCAGAGCCCCCTGTTCGTGCAATTGGACAAACTGCCGCTGACCTACCTGGGACACGACGATGTGGCCGAATTGGCCGCCAAACTGAGCCCGGACCTGAATGCGCCTGACGTCGTGGCACGCATTAACCGGCTCACCCAGGGACACCCGTTCTACGTCACCCGGGTGTGCGAGCGCATCGTCCAGTTACACCGTTTGCAGAACTTGCCATTGGACGTCGAGACGGTCAATCTGGCTTTTCTGGCCGAAGTGCTCTCTCCGCAAGGGCACATCTACGACTTCTGCAAGTATATCTACGAACTGTCCCTTCAACGAGCGCGGGGGTACGGCAGCCTGCAGGCCATACTGGAAGTTCTCAGTGATGAACCAGTACTTTCGGCGGCAGAACTGGCGCGGCGACTGCGGGTGAGTTATTCCACCATCCGGGGTTACCTGCGCTGGCTGTTGGAAGTGGACCTGGTGATGGAAACGGAAGGAGGCTACACCTTCCGTGACCCCGTTCTGCGCTACTGGGTGGCTCAGGCAACGCGGGGCATCGAGGTGGATAGCTTCCCCCGGCGGCAAGATGTGTGGGACCTGGTAAGCCATCTGGACGAGCAGTTCCAGCGGTCATCCACTGAACTGGGACGGGCCAAGGAGTCGCAGATCGGAGAATTGCTACGCCGTTTCGCCGGACAACGGGTATCCGGCGCACTGTTTGGCCGCTCGGAGGAGGTGACTTTGCCTGCCTTCGTCACTGTAGCCCCGTACTGCTCACCCGACGGGCAAATTGAAGTGGACGTGCTGGCCGAAGGTGACGAGCGCTGGGCAGTGGAGGTCAAGTGGCGGGGAAAGGTAGCGGGGGAGAAGGAGCTGACGGCTCTGTTGCAGAAGGCGCGCACGTTAGACGCCCGGCCGTGGTTCATCAGCCGTGATGGGTTTACTCCTGCGGCGCAGGCCTATGCCGCCGCACATGACATCTTGATCTCCAGTCGCGCCGATGTGGAGGAGCTGGAGCAGTACTTGGTATAAGTGGGTGGCTTGAATCGGCAATATCCATTCGCCATTCGCTATTCGCCATTCGCCATTCGTCCAATGTTCCGCAGCCTCAATTCTCGCTTATTGCTTTCCTATATCGCCATCACGCTCGTCTGCCTGATCCTGGTCGGGCTGGGGCTACTCCTGTTCGTGCGCCCGTTGTGGACCGGCGCGACGTATCTGCGGCTGGAGGCAGCCGCCCGAGCCACCGTGCCGCTCCTCCTGCGGGCGGATTCGTTGGGGCAGCGCCGTGACCTGCTGGCGCAGGCCGCCGCCGACCAGGAGGTGCGCATCCTGGTGCTGGACAACGCGCAGATGGTGCGCTTCGATAGCGATGGCGCGTGGGAGGGGCAGCGGCTGGAGTTGCCGGCCCGCGCGGCTGTCCTGCGGAATCGCACGCGGGGCGCCTTCACCGCGCCCCAGGGCGGTCAATGGGCCTTCGTCGGCCAGGTGGTCGCCGCGCCGGACGGGGGCCGCCAGGTGCTCCTCTTCGCCTCCCCCCAGGGCCGCCTGCTGATGCTGGCCTGGTTTGCGGAGAACCTCCTCCCGCCGCTGCTGCGGGCCGGTGTAGTGGCGCTCGTGCTTTCTGTCCTGCTGGCGCTCCTGATCAGCCGCTCGGTCGCCGCGCCGCTCAGGCGGGTGGCCGGCGCAGCAGAGGCCATCGCCCGTGGCAAAACCGGCACGCGCGCGCCGGTCTCCGGCCCGGCCGAGGTACAGGGCCTGGCGCGCGCCTTCAACACGATGGCCGCACAGGTCGAAGCCGCACAGCGCTCGCAGCGCGACTTTGTCGCCAACGTCTCGCACGAATTGAAGACCCCGCTCACCTCAATTCAGGGCTTCTCGCAGGCGCTCCTCGACGGCACGGCTGCCACACCCGAGGCGACGGCCCGCGCCGCGCACGTCATCCACGAGGAGGCCGAGCGCATGCGCCGCATGGTGGACGAGTTGCTGATGTTGGCCCGCTTCGACGCCGGGCAGGTGGAAATGGCGCGCGAGCGGGTGGAACTCGGCCCGCTATTGCGGGCGTGCGTCGAGAAACTGGGGCTCCAGGCACAGACGGCCGGGGTGGCGCTGGAGTTGGACGCACCCGAGCAGCTATTTGTCGTCGGCGACGGAGACCGGCTGGCGCAGGTGTTCGCCAACCTGCTGGACAACGCCGTCGCGCACACGCCCGCCGGCGGCCGGGTGACCATCGCGGCGCGCCCCGTGGCCGGAACACAGGCCGTCGAGGTGACGGTCACCGATACCGGCGAGGGCATCCCGGCCGGGGCACTCCCCCGCCTCTTCGAGCGCTTCTACCAGGTGGACAGTGCGCGCCCACGCGGGCAGGCCTGCCCTGAACGGAGTCGAAGGGGGGCCGGGCTGGGGCTGGCGATCGCCAAAGAGATCGTCGAGGCCCACGGCGGCAAGATCACTGCCGAGAGCGTGGTGGGGCTGGGCAGCAAGTTCACCGTGCGGCTGCCGCTGGAGGAGAGAGAGAGATGACAACGATTGCGTTATTTGGTGCAGCAGGCAAGATTGGCACGCGCATCGCGGACCGGCTCAAGGACGCGAGTGAGTACCGCACCCTCTACGTCGAGGCAGGGGAGGCTGGAGAGGCCCGGCTGCGGGCACGCGGCTTCACGCCAACTCCCAGGGAGGAGGCCGTCCGCGCAGCCGACGTGGTGGTCCTGGCCGTGCCCGATACGTTGATCGGCACTGTCGCCGCCGACGTCGTGCCCGCGCTCAAATCCGGGGCGATGGTCATCTGCCTCGACCCGGCCGCGCCCCACGGCGGCGAACTGCCGGAACGGACGGACATCACCTACTTCGTCACGCACCCCTGCCACCCGCCGGTGGTCAACGACGAGGTGGATGCGGAGGCCCGGCGGGACTTTTACGGCGGGATCAAGGCCAAGCAGAACGTCGTGTGTGCGCTGATGCAGGGGCCGGAAAGCGACTACGCCAAGGGGGAGCAAATCGTGCGCAAGATGTTCGCGCCGGTGATGAACGTCCATCGCGTCACGGTCGAGCAGATGGCGCTGCTGGAGCCGGCAATGGCCGAGACGGTGGCGCTGACCTGCATGTTCGTCATGCGGGAAGCGATGGACGAGGTCGTCCGGCGCGGCGTACCGGCCGCAGCCGCCCGCGATTTTCTACTCGGTCACATCAACATCAACGTCGGCATCCTGTTTGGCTACCTGGATGCGCAGTTTTCGGATGGGGCCAGGCTGGCCGTCGCACGGGCCAAGGCGCGAATCTTTCAGCCCGACTGGAAGAAGGTGTTCGAGCCAGAGAACGTGCTCGAGGAAGTGAAGGCGATCGTACAAGGTAGGTCTATGCCGAAGGGCTCGTAGCGTTACGTGAAACGTGTTGTGTGTTGCGTTCTGAATTCAGGAGGAAGGTCGGGGTGAATACAAAGATCAGCATCATCGGTGCCGGCAGTGCGGTCTTTTCGCTAAACCTGATTCGAGATATATGTCTCACGCCCAACCTGGAGGGCAGCACAATCAGTTTCATGGACGTCAATCCAGAGCGGCTGGACACCGCCTATACCCTCTGCCAGCGCTACGCCGCCGAAATCGGGATCGCGCTCAATCTGCACAAGACGACCGACCGGCGCGAGTCGCTGCAAGGGGCCGATTTCGTCGTCAACGCGGCGCTGACCGCCGGGCACCGCCGGCTGCGTGACGGCTGGGCCGTCGGACGCCAGTTTGGGTACCGGCACGGCGGCAGCCTGCACTTGATGCACGACGAGGCCTTCTGGATCAATTTCTATCAACTGCGGCTGTTCGAGTCCGTGATCCGAGACGTGCTTGAGATCTGCCCCCAGGCATGGTACCTGCAGATCGCCAATCCGGTGCTGGCCGGCATCACCTACCTGGCACGCCAATACCCGCAGGCCAGGATCGTCGGGCTGTGCCACGGCTTCGGCGGCGTCTACCATCTGGCGCACACGTTAGGGCTTGACCCCGAAGACATCACGTTCGAGATCCCCGGCGTCAACCATTTCGTGTGGCTGACGCGCCTGTACCACAAGGGCGAAGATGCACTGCCACTGCTGGCGCGCTGGGTCGAGCACGAGTCCGCACAGTATTTCCAGACCTGCGGGATGCATGACGCCGTCGGGCCGAAGGCCGTGGACCTCTACAAGCGCTTCGGCGCGTTCCCCATCGGCGATACGTGCACCGTCGGCGGCGGGTCGTGGGGCTGGTGGTATCACACCGACGCGGAGACGGAAGCGCGCTGGAAGGAAGACCCGACGAGTTGGTGGAACTGGTACTTTCAAGGCGGTGAGGCGGGCGTCGCCGACATGAAGCGCATCGCCGCCGACTCTTCGGTGAAGGTCACCGAATACTTCCCGCCCCACAAGTCCGGCGAGTTGGTCGTGACGATGATCGAGTCCATCGCCTGCGACATCCCGCGCGTGTTGACGTGTAACGTCATCAACCGTGGCGAACTGGTGCCGGGCGTCCCAGGCGACTTTGCAGTCGAGGTGCCGGCGCTGGTCAGCGCGCGCGGCATCCAGGGCATCCAGACGCACCCCTTGCCTCCCTTGCCGCTGGCCTACCTGCTGCGCGACCGGGTCGTGCCGGTGAACCTGGAACTGGAGGCGTACGAGACGGGCAGCCGGCGGCCCTTGCTCGAATTGCTGATGACCGATCCGTGGACGTGCTCGGAGGAGCAGGCGCGCGCGGCGTTGGAGGGGATCCTGGCCCTACCTTACCACGAAGAGATGCGCCAGCATTACAAGTGACGGACTCCCCAACTTGTTGGGGCGATTCTCGCGCAAGTGAGGTAGACCCAAACAAGTTTGGGAGTCCGGAGCCATCGCTTGGGCGGAGTCCCCAACTTGTTGGGGCGATTCTCGCGCTCAAGTGAGGCAAACCCAAACAAGTTTGGGAGTCCGGAGCCATCGCTTGGGCGGAGTCCCCAACTTGTTGGGGCGATTCTCGCACTCAAGCGAGGCAAACCCAAACAAGTTTGGGAGTCCGGAGCCACATTCTTGAGGTAGAACCTGTGGCACTACTGCTTTCTATAGACGCAGGTACCACGTCTGCGAAGGTCGCCCTCTTTGACGAGAGAGGGCACATGGTGACGAGTTCCGCGCAGGAGTACAGCCTGCTCACCCCTGCCGTGGATTGGGTGGAACTCTCGGCCGAGGCGTACTGGCAAAGCGCCGTTGCCGGCATCCGGGAGGTGCTGGCCCGGCCAGGCGTAAGACCAGAGGACATCCTCACGGTGGGCGTGACGAGCCAGGGAGAAACGCTCATCCCCGTCGGCGCAGGCGGCGAGCCCCTCCGCAACGCCATCGTGTGGCTGGACAACCGCGCCGGAGTCGAGGCCCAGGCCGTCGCTTCGTCGTTCGCACGCGAGCGCTTCTACAAGATCACCGGGCTGCCGGAGATCATCCCCACCTGGCCGGCCTGCAAGGTCCTCTGGCTGCGCGCCCATGAGCCTGATGTCTTCGCGCAGGCCCACAAGGTGCTCCTGGTCGAGGACTATCTGCTGTACCGGCTCTCCGGCCACTACGTCACCGAGGGCAGCGTGTGTACCTCCACCGGTTACTTCGACGTCCGCACCGGCCAGTGGTGGGGCGAGATGCTGGATTTCATCGGGCTGCGGGCGGAGCAACTGCCAGCGCTCCTGCGCTCCGGGGAGGCCGTGGGGCCGATGACCGCGGAGGCTGCACGTGAGACCGGCCTGTCTACCAGGACGGCCGTCGTGACCGGCGCGATGGACCAGATGGCGGGTGCGGTGGGCGCGGGCAACGTCGCCCCCGGCGTCGTCAGCGAGACGACGGGCACGGCGCTGGTGCTGGCGGCGACGGTGGACAAGCCCGTCTACGACCCCCAGCAGCGGCTCCCCTGCTACTACCACGCCCTGCCCGGCAGGTACCTGCTTCTGCCCTACTGCCAGACGGCCGGGATGGCCTTCCGCTGGTTCCGCGACCAGTTTGGGCAGGGCCAGAGTTACGATCAACTGGCGGCGCTGGCGGCCGAGATCCCGCCAGGCAGCGAGGGGCTGGTCATGCTGCCCCACCTCACCGGCTCCACCAGCCCCCACTTCAACCCGCAGGCCCGGGGCGCTTTCTACGGCATCACGCTTCAGCACACGCGCGCGCACTTCGTGCGTGCCATCCTGGAGTCGGTGGCCTTCATGCTGCGGGAGAACGTCGAACTGCTGGGTGAATTGGGAGTAGCGGTAAACGAACTGGTGTCGCTGGGAGGAGGAGCGCGGAGTACCCTGTGGCTGCAGATCAAGGCCGACGTGACCGGCCTCCCGCTGCGTATCCCGGTGTGTGAAGAGGCAGCCTCGCTCGGCGTGGCCATCCTGGCCGGAGTGGCGGTGGGCCTGTACCCCGACGTCGAGACCGCCTGTCGCCAGATGGTCAGGATTGGGGCCAGGGTCGAGCCAAGCGCGGCGCACCGTGCACAATACGAAGCGGCGTATGACAGGTACCTGCAATTGTACAGTAGGACAAGTTGCTAACTTGTCCCCCTGGGCAATTTAGCAAATTGCCCTACATAAAAGGAGGAAGTGCAATGGAACCATTGAAAGCGGGATACGTCTCGTTGGGGACGGAGTTCTACGTCCCCGAGCGGCTGAAGGAGATCACCGCCCGGGCGGAAAAGCAATTGACCGACGCCGGCCTTGAACTGGTGCGCACCGAGCCGGTTTTCGCGCTGGGACAGGAGGAGCGAGCCGTCCGGGAACTCGAGGCCCAGCCGTGGGATTTCCTCATCGTCAACGTCATCAACTGGATCGACCCGCGCGCCGCCACCCGCCTCCTGTACGAGTTCCGCCACGAGCCGATCGTCCTGTACAGCCTGGGCGGGTTCACCGAAGGCGACACGCTGATCTCGCCGGCCGCCGGCGCCGGCTCTACGGCGCTGCGTTACCCGCTCGAACGGTGGGGTGTCAAGTTCAAGTACCTGTTCAACGGCCCCGACATGCCGATGGACGTGACCGGCATCGCCAGGTTTGGCCGCGCCGCCCAGACGATGAAAAAACTGCGCCACGCGCGCGTGGGCATCCTGGGCTTTAACGACATGGGCCTCTACACGACCGGCTTCAACGTCACCACGCTGCGCGGCAAGATCGGCCCGGAGGTGGAGAGTTTCGACATGCTCCAGTTGGAGCGCAAGATGGACGCGCTGGACGACGCGGCCGTCAAGGCCGAGGTGGCGCGCATCACCGCCGACTGGGAGTATCCGCTCGGCAGGCCGAAGGACGCGGCGATCGAGCGGGCGATCCGCATGGCCCTGGCGACGGTGGAAATCTGCCAGGAGAAGCATTTCGACGCGGTCTCGTACAAGTGCGTGGAGGGCATCCCGGCTTTTCTGAACGCGGTGCACAGCGTGCCCTCGGCGCTGGTGGCTTCAGCGGGCTACCCCTACGTGGACGAGGACGACGTCGGCAACCTGGTGGCCGAACTGATGCTCAAGTGGCTCTCCGGGCAGCCGGTCACCTTCCTGGAACATTACGAACACCACCCCGACTGGATCCTGCTGGGGGTAGATGGCTTCATCCCGGCCCAGATGGTAGACGGCAAGCCCCAGGTGAAGCCCATTTCCACGGTGCTGCTGGATGGGCTGGTGTTCTGCTCGCGCATGAAGACCGGGCGGCTGACGCTGGCGTGCCTTTCGGAAGACGACGCAGAGTACCGCATGCACATCGTGACGGGCGAGGGCCGCACGCCGCCGCAGTGGGTCGAGATGGGCGTGCCGCTCCCGTCGTGGCCGAGCGTCAGGTTCTATCCCGATGGCAGCGTGCGCCGCATCCTCGATCACGTCCAATCGCAGCACTTTGCCGCCGTCTTCGGCGATTACGTGGATGAATTGCTGGATCTGTGCTACCTGCTGGACATCAAGGCAATCGTAGACAGGTAAGGAGGTCCAGCTTCAGCCGGGAAATCCCCGCTGAAGCGGGGCGTCCACCGTGTACCGCAAATGCATACTCTGGTTCTGCTTAACTCTGCCAGTCCTGCCTACACCGAGGGTTCCCAACTGATCCTGCCCTACCTGGAACACCTGGGCGTGCCCTGCACGCGGCTGGACCTGGCGCGCGCCCCGCTGCCATCCGATGTAGCGGAGCACGCGCTGATCGTGGTCGCCCACCGCCGCCTGGACCCCTCAGGCGTATGCCTGGGCCAAGCCGGTCGCCTGGCGCTCCTGGCCGCCGTGCGAGCCGGGAGCGGGCTGGTGAGTTTCGACCCGGCTTTGCCAGCGCGCGCGGAATTGCCGCGCTCAGGCCATCAGAGTCCCCAACTCGTTGGGGATGCGATGCAACCAACCCGAACAAGTTCAGGAGTCCAAATCGAGGCCGAGACCGTCGGGGTCACTGCACAGCCACATTTCATCACCGCACGCCACGCATCCGGCGAAACGCTGTCCCTGGTGGGGCCTCTGCGCGTTCCGCCGCTGGCCGCCGACGCCAGCGCAGCCCTGGTCACCACGGGAGGACGGCCCCTGGTGGCCGCAACTGCCCTGGGACAGGGCCGGGTGGTGCAGTGGGCCACTTCTGATTGGTTGCATACGGACATCCTGGGACCATTGGCCGGACTGGACGACGTGCTGTGGCGCGGCCTGGTGTGGGCCGCCCGCAAGCCCTTTGCCATGCGCGGCCTGCCGCCACTCGTCGCCATGCGCGCGGACGACGTGGTCGGGCAGGGGACGCTCTGGCGGCAGAGCCCCCTCTACTGGGTGCACACGGCCAACCGGCACGGCTTCAAGCCCTGGCTGGGGCTGTTCATATACAATCTCACCGAACCCGCGATAAATGAGTTGCGCGATCTCGTCCAGCGAGGCCAGGTAACGGCCTTCCCGCACGCCTTCGGCCGCCCCGTCGGCCACGGCTACTATTACGAAGGTGCACTGCCAATACGGGCGGCCATGGGCGACGCATACATCTACTTCGACCACCAGCGCGGCCGTCCGTTGGCCAACGATGAGGCGGCCTGGCGCCTGGCAGCCGTGGACGCGTGGTACGCCGCGCATGCGCCACTGCCCATGTCCTGTTACGCCATCCCCCACTGGTACGAGATGGGCAGCAACGTGGTGGCTCACGTGCACGACCGGTGGGGCGCAGAGTTCATCGGCAAGGTGCAGGACGTGGATGCGCCCCTCGCAGATGAGGTCCCCTGGCTGAAGAGCGGCCCGTTCCGTCGCTACGAGGAACCAGGGACGTGCCTCTTCGACCCGGCCCGGCGGGGAGACCGGCCGGTCTATTATGCAGATTTCGTCAATTTCGGCGGACGACGGTTGTTTAATTGCGTGACCGAGATCCGCGACGACGCCGGGTACGAATGGGCGCCCGACAAGGATGTGGCCGCCACCGTCGGACGCGGCGTGCGCCAGTTGCGGCGGGCGCTCGACAGCATGGCGCTGGCCGTGCTTTTCACCCACGAGACGGATTATATCTACAAAATCCGTCCCGATGTCTGGGCCAAAGAAATGGAACAGATAACTGCGGGCATTGGCGGATACGACCCCATCTACGTCACGCTGGACGAGGGGGTGCGTTACGTGCGCGCCACGCGAACCTCACGTCTGAAGTCGTGCCGCTGCGATGTAGCCACTGGTGAGATAACTGCTATCTTCGACGGTTACGCCGATGTGCCCACGCACTTTTACCTGTTCACCGAGGCCGGCGGTGAGATCGCCCCTGAGTTGGTGGGCGTTCCCGCTTTTCAGGGTGAGGTCGTTATCACGCACAAAATATGGAGGTAAACTGGTGGTTGCGGAGCAGGGCGGGTTCAACCCGGACTATGTGCGAGAAATGATCCGCAGCGCCAGGCTGCAGAGGCGCATCGGCGCGTTGGGGATGCACACGTATCGGGACATTTCTCAAGAGGAGTACGCTGAATTCATGAAGGTAGCCCAGCGCGGGTTGGATGCCGGCGTCCGCCTGTGGATGTCGGAGTACGGCGACCTGGACCAGACGGGCGAAGAGGAGTGGTACGTCGCCTGGGCCTCCACGTCCCGGCTCCTGGGAGCGCTGGAGGCCGGATTCAACGGCGCACTGGTGTGGGACGCCTTCGACAACTACCACGACCACGACGAAGCCTGGACGATCTACGGCCTGCTGCGCAGCGGGCTCAGGATGTTCACGCCCAAGAAGCGTTATTTCGCCGCCAGGCAGGTGTATCGCTACGTGCGCCCGGGGTTCCAGCGGCTGGCGGTCAGCCTGGACTCGCCCGACCTCAAGATGCTGGGGTTCGCCAGCCCCGAGCGGACCCAGGTCACGCTCGTGGGCTACAACGCCTCTCCCGTCACCGTCTACGTCAACGCCAGACTCACAGGCTTCGACGCCAGCCTTACGTCGGGAAAGGTCGGCTACTACCGCACCACGGAACACGAGAACTGTGTGAAGGTCGAGGAGCGGGCCGTCAGCACGGCCAACTACCCGTATGCCGGGATTGACGTCCAGATTCCGGCATACAGTATGTTCACGTTGAGCAACGTGTTATAGTCCCAGACATCGGGAGCTATGTAGGACAAGATGCCATCTTGTCCCCAGCGTGCGGAAAGGGAAAAGAAGATGAACACAGGGAAGGAACTCAGATTAGGACGCCTCTTCAATCGAGAAAGCCGTCGCATGGTGCTGGTCACCATAGACCACGGGATCTGCATCAATCCGATGAAGGAACTGAACGACCCCGCTGCAGTCGTGCAGAAAGCGGTGGAAGGGGGGGCGGACGCCGTCCTGCTGACCCCCGGCATTGCCCGCCTGGTGTACCGGGAACTGGTGGGCACGGGCACGGGGCTGATGGTGCGCATAGACGGCACGGCGACCTCACTCGGGCCGGACTTGACCCACGATCAACTGATCTGTTCGGTGAAAAGTGCCGTGCGCATGGGGGCAGACGCGGTGGCCACGTTCGGCGTCATCGGCGTTCCGAAGGAATCGGACCTTTCCCACAAGATTGGGATGGTCGCCGACGAGTGCGAGAAGTGGGGCGTGCCGCAGTTGACCGAGATGATCCCCAACGATATCCTCATCCATCAGTTCGAGAGCCGGGCAGGCCGGCAATGGCCCGCCGATCCAGAGAAGATCAAGTACTCGGCCCGCGTGGCGGCGGAGTTGGGGGCCGACGTCGTCAAGGGGTACTATACGGGCGATCCACAGACCTTCCGAGAAGTGATCGAATACTGCCCTGTGCCCTACGTCGTCCTTTCTGGCCCGGCTTCAGATGATCCGGCGGTCTTTCTGAGGTTCGTTCAGGAGGCGATCGCGTGCGGGGCGGCCGGGGTTTCGGTAGGGCGCAACGTGTGGACACACCCGCATCCTGCAGCAATGACCCGCGCGTTGTGCCGGCTGGTGCACGAAAACGCTTCGGCCGAGGCAGTATTGAAGGACTTGAGGTAAGGTCATCCAATGGCACGGATCGAGACCAGTTGCAGGAGTTTTAGCCCTTCAACCTGCATCTCTCGAACCACGCCCTCTTGCAGTAGCACGGCGATTGTGCGCTCCAGTTCGGCCGGCGTCCACTTGAGCACGTGAAAGACCTGGCCGATCGCCTTGCGGTCTGCCGCCACGACGGTGTCGAGGTAGCGCGAGACGAGCCTGCGCCGCGCCTCGCCGCGCCCGATCTGGCGTGCCTGCTCCGGCAACTCTGGAAAGTGCCGCTGCACGAGCTCGTAGATGAAGGCGTACCTCCAGGCTCCCGCCTCGGCCACGCCGACGGGCAGCACCTTGAGCCCTACCTCCAGGTCAACCAGTGCCCGCTCGAAGCGAGACTTGACGCTTTCGGCGCTCATGTGCGACTCCCGGCGCAGCCGTACTGTGTCGAGTGGGCCATGCTTGAGGAGTGCTTCGTAGACCTGCTTGACTTCGGCGGTCATCATCCCGGCGTTGTACTCTTCCAGGTAGTCGCTCAGGTCGCCAAAGTTCTCGCTCAGCGCGTAGAAATAGGGGAGTTCCGCCAGCGAGACCAGCGTGGCCCGGCGGCGGAGGAATTTGCCATAGTACCACCACTTTTTGTCCAGCGAGTCGTCCTTCCAGCCCCAGCACTTGCCGATGTCGGGGTCGTCGTGTTCCATCGGCACCGGCCGCTCCCGGCCGGCGATGGCGTGGAGCAGGTTGGGCAGTTCGGCATCCTTGATCGGCCAGAAGTGGCAGAAGCCGACCTCCTCGACGAAGGCGCGCGCTTCCTCGACCGTGCGGACTCGCCGCTCGGGCGTGCGGCGGTAGTTGAACTCGCGCCGGCGTTTGATCTCATCAAGCGTGAGCGCAGTCACCCTATGGGCTCCTCTTCAACGCTCACCGCCACCTTCCCCCAACAGCGACCGGATGAGGTTGATCTTGGCAAAGTGGCCGCGCGTGATGCGAAACATCATGTCCTCGGGACCCAGCAGGCGGTCGGTCACCTTACGCAGCGACAGCCCCTTGCGGCGCAAGGCGCGCGCCTCCTTGGCCAGGCCCTCCCAGTAGGCAATCTTGCGCTCGATGGCTCCACAACCATCCTCGACCAGGCCGGCGTGGGAACAGACGAGCAGGCGGGGCTTGAGTGCCCACACCTGCCGCAGCGATTCGAGCGTCAGGCAGGCGTCCTCGTCGGCCCGCAGGTAGCGCACCCGCTCGTGGATGAACAGGTCGCCGCTGAACAGCCACCCTTGCTCCCGCTCGAACAGGCAGACGTGGTCGGGGCAGTGGCCGGGAGTCGGGAGCACCTCGAAGCGGTAGCGCCCGGTCTCCACGACGTCCCCCAGCGGTTCCACGGTAACGTCGCCCGGCTGGCCCCAGATGAGCCAGCGGTAGAACTGCAGGCGAGGAAAGTCGGCCAGGATGGGGACGGCCCGGACCGGTGCGGCGATGCGTAGCCCCAACGCCTTCTGGAGTGCACGGTTCCCGCCGGCGTGATCCTCGTGGTGGTGGGTATTGACGACCTGGCGCACGTTCTGCCCCCGGCACCAGGCGGCCAGTTCAGAGGCCGTGGCCGGGCAGCCGGTGTCAACCAGCAGGCCATCTACCAGGTAGGCCTTGACGCTGTAGAGCGAGCGGCCGAAAAAGGTGCGCGCCAGGTGGATGCGGGTGATCGGTTCAGGCTCGGTTGCGTGAAGCATAGGAATCATCTTGTCGGACGCGGATGAACGCGGATGAACGCGGATTTTTCATTTTGATCACCGCAACCCCTTTTGGCGCAATAATCGGTCGGCCCAGGCGGCATCGTTGCCTTCCAGCGGCGGTACCGGTTCGGCGGCATAGTCCACTGCCAGGTCGTATCCGGCACGGTCGTAGAGCGCATGCAGGAGCGCGCCCAATTCGACTGTCGGTTCCTCGTCCCCTGCGCGCAGCGGCAGCAGGAAGGGCGGGAGCGGGTCGCGCAGGGTGAAGGCGTACAGGTCGGCCCGCGGGCGGCGCTCGGCGCGGCTCACCAGGATGCGGTAATGGCTGCCCCGGCCATCCCCCCACATTCTCATCGGGTCTCCACCCCGCAGCAGGTCTATTTCCACCAGGTGCGTGTGCGTCCCCAGCACCTGCAAGCGTTTCTCCTCGTACAGTCGCCGTCCCTCGCCGGGGCGCTTGTTGGTCGGCGAGAGGACTTCGATGACGGTCACCACCTCGCCGGTGGCAACGTCGCGCACTTCCAGGTAGCCCTCGCGGATGCGATCGGGCAGCGGTACTTCGACGACGCGGGGCTCGACAAACGCGAGCGGCGCGCTCATCGCCGGGCCAGCCGCCGGACCGACACCGACGACGGCGACGTCAGGCCGGCCGATGAAGAATGGGCCTTCGACGTCGGACACGTAGACCCGCTCCTCGACGGTGACACGATAACGTGGGCGCAAGCGTGGGGCCAATGCGTTCCGCAACTCCTCAATCAATCCATGATGTACGTCCGGCCACAGGGCCGGGTGTTCTAGATACGGATCCATACCGGGGAAAGGGGATGGCATGCGCACACCTCCTGAACGTACTATGCGGCTATTCTACCATAGACCCGTAGGCCTTGCCAGTGCAAGCCTTGATCGTTACACCGACCACAGCGATAGTTGGTAGACCGGACGGCGACCGTCGAGCAGGATGAAGGGCGCCGCCCGCTGGGCAATGATCCCCAGGTCGCGCAGGTCACGCAGGTCGTGCAAGCGCCCCCGGTGGCGGGCCGCCAGCAGCCGCTCTGCACCCTGCGGGCCGATGCCCGGCACACGCAGGAGTTCGCGCCGGTCGGCAGTGTTCACCTCGATCGGGGCGTGGGCCAGGTGCTGCCGCGCCCAGAGCAGTTTGGGGTCGCTCTCCAACGGCAGATTGCCACCGGCGTCGAAGGG
>Ga0315289_10007406_pt1 | contig 15988 bp, 13 predicted proteins | sample YL17G11_40_MG_FD_203452 | JGI IMG/M metagenome (GOLD analysis project Ga0315289, IMG submission 203452) | Sediment microbial communities from Yellowstone Lake, YNP, Wyoming, USA - YL17G11_40 | ecosystem: Environmental > Aquatic > Freshwater > Lake > Sediment | place: USA: Wyoming | collected... | reverse complement strand
AATGCTTATTGCGGCTGCCGTTTTTGCGCAGACTATCGAATATCCTCATGTGCAGGACAATGGCGGTGGATTTAAAACCGATGCAACCTATCGCAGTTATGCTTCGATTGGGCAACCCGTTATTGGAAATTGCGGAAATGCATCATATATAAATCAGGTCGGATACCTCACGGGAATAAGCTGTTGTGTGAAAATCGAGGAACAGCCAAATACAGGTAAGCTGCCCGAGAAACCGACAATCGGTCTGCCATACCCTAATCCGTTCAACTCTGTATGCAATATTGAAATCGCACTGCCTGAACCTGAGGATGTCGTATTTCAGGTATTCGATTTGAACGGGCATAAAGTGTTCGAGTTTTTGGAGCACAAAGTATCCGGCGTTTATGCCATCAAATTCATTGCGGGGAACGAATTGTCATCCGGTATCTATCTATACTCGGTTCACATCGGCGGATATGCGATGTCCGGTAAAATGACATTTGTAAAATAACAAAGGAAAAAACTCCATGTTTTGAGATTTGTGCTTGGTGCTTTGGATTTGTTTGGAATTGCGAAAGATACACCATGTTGAAACATGATGCTGTCTCAAATCCAGCACCTGTCCCCCCGTGAACACCATAATTAATTATGGTGTTGTCCCGGTGGGCGTGGCGGTGTGCGTTTTGAGAAAGCACCCGAATTGATTCGGGTGGAAATGTGAACCCAAACATTACCTGAACAATACTCTAATGCCCGACAGCGAATTGGTATTAACTTCTATGTTGAACATTTTTACTGGAAAACAATCATGCACGAAATACCTGAACGAATGATACGCGAAGGCACGCCAAATGCGCCTGAAGAAGAAGGCATCATCATCGGTATGGCAAAAAACCTTGTGCGGGTGAGAATCATGCGGGGCGCCGCTTGCGCCACCTGTGCCATTGCGCAGAAATGCAATCTCTCTTCGGAAACGAAAAGAGAATGGCAAGTGTGGGCTAAAAATGACATCGGCGCAAAAGAAGGCGACCGCGTTAAAGTGGCGATTGCCCCTTCAAGATATATATTGATTGCCGCTCTAATATTCATCGTTCCTGTGGCAGTGCTTATCGCAACTTACCTTATAATGAAATCGTTTGGCGTGCAGGAAAATCTATCCGTCGCTTTCGCTGTGATGGGCGCAATACTGTTCTATCTTGTAGTTCGCTCTGTGGACAAGCGATTTTCAAGCGCAGGCAATTATAAAATTATCGAAATCATTCATCATTCGGAAGGTTAACGCGTTTGGTAGTATTAGCATTGCGCACAAGGCAGCTTTGAACTTTAGACTTTGAACTTTGAACTTAATTAGCAATTAATTTGCCCGTCACTTGTGAAGTAACGGGCAACTTTGAAATTCTCATAACGACTAATGCGAATGTTTTTAGAAATTTATGCTCTCATCAATCCAATTCTCGATTATATGCAGATACTGTTCATCGCCCAAGATTTCGGGAATGTCATCGTGGTGAGCGCCGCTGACGAGGGCGAGTAATTTCGGTTCCGGCGCATTGTCATAAACGATTTTTCCATTGTCTCGATATCTGACGAAATCGTCATCCTCGCCGTGAATGAGCATAAACGGGCATTCGATTCCCTTGACTCTGTCTGCATTATTGAATTCGCCATCGGTAAGCCATAGTGGCGGAATATCTATAATTGAGCTCCCTTGTGTGAGCGAATTTGCGCTTGCAAATGGCGCTTCGGCGAACAGACAGAGCGGGTCGAATTTCTCGGCGGAGAGATAAATCGAGACGACATTGCCTAACGAGTATCCATAAAGGCAGATGGAATCGGCAAAAACATCGGTTCGGGATAAGACATAATTGAGCGCCGCTTCGCCGTCTGCATAAAGTCCACTTTCGGAAGACTCGCTTTGCGACTTGCCAAATCCGCGATAATCGAAGATAAAAATATTTATGCCAAATTGATGCAGGAGCATTACTCTGTCCCAGTATTCGTCAATGTTGTGTTTGTTTCCGTGGCAATAAACCATCGTGATTCCCGGTCGCGCTCCATTCGATGCAATCCAGAAACCATAAAGAGTATTACCTTCGCTCTCGAACGACACAGCTTCGATGAGCGAATCGGGAATTGTGTTTCCGGGCAGGAGATAGTTATCTATCGGCTCATTATTGAACAGAAAATCGTCCATTGTGCAGCTTGCTATCAGCAATAGCAGCGATGCGACGAGAAGTATTTTTCTACTTCCATTCATTGATAAATCCTTTTTCGATGGAGAATAAGGGAGTTATTGCGCCATATTTTGAAATTCCGAGATAATCGGCGGCGAGTTGGTTAGAGCGCACATTTGCGCCTTCCCATTTGATTTCGGTGAATACTCTCAAATCCTCGGTTAGTATCCATTCATAACCAATAAAGGGAGACCAGATGAAATTCGGCGATTCATCATCGTAGTCCGACTGCGATATCGGAATCGTCAAATCGAAGCCGGTATAGACCGCTCCGCAACACCATATTCGTGCAAACGATGCCGAAAGCATTGGATATGCGCGAAATCTATCGCCCACATCCGGTTTCAAACTCACCAGCGCCATAATATGCGGTTGAATTCCAAGAGACCATGTGGGAACCGCTCCATCGCCTGCGATGGGATACCATGTAATTCCAGCATCCAATCCGGCAATGCTGTAAACCAACGATAGAAGATTCAATTCCCCATTTAAGTCTATTCGCTTTGTCAGACCGTAATTTGCGCCTGCCGTAACAATGGGAATCGGAAAATATGTATCGGAAACATTAACTATCGGACCGCCGATGCATACATTTCCGCTAAGATTGCCTTGTCTGACAGGCTCGATGTTGCTATGCGCCGCACAACCGCCTATTACGATTGCGATGAAAAGCAGCGGTGAAGCGAGTTTGAAGAATCTCATCGGGAGTCCTTTCTATAACTAATATTCTTTCAAAAAAGCTTATTTTGATAGCTTGCCAAGAAAATTCTGTAGCAATAAATCGCAATTCACAATTCACAATTCACAATTCACAAATAAATTCCAATAGGTCATTTTCTGCAAACTTTTTCTGCGCTCACAAAAATCCCGGCAAGCAAAAGCTCCACAAGAATAAGGAGCAGCCTTGTCACAATGGCGCCGACAATCACAGCAGGCTTTGGAATGAAGAGCGGCAAAAGCAAAAATAGCATTCCTTCTCTGACGCCAATGCCGCCGGGAGCAAACAAAGCTGCAAGTCCGACCAATCCCGCAATATTATAAATTCCGGTGATGGCGAGAAAATACTTAAAACTCACCGGAGTTAAGGCATTCAAGACAAGGAATATTACTAAACCGCTCACGAGACTGGTAACCATATATGCCATTACAAAAAGCAAAATTTTTTTGAACGATGGAAAATCATCTATAGGTTCTCGCCTGAAAAGGCGTAGAGCCCAATTAGCGAGCCCTTTTAGCAAGGGCGGATAAAGGATGGCAAGCAAAATAATTGCACAAATTAATGATGCCCATCTCATATATACCGGCACGATTTCGGGCGATATCATCACAGAGAATATTATAACAAGGCAAGCAGCGGCGAGCGCAACGATGTATTCGACGATTGTAGCGAGAGCCACAACTTTTTTCGAAAAGCCGCTATAGGCATCGAGGCGAACAAGCAATAGCGCCACTTTACCGGGAATGTATTTCCCTAAATAAGACAGGAACCATCCGCGCGCCGCTTTGAGGAGCGGCACTTTTAAGCCAAATGATGAAGTGAGCCAAACCCAGATAAAAAAATTCATTATATAATTAGCTAAAGTAACGAGAAATGCGGCAAAAACATAACTCCATCTAACCCGGAAATTATACAGTTTGATTTCCGATAAATTTTGCCATATAAACCACAAAACCGCTGCAATAACGACTGCGAGCAAAATCCTGCGATACCAGGAGCGCTTCTTTTTCGTGATATTAGGTTGCATTAAATTCCTCTGAGGCTTGTCCTTAACCGCCCGGTCTCTATCAGTTAAGAGTGAAGAGTTAAGAGTGATGAGTCACCGCTCCCGTCCCCCGCAACGACTGGTGTGGCAGGGTTGGGCAACTCTTCACTCTTCACTCTTCACTTCTTTATCGTTTGCGCTTTTGAATGATTTTTATAAACTCTTCGATATATATTTTCCCACCATCATCTATTGTTTTGATGAACTTATCCGCAGTTCCAAGAGTCTCTTCAGCAATTTTTTTCATCGCATCTTTATTGTTTATCGCAAATTCGATATTCTCGATAATCGAGTTCAAATCGCCCGGATTGAAGAGCAAGGCATTTTCTTTGTGAAACCATATACCCTCGAACCATCCTTCGAGAGCAGGCATCAAAATCGGTTTTCCCATTAATGCAGCTTCCTGGCTAACTGCATTTAGCCCGACTCCGCCGATAATAATATCCGCCGCCGTTATATATGGAAACACATTTTCCTTAAAACCGACGAAAGTGATTTTGTCTTCTAATCCATTCTCTTGGACCTTTTTTTCAAGATTGGGTCTCAAAGTTCCATCACCAACATAAATACATCTTATCGGATGCTTCTTGGACAAAATCGAAACGGCTTCAATCAATTCAAAGAACGGAAGCCCAGTGATTTTTGTTTTTGTTTCTTCAAAACGACTGATTACCGCGATTACGAATTCTCCTTGTTTTTTCAAAAATTTAATATTATCGGATAGGTCTGCTTTTGGTGGAGCCACTATTGATGGAAGAGATACATAATTCCCTGGAAACTCGCTCAGAATGTTCATATTTTTGAAACACGGACCGGAAAAATCTATCACTAAATCAACATTTTTAATGATGAAACGATTTACGAATTTTGGAATGAGCCTTAAATCGCTGCCGCGTGGAGTAACAGAAACTGGTTTCTTCAGCAGCCACCGGGCAGGCAACGCCGCCAAAGCGCTGAGTGTCCAATTACAGTGAATAGTATCCGCATTTCGCGCATACTTGAAAATTGCGCAGGCATAGAAAAGCATAAAAAATGGAAACTGCAGCCAAAACAATATGTCCATTCGGTCATAGAGTGTCGTGCCATCGGAGCGCTTTATTCGCTGCCACTTCCGCGGGAAAAAATATTGGAATCTGTGAACGATGATGTTTTTCTCAAAGCGTTCTTCTCTTGGGCAAATCGGAATGTCAGGCGTCACAATTGTGACATCTGCTCCCGCATTTTCAAAACCCATGCATTCATGCAAAATGAATTTTCCATTCACTGCGAGTGTCTCATTTACCGAAGACGGGAAAGATGTTGTAGCAACGAGAATTTTCATAATTCATTACTTAATTCATTTCTCGTGTATCATTAATTTTTTTAGCAGGAATGCCTGCCACGACGGAATAATCATCAGCATTTTTCGCAACAAAGCGAACGATATTCTTGAATATTGGCTTTTTGCCCAACACAAGAACATCTGAACCCAATGCCCGCGCAGTATAAGGAATGTTTGTTTTTTTAGATATTCGATTTGCTATTAATCCTGCAGGAACAAGCCATTCTGCAAAAATGAAATCCGGCTTCCATTCTTTTGCTATTTTTTTGCCTGTCTTAATGCCATTGCGGAAATATTGAAAAGCAAGAATAATCCCCGATAATCCCTTTTTTAGCACCTCGACTAATGGAGTTTCTCCACCTTTCCAGCCAAAGTAAGTGATATTACAGCCTTCCCACAATATAGCCGACTCGGTTTGTTCGGAATCACAATTTTGCGTAAGCACATGAATTTCACAATCCAATTTGCAAAGCTCTTTTAGCAGGTCTGGAATGAATATTCCGGCTATTCGAGAACCTTTTGGAAATCCGCTTGTAATAAAAAGAATTTTCATGACTGTTCACTAATAGGTATATAAAAAGCCGCACGCACCTTGCCTAACTGTAACATTGCTGCCTCCCACTTCAGACCCAAACCGAACCTGGAGCGTTCCATCTGCAGAAGGCAAAATGATTCCGTCTATTACAGCCAGATAATCAATGTTCATCGTCTCAACACCTGGCGAAAATACTACATCACCGGAACTTGTTATCCATCCAAAATATTCTCCTCCGGAACCATCGGCACCCATTGGAATTATTACCGTTGCAGCGAATACAGTTGTTGCAGGGAAAGTCAGCGTAAGTCTTATGCCTGTTGCTGCCGCAGCAGTTCTAAAAGGAATAAGAAAACGAAAATGGTAATATATGCCGGTTGTAACCGCAAAATTCAATCCGGTAATGTCAGCTAATGCGACGGCGCTATTACTTTGGTTACTTGTAATTTTCACCGAGGAAGGTCCGGCAGGGTTAGATTGCCATGTTCCATTGCCTGAGACATCTGATATGAGAGCATATCCGTTTGTTGCACCGGTTGGCATTTGGAAGCCGGTCATTTTGCCCGTGCCGTTAACATCAAGCTCTGCAGAAGGAACTGTCCCGATGCCGACATTGCCATCATTATCAACATAAACTGCATCTGTCGGGTTGCCGTCCGCCGCATCGAGCGAATAACCGTCTGCGTGTCCGGTTTCCTCAGGTTTGCTGGAGATGCGCGTTTTCCACACTTTTGCATTTCCCGGGTCGGCGAAATCATCAGGCTGAATGATAGTTGGCGGGTTTTCCGCATCGGTGCCTGCAGTCAGGCGATAGATGCGCGTTTCGCTGCCATCGTAAATGATTAGAATTGTGCCGACAGCGAGCCCCGTTGTGGGAATGCCATCGAGATTTGTCGCGCCGCCGCCTGTCAAGCCTATGATGTCCGGGCGGTTGAACATGATTTCATAGTTGGATTGAGCGCACACGACAGCGATGAGCGCAAAAATCATACAGATAGATGATTTTGTTAGCATAAAGCCCCCTTAAAAAAGTGTCATTGCACTCGACTCCCAAGCCGGTGCACTCGACTTTTGTTGACTTGCACTTTACTTTCATTTCATTGCACATCACTCCCGAGTCGTTGCACTTCACTCCCATGTCAATGCACTTGACTACCGTGTCATTGCACTTCACGCCCAAGCCAATGCACTTCACTCCCGAGCCGTTGCACTTTACTCTCAAGGCAATGCACTTGACTACCAGACTAATGCACTTTACTTTTTAGGCGATGCACTTTACTATCAATTCAGTGGAGAATTCCCCATCATGCCATTTGTTTTTGCCCCGAACCTGATAATAATATATCAGACCCGGTGTAGCTTCAGTGTCAAAATAGACTAAATTTTCAGTGGCGGCATGATAGACGAATGCAGGTTTTTCATTTGGGTCTGTTGGCTTAACAGCCCTAAAGATTTCATAGCTTGTGGCATCTTCTGCAGCGACCCATTTTAATTCGACTCTATTATCAACTTGGCTCCAAATGCCCTGAAGGTTTTCAACTTTTTCAGGAATGGGATAGCTCGGTTTTTCGTGTGGATTAAAACCATAATCCTGAAGTCTTCTATCATAGCGTCCTTCAGGCAATTTGCTCACAAGCCATGTCCGTATTCTTTTGCTCACATTAACAAAAACATCCATTACCGCATTTCTTTCCCACATAGCCTGGTCCATTGCGGTTTCTTTTGCCTGAACTCCGGTTATTAAGTTGCCGAACGCCATTGTTGCAGCGGTAATATCATTCTTGTAGGCGGCAGGTATCTCATCCGGTGTTCCATCATAAACAACCCATCGGTTCATCAACTCAAATAATCTCGCCACCGCTTTATCATCATCCCGTTCAATTTCCACATCAATATTAAGAGCAACCAACATTGCATTCACTGTTTCTTTAGAATATTTAGCAATTATATATGAGCGCAAATCCTGATAGCAATCCCCCGCGATTTCTTCCGCTTTATCTTTATCTTTAACTGCGTTGTGGTAATTATCTTTATTTGCTTGCGCTGTTGCTTCGGAGGTAATTAGGCTGGTATGTGCGGTATCATGTTCTGCTCGTAACCCGGGCAGAATTTGCCATGCATCGCCATTTGCGATTGCGGCATTGTCCGCGTTTTTTATCAAATACCCCTGCTTGATTCTGTCCGTAACCGTCGGTCGTGCCATTTTTCTCCTCCTCCTTTCTTTTTCTTCTTCTATTGGTTCAATTATTGTCTCATCCCATTCGATTACAAAAATAACTTGTGCGCCGCACTGGCTGCCGTGAATTGCGAGATGCTCGACGATGAATTCGTTCGTTTCGCCTGCAGTAGTGCGCAAACCGATTTCCGAAATTACCCCGACGGTGTGTTTATGTCCGCGAAAAACATATCCATACGGGTCGCCATACGGAGGAAAATGTTCCAGCGGCGACACATGAAACCATGTTCCATTGATGCAAATGCGTGGAACACTGCCACAGGCAATTGTATAGACGACAAGACGGGCGGTGGGGGGCAACTCGGAACTCGGAACTTGGAACTCGAAACTCCTTGAAAAGTGCATTGCATCCGCCCAAAATTCTTTTCGGTATCTTTCGAGGAGCGTTGCGTGAAGCCCTTCCGTGCCGTCGCAAGAATCTTCTGCGCGAATGAAATATGCTTGCTCGGAATTGTCGCCAATGTGCCCGGGCGCGCCGAATTTATATGTCATCGGGCGCGAAAAAACAATGGGGCAAGCGATAATTGATGAGTCGAAATTGCGGAAAAACAATCTACACAATGCGACATGCGCAATCACACCCGCCTCTCCGGTCGAATATGCGGCGGTGATTGTCTCGCCTGCGATGCCATCAGTTTCAAGCAATGCGATGATGTCGTCACGCGTGCCGAGTATGTCACCTGAATATTTCGGAATAAATTGCGATTGCGCGGCATAGTTGAAATCGCGGACAACGCCGTCGTCGAATTTCACCTTTTGCCACGGGACAGTATCCCATGCGTCAATGTAACCGGCATATCCCTCATTGGGACCGGCGAAAATATCGAACATCCATTTCCATTTAACTTGCCAACGGGAATCGAGGCAAAGAAAAGGAGTGCGATGCGTAATTGATAAGTCTTTAGTATTTTTTGTTTTCTTTTTCATAAATGCAAATTATAAATTCCTTAAAAGAAGTCAATATTTAATTTTTCTTTTGAATTCGCGAATTTTTACAGCAGGCACGCCAGCAACAATAGTTCTGGGAAGCACATCTTTTGTAACCACCGAACCGGCACCCACAATAGAGCATTTCCCAATAGTAATTCCTGGCAGCATAACAACATTTGAGCCAATCCATGAATCATCATCAATCAGAATATTTTTAGCACATATTAGATTATCCCTAACATGTTCAAATTGCTGTAATTGCGAATTGTTTGGGTTTGATTCACAAATAACCGTAACATTTGGAGAAATGGCAACTCTTTTCCCAATTACTAAAAGGGGTGCATAACCATCCGATACGATAAAATTTTGATTTATCACCGTTCCCTCCCCTATAGTGATGTTGGTAAGCCTAAAGAAAATCTTTCTTGTTCTGTTGTCTGGATGATGCGCGCCAAGCCAGCGGATTATTTTTTTGGGTAAATTGACGCAGAGTTCTCTTATCTCAACCTCACTCATAGAATCGTAGTCAAACATCATTCTCTGAACAATCTCCGCTCTTTTCATTTTTCAACCTCCCGAAAGGCAACACATATGAATATGGATATTGATTTAGTAATTCATCTTTTCTAACATTTAAGATTCGCGTATCAATCAGTTTTGTATAGTAAAAATATGGTTTCTCCTCTGTCCCCCAACGCTTCTTAAATCTATATAGTCCATTTTGGCTTGACCATGTCCCTCCCCAATTCCACCAATTGAATTCTTTTCTTGCGGCATGCTTCATGGCCTCAAATATAATTAAACTCAATGGCTGAAAGGTTCGATATTCCTCCAACACAACAGGTGTAAAGTACTCTACAGTTTTATTAAAATAAAATAATAGCAATGCTGCTACACGCAAGCCATTAATATATGCGGTAAAAATTTCATAGTGTTTGCCATACTCAAGCATCAAGGGTATCTGCTCGAAAAACGCATATGGTTTAGGAATTCCACCAATTGCTTTCATGTTCATCAAATGTGTTTCCGCTAAAAAAGCAAAGTCGGCATGAGTGCCTCCACAAGCTACGGTTACGCCAGTTTTTAGAGCCTTCCGAATATTACGCGTCTTATAGTGAACAAGTCTCATTAATTCATCTGAAAGATATGGTCCATTTTTCGGCAATCTTGTAATTAGCCCTATTCGCTGATCGCGAAAATCATACTTCAAATTAGTCTCATAAAAATCTAAATCCTTCTCAAAAGGAGAGGTAATAATAGTCATTGATATGCAATTGTTATTATGTCCAAATTGCTGAAATGCGCCAAGAAGTGCTTCTTTCACTTTCCCATTATTCTCGTATTCGATTATGCTGCCATTGCTTCCATAAAAGGGTAAAGAGTTTAGTATATTTCCCATTTCCTTTCCACGAATTAAAAAGGAAGGAAGAGCTCCGACTATTTCTCTTTTTTCATTCACTGCAATAAAGTAATAGTCTTCGATTGGCAGGAAGCTTTTAAGAAGTTTTCTATATTCATTTGAAGCATAAAAAAGAGTTATGGCACTCTTGAGCAAAAACTCTTCATATGCTTCGTTATATTTTTCTTCTAACATTTCTATTTGCATTTTTATCCAAATGGTTTTTTTGTTATTCTTACAATAATGTTACGGAGCATTTTATACGCTATAGAATTTTTTCAACCACCATTCAAAACTGAGTAGAGACCAAATAAAGAGTCGCCTGTTATATTTTCCCTCAAGATGCTCATTAACTAATTCGTGCACTGTGTTTATATCCATAAAGTCATATATTTTTGCGTTTCTGTCGAGAATTATTTTTCGGATATATTCGATACTCTCTCCGCGGAACCAGGAAGCATCGGGCGCGGAGAAACCCTGTTTGGCGGCGCCGGTTACCTTTTTCGGGATATGCCGTTTCATCATTTTACGCAGAAGAAGTTTTCCGTCTTTCGTTTTTTCAAAATATCTTTTGGTTTTAATTCCCGGCTCATTCTCATTTAAGCGGACTATCTCTGTCAGGTTTTTCAATTTGAATTTTACCGGAACCTGCATTGCAAAATCCACAAGGTCATTATCGAGGAAAGGCACGCGCATTTCGAGACCGTGAGCCATACTGAGCTTGTCCTCGATAATAAGCAAGCCTTGAAGGAATGTTTTCGCTTCAAAATATAACGAATGATTAATGTAATCTTCGGGGCGAGTCAATTCCTCAGCGTGTTTGCGAAAAACATTCTTAAAGATATCTCGCGTCCAAACATGCTTCACATCGTTCCACACGGGTTGGAAAACCTTTTGGAGCAAGACATTTGGAATGAGCCTCTGCCAATATTTGTAATACTTATCTATGTAATGCTCAAAATCGTCGTTGATGACAGCGCGGTAATATCGCCATGGATACCCGCCAAAAAGCTCGTCTCCGCCTGCGCCGGACAACACAACTTTTACAAACTTTGAAGCGAGTTGCGAAACATAATAATTGGGATAGCTTTGTCCCACGCGGGGTTCTTCTATATGCCATGCGAGCTTCGGCATAATCCTTTCCATATCTCCCGCTTTGAGAACCATTTCATAGTGTTCGGTTTTAAATAAATAAGACATATATTCCGCTTGTTTTCGCTCATCGAAAGCCAACTCTAAGCCGGATGCGGAGCTAAGGTCGAAGCCGCAAGTGAATGTTTTTATATATGGCAGGTGTGTCGCTGCAACGGCGGTAATCGAGCCGGAGTCCATTCCGCCGCTTAGATATGAGCCGAGTTCGACATCGCTCAAAAGCTGGCGTTTCACAGCCTGACAGAAGAGGCGGTCGAGTTCTTCAATATATTCCTTCTCATTTGCCGGCTGTTCCGGCTCGATGAAATTGAAATCCCAGAAGCAAACCGGGTTTAATTGATTAACAGGTTTTTTTGCGGAAATTTTTGCAAAACATCCTGCGGGAAATAATTTTATTCCTTTGAGCAAAGTCTTATCGGTGAAAATATTTTGGAATGTGAAATACTCCAACATCGCTTCTAAATCGAGTTCCTTTTTTACCGAAGGATGCGCCGTAATCGCTTTTTGCTCCGATGAAAAAATGAAGGCATTTCCCTGAAAGGTATAATAAAGCGGCTTGATGCCGTATCTGTCTCTCGCGATGAAAAGCTCTTGCTTTCGCTTATCCCATATAGCAAAAGTGAACATACCGTTGAAACGGTTCAGGCATTCCGTTCCCCATTGCAAATACGATTCGAGAACAACCTCTGTGTCGCTATGAGATACGAACTTATGCCCAAAATTTTCCAACTCTTTTCGTATCTGCGGGAAATTATATATTTCGCCGTTATATACGATTGTGAGGTTTCCGTCTTCCGCGAGCATCGGCTGATGTCCTGTGGGAGATAAGTCAATAATGGCGAGCCTTCGATGCCCTAATCCGATAAAAGCGTCAATAAATAGACCTTCGTCATCGGGACCACGATGAGTAATCGCGTCGGTCATTTTTCGCATAACGACAGGCGAAACAGCCTTTTCTTCAAATTGCATTATTCCAACTATTCCGCACATTTATTTGGCAACTTCTGCAAAGGTTTTCATTAGTTCATTTACCACAAATTCTTGTTCATCATCTGTCATCTGCGGATATAGCGGCAATGAGATTGTCAATCTATCTGCGATGTATGAATTGGGAAATTGTTCAGGTTTGAAATTATATTTTTGAACATAGTATTCCTGAATGACTGGCGCGTGAGTTCCCTGCCTTGTCGCAATTCCTTTCTCTTCCATTTTAATCATCAAATCATTTCGCCAATCGTGCAGTTTTTGGACATTTGTAAAATCCGGCTTTTCAGGAGCAAAGAGGCAAACATAAGATTGGTAACCGTGAATGTATCTATCCGGCACAAGAGGTGTGACCAGCCAGCCAATTCCATTGAGCATTGAATCATAATTTTTCGCTCTTCTTGCTCGTCCGGACAGAATCCATTTTGCCCTGTCCATTTGTGCGCAACCAAGCGCGCCTTGAATATCGGTCATTCTATAATTGTAGCCGAGATATTTATATTCAGCCAAAAGAAAACCAGCTTTCCCCGTGTGGCGCGCAAGGTCTGATACCGATGCGCCATGGTCGCGCAAAGAGCGCGAGAGTTTATCAAAATCCTCTCGTTCTGTTGTGAGCATTCCGCCTTCACCTGTAGAAATTGCTTTGCGCGGATGAAAACTGAAACAGCCAAAATCGCCGAATGTCCCGGAATGCTGACCATTATAGAATGCGCCAAAAGAACAAGCGGCATCTTCGACTACCCACAAGTTGTGTTTCTTGGCAATTTCCATAATCGGTTTCATATCGGCGCAAAGCCCAAAAAGATGCACAGGAATTATCCCGACAGTTTTGGGCGTAATCAGAGATTCGATTAAATTCGCATCAATATTAAATGTGCGAATATCTATGTCGCAGAATATTGGCTTTGCGCCCATATATTCGACAACATTCGCAGTGGCAACCCATGTGAATGCAGGGACGATAACTTCATCGCCCGGCTTGAGTCCCAATACGGCAACGGCGATGTGTAAAGCTGTTGTGCAAGATGTCGTGGCAATCGAGTATTTTGCATTTGTGAATTCGCAAAACTTTTGCTCGAATTGTCTAACATACGGTCCTTGAACAACCCAGCCGGTTTCGAGGGGTTTTTGAATAATTTCCATCTCCTCGGGACCGAAATATGTTTTTGTAATTGGAATCTTCATGTTGATAACCTATCCTGACAACGCCATTCGACCACCGAGCGGAGTCCTTCTTCCAAAGGAATTATCGCCTTGAAGCCGAGCATCTTTTCCGCCTTCTCGGTGCTGCCGACGCGATGCGTGACAAACATTTGTTCCTGCGGGCGATATTCGGGTTTCACATTCGAACCGGTGATTTTCAAGAGCAATTGGACAATTTCATTAATCGTGGTCTTCGTGCCCATGCCGATGTTGAAGAACTCGTCGGTCGCCTCGCTTTTGAGGGCGAGAATATTTGCCCGGGCAACATCGTCCACATGAATGAAATCGTAGGATTGCGAGCCATCGCCAAAAACGACAGGCGGCTGACCCGCATCTATTTTATCGAGCACTTTCATAATCACGCTGACATAAGTGCCTTTGTAATCCATCCGCGGACCGTAGATATTCATATATCGCAAACCGACATAATTCGACTTGTGTTGTTCATATATCGCTCTGAAAAATTGTTCACCTGCAATTTTCGTTGCGCCATACATTGTCCGGTTATTGAACGGATGCTCTTCTGTCATCGGAATGAAAAGCGCATCGCCATATACCGAAGCGGATGACGAATATACTACTTTTTTCACGCCGGCTTTCTGCGCCGCTTCGGCGACATTGTATGTGCCGACGACATTAACTTCCATAGCGGCGCGAGGCTTGTGAACGCACTCACCAAGCCACAATGCAGCGAGATGAAAAACATAGTCGGCATCCTCCATCACATCGTTCAGAAGCTCCATTTCCGCAATGCTTCCGTTGATAATTTTCACGCGTTCATCTTGCGCAGATTTTTGTAAATTTTTTTTCGTTCCGCGAACGAAATTATCCAACACTACAATTTCGCGAACAGGTTCGAGAGTGAGCAAATCCACGATATGAGAACCCGTGAAACCTGCGCCGCCGATGACAAGAATTTTACTGTCTTTTAAATCCATTTGTTACCTCAGACTTATTTTCATGTGTCATAATATAAAATCTGGAGGCAATAAGTGCCAATCAATTTTTGAAATATCGTGATTACTGATTTGAATATTGAGGAGCAACAGCGATTTTTGAACAACCAAAGCTATCAGAAATCATGTCATTGTAATCGTTTGCAGTTATGCCGACGAAATTGATTATGTGCTTTGCTTCTTCTTTTTGCAGGTATGCTATTGACCTTCCGCTGCCTAAAACGAATGCACCGTCTCTTATGAAGATTTTTGCCGGTCCTGTTTGAAGCGGGTCATTTTCCTCTAATAGCATTGTCATTAATGGTATCATAACATCTGACTTGTTTGTTGTTTGAGCTAATGGTGAATGAACTACAAAAAACACAACTCCTTCTGCCTTAAATATTTCAACATAGACTATCGCATCGCCATAGTAGATTTCCCAATAATAGCCGCTATTAGTTTTGCTGGGGGGAACATTTTGTTGAGCAAGTTCACTGATTGCCTCGTTGACAAACAACACAATTTCTTCTTCCGATCGCTCATCTTTGATATTGACTTGAGTGTTAGAAGATATATAGGCAGATAGCATACTTCTTTCTACATTTCCCCTTGTGCTGAAAGCGATGGCGAAAAGGAAGATTAATATTGCAGTAAGCTCCATCTTTTTGAGAGATTGGATTATTAAGAACACTATTCCGCTCAGAATGAAAGCGAATATTTTAAGTCCTATGCCATATTCACTGGCGACCATGAGAAAAACCGATAGTAGCCCGGTATTCTTCAATCCGACAATTATTCCTCTGCTCGGGAATCCTTCGAAAGCCCAGAAGAATTGTGCTAGGAAAATAAACATCAATATGCAAGGGAATAGCCATTTTCTTTGTGCATGTGATTTGATATTGGACAACGCTGTCAGCGCCATCGGGATGATTATCGGAAATAGTGGGATAAGCATTCTTTCAGCATCCCAGAAGACCATTGCCAAAAGGAATAGCGCATATATTGTGCTGTATTTCAGAAATTTAGGTGATTCATACCAGCCAAAAACCGCCAATATCCACAAAAGACCCCAAGAACTAAAAATATTGGAAAAAATGGGACCTATTCCACTTTTGAAAAGCTCCCCTGAGACAAAGGCTTTGTTAAAGTAGAAAGATATTGTGCTCAGATAGGAATGCTGTATTGAAGTGTTTGTCGGAGGCAAAACACCGGGAAAATGCACTATCAACAAAGCTATAATAGCAGGAATTGAAACGGTTATTGAATGTATGAAAGTCTCTTTATAATTATTAGCCATAATGCGACTGAAGAAGA
>Ga0315289_10007404_pt1 | contig 15989 bp, 22 predicted proteins | sample YL17G11_40_MG_FD_203452 | JGI IMG/M metagenome (GOLD analysis project Ga0315289, IMG submission 203452) | Sediment microbial communities from Yellowstone Lake, YNP, Wyoming, USA - YL17G11_40 | ecosystem: Environmental > Aquatic > Freshwater > Lake > Sediment | place: USA: Wyoming | collected... | reverse complement strand
ATCTTCCAGGACTTATCGATAAGGTTAAGACCGGATTTAAGGCGCTCAAGTCTTGGCTTTTAGGTCTTAATAGGAGTGTTAACAGTTTCAATAAACTGGCGAGCCTTAGATATTAGATTATTAGTATGGATCTGTAAATATACTATTTGTTCTGTTAGAACAGTGACTTATCTAATAAACCACCACTTTCAAAACTCTCTTATTACATACTGTAATCATTGACCTAATTAAAAACACTAGTAGTAGCAGGTGGTTGTAATAGTGATAGTGTAGTTTTTGTATTTCTAGCCGATAAGTCCATGTTCGCTAAATGGAGCAAGGAGACTTAAATGGCTTATCCCGTCAAATACTGCGCGAATGGCATCAAATGCAAAAACATCACAGACAATAAAGCATCTGCGCCGACAGTAGTGCGCCGTGGCGGTCCTATCTGTGCTTATTGTTCTAAAGGTGCTGACGGCTTTAAAAAATTAAAAACAGAAGCCAGCCTGGTCGCCAGTAAGGGTATTGATCGCCGAGGTCGGCCACGCCTCAAGTTAAGCGATGCAGATAGACGAACCCGCGACTTAACTCAACGTGCCGTCGCTCAACTAAAAATCCGCAAAAAAACGGCGCTACTCAAAGAATTAGGATCGAAAAAGCATCCCGATTGGGATGACCGTTGGCAGGAAATTTCAAATGCGGTCGAACTGAAAAAATCCACACTATGGGGTAAAGCAGTCGGTCCTAAAATTTTTGAAAAGCCTCGTTCCCAACGTGCGAGCCTTGCCAAAGGCACCACAGAAAACGGCACTTGGGAGTGGAGCGTTCATGAGGGTGCAGAGGGTACTTTTGAATTATCAATACGCAAAATAGACCACCTCACTAAGAGCCGGTCTGATAGTTATTTGTTGAAAAATCTCACCGAGACAGCCTACAGATCGGCTATCAAAAAACTTGAAAAGAGCGGTATCAGTGATCTTGAAGTCACATACCCCTTCTCTGCTTACAAAACTAAGGCAATTGAATTTCGCCTTAAGTTTAGTAAGGATCAATTGTCCTTAAAGGACATAGACAATTTTAATAAGAATGTGACATTCGGATTTTTGGTAGCTCTTTACCTTGAGCATATGCCGCAGGGTAAAACTAACATGCCTAGGAGCCGCACCGTTTACCGAGTGATCGGCGATGTTAAGGTGCCGACTAGTGCAGGTCCACTCCAGCAAGCTCTGGATCAATGGATGGAACAACTAGCGTCCGCACCATTGGCTCGCAGAACACGCATTGGATCTAAGGGAGGTGCTAAGTCTAAAAGTACCCTTTCAATGTTGTACAACGTCCTATCAGGTATTACACGCACGCTTGAGTTATATAAGAGCAAATTACCATGGTCGGACGGGATCGCTCTATATGTCCGTGGACGTTTAAGACACCACATCAAAGACAGTTTGAAAACCGGAAACACGGTACACGGCAAGGGGTACAGGTGTCTAAGGCAGTCTGAAATTTGCGAGATTTTCAAAGCTCCCACAATCCATCATGTCGCTTTAGTCGCTCTCGCATTTTCAACCGGACTACGCCCTGAAGAACTTTCAAAATTAACAACCGATCATTGGAACAAAGAATCAGGGACACTTCACTTTAGCGGCGGCAAGCTGCTCAGTAAGAAACTTGCCGCAAATGATCCCAAATATCTAGCTAACCCCCACACCTCAACAGTGGTTAAATTAATTCTAAACAACAAAGAATTTTTTGATCTTGATATGCGGGATGAAGTAGTCGGTTGGATGCAAAAGCAAGCGCAAGGCAAAAATAATGTCATGAAGGGTATGCCTGCACTTCAGCGTATAGCGGCGTGGACGGGAACTCCGGTGGCGACGATGCGAGATTTCCGCACGACGAGTGCGATAATGGCACATTTCTGCGGCAGATCAGTAGATAAAATTAAAGAAAGCATGGGGCATATGTCGATTGCCACTACGACGGATAGTTACTTGAAAGGCATCCCCGAAGACGCAGGTGCTTTTGTTCACATTACGGATGATAAAATCCGTGGTGCCAAATACTTCAATAATCCCGAAGTTATATGGCGGGATCAAGATCGCGAACACTCATATACTGAAGAAAATGCGTGGGACACGTTTTTGCTATGTCAGTTTTTACAGCAAGTTTTACGATTTAAAACTGTTGAATTTAAAGCTCAAGGTCTAACTGAGGCATTGGCTGCGTCCGCAGCCAAATCTTATTGGCAGTGGGAGCTAACTAAAAAACTACAGCGAGCAATTAATCACGTTGCTGACGCTCAAGAGGCACGTCAAAGGCGCTTGCCAGATCAACGATTCGATCCGATGTTCGATTCTAATGTGTCTGCGCCTGATTTAGACTTACCTTACCCCGTTCAAAAAACACCCGCTGAAAATGGGGTTTAAGCCATGAGGTCACATATTAAAACCTTCAGCCCAACTAATAAATTTCTCATGGTTGCTTTTACTTTTGACTGGCGCGAGAGTAACGCTCATCCAAGTATCTCGAATCGAATACTGCTGGACGTATCCTGCATCCTTCAGTTCGCCAAGACGTTTATCAAGCCATATTTTAAAGCGGCTCGTCCGAGATTGATAATTGACGGCACTCTTAATTTGCTCAATAGAGCGACGGATTTCTTGACGGTCAGTAAAGCGTCTAAAGTATCTATAGACTATGTAGGCGTCGTGCGGCAGGCCGCACGACAGCATTTGGCTGTAGAGCAATCTAACCTTACCCGCAGCCATCGCCTTAACAATGAACGGATGAAACTGCACAGTATGCCAAGTGTCCGTCGCCAATGTGTTGCGTGGATTGCGAACAAATTTCTTAGCCGTGTCCTCGATGAAACTACTGTGCAGGATAAAAGATCCCGACCAAGTATCCTCTGTTCCATCGAAACTGCCCGTCCAAAGAGCATGGCAAGTATGATAGCGCCAAATAGCTTCCCGAATGGCGATCCTACATCCTGTATTGTCAACTTTCTTACCTGTGTTCCGCAGCACGTCACCGAAACGAAACCGCAGAATACCGTCGCTGTTAAAGTTGTTAGCGAACATAGCCAGCAGGGTATCGAAGTACATGGCGTGCTGCACTTGTGGGAACGGATTGTTGCCGGTCCTCGAAAATGTAAAGTGCGCCGTCCCACTGGGGGTTTGCCACTCATAAAAAATTTGAGTGATGTTTTTATCCTGACGAGAATTGAGCATGTAGGTTGGAACGCCCATCACATTCATCTCGATAGCACACCGCTCCGGTAGGTCGGCACGATATACCCCCGACCTCAGCCCCTTACTCCACGCTCCTGTCTCCGCTCCGCTCCGCATCTCAGACACCCCGAAATCTATGGACGACTTGAGCCAATTCTTATTCTACAGACGTGCCGAGCCAAAAATCAACCCCTGCCATGCGCCCTCGCATCCCATCCTTCGTTGTGGACAACTCAAATTACTACAGACGTGCGGGGACAATTCTTCAGCCGTGCGGAGCCAAAAAATGGGCGGTCTTCAGGCGTGCGGAGCCACGTCTATAGACGCGCCGAGCCACACGACACCATTCAAACCCTTGCTGTGCGTGGCGTACAGAGCCTCTTAGGAACTGTATGGGAACCTCTTTATGGCAACTAGTAGTAGGGGTCTGGGGTATCCACAGGTGGATAAGTTTGAAATTGGTCCTCAGATTCTTTGTCGGCATGAAAAAAAGCCTTAAAAACAGAGGAATGACAGCTTAAGGAGAATAATGATCTTTAAAAACAAGGTCTTAGCTAAATATTCGGTAGTCAGTGCTGAACCCGAGCGTGCTTATGAACACCCTAAAGAGGACCAAGACGACGACGATCCCATGCTGTCGGTCGTACCTAGCGCATCGTCTAAGGTGCCTAATCGCCAATCCAAGAGCCTCAATAGCCGCCCGGAGGGGGAGGCACACCCAGCAGGGCGCAATGTGCCAGGCTGAGGGGTAGAGGGCTTTCCACCGGATCAAAATCGTCAGGCAGCTTTTCGATCCCCGACAGGATCCTGGCAGCTTGCCAAAAGTCTGGAGTGTTCTGACCACCGAGTTGTAACCACTTAGCCCTGTCCGCAAGCAAAAGCTCATCACAGGTGAGAATCCCCCTCTCAACACAGAAATCTAGGGTTCCCTGTATGCGTTTCTTTAGCGGTGCCTTCCCCATAAAAGGGGTGGCTAGCAGCCCTTCAGCAACCCCCCGATAGAACGTCCTGCCTCGCTTACGCGCCGCATCCAGCGATTTTCCGCAGGTGTCCTGCCATTGCTCCCTATTTTTTATCCCCAGCACTTGTATGTGCTGGCGCATATCTGCCGCGCTAAACGTTGAAAAATCCACCGCCACAATGACTCTCCCTTTCTGGAATGAATCTTTATTATTGGTTTTGGCGGATAAAATACCCCTCTCTTGGTTTCGTTATGAAAACTAATTAGGGATTAAAAATCGGAATTACAAGCGACACTTATCATTTTATGATTAAGCTGCTAATAAAATTACGAGTTCCGGCGTAAACGGCGATTAACAAGAGTAGCTAAGCACCTGAATCAGTGTAGTGATGTTAATTGATAGATTATTAGTATACGCACTTGCGCTGAATTCTTTTACATAAAAATAGGAGTAATATAGAATGTTTCTAAATAAACTAGTTAAGAAGTACCAGATAACAGCAGGCGAAAACTTGGGTGTTGGAAAAGCGTTACAGGTGGAGGGAAGTGTACCCACACGCTTTAGCCTTAATTTTGATTGGGAAAATAAACATTATGGAACAAGTATGAGAATAGATTCCAAAATGGCAAAAAATTTAACAAGTAAAAAGATGATGGCATCAGGTGACTCTTGGGAGCGTCTTAAATTTGACCCTAAGGAGGAAGCTAAAGTTAAGAAACTAGGCGAAAAAATTGCTAAGTTTTTAGACGAAATTAAAAACGAAGTAGGACCCATCCTCACTACTATTGATAAAAAATTAGATGAATACCACAAAAAGCCTTAACAACTTGGCGAGCATTAAGATTAAGTTAAACCTCGTAATTACAGTATTTAAAACATAGGAGAATAGATAATGACTAAGATGACGGACAAGATCATTGACAGGTTGTCAAAAAAAGTGGCTAAAACATCCCCTTTCAGGACGGATTTTGTTTTGGCTGATTTTCGTGTGCTAGATGATGCCAAAAAAACGGCTCAAATCCTTATTCAATATGATAGGGATTTTTATGACACGCCGAGCAAAGAACTTATTGCTCAGACGGTAATGGAGCTTTTTAAAGCTACCGACAATCGTCCTCGGGTCATTGTCGATCCAAGCAGCGTTCTATACTACCCAAAATATGATGCCATCACCTGTACCGCCTCTGTGCCAGTGCTTCGCCGCCCCATTGCGGATGTTAAACGCTACCGTATGCAAACCATCGTCGCAGGTACCTCGTTTCTTGGCGAAAATATGGAAGACGTGTGGAATGTCGGCAAGAGTGCTGAGGGAGCCATTTTTATACAAAGACTGGAGGATGATGATATCGATACCATTCTTCGTGAACGTTCTAAGGGCAAAGCTTTTCGTACTCATGCACACGCACAGTTTAATTCCCTTACATTAAACCGCATCGTTTCTTCTGTCTCTGAGCCTATGTATTCCATTAACGATAAAGTTAAGTGTGCTTACAATGGTAGAATGCGTGTAGGTAAAATCGTAGGCTTGACTACTGGTGGAGCACAAATCTGCTTTGCTCGTGGCGAACAAGCTACCGTTGCTATCGCCGCGCTGCACGGACTTGTGCAAGCCGCTGATAAAGGTACGGAGATGAATTTAGAAGAAATAAAAAATTATTACCGGACAGCTTATGGTTACTCCGAAGAAGACCTTGCTAAGCTTGTCAGCTTTATCGAGTGACATCCTCCCCGCCCTTTAGGGCGGGGCTTCCCTTGCCGCCTCAGGACTTTGTAGCTGGCACGCAGAAAAAGGTGGGGTCTAACCCTCCACCTTTTTTCATTTTTATGCTATAATGTAGGAGGAACTTACAAAGGAAGGATAAGTTTGCATGGTTTTGATGGCGTGAGAACACAATCAGCAAAAGTTACAGATTGTAAGTTCTTAACTTATAATACATGGCGTATTGTTAACAATTCTCCACGCCCTGAAGGGCGGGGTTTCGGAGGCATTCGATGAAAGCTGAATCATTCGTATATTGGCTCCAGGGGTTCTTTGAGATTAGTGGCTGTAAAAAGATCAATGCTGAGCAAGCTGTGATCATCCGGAACCATCTCAACATGGTATTTCACCACGACATCGATCCAAAAATGGGAGACGCCAAGCATCAACTAGATTTGTCGGCGATTCACCAGGGCGGAATCACGACTACACTTATTAATTGTTAGTACTCATACTAGGGCGAGCAACGATTCCACATAGAAGCTCAATTAGGGGTTAATCAACAATACCTACGTGATGGTTGGACCGACCTAACGATTAGGGTTGATAGATTAATTTTATCATTAACCATAATAAAGGGAATAATGCTTCTTTTAGACCCTAGTCCAACTTTAGGTCAAGCCTTGGTATTAGCCGAGGCTCATTTGCGGGTTATTGGGATGTCGGAGTTTTCTCCGATGCAGTTTGTAAAAACGTGCGAAGTATCTGCTGGAGTTACCACATTACTGCGTGAGGCGGAGGTTCTGCCTGGTTTGAGGTTACAATGCGGCTCTTCTATCCTTGAAGTAGTAAAGGTTATACCTACCAATAAAGAAGTAATTTATAAATCGGTAGGTGGTGTCTTTAGGATGCCTACAGCGAAATTTGTGCAGCTTGCCATTCAGCAGGGGTATAGAAAGAGTTGGGACGTGGAGAAGTTTCTAATCTCTCTTAAAAATCTGCTCAAGCCAGTGTTGGATAGTGTTCCACTTATGCTGGTTATGACCTGGGTTTTATCGCAGATAAGAGGGGAGAAGCCTAGTCGGATCGAAGCAGATCATTTCCCCAGCCATTCGTCTGTTTCTAAGCCTTATATTATGTCATTGATGCGGAAGATTTAGTCCCGAGCTTCAATGACCTCAAGTAGCTTTACACTCCGCTTCTTCTGGTGTGTTAGAGGGATCTTGCCCCGCACTTTGCGAGAAACCATCCCAAGTCGAGTAATACCACATGTTTTCTTGATGCCTTTCGTCCAAGTGCAAACCACCACGAAAAATGTACATAAGGACACCGGATTTAGACATAAATTTATAAGCGATTTGTCTACGCCCGCCATCAGGATACTTAGCAAGATTATTCATATCTTATACCTCCATAAACTATATCGGAGGATCCCTATAAAACTTTAGGGTATATCTCATAACCTATTGACTATATTGATATAATTATAAAGGGCTTGGTAATATGACGATGACGATGAGAATAGCTGCTACTTACGAAGTGGTTGCGCTTTCACTCTCCTTTTCCATAGAAGATTTGAAATCTGCATTCGCAAAAGATTCCTATGCCGTAGTAACACTTCTTTCTAATGGCAAGTTAATCCTTGGATATCCAGAGGGGGATGTGCCTTTCGTCACCAAGATATCTCTTAATCCGAAAACTAAAACCTTCCACATCAAAGCAGTCGGCAATAAAGTGACACCACGGGATCAGGCAATTCTAAATACACTTAAAAATAAAGGTATGATTGATTCATCTTGGAAAGCTAGCACGCAGGGCGGCTTCGACAAGATATCTGAGGAATTAGAAGATTTCGATTTCGCCACCGATCCGCGCAATAGTTTTTCACGCAAACTCCTGTCGAAGTTCAAACTCTATCATGGAACTACTAATATAGACTACGAGAAGATCAAGAAGACGGGTCTTATATCCTTAGATAAAAGCGGTGCGAGACCTGGCTTTGAAAGTAGGGTTAAGCACGAGGGGAATGCTGGCGTATTATATCTAGCGTCTACATTTGATTCAGCTTTAGCTTACGCTAAAACGAGAAGCTCTTCGTTGAAGAATGGGTTAGCGAAGAAAGCGGGGTATCAAATTCTCAACGAACTAGACATGCCCTTTGTCCTTAGAAATCCAGAAACTAAAGAGATATTAAAGATCTACCCTATTGTCTTAGAAGTCACGGTACCGGATATGGCGAGGCTTGTAGCGGATGATGATCATATCAACGACAAAGCAAGGGAAATTGCTAGGGAGATGTTTGATAATTTCACACCAGAAGAGATTGAGGACGCAAGAAAATTGGCTGCTGCTGACCGCCCCGACTTGAAGGACTGGCTAAATGAACCTTCCAAAATCCAAATGATTTGGCGAGAAACGAGCAATGGGTTCGCCGCGATTATGAAGAAAGTTCCTGATAAACTTTATCATGAGTGGTTCGAGAGTTTAGAGCGCAACGGGCAAGTGGGTTATAAGGGAATCATCACACCTAAATTTCTCAAGAAGATGCCTACTCGATACGACGACGACTAAGAGTTCGCAAACCTTGTAGTTCAGAGATTAATGCGTCAAACTCTTCAGGCGATAGCATAATACAACTCTGATTTTTGCTGTGACTAGAACCGTAGCTGTCATCTGGAACCATTGTGACGACGTTTAATAGAAAACAAACGTTAGCCTGATTATAATCCATCAGGAGATCAACGTGGATCCCGGTAGGTGGTCCTTGAGTAACTAAATTAGGTTCGTCTACGCATTGGATTAGTTTTTTAAACATTTCAGCTTTCTATGGCGTACCTCGATTGGACTATCCAGAGAAGACAGAGCCTCTTGAATCCGATTCTCACAATAAAGTAATTCTTTTTCTAACTTAAGAAGATTACTTTCTCTATAAATCTTAGCCACAGCCACAGCATCTTCCCGCGACTTCGTACACCAACCGTTATGTGCCTGACCGCCCTCATGCTCCACCATAAAGTGGTCCTCCCCCGGAAAAGACCTCAAACCAGTACAGGTGAAGGCTTCTACTATGTCTAGTACAACATAGTAGACCGTATCCCCTACCTTGATGTCTTCTAGCTTAATCACGCGGACCTCCTTTCGGGGTTACGTTAAGTTTGTTGCCAACAATCTGGAAGGCAATGCCTTGGGATTTCAGGCGAACTTCGTAACATCTCGTTTTTATCTCCCCAGTACTATTATTGCAACTTAGCTTAAATTCATCGAGGACACTAGAGATTAAATTTCTTGGATTTCATAATTAAGGGGGCGGCATGGCGCGTAGGCTGAATGAAGAGGATATTGACGCTAAGATTGCGGATCTTTTGGTAAAGGCTTCTGAGATGAAGGTTCTTAAAAAAGATACCAGCATAGTCAAGCGTGTGGATACGACGACGATGCCTGAGGTCAGGCGAATGGTAGATAAGATGACTAAGGACGGCTATTCCACGCCACAGATTGCTGCTGCGTTAGGTTATGAGGAGAGTCAGATTGCGATTTTGTTGGAGGAGAAGACGGATTCGGGCAGTCCTGAAAACATGTTGCAAACCAATCTTATGCGTCTTCATGCGTTAGTACCTTTAGCGGACGCTACTTACCGGAAGGATCCTAACTTTAGAAATGCCATAGCGATAACTGGCATTATTGATTCTGTCACTAAGACCATCTCTGAGATCCATGCGTTGAAGGATAAGGAGGATGTTTACAAGGTAATTATTCAGAAGGTGGTACAGCCGGTTGTTAGAAATATGATTTCAGATATGATGACTGAATTTAGATTTTTATCTAAAAAAATAGCTGAAGAGCCTGAAACGCAGGAAGAAGCCTTGGCATCTGCTGCTATGAGCATTGGTAAAAAATTCGATGAAAACTATCGAAAAGCTACTGAACTCTTGGCTGGTGTCATTGGTCTTAATGCTGAAGCCAAGGCTAGAGCGCTTGCCAGCATAGCTTTATCAGGAGATTAATTTTTTACTTGCAAAATTTTATAGGTTGCTTGATGATGGATTCATCACCAATAGTCAGCCCCGAAGGATAACATGTTAAATCAAGTTCCTAAAAAAACTGTCGAGGGTAAAACTTCATTGGGTAAGAGAAATGCTAGTGCCCTACAACTTCCATCCCTGACTCGTCAGGAGATAGAGGATCTAGTTAGCGAGTCGGCTATTAATCAACAGTTAGAGAAGATGCAAGAGCGGGGGCTTATACCTAAGGGGGTGATTCATAATGAGCCTACCTCTCTTGCTGCCTCTACCACTGTAGAAGCCGATGTGGTGGATGCTGTTCGGTGGCATGATGCAAAGAGCGCAGAGATTAGAAATCTTAAGACACAAGATGTCCATAAGCAGAATATGTGGGTGGATTCTCTTATTCAAGATTTCATTGCTATGGACATCACTCCTAGTGATACATCGGAAAGTGTTAAGACTATTTTAAAAAAGCTGGACGCCGAAATTACTAAGCTTGGAGAAGAGAGTAATGGTCCAGAAGCTGCGGATTATTTATCCAAACTCCAGCGGGAATTACTGCTGATAATTGAAAGACTTTCATAGAGGTATTAGGGCAGCAACAATTATATAGAGGGGTTTTATGCTTCAGAAGTATTCAGACAAGCAGATCTTGAGTGAGCTTAAGAGGGTCTACAAAATTAACTCTAATCAGCCGTATACTCGCCGTGACTTTGAAGATATGGCAGTTATCTCTAAGACTACCGTCGAGAATCGTTTCGGTTCTTGGACTGAGGCTCTAAAAGAGGCTAAACTGTATAATCGCTTCGAGAAGGCTAAGAAGGCTAAGAAGTAATTTACCACTATAATGGGGGGCTATCCCCCCATTTTTTAATTAAGGACTTGATGTTATCTAAAGATCAGGCAGAAATTAAGTATGGTAATAAATTATTAAAAGCCCGCAGCGATAAATTAGACAAGCAATATGGTGAGGCGCTTTTTGTAGGCAATCAGCTTTACAATGCTGTGCGAGACGCTATAAAAGAAACTCCCCTCAGGATACATGCTCCTGTCAAAATGGCTAGAAAAGTAAGGCGTAGCAAGCGCACGCTAATTGCTTCTTTGTCTGATACTCATTATGGTAGCAATATCTGTAAAGAAGAAATGCACCAAATGAATGAATATAATTGGCAAATAGCCTCTAGGCGCACTGCGTTCTTTGTGGAGCAGATTGTTCATTTTAAAGAACACCACAGAGATGATACGGATTTAGTTTTACAGATTAACGGCGACATCATAGCTGGATTGATTCATAATACGGAGTGGTTTGCGGATCTCTTGACTATCCAGCATGTGGGATCTTTAAGTATCCTTACTCAAGCCATCAGTTACCTAGCGCGGCATTTTAATAAAATGCAGGTAGTCTGCCTACCAGGCAACCACGGGCGAAGTGTGGGTAAAGCCGATAAAGGTCGGGCTACTACCCATAAATGGGATTCATATGAAACCATGCTTTATTACTCTCTTAAACTATGTCTACCCCATATTGACTTTAAAATAACAGAAAGCCCGTTTCTCATCTATCCAGTGCAGGGGCATCTGGTTTGTCAGTCGCATGGAGATACAGTTTTTAAACCTGGGAATCCAGGAAAATCCATTAATATGAAGTCCTTAGATGAACAAGTGAAAAGCCTTAATTCCGAGAAAACCCTTGTAGGAAAAGGGAAAGTTGACATATTGTCTCTAGGTCATGTCCATGTAGCTACCGTCCAAGGTCTACAAAGCGGCTGCACCGCAGTTATCAATGGTTGCTTAAGCGGTACCGATCCTTTCGCCCAGTCGATAGGTATTTTTGCTAACAACCCAACCCAAATTGTACTAGAATGCACTGAAAAATATCCAGTGGGTGATATACGCATGGTCAAAGTTAAAGAGGCAGATACTGATAAAAGGTTAGACGCTATTATAACACCATTTATGGGCAGGCTATGATAATCAAGAAGCTTGATATCGTCAAAGTAGGTTTTACTGGTACTAGAAAAGGAATGACAGACCTACAAAAAGAAAAAATAGAATTTCTACTTAGGCAGTTTGAACCCACAGAGTTCCATCATGGAGACTGTTTTGGTTCTGACGAAGAAGCTCACGAGATAGCGGCTTCTTTAAAAATATGGACAGTGGTTTGGGCACCTATTAAGAAAGATTTCCGTTCTTTCAGTGAGGGGGACGATATCAAAAAACCGCAAAGCTATTTAGCTAGAAATCGTTCGATCGTTGATTCCTGCGATTTGCTTTTAGCCACCCCGGCAGAATATGTCGAACAAGACAGAGGCGGGACGTGGTATACTGTCCGATACGCATTCAAACAAAATAAAGCCGCCATAATCATTCTTCCAGACGGGACAACGAAAAAATACGGCATGAATTAGATCACTTAGCATCGGCAGAATCCATCTGTCTAGTGACTTTCTTAGCCCAGGAGAACCCGGCGTCACCTCCCATAAGAGCCAGGCGATATAGCCAGCGGAAGGATCTGATTCAGTTTTTACCTTTTTTATCTACTTGGGTCAAATTTCAAATTAGGTCCTTGTAAGTGGGTTGGGTTTTGAGAAATATTTAACTTGTGCTTCCAATTTAATATTTTGTTCGGTTAGGTACTTAATACGTTGGTGGTCCAGTATCACCACTGCTGCTAACCAAATATTTATTAGCAATAATGTGAGAATCATTCGATATCTCCTATTTAAAAGCTGGTAGGCTGTAGCGATTTTTTTATACAGTCGCTGTCAACGTGTTTAGCAATTACCCTGAGAGAAGTAAGAGAACATTCTGCGGGCTGTGCTTGGAGACAGATTCTTACCGTTTGATAGCTACTCCTATTGAAGTCCCACCTCGCCCAAACTCTTTCCTTAATTCAAGTCCACGTTTAGCTGAGGCTTTAGCTCCCGCAGATGGTTTAAAATCAATGTGGTCATATTTTGCGGCTGCAATAATTCCGTGTTTGATCAGACGCACTCTAGCAATCTTAGCGGGGTTAAGGAGGATCATCTGAACCTCATCCAAATGAATTGCGTGTATATCATCGAAAACAGCATCGTAACCTATATTGCGCAAGGTCTTGGTGAACGCGGAAGGATTACGACGTAGCTTATCTTTTAGGTGAATCCAAAGTTGAGCACCTACCTTTGCGCGGTGAGGCATATCTGCGCTGTTCACCATATCTGATTCAAAAGGATAACCTGCTTTATCAGCTATTTCTATGGCTTTTTTAGCATTAATAGCCCCTAAATCGAGGACATTTAATTTGGGTTTTAATGTTATTTCGTATTTAAATTTAAAATTTTCCCAATGCCCTTTAGGGATAAAGGACGCGGGAAACAAATAGACGCCTAAAGGATCTTGATGTGATGGCGATGGATTCACCTCCACGCTATCATGGTCAGAGTAGTGATACCAGAGCTTATTGAAGTTTGCACTAATTAAAAATCTCATTAATCCCCTGGCAATTAATTCGCACCCTTAGAAAATCTATCCCAAAAGTTTGTATTCCTGCTATTGTGTAGATTCAATATAGGCTGCACCTTAGGGAGGGTAAAACATGCACACTTCATTGGATGGTCTTATGCATTTGGCTGGCAGCTTAGCTGCAAGCTCCTTTATAATTATTGCGTCTGGGGATTTTATTACTTCATCTATAGATAAAATTGTACAAAAAGTTCTAGTTCCTATCAACCATCCATGGGCTATTAAGTGTGTTTTTTGTTGGGGTCTTCTAAAAGAAGTGTATGAAGATTTTCGTACTTTCCTCGATCGGATTAGTATTTATTCCCGTCCGCGCAAAGTGGCACCTAAGGTTGTTAAAGATTAATTATCTTTATAGAGTAGGATGTAGCGATGCCCGTACAATCTCCCGGACTACAAGCAACAACGCAAGAAACGTCGAGGGTGCTTAAACGCGGGACGCTTGAAACCTTTTTCTTCAAATTCTTCTACGACGAAGCTGAAACGCAACCTGTATCTCCCTTAGATCCTCAGACGCATCCTAACTTTAGGATTTTAGATCCTAGCGGTGCGTTACTTCAAGACGGTATAGCGGTACCTGCTGCTGCTCCGGGCATTTGGCGTGTGGCGTGGTTTGTTCCGATTGCTGCCGAGTTGACGAATGTTAATAGGCGTTATCGTTTACAGACGAATATGGTGGATGCAAACTTCCGCCAATTCGAGACTTCGTTTGAATTTGATGTTGTAGAATCGGCGATACCCGCGCAGGCACCGGAGTTGCAGCAACTTCTAACCTTTGTCGGTCAGGGTACGCGGGCGCAATTTCATAATACGGTGCGTCCGGATTTCCTACAAGCCAAGATCATTGCTAGAGGTCGAGATAATGCGCCTCTGTACATTGCTAATTGGACCTACCCTATTCCAGCAGTACCTGGACCTAATACTATATACGAAATTCCTATAGGGACTGGTTATACCTACTACATAGATACTCCGGCGTTCTATACCATGGGTGAATATACCGTCATCTGGTTTGTGCGCGATTTCCCGCAGTCTGCGCAAGATATGGAAATGCAGAATATCGAAGTGGTTAACACTTCTGTTTTGCAACTCATGACTAAACTTAGGATGTTCATAGATAAACTTCAAAAAAAATTAGGTATCGTATACGCCTACAGAAATGAAGAAATTATCGCGTATCTAAATCAAGGATTGGGGACGATAAACCAAGGGGTTCCACCGACCTATTATACCTTAACCAGTATTCCATCACCCATTGAAAGCTTGCTTATTACAGCGTCTCTATACTGGGGTCTTATAGCGCAAAGGATACTCTACGCCGAAACCAATTTTGATTTTACCGGACAAACGGTCTCGATAGGCTACAACCCTGGATCTGATCTTGATGGTATGATTGACCGCTTAAATACCGCAGTAGAGTCACAACTCAGGAAAACTAAAGAAGGTATTGTACGGGCAACATCAAGTGTTGGCTTTATCGCTACGCGCCCAGCAAAATACCGTTCTGGTCTAATATATAAAGTAGGGAATATTGACGGATCGCAAACGGGTAATAGTATTTTCCAACTACTTTCATCTTACGGTATTCTTGTGGAATAAGGGAGGGCATATTGTGGATGCAACCGCCGATAATAAGCTTAAACTACTTGAGAAAGAAATAAAAAGACTACAGAAAGAAATTGTAAAATTAAAAACTATAAAAAGGGAAGAAGGAAGAGCCAGAAAACAATTAACTAAATCCCTACGTAGGGAAATAGAACTACAAGCAGTGATCGAAGATACTACCTACACCACAGCGATAGCGGCTGAAGAGATCGAAAAGAAAGAAAAGTGTAAGCAATGCTCTTCAGAAAGAATTAGTAGTATTAGTGCCGGAAATCGTACAATTATCGTTTGCCAAGCATGTGAAACTAGATATACAATAATACATGAAATAGCAGAATCTGCATGAGAGTAATACAATTTTTAAGGAAATTTATGAGAGATCTTTTTTTTATACGTAAGTCCGCGCATGACCTTTTAAAGGAGCAGAACCTACTGCTGCATCGCATCTTAGCGAACCAGAATACTGTGCTAGCGGCTGCTCCAGTACAGGAGGTTCCTAAGGAGTACAGTGCTGTATTTCAAGTCAAACCTGGAGAGGTAGACGAGGAGGAGATGGTTTTTATACCTAAGATAGTTAAAGCTACAAAGTCTACGATGTCTAAGGTAGACACGTCGTCTACTTCCTGGGATGCGGCTGGGGTGGATAAGTTAAAAAAAGCTAAAGAAGCGGCTAAAAAGAAATAGGGGGGTTGTATGGCTTGTTCTTTAGATGTGGGGACAGCGAATCTTGTTTCGGCAAGACTTGTAAATAGTGAAGTCCAGGTTAAGAGGCTTAGAAATTGCTTTGTATCTTTGTCCGAGGAACAATTGCTTCACCTCTCTAAGAGTGGTGGTCTTAACTCTGTTCAAATCAAAAACCAACACTATATCGTTGGCGACGAAGCCGTGCAAATGGCTCGTATTTTTGGAGCAGAAGTACGCCGCCCTATGGCTTCAGGAGTTATAAACCCGGAGGAAAGAGATGGGCGTTCCGTTGTTGGCGCATTGGTTAAAGCACTACTAGGCG
>Ga0315289_10007403_pt1 | contig 15990 bp, 12 predicted proteins | sample YL17G11_40_MG_FD_203452 | JGI IMG/M metagenome (GOLD analysis project Ga0315289, IMG submission 203452) | Sediment microbial communities from Yellowstone Lake, YNP, Wyoming, USA - YL17G11_40 | ecosystem: Environmental > Aquatic > Freshwater > Lake > Sediment | place: USA: Wyoming | collected... | reverse complement strand
GGGTGCCACGATTTCCGCAGCGGACCGTAGGCGAGATCGACGGTCCTCAGCCCGAACTTCTCGGCGGCGGCGCGCTCCCGGGGGTCGAGGGAGGCGATGCCGCCGTAGGCGAAACGGCTGTGCGCGCCCGGCGTGATCATGGCGAGATGGATCCGCGCTTCGCCCAGCGCCTCGGCGAGAGCGGGGGCGGTCCCCTCGTCGACTTCGGTGTCGTAATGCACCTCGAAACCAAGCTGGATGTGGTCGGGAAGACGGGGCGCGATCTGCTTCTTGATCAGGCCGATCACGCCGGCGGTGGTCAGTTTTTTCCCGTCCCACGCCGGCCGCGAGTCGCCGGGAACGAAGCCGCCCTTGCCCGCGTGAAAGGTCCAGCGGCAAATGCTGTGGTACGATTTTGGTCCGGCCATGTCAGCGCCTTTCTTTTAGCTGTTTTTCGAGAGTCTGTTTCCACAACCGGTAAGCTTCGATGTACGCCCGCTTATTCCTCGTGTCCGGATCGATGGTTTGAACCGCCTGCAATCCGGAAAACGCCTCCCGGACGCCGCGATAGATCCCGGCGCCGATTCCCGCCCCCCGCGCCGCGCCCTGGGAACCGTCGGTGTTGTAGAGCTCCAGGCGGGCGTCCGCCACGGTCGCGAAGGTCCGGCCGAAGACCGGGCTGCGGAACATGTTGTCGTGCCCCGCGCGCACCGCGGCGGTTTTGATGCCCAGGCCGCGTATGATTTCCACGCCGTAGATCAGGGCGAAGACCACCCCTTCCTGGGCCGCGCGCAGGAGATGGTCGCGGGAATGGATGTTGAAGTTGAGGTGATGGATCGAGGCGCCGAGGTCGCGGTTTTCCAGGGTGCGTTCCGCGCCGTTGCCGTAGGGCAGGACGACCAGCCCCCCCGAGCCCACCGGGACCCGTCCGGCCGCCCGGTCCATGGCCGCGTAGCTCATCCCGCCGGCGCCGGCCGCCGCGAAGTTATGCCGGAGCCAGCGGTAGAGGATGCCGGAGCCGTTGACGCAGAGGAGCGTGCCGTAGCGGGGCGCCCGGGCGGAGTGATTGACATGCACGAAAGTGTTCACCCGCGAGAGCGGGTCATGATTCGGCTGGTCTCCGACGCCGTAGACCACCGCCGAGGTGCCGGCGGTCGTGGCGATCTCGCCGGGCTCGAGCACGCGGAGGGAAAAGGCGTTGTTGGGCTGGTCGCCGGAACGGTAGGCGATCTGGACGCCCCTCGGCAGCCCCAGTTCCTTCGCCGCCGCGGCGGTCAGCTCCCCCTGGAATGAAAAGGCCGGCCTGGCCTCGGCGATCAGGCCGGGATCGATCCCGAAGTGTGCGAGCACCAGGTCGGCCAGCGCCGCTTTCCGGTAGTCCCACATGATCCCCTCGGAAAGGCCCGACACGGTGGTGAGCATCTCGCCGCTCATGCGCATGGCGACGTAATCTCCCGGCAGCATCACCTTGTGGATTTTCGCGTAGACGCGCGGCTCGTTTTCCTTCACCCATTTGAGCTTGGCGGCGGTGAAATTGCCGGGCGAGTTAAGCAGGCGCGAGAGGCATTTTCTTTTCCCGATCTCTTTCCAGGCCCGGTTCCCGATCTCGACGGCCCGGCTGTCACACCAGATGATGGAGGGCCGGAGCGCCCGGCCGTTTTTATCGACGATCACCAGGCCGTGCATCTGGTAGGAGATGCCGATGGCTTTCACCTCGCGGAGCTCCCGGGCCTTGCGTGCGCGGATTTCCGCGGTGGCCGCCTTGACGTGCTTCCACCAGAGTTCGGGAGCCTGCTCCGCCCAGCCGGGCCGGACCGCCAGGATCGGCATTTCGGCGGCCGGGGAAGTCGCGGAGACAACCGCGCGGCCGGACCCGGCCTCGAGAAGCGTGGCTTTGACCGAGGAACTGCCGATATCGTATCCCAGCAGGTGCGTCATTTCGATTACCTTGAAGGCATCGAGTATATTACGGCCCGGGTTTTAAATCCATCCCTGGCGCTGGGTATGCCAAAAATATTTCGGTGGAATTCTCTATAAAAGCGATTTGTGTTTGAAAAAAAGGCCCTGATCACGAGCCTCTTTTTTTACCAGTAGAAAGGGTAGGGGTCAATAAAAACCGCTGGTCCGGCCCGATCGCCAGAATCCAGGCATAAGAAATTCCGAGCAGTTTTTTGGATTGATTAATAAGGGAGAATGAAGTCAGGCGGCACCCCGCCACGTTTAGGTCTATCTCTTTGAAAAGAAATACTTCAACCCAAGTTTTTCCGAAGACGAGTCGAGTTTCTGGTCTAGGGTCCAGACCGGAACTCCGCTCAAGGACGCTGAAGCTAATAAATGCATATCCACGTACCCAAGCCCTCTTCCCATTAAATTTTTATTTTCGATGAAGTGCATTACTTCGTCATGTTCCGCTACGGTCGCCGCTGGCAGAGATTTTAAAAGCGAAAGAATCAGTGACCTGTTCTTGAGGTTTCCGCAGGCCAGTTCCCCGATTATGAACGGGTGGCAGACGGCCTGCCCCTCGTTGAGAAGCTCTTCCAGGCCGACGTTTCCTTCCCGCAGGTGAGCCACCCATACCGAGGTGTCAACCAGGACCATTTTTTTTCTCTCCCGCGCGCCGACGGGGCGGCAGGACCAGTTTCTTCTCGGTTCCCCCGAGCCGGGCCAGGCGTTTGCCGTTTTCCCTGGAAATCAGGGCTTCGAGGCCGAGCCGGACCAGTGAGGTCTTTTCCCTGACGCCGGTCAGCTTCGCGGCCGCCTCGATCAGTTTTTCGTCAACATTGAGAGTAGTTCTCATCTGTCTGACCTCCATTGATATGCATATTTATATGCATAAATTTGAATCATTAAGCCATATTTGTCAAATAGTCACCAACCCTTTGCTGGTGCGGAATACGATTTTCTTTTTCCCTGGATCCCCGCTCCCCGATTAAACACTTCGAGGACAAGCTTTGCGGGGATGACGACCTTTTCCTGGATTCGAGAATATTAAGGAAGAATGGAGGCGGCACCCGGCTTAAGTTAGTCTTAAAAGATAAAAGCTAGGTTACTTCAATATCTCCTCAAGCTCTTTGATATTTTCGTTTTTTAGAGTCCCCAGGACCTTTTTTCTCCAGGAAAGGGGCATGTCCTGAAACTTTTCTTTTATCTCTTTGTTTTTACCTGATTCCATCCAGCACAAGGTCTGCAAGAATCCCGGCGTCTTGAAAACGGTTCAGCACTTCATTAAGCAGAGCGTATTTCTTTTGCATCAAGGGCCTTCCGCAGAAAAGATATTTGCTTCTTTACCAAAGAAAGCTGCTCCCGGTATTTCTTCCTCATTTTTTTTGCTTCCTCATGTTTTTTAATTTCTTCCGGGGAGATTTTGCCCAAGTAGTGGAATCGGATCCGCTCTTTTTCCCTTCTCATCAGATAAAAATAGGAATGGCCCTTAATTTTCTTTTTTACCAGGGCGCCCTGCGGCAATGCCTCCAGGGCTTTCCGGAAGGCGGCTTCCTGCCGGAGGGAATTCCCCAGTTCTTCCTCTAAAACGCCCTTGATGACTTTCATGTTGATCGGAGATTAGTTACCATACAAAAACAAATATACCTTACTTTGTAAGGTAACCAAAGTCAATAGTTTCCTTACCATACATTTATATCGATATTATTTGGTGTATGGTAACTCATCCGTGTCGTTCCTGCCAAGACAAGAGGTTCGGGCCTGGAAGACAGGGCAAAAAAGGAGATCTGGCCTGATCGTGAAATTATGGGATTAGAAAAGAAAGGAGGCGGCACCCCCTCCTACGCCAATCCTACTACGCCAAGGCTTCGTAAGGATATAGCTTCGGAGGGCAGGCCCCTCCCCCCTTCACCGGAGAATTCTATTCCCCGAAAAAGCTGATAGTCCGGGACTACAAGATCTGGCCCGATGGGTGAGGGGAGGGTAGGGTGCGGGTTGTCCCAGCCAGGACAGCTCGCACCCTGGATCTTTTCCCAGGATTCCCGGCTTCTATTTGATCTTGCAGATCAGGCCGCCAAGATCGATTACCATATCATTGCTTTCCGGAACTGTGATGGTTAATCCGCAATCCTTGTCCTCGAAAGTAATGTTCAGCAGATATTGACCCGGTTTTATATCCTCGAGATAAAATTCCCCGCCTTTACCGATGACCGATTCGACCGTTTGGTTGTCAATGGTCATCGTGAGACTGGCGTAGTCCGTGGTCAGCTTCCTGCCGTTTTCCAGCAGAAATATATGGCCGGTAACGTCCTGGACCTTTTTAACATCAAAGTTAACTATCCCCCCTCCCCGATACGGAGGGGAGATGTACATCTCCGTTCCCCCGATCCGGTAAATCATAGGGATATCATTGTCCTGAATGGAAATTTTGTTGTCGTTATACGAGAGTAGCTCCGGCACGATCAGCTCGCCTTTGCGGTCCGTTTTTCCGGATTCCTGGGAATTCAGCCCGACCGTGACGTTCTTCAGGTTTGCCACCTTGACCAGGGTGAAGCTGTCCGTCACCGGCCGGGTCAGGAAAAAAGACCGGTCGATAAAAACCGCCCCTCCGGATAAGGCCAGATCGTAGCTGTTCCGGCCGGCGAAATTGCGGTATGCGGCCGAGTAAATTCCGTAACGGCCCCGGTAATCGATCTCGGCGTTTCCGTCGGTTCTTCCGCTCCAGTCATTATTTGCGTTTTCCGCGAACAAACGATAGCCGATCCCCTCCCCCAGGGGAGGACTTTTTTGCAGGTACAGGGTTTCCCGGAAATTCTCGTTCTGCTTGTCGGTATCCCGCTGGTAGCTCAAGCTTCCCGAGTGGTTTTTTCCCAGGATGAAATTTACCCCGGCGAAGATCTCGTTGGTGGTATTGCCCGCCTGCCGCAGAACCGTCTCCCGGAGGAGGAGGCTCAAGTCCCGGAAAAGATTCCGGTTAAGGTAAAGCGTCAAATCCAGCGCATAGGGGTATTCGTATTTCTCAATGAGGGAAGCATTGGCCGACAAAGACCCGATGATTTTTTGATAATAACTCAGGCCCAGAAGCGACTCGAATCTTTCTGTTCCTCTCGCGGGTTCCCAAGAGAGATTGTGGTACTCCCGGCTGAGATATTTGAATGACATTTTTCCGCCGAATCTGTTGTCGGTGAAAAAATAATCAATCGAACCGCCCCAGCCCGCCCGGCTGTCCGCGTAACTCGCGGCCGCCGAGGCCTCGATCACACCGGCTTTTCCGATTAGAAACGAAGCCGAAGGGCCGACATTAAAAAAATCTTTATCGGCTTCCCCTCTGGCCCCGAGCGTAAAAATCTTGCTGAGGCCGTACTTATGATAGAAGAGCAAGACCGGGATTCCGTAATCGAAATTATTCTCCATGTATTTTTCCCGGATGAATCCCAGCCCGTAACTGTAATCATGAAGTCCCGGCTTCAGGATGCCCGCGGTGAAGAAGAAGGGATATTTTATCCTCTCCTCCCTGCCGAATTCGTCTTTTATCACCACCTCCACATCCTGCAGGCCGGTGGCGAGGGGAAGATTTAAAAAATCAAATTCCCCGGAAGAAAATCTCTCCCTCTTTATCAGGATGCCGTTGACATACAGGTCAACCTCGGAAGGGGCCTGGAGGTACCCGGAAAATCCCATGCTGGGGTAGCTGATAAAATACGGATCGAAAGAAAATTGCCTCGTGATGCCGATGCCCCCGATATTCCCGGCGCCTCCCAGATGTCCTCCCGAGGAAGCGATTAAATCTCCCGCCGTGACCCTGAACATCGCTTTCCGGTCGTCCCGGGAGATATTGGTCATCAGCCTCACGAATTTTTCCTCGGATTCGCTCTTGTGGTAGGAAAAGTTGGAATAGGCCAGGCAGCCCCCCAGCCTTATTCCCGTTTCAAAGGGGAAATTCAGTGACTGGAATTTAACATGTTCCCCGGCACTGTAGCTAAGGGCGTAGTTAAGAAAGGCGCTGTTATATTCAGGAAACAGGACCGGATATTGCCTTTTGTGGGCAATATCGACCACCTGCGGGGTCAGCAGTTTGGGATCGGCGGTAATGTAGACCGAAAGCTTGGTTTCGTCCGTTTTGAAACTTACGGCCGGGGTCAGGGCTTGGAGCGAGATATACTTTTCCCCCTCCATCGTTACCGCCTCCGGAAGATTCTTAAAACCGAGATTCTGGAAGTCACTCTGATTTATCAGAACATCCCGCCCGGAGATCAAAACAATAAATTCACCTTTTTTCTCCCGGTTAAGGTAAACCTCCCGCACCTCTTTGTTCTTTCCGGAGGAGGGATTTCCCCTCTGGTCGGACCGGGCGATCGCCCCCGGCGGGGGAGGATCAAATGCTGTATTATCTGCGGCGAAGGTTGTTTTCGGACAGAAGAAGAGACTGATTACCAATAAAAAGACAATATCATTTCGAGCAGGCACTTTCTTCAAGATTTATCTTTCTTTTCTCGATCACCCCTTTTTCCATCTTCACGTCAAGAGTGACTGCCTTAATTTTTGGGCAGACATCCGGAGGTATATCGAAAAGATAAGTTTTGGAAACGCCGGGAAGAAGATACCACCCCTTCAGATCCTGCTGATAGCAGCCCACACCGTTCATGTCCTCCCCGGAAGCCTTGAGCGAACTGAGGAAGAGGTGCGCGTTTCCGTTATTTTTTATCGTTGCTGTTATTTTTCCTCCACGGGCTTCCATTCCTTCTATTGTCCCTGACAGTTTTTCCCTGGCGGTAGCGATGAAGATCGGAACGCCGATGCGGAGGGGCAACATTATTTCCATCTTCCCCGGCTTTTTCACCGGGAGCTCCTCCAAATATACCCGATAGCTTAATTCCTGGTTCTCACCGCGCTTCTCCGCGCCGATCCGGATTATCCTCTCTTCCCCTTTTTTAAGGGTCAGGATCTTGGGGGTAACAATGACATCACCCGTGGGCTCATAAACATCTTCAGCTTTGGCATCCTGCTTCCAGCTGAAAACGCTCATCTGCAGGGTCAGATCTTCCTCGGCCTCATTTTTGACCAGCAATTTTTCCGTTTTCTTTTTCGAATCGAGAAATACCTTGACCGGGTTGACCTTGAATGAGCCGGAAAAAACGGGGCCGGAGAAAACAAAAAGGGAGACAAATATCACTAAATAAGGAAAAGACCTTTTCATCTTCAGTTTTTCAATAGTCAATGGTGACGAGAATGGAATCCGTATAAGTGCCTACGGGGACGTTCTGCCCGGCAAAAGCCCGTCCATATACCGGATAATTCTGGGTACCTCCGGTTCCTGTTCCACCGACAGTTCCCGTTCCCCCCGTGCCGTCACCCCATATGGTTGCGTATGTGCCGTCTATATAAAGGTTATAGTTCAACAGGCCCGACTCGGAATTATTCATCTGCCGGGGAGAGTAAGTCCCGCTCCCGCCCTGACCGAGAGAAATGTTATAGATGGTGCCGAAATCGCAGCTGACATCCAACGCTCCGTTGCTATATATCTCATCGCCGGTGTAGGTGCCGAAATTCACCCCGGAAATCGCGATGAATGAGCACATTACCGGTATCCTGGCGGTTATTCTGAGATTGAATTTTGTTCGCTTGGCGAGGATTATCCCGGCAAAGAACAAAGCCGTGATGACAAGAAAAGCCATATTATTATTTGAAAAAGCAGAGGGGGATAATCCCGAGAGGATTATCACTCCTCTACCAATCCGCGATTATCGAAATTATTAATAATTGACTGTAATCAAAACTGTATCACTATACGACCCAGATCCAATGCTTGGTTGCTGTTTAGGTACCCGCCCATAAGCGGGGATCGAATCAGCTGAACCGGTGCCCGTTCCAGAAACGGTATTACTAGAATTCCATATTGTTAAACGGCCTGAATCCTTATAAATTTCATAATTTAAATAATAAGTTCCATGAATCATTCTTCTTACAGAACCATTTGGTTGTGCGCCTAAATCTAGCGCAACCGTATAGCTGGTGCCAAGTGTGCAAGTAATAGACACAATGCCTTGAGCATCTAAATCAGTACCACTTGAAGGATCATACGTACCAAAGCTCAAAGTCGAAGTACCAACCGAGCAGACCGAGTTTACCGAAGCGCTTACATTCAGATTACCGGTTTGGCTATCGGCATTTGCCAACCCGGCATAAAGCAATACGGCCATAAAGAAGCTTGCGAAAATTAATTTTTTCATCTTTTTCACTCCTCCTTTCAACTGGACTCCGGTTAAACTAAAAAAATATCTTACCTTCCCTTATTAACAGTTATTCTTTTATAACGAAAACGGGAAAAATTCAAGTAGGCGAAGAGATATTTGAACTTTTCCCATATAAACTGAAGTAATTGAACGGATTGCTTCTATCTAAATTATATAACCGCTTTGCCTTCCGTTAATAGTTAATTCCAAGCGGAGCTGAAAGTCTGAATCATTAAAAAACGGGGCCGGATGAAAACCCGACCCGCTCGATTTAATGAATTAAGGCACAAGAAAATCAGAATGGTTATTTGGGTTTGATTAGAGAGAAGAAATATCCAGGCGGCACCCTCCTACGCCAATCCATCCTCCTACGCTAAAGCTCCCTCCTGCGCCAAGGCTTCCTCCTACGCCAAGGCTTCGGAGGACAAGTCGGCGGGCAGGCCCTGCCTTCGCTAAAGCTACGGAGGGCTGGCTGCCACCCCCCTTAACCGGAGAATTCTATTCCCCCCAAAAGCTGATACTTCGACTCCGCTCGACCCCCGAATTAAAAGGAAGTAAAAAAGCGTCGCTCAGTATCAGCCCTGAGCGTAGTCGAAGGGAGTCTGTCGAAGGGCTGATAATCAGGGATTTCAAGCTTCAATCCGCTAGGTGAGGCGAAGGTTCTGGCTATTTGACCGGGATAAAAAAAGAGGCCCCTGATCACGGGCCTCTTTTTTCAGGATAGAACAACCTCAGGTGATGAGGACGGATTTCCGCGTGCGCACTTAACGCCGGACGTGGTTACTTGGCGGACAACTTGGTTTCAATTAGCTCGCGCACGAGCTTGGGATTGGCTTTGCCGGCAGAAAGACGCATGGCCTGGCCGACCAGAAATCCGATGGTTTTGGCGTTGCCGTTACGGTAGTTTTGGACCGCATCGGGATTGTCGGCGATGAGCTTGGTCACAATGGCCTCCAAGGCGCTGTTGTCGGTCATTTGCCTGAGGCCGCGCTGTTCCACGATCTGCTCGGGCGTCAGATCGCTCTCGAACAGGAGACCGAAGGCCTCCTTGGCCGAGTTGGCATTGATCTGGTCCGATTCGATCAGGCCCAAAAGTCCGGCCAGGCGGGCCGGTGTGACCGGGGTCTCCACCAGGCTTTGCCCCTTGTCCCGGACGGCAGGGAGCAGATGAGCGCTGATCCACTGGGCAGCCAGCCGGGGGGAGCGGACTTGACCGGCCACCGCTTCGAAGTACTCCGCCGCTTCGCGTTCTTCGCTCATGATGGCGGACTCCTCCCTGGTGAGTCCGTACTGGTTGATGAACCTCGCTTGCCTCTGGCCGGGCATCTCTGGCAGGCGGGCTCGCAACTCCTCCAGCCATTCCCGGGACAAGACGACATCCGGCACGGTAGGGTCCGGCACGCACGGGCCTGAGAACTTGGCCCGCATGGGGGCAGTTACGCCCTTGACCGGGTCCCAAAGCCTGGTATGAAGCACGACCGCCTCATTGGCCCGATACAGCTTGGCCTGACGCTCGATCTCGTATTTGATCGCATCGCCCACATGCCGAATGGAGTTCATGTTCTTGACCTCAACCTTGGTGTTGAGCTCATCCGAACCCTGGGGGCGAAGCGAAATGTTGGCGTCAGCCCTCATGCTTCCCTGTTCCATGCTGCAATCCGCGCTGCCGGCGTAGCGAATCCGGGACCTCAAGGTTCGCAGGAACTCCATGGCGTCCGAGGGGCTGCGTAGGTCCGGTTCGGTCACGATCTCGACTAAGGGGGCCCCGGCCCGATTGAAATCCACCAGGCTGACCTGCTGGGCGCCATCCAGTTCGTGGACGAGCCTCGCCACGTCTTCTTCCATGTGAATTTCACGGATGCGGAGCCGCTTCATCACCCCGTCGTCAACCGCAAACTCCAGCCAGCCATTCCGGGCCAAGGGCTGGTGAAACTGGGAGAGCTGGAAGCCCTTGGGAAGGTCCGGGTAGTAGTAAACCTTCTGGTCAAAAGCGCTCAGAGGCTGGATCTCCGCGTTGAGGGCCAGACAGGTCATGACCGCCTTCTCCAACACGTTGCGGCTCAGTCGGGGAAAGGCACCCGGGAGCCAGAGGCACACCGGGCATGTATTCAGGTTAGGCCGGTCCCCCGGACGGTTAGGACAGTCACAGAACATCTTGGTGGGCGCATTGAGCTGGACGTGGATCTCAAGCCCGATGACCGCTTCGAATTCCATCTGTCTCCGTCTCCCTTACTTCCCGGCGGTCAGGCGAGACCCAAAGGAGAGCAGTCTCACGTCGTCCCCGAACCTGCCGGAGAGCTGGAGGTTGACCTGGATTGCCCCCCGGCGTGAAAGTCCCGGCACGCCGAGACAGGGCTGTCCGGTGACATTGGGCGCGAGGGAGCAGGCAAAAGTGTCATAGACCTCTTGGAGCGTGCCGGACCCTGCGGATTTTGAGATTGCGGTCCGGGGCAGGGGACTCGCGATGAGATCAACCCGATCAAAGAAGGCATCCATCCCCTCCACGAGCCTCCGCCGGATGCGACAGGCGTCCTGAAAGGCCGAGAATCTCTCAAACTGGAAGTAGGCGCCCTGGAAGAGGTAGCTCTTGACCAACACCCCGAAGCACTCGGCGCGGGACCGGAGGTACATCTCGTTCCAATTCGCTGACTCGGCGGCGCGATGACCGTATCGGACTCCGTCGTACTTGCCGGCGCTGGAGGAAGCTTCCGTAGCCCCCACGAGGTTGTGGACCAGGCGGAAGAGGCGATGATCGGGCCAAGAGAGCTCCTCGATTTGGGCCCCCAGATTTTCCAGGCCTGCCAGGCTCTCGCGGAATTCCCCGGCCGCCTCCTTGGACAGGGAGGCCACGCTCTCGCGGATCACACCGATCCGCTTGACCCGGTCTGCGCCCGAGCCCACCTGGGAGAAATCCGGGATTTTCCCTTCGACCATGGACGTGTCGCGATCATCAGGTCCGGCCATGGCCGCCAGGGCCCGGGATATGTCCGGCAAGGACCTCGACACCAGGCCGAATGCTTCCATGGAAGGTACGAGCCCGATCAGGCCGAAGCGGGACACGAGCCCGTAGCTCGGCTTGAATCCAAAAGCGCCCGCCTCGGAAGCGGTGAACCGGGACTCCCCCATCAGGTCGGTGACCAGAGCCACGTCGCAGTGCCGGTCGCGGATTGCGGCAGCAGCGGTGTCGGGGCGGAGTCCCAAACCAAGCTCGGGCATCAGCGTGCTCCCCACCACCCGGCCGGCCTGGGCCTGGATCCGCTCGATGGCGGTGGAGGTTTCGAGCGGGACGAAACCTTCGAGGGCTTGGGAGCCCGCATTCGTCGGCCAGCCCCGGACGGACATGTTCGGCTGAATGGTGAAGGACTTGCCCGCCAGAGGCCCCTCCGTCGAGGAGGGAGAAGCCGAAGGGACGTATGAGAAAATTTTTGAATCCATGTCTATTCCAGAATATTGGAGACCTTGAAATAGTCGCCCTTGATGGCCGGAGCATTCTTCCGAAGCTCGCCGCTCTCGGCCAGGCCGGAGATCTTGGCTTCGGTGCCGGGTCTCATGATGTTCGCCCGGCGCACGATGCCATACAAAGGCTCCGAGGATCCTGCCGATTCGGACGCGGTCTGGGCCAGCTCCACCGCATCGTCAACCGCGGAACGGATGATGCCGTGTTCCTCCGGAGGGATGCCGATGCGGGACACCCAGGACAAGGAAGAGACGAGGTCCTTGCTCTCGTCCGCGCCCGGGAGGGGGCGGTCGGCTTCGAGTTCGAGGAGGCCCAGTTCCTTCAGCTGCTCTTCCGACACCGTGGAAGGGGCATCGGTCAGCGGACAGTAAGCGCTCCGATTTTTGGGGAACGCAATGACTTCCCGGATGGAACTCTCTCCCAGAATCATCGCCACGGTGCGGTCCACGCCCAGGGCGATGCCGCCGTGGGGAGGGGCTCCGTATTCCAGCGCCTTGATAAAGAACCCGAACTTCTCCTCGACCTCCGTCTCCGCCAGGCCCAGCGCCTTAAAGATCTTCTGCTGGACTTTCGGGTCGTGAATCCGGATACTGCCGCCGCCCAGCTCTTCCCCGTTCACCACCAGGTCATAGGCCCGGGAGAGGAGAGTCAGGAGTTCCTGCCGATTGGAGGGGTCAAAGTCGGTCCGGTCCGGGGAGGTGAAGGGATGGTGGCTCGAGGTGACGCCGGCATCCGTCTTCTCGAACAGGGGAAAGTCCGTGACCCAGACCGGGCAAAAGAGATCGAGGGGGATGAGCCCCAGCCGGTGGGCAACGTGGAGCCGAAGCTGGCCCAGGACCGACGCCACCACCGGCCGGGAAGTGTCGGCAATGCACATGAGCACGTCGCCATTCTCGGCGCCGAAGCGCTTCACCAGCTCCTCTTTTTCCGCCTCGGTGAAGAACTGCACGATATTCGAGTCCAGCTTGCCGTCCGTCACCCTCATCCAGGTCATGCCCTTTCCGCCGAACCCGGGCACGATTTCCTTGGCATATTCATTCTGGAGCACGTTCTTGCTCAGGCTGGCGGATTGTCCCTTGACGTTGATTCCCTTGATGCATCCGCCCCGCTTCAGGATCTGCGCGAAAATCGAATACCGCGTCTCTTGGAAAACGTCGGTCACATCCACGAAGCGGAGGCCGAAGCGGAGGTCCGGCCGATCAGACCCGGTGGTCTCCATGGCCTCCCGGTGGGTCAGGCGCGGGAAAGGCCGGGGCAGGGAGATGCCCCCTTCCGCGAACATTCTCACCGTCAATTCCTCGATCAGCTCGTAAAGGAAGGCCTCGTCAATGAAGGAGGCTTCCAGATCCAGCTGCGTGAACTCGGGCTGGCGGTTGGGTCTCAGGTCCTCGTCCCGGTAGCATTTCACGATCTGGAAGTATTTCTCGAACCCGCTCATCATGAGCATCTGTTTGAACAGCTGCGGGGACTGGGGCAGGGCGTAGAAGCGTCCCTGGTGGACGCGGCTCGGCACTAGGTAATCCCGCGCCCCCTCCGGGGTGCTTTTCGTCAACACCGGCGTCTCCACCTCGATGAAGCCGGCCTGATCCAGAAAATCCCGCGCCAGCTTGAGGATGCGGTGACGTTTGATGAAATTTTTCTGCATGGAGGGGCGCCGGAGGTCCAGGTAACGGTACTGGAGCCTGAGGTCTTCATTCACCGATTCGGCCTCCTGGCTCCCCCCGGCGACCATGGCCTTCTCGGAGATGGGGAAGGGGAGGGATTTGGACGGATTGAGGATGGCGAAGCGCTGGACCGCCACCTCGATGTCACCGGTCTCGAGGGCCGGGTTGCGGGTGGATGGGTCCCGGGCCGAAACCTTGCCGGTTACGCTCACGCAGAACTCCTCCCGGAGGCAGGAGGGGCGTTCCCCCCGCTCGGTCGCCAGATCCTGGCTGAAAACCACCTGAACGATGCCGCTCCGGTCGCGGAGGTGGGCAAACAGAATCACCCCGTGGTCCCGAAAGGCGTCAACCCACCCCAGGAGATGAACCTCTCGTCCTACATCATCAGGCCGGAGGTTGCCGCAATGTGTCCGGTCATGAAATGGCGTCATTGCCATATTACCTTCCGATCGGGATGCTCATTGTACTGTGTCGAGGCGGGTGGATCAAGGAGGTACTTTTTTAAATATCTCATTCCTCTGATGAAGGCGTTAGATCTATTCTTCGGCAAAGGAGATCGTTCGCCGTGATTGCTCCTTCCACCGGAATCGGGTCAGACTTGATCATGCTTAATTTCTCCATATTTATTGTAAGGAAAGGCTGCGGCTTTCCGGCTTGCTCAAGAGCGTCAAATTCGCATAAGATAAATCGATCCCTTTCGCAAACCCTAAAAGCGTGGAGGATAGCTCATGAGCGCTTATGCGGACCGGCCCTGGCTGAAGCTGTACGATGATCACGTTGACCCCGATTTCCTCGCCCCGGAGACATCATATCTCGAGTTGATCGAGAGATCCTTTTCCGATTTCGCCGACCGCGCCGCGCTCCATTTCCTGGGGACCACGCTCTCCTTCCGGGAGCTCGACCTCGCCTCCCGCCGCTTTGCCGCTTTCCTCCACGCGAGCGGACTCGAACCCGGAGACGTGGTCGGGATCAACATGCCCAATCTCCCCCAATACCTCATCGCCCAGGCCGGAACGCTCCGGGCCGGCTGCGTCGCCAACGGCGTCTCGCCCCTGCTCACACCCAAGGAGATGGCCTATCAGCTCAACGATAACGGGGCCAAGGCCCTGGTCACGCTCGATTTCATCTTCGCGGAACGCGTGACCAAGATCTCCGACAAGGTCCCCCGGCTCTCGCACCTGATCGTTGCCAACCTCGCCGACTTCCTGCCCTGGCCGAAGCGGACGCTGGGCAGGCTGCTCAAAAAGGTCCCCTCCGGCAAGGTCACGCCCCTGCCCGGCAAGACCGTGCTGCGCTTCAACGAGGTCATGGCCAAATATCCGGCCCAGGCCCCGGCCGTGAAGCTCAAGCCCGACGACACCTGCCTCGTCCAGTACACCGGCGGCACCACCGGCATGCCCAAGGGCGCCGAGCTTACCCACCGCAACATGGTCAACAACCTCATGGCCGTGGCCCAATGGGGACAGACCGAGCGCGGCGGAGAAATCCTGATTTCCGCCTTCCCCTTCTTTCACCTCGCCGGGCTCGCCTACGGCATGAGCGGGATGGCCATGGGCAACACCCAGATCCTGATCCCGGACCCCCGGAACATCAAGCATTTTATCTCCGAGTTCGCCAAGTATCGGCCGACCTCGGTGGCAAACGTGCCCTCGCTCTACATCATGCTCATGAACGATCCCGCCTTCAAAAACCTGCCCTTTGGCCAGGTCAAGTGCTACGTCTCGGGGGCCGCGCCCTTCGCGGTCGAGTCATTCCGGTCCTTCGAGCGGATCGTGGGTGAGGACAAGGTCCTCGAGGTCTACGGCATGACCGAGACCAGCCCGATCATGACCAGCAACCCCCTGCGCGGCCCGAAAAGGATCGGGAGCGTGGGTCTGCCCATCCAAAGCACGTTCATCAAGCTGATGGACCTGGAGACCGGGACCAGGGAAGTCCAGATCGGACAGGAAGGCGAGATCGTATGCCGCGGCCCGCAGGTGATGAAGGGTTATTTGAACAAACCGGAGGAGACGGCCCACGCGCTTCGCCAGATGGAAGGAGGCAAGTGGCTTTATACCGGCGACGTGGCCCGGATGGATGAGGACGGCTTTCTGACCATTGTCGATCGGGCCAAGGACATGCTCAACGTCGGAGGATACAAGGTCTTCTCCCGCGAAGTCGAGGAATCGCTGTATCAGGTTCCGGCCATCGAGTTCTGCGCCATTGTCGGGGTTTCCCACCCGGACCGGCCCGGCTCCGAGGTCGTCAAGGCCGTGATCCAACTCAAGCCGGCCTACCAGGACCAGGACCGCGACGCTATTGAAAGGGAGATCCGCCAATATTGCGAGGAAAACATGGCCCCCTACAAATGTCCCAAATCAATCGAGTTCACTAAAGCCATCCCCCTGACCGCCGTCGGCAAGGTCGATAAAAAAGCCCTTCGATAAACCTGCGTCTTGAGTTTCTTCCCGATCACGGGCCTCTTTTTTTTCAGGGAACAAAATCAGGAATACTTTTTAATAACCGAGAGGAAGGCATTCTCCATACTTGCAGCCAGCGCCGGGTCCGCAGGGCACAGGCTCGCCTAAATCCAGGCAAGGATCGGAATCGTAGTATCCGCATGTGTATTGGGTATCATCGAAACATAATTTGCTTTGTCCTTCAAATTCACATTCATCGGGACAAGTCTTGACGCAAACCCCATCGTCCTTACATTCATACCACTCCCCACAGGAGT
>Ga0315289_10007402_pt1 | contig 15990 bp, 34 predicted proteins | sample YL17G11_40_MG_FD_203452 | JGI IMG/M metagenome (GOLD analysis project Ga0315289, IMG submission 203452) | Sediment microbial communities from Yellowstone Lake, YNP, Wyoming, USA - YL17G11_40 | ecosystem: Environmental > Aquatic > Freshwater > Lake > Sediment | place: USA: Wyoming | collected... | reverse complement strand
CCTTGGATTAGCGGCATTGGGCGGTTGGTGGTGGGGATTCCCCCCAATCAAATTCCCCACCACCAACCAATTCATACTCATGCCATTCTATATCTACGAGGTAAAGAAGAAGATAGTCGAAGCCAAGACCAGAGATGAGGCACGGCTTAAACTGAAACTCACCCACAAGGACGTTCAGAACTTTCTCAACAAGGCAACAGAGAAAGATTTGAAAATGTATCCAGTTATAGAGGGCGAAAGGCAGACAGTCGAAAACATTTCTTGGCCGCGCAATGAGGTGAATTAATCGGTCGCGCGTTTAAAACCTATTTAGAAATGTATTAAAAGCAGGCATCCGTGACTATTTAACGGAAACCGTGCGACAGGGCAGACGGAACTTAGAAAGCGGATGCAAATTTAAATGATTTATGCTTTCTGTGTGTCTCGTCTTTTTATAAAAGACGAGCACAGTGCACAACTTGTTGTGTCACTCGCTATGGCTGTCTGTCCGCCAAACAACTCAAAATGAACGAATGGGGATTAAAGACCTCTGTCCTTAACGAATGTAGAAATCTCGCTCTTAATAAATTCCAGGAGCTGAAAATAAAACCAGTATACATTGCGTTGAGCGGAAGTCATTTATACGGATTTCCTTCAAAGGATAGCGACATCGACATAAGATGCTCGCATATAGTGGATTCAAAATCATTCTTCCATCTTTCAAAACCTTCCGATATTATCCAATGGAAAGACAAGATAGATGGGATAGAGATTGAATTCGAATCGCAAGAAATCCAAAAGACTATCGGACTTGCGATGGGAAACAACTCAAACATACTTGAGCATATATTCTCTAAGAATATGCTCAATTCCCCACCGACAGAATATCTGCGGCTCAAGGAATTGACGAAGCAATCAATATCAAAGATTGTCTTCAATCCATATCACGGACTCGCTGAATTCAATTATAAGAAATTTATCGAGTCTATGAATCCCACATACAGAGACAAACTCGTTAAGAAATATCTGTATGTCATTCGTGCTTATCTCGTTGGCACTTATGCCCTAGAAACCGGGGAGATAGAACCCAACATCAGATTCCACTTAAAGAAAGAGTGGCATTATGACAGCAAAGAAGACCGCATTCTCATAAACGAACTAATCGACAAGAAAGAGGATGCGGAATATCAGGTAACGGCAATAGACCACAAGCGTTGCCGTGAACTCGTAGCACGTTTGAAAGGACGCATGGAATTGGCGAAGATTTCATCGTTGCTTCCAGACAAGCCCACCAACCAAACCGCGTGGGATGATTTCATCTACAACGTGAGGCTTAGAAACCTTTAAAATGGAAAACTATAAAGTCACATTAGAATTGGAAGGAGACGAAGCCCACGTCAAGCATCTGATAAACATCTTTATGTTGATAACAAAGATGGCTCCCGAAGGAAAAATCAAAGACTTCAAACGCGTATCCGAGCCATGTACCAAATGTGGAATCATGTTAAAGACGGAAGAATTGAAATTTTCAATACTTGATGGTCATGTGTGCCCGCAATGTTATGGACAGTCTAATCCAACCAAAAAGAAAAAATGAGAACTGATATAATCAACGAAGAAATATGCTTCGAAGAGGGGCATAATCATATCTCCATACTTGCAGACAAAGACTGTAAAATGACAGTATTTGCCGCATGGCAGATAAGCAGATATGCAGAATGCAACGATAGTGAATGCACAAGAAGCATTCCAATCAGAGACCTTTTTCTATTCCTTCGCGACAAGGATAAATTTATAAGCGAAGAATCCAAGAAACTTTCTGGCATTAAGATTGAAGAACTCAATAAACTTGTTTATGCCTTTGAGAAAAATCTCAGGGAGAAAGATACAATCATTTTCCAGCAGAACGAAAAGATTTGTGCTTTCAAGACAACACTTAAAGAAATGAGGAGTAAATAAAATGAAATCATTCGAAGACTGTGAAGGGGCGCAGGATTTTGTAGATGATAAGACTCGATTCAATGATATTAACAATGATGAATATTCCATATATCATTGTAACGCTTGTCGTCCACAACCAACTTGTATATTAAAAATCGGCATCAAACAAATAATCAACTCCGACCATATGAATTGTGTCCTGCAAAAAGGATGTGACTCGGTCAGAATTCCTTGTTGGAGAAAACGAGAATAAAATGGCTAGATTCGCAAGCAAACAAGATGAAGAAATAGCATTAATGAAATGCCTCAATTGCGGATATGGTGAAACCCACGAATCGGCAGAAGGCGCTTTGACTTGTTCGCGCTGTTTCACAAATCCAAGCATGAAGATTAGATTGGATGGTAGACATTCATTCAGCATTTTCAATAATCTCCGATGCGAAGGCGGAAAAGACCTGCTTGACGACAATGTTCGCTGTCAGCATTTTCCGGACAGACAACTCTTCTTCTCTCTTCTCAGACAGAAACGACTTATCGATGAATGCAATTTCACTCTCATAATGGGATACGCCACAGAAGAGGCAGATTACATATACAACATTTCGTGCTTCGATAGAGAGATTGACGTATTGAACTATCTCAAGAAAAACTTCTCGGAACACCCAGATGAAGAAACGACTTATCATGTCGTGAAGATATTCGATAGGGGAATACCGATAGACTTCGACATAATCATCAAACATTAAAATGGCAGAGATTATCAATATCAACTTCGATGGTATGGGAACCGGACAGAACTCCGGACTGTATAAAGCGAAGACTAAACTCAAGAACAAACCCAATGGCACTGTTGCGATTTGTAAATTCTATAATGGTCATGCCGCATTCATAAAGGATGAAGGCAATGTAAGACCGATAACAGATAAAGAAATACAGGAGATAAACCGTGGCTAAATTTGCAGATGAGTTGTCACATCTGGAGGTAACTTTGCATAGCAAAGCTGTGTCAAATAAACCAGTTGACAGGATAGTCATGATTGAGCATCATGTTAGATTCGGTGCAGACCCAATCGAGAATACCGAGATGGGTCATGTCACGCTCTCTTTCAGCGTGATGGCTCCTGATACCATAGACGAATGGAATCTTTCTGATTACCTTGAGAACCAAGGCTTGAAAATGCTCTCTATATTATTCTCTCCAAAAATACTCGACGTTACTTGGTTTTTGGAAGATTTCGATTGTGAATAAAATGGCTTCGTTTGCTGATGATTCTGTTAGCAATTCTGACAGAATAATAACAAAGTTAGACAAGGAATATCCAGAATACCGGGATTTCCAGGAGATAGTTGAAGCCCAAAGACATGAAGTGGATATAATCCCGTATGTCATATTCATCTCCACAGAAGAGAACGAATTCGATATGCATTGCATCGACACCGAAAAGGAAGTCAAAGACTACATCAAAGAAACGCTCGGTGAACAGAGCGGATGGTCTGTCGCTCATATATTCTACAACGGCAAAGAAATAGAATACGAAATCAACATCATGTTAATCGATAAGAAATAATGAGGTGAACAAATGAGCAAGGCAGATGCTGCGCTAAATATATTGCGCAACAGAATCCATAATTTCGAGAATTATGGTGGGATGAAAGAAAAGGAAGTAGGCGACAAGCTGAAAGTAATTGAAGATGCAAAACGCAAAATCGTTGATTCCATGATGAGCAAGAGGGACAAATGCGCAGGCGGACATTCTAAAGCATACGAAGTTCCCATCAAAAGCAAGCTTGGAAAATTCAGCGTAGAGTGGTATTCCTATAACACTACACAGACACCAGAAGAGAAAAAACTCAACGCTGTGTATAAACAACTCCACGATGAACGCCATGCGACAGGAAAACTCCTGCGAAGAAAACTCGACGACATCACACTCAAAATAAACATATCCGGTCTTGACGGAGATACGACCCAATTGCTGAAAGACTTCCTCGCCGAGCTTGAAAGGATAGAAGGATAAATATGAAATCCACAACGATATTACAAAATGAAGCAGAAGCCCTAGTTGAGTATGAGAAGGAACTAACTGTGAAGGAAATCCTCAAAGAACATATCCTCAGAATTCAGGAAACGGCAGCGGAAATAGAAGAGGCAAAGGAACGACACGAGGATGCTAAGAAGAAATACGAAGAAATCCTCAAGAATCAGAATCTCCTCATGAAACTCTGCCTCAAGAAAGTTTCTACCCAACCGGTTCAAAGCAAATAGTTAGAACTAATGACCATACATAAATTCCTCGAACACGAACTCATAGAAAACGATAAATGCAACTGGGAGTTTTTCGGTCTTCTCTCAATATGTCTTGGAAGCATGAAACCAGACCTCACAGACAAGAGGGAAAGATGGAGTTATGTCGCAAACAAACTCGGCTTCCCATCTCCGTGTGTAGCGGATGAATATCTTAATGGTCTTGACAATCTCTACAAAAAACTCAAAGTGTGGAGTGAGACAGATAGAAAAATCTATTGGAAATATATGGATGCAATAGGTGATTGTCTCACTGTCTTTACTGATGAAACTATTACATTCAAATACAAAGGCAACGATGTAATACTTGCCCCAAAATGAAAATAGAGATAGATATTCCGGACAAGAAAATTGAGGAAATGGCAAAAGGGATAATGGAAAATTTCCCAGAAAATGCCGTATGTCTGAGATGTACAAGCTGGAAATATGATAAAGGCGTATTCAAATTCTACGATGAAGAAGAGGATAAGGAATACACTGTTACCACAAAGGACATTGAAAAAATACTTCCTCAATTCATATCAAAATGTTTCCAAGGCAAATACAAATTCTTCGGAGACAATTTCAATATCTTCGACTTGGGCAATTGGGATTGTTGGCCCATTGATGGTATAGTCCAAGAGGTTATCTTCGGAGATGTGATATATGGATAAAATGAAAGGCACTCTTATCAGTGTAAAAAAGATAGACGAATATCCAAAGGAAGATTTGGAGAAAAACGGTCTATTCAAAATCAGCAGAAATGAAATCTCGTCTGCTCTCAGGAAAATAGAAGATGCCAACATGAAGAGGTTTCATTCCACATTATGCTGGAATGCCATGTACGAATGGATTGTAGACAGATGCGCCCTAAAATCTGATGCAGACCACTTTTACATATTCAAAGACAGATACGATGTCATGCTCAAACAATACTCAACCGGAAATATACATAGTCCTTCCGACTTAAAATTCGATATTCTTAATCCACTTATCAGAATATTTCTTGAAGGTGATGTCTGTGAATGTTGAATAAAATGAAAACTATTCCAATCGATGAAGCAATCAAACGAGAATGCGACAATGAAGATTTTTCTATGTTGTCTTTAAGCGACCTTCGTTTGGCGTATGACTTATACACAATCTCTCTTGACACACTCGATAGATTACTGCTTGATGAAAACGCAAATAGTTCTGGTATTTCTACGAAACGAAAAATAATCCAACATCTTAGAAACGCAGTTGGAAGAGAAACACTCAGAAGAATTTGACACGGCGATGAATGGAAGGTAATTCCCTACGGGAAGCCTACGACATGGGTTCGATTCCCACCGTCGCCAAGAGGTGAAATGAATGTCAAACTTAGATGGAAAGATTCTCTTCTTTCCTGACAAAATAGCATATGCTGTTTTCGACGGAGAGAAGAGCATACGGTTCATCGACAACGACAGATTTAAGTGTCTCAAATTTATCGAAGAGCGCAAATGGCATGAAAGCAGACCGCCCGCAGAAATAAAACCAATCAAGGTGCATGTCCTAAAAGAAATCATAAGATATGAGAAAGAATAAAATGGGAACTTGTGATTGTTGTGGAAGAGATGACTTGATGAATGATGGCTCTTGTTGCAACTGTTGTGATAAGGCTGTTGGAGTTGGGCTTTCTGAACTCAGACGCAGAAAAGACCAAGATAGATTCTATAAGTTCATAGCCGAACTATCGCAAAACATATCCGACTACTCTTGTGGATGCATGGGTACTGGTTACAATCCATCGAATGTTAAGGAAAAGATGCAAAAGAATGACACCGCTTTCCGATACATCACAGACGTATTCGATCAATATTATCACAGATGAAAAACTATAGGCTTCCTTGTGGTTGCAGAGAAATAAAAATAGGCAGCCTTGAGATTACATTCAAATGCAAAACTCACAGAGACAACCGCATCTATGTCAAACTCATGATGCCACCAAAGACATACGAATTAAATCTGTACACTCCAAAATAAAAATGTCAGACCACACATCTTTATTTCATGCTATGGTTTATGTCGGTGGACTGCTACATTGCCTATTTAATGGCGTCAATATACTATGGTCGATATTCTGGCCGTTCAAGCTTGGAGCATATCTAGTAACGATAATCTTCACAATAAAATGACAAAAAGAAGGGGACGAAAACCCAAGACAATCAAAGAGAAGCAACAAGAGATGCAGGAAAAACTCGACAAGATAATACGCATCGCTTCCGTCTTTCATAACATCCAACGAAACAAACATACTCGTAGAATTTCAAAACTCCATCTCAGGAAATTTGAGAAGGAATTGAAAGCATCCAGAGATAAGACAGAAAGAGAAACACTCAAATTCCTGCTCAGAGATTATCAAAGCACAGTGAATAAAATGGAAGGATTCATCAAAGAAGACTTAGCATTCATCAACAAGGAACTCAAATTAATAAAACTCAACGGGGTGAAAAAGGATGCTACCTGATGATTTTGTAGATGGTTGGCTTGGAGCATACGGCAAGCCGAAGATGAAAAAGACCTTTTGGCAGAACTTGAAGTATACCATAAAAAAGCCCATCGAAGACAACATAGTCCATCCGATGAGATGGAAGATGATTAATCTCACCTGTCTAATCAAAGGGCATAAATTCAAACTCATGTTCAAGCCAGACTTCAGAAAGAACCGCCCCCATATATTTCATTTCTGGTGCGACAGATGCATCACAGATTGCACGCTCACAGTAATAGAAAAGCCCAAGGCTTCCTAAACAGGCGTATTTATGAACTAAGCCGCTTTCTCGCACTGGGAAACGAGCCGGCTGACGGTAGGGAGAAAAAAGCGATAGATTCCCAACTCCCGAATGGTCAATTTTCCCAGCCTGGGGAATAAGCCAAAATGATATTTTATAGACTCATCACCGAGCAAGTGATGTCGGAACGTGACATTCAGATAGTCATCGAACTTCTGAAAGACCGAGGCATCGACGCCCATTTCGAGGGATTCGAACACATTAAGTTAGGAGTCCCGATTAATTCTAACAAAGGGAGGTAATAGAATGAGGGAAATAGATGCGACTGACTTCTTTACTGGCAAGGAAGTAAAACGCCCAGTAGTCGATTCTGCGTTCAGATTCGACTTCGACGTAAGACAGAAAACTGATAAAATCTGGAGATACGTCAATAGTTCTAACTACTTAGAGGATTACACAAACTCCAAATTTGGCAAGCACATTCAGAATGTAGAAAAGGCTGGAGGCTTATGGAGGATAGTCGATGTTAAAACTGCAACGGTGGTGATGTCAAATGATAAAGCCATTCAAAAGACTATGCCCCCTCTACGACTATAAAGGTGGTTCGGAATGAAATTCCCAGATATAAATGGTGAGACTCTCTTCTTTACATTCATCCTGCTCGTGATAGCAATCGGTCTGTATATCTCATACAACGCATATCAAGAATGCGTCGCATCTGGTTATGGAACATTCATGTGTATCAGATTTGCCTTTATGAAGTGACTACAATGAAGACCCGTCTTATCTGCAACTCATGTAATTATAAATGGATTGCAACAGGCAAGAAGATTATAGAAACCGCCCTCGGCATTACCATAATCAAGCAATGCTTCAAGAAGTTCTGTGAATGTTGCAAAAGGGCAGAATGCCCCTCATGTAATGGTCGTAGTATAAGTATATGGAGTGTGATAACAGAATGAAAGCCAAACGTTATTCAATCACTATCTATGATTCAGTCCTTGAAATCAGCCACGGATTCGGGCGCACAATCTCAGAGATACGCTTTGAAAACGGTCTTACTGTAAACAAAGAAGCCGTATTCTACAGCGATAAGAAACGCACCGAAGGGGCAAAAGACATAGAAGATATAGAGGTAGACAACCTTCTATTCGATCTTTTCATGCGCTATGAGAACATGAGATTGTTTGCCACAGAGGAAGCCAAAAGAATACTCGCCCTCACGACAACCAATATAAAAGCCACGAGCCAGACCCCAATATATTCATGGGATGATTTCGAGAAAAGATATCTCCCCAAACAACGCGAAGAACGCCTACTCAAAGAGGAAACCCTAGAACAGACTGGAGAACGTCTCGCCAAAGAAAGTATAGCGAGAATAAGTGAAGACCTTCATAAACACAAATTTCCTAGACGTAAAAAATGACAGATGATATTGATGAATTTGAGAGACAATATCTTAGAGGCAAGAGACATCTTGCCATAGCATTCTCAAAACTATATTGCAAGAGTGAGACGCTCTTCAAATGTTATCAGGCAGACAGCACATCCACTGGCAAATGTACAGAATGCGCGAAGATAGAAGCAGCACTCGAAGAATCCAACTTCTGATTACTCTAAAATGGACTACGACTACATAATTTACACGGATGGAGGCGGTGCATCTTCCATGATTGGTGGCAGAAGCGTCGCAATCAAAACCAAAGATGGAAAAACACCAACAGAGATACTGTATAGAGAAAATGCCACCAAGATGACTTGCAACGAAGCTGAATACTCAGCAGTCTTGCTCGCCCTCGAACGACTTGAATATCATACTAAAGTAAAAGTATTCTCGGACTCTATGTTAGTCATCAATCAACTAGACCAGATAAAACCCTGGAAGATAAACTACGACCATTTAAGGCTTCTTAACTCATTGATCAAAGATGTGATAAATAATCTTGAACTCACGGTCACGTTTGAATATATACCACGCGACCATAATCTTGCGGGATTATATCTTGAAGGCAAACTTCGTGCCCCAGATAACATAATCCAGAAGATTGAATAAGGAGGTGTCTGTTATGACCTATAAGAGACTGCCGCCAGCGGGATGCGGATTGTGTAGAAGCGGAAAAGAATGCAGCAACTGCATGATAAATCGCTTCATAACAAGAGCAGAGGAAGTCAAAAATGACAGAATCCATCACATGTGAAGACTGCGGTGTGGTGATTGCAACCAAGGGCGAAATGGGACAAATACTCCATCGCTATGGAGTGCGACATAAACCAAAGTGCATTCACAACAAAGACAAAAACACTAATCGATTATTCAGAGATTGGTTAAAGAGGTGAACATATGACAACAAAAGGAATACCAGAAGACGAACTCAGGTATTACAACCTAGTCGTATTCAGGGATGAAGACGGACAACTGCTGTTCGATATACAGCATGACAGTGAAATCGACTGGAGACTACCAGACTTCAAGTCGCAAAGCCTTGATAACATATTCAAGGAAATGAAGCCCTCGGCTTGAAATGGCTAAATTCGCAGATGACACAGCAGTGTCAACAGCCCCACGACAGAAGAGTTATTATGAACTCATCGTGGATGATGTAAGAAGATGTGAACCAGAAACCAGAGACAAGATAATGGAGGCTATTGAAGAACTCAACGATAATATCAACAACAGTGCATACACCGTAATGTACGATGCCATTGATGAATATGAAATGGAAGTCGAAACATACGACGATCAAACGAATGTTGTTGATGACCTCAAAGAAATTCTGGAATCTAACTCCTGTCAAAGAACCCTTAGCCTGATATATCATAGAGGTAAAAGAATAAAATACGTAATCATTCTTAATCATAGTTGATTCAAGATGGCACGATTTGCAGACGAAGAGACGCCACCGGCGGCGACTCAAGAAGTAAAGCCGGAAGTAGGACAGCCGCAGTGCTGTCAGCCTGTCGCACAGACTGTCAGCCAGATGACACCACAGACAATACCACAGCAACCGAATGCTAAGCCAGTTGTTAAAGGTATTTGCCCAAGGTGCGAAAAGAAACTTGAAGACCTTCACTACAAGAGATGTCTTGTTGAAGTAGGCAAAGCAAGCACGGATGGATTCTCGCATATGCTCGATTATGAGAGTGAAAATGAGAAGAACGAAATACTCGTGTTCTCATGCCCACATTGTAAGACTCTCCTCTTTGTCGAAGAAGGAGACGCCATTGATTTCCTCGAAGAACCCGAATGATGCTAAACTCTGGTCTGACAAGCCGGATAGTAGCCACAGACAGGGCATATAAACGAGTATGACACCACTCGAACTGTATGGCACTGCCAATGCCTTTTGTTCATACATGAAAGGTTGCTATCCGGCACCAGAGAACATCATCGGAAACGAGTAAATACCACATTATACCAGCACTTTGGTAAAACCATCTTAAACATCTTGCCTAAACCGGTTTTGGCGCAATGGACATATTTATTAACACAGCCTCCCTATACTTATAGAAGAAACTCCATAAGATAGAGGCAAACCACAAAATACCTTGTCCGATGCCATCCGGAGGTTAAAAGATGATTTCTGACAAATCCAAGCAAGCTTGGTGTATGATATGCGGCAAACGCAGACCACTAAGAGATATGAATCATGTGCCGGCTCTAGGCTACACATGCAAGAAACGATTCAAGTGTAAGCTGAAAAAGCCCCTTCTTGAACAAGTAGAAGAGATGCGTAATGATCCAAAACTCAAGCATCTGTTCATGTCCGAAGATGGAAAATCCCTCTACAAAGAGATAGAGAATTTTAAAGAATGGTTAAGAAAACAAGAGATGCTTAGCCACTACACACATGAGGGAAGATATATAGATATTCCCGCAATACAAAAGGAACTCGAAAAGAGATTCCCATCACAATCATTCCACAGTAATGTGGGTGAAATAAATAAAGGAGGTTGAAAAAAGAATGGCCGAATTTGACGACGCACCTGACGAAGCGCTCACTGTTGCAGTGACGTTTGACGGAAGGGTAAGGAACGTTGTCGTAAACCGCGATGACCGTGTAGACGACATCGCTAAGTTGTACAGGTTAGACACACGCCAGTACGCGTTCTACGACAACAACAACGGCATTCTGGACCTTGGTGCCTTTATAAGGGATTACCCTGAAGGCATAAGGATCATCCAGAATCCCAAAGGAGCTTAAATCCTTTGGAAGCCGGAACAGAAGGGATGGAGAACACACCCATCCCTTCGCCCTTTTTTTATTTTTTTACTTACAAAATAACAGAGTGATTTAAATGCCTTATTTCGTTGACGTATGTGGCGAGATAAAATGCCACACCCAGGACTCGATACCAAGCTGCACAAAACTTCTCAAGCGATATCATCTCAAACATGAAATCAGTGAGAAAACTATTTCTATCAACAGCAAACTTCATGTCACTGTGATGTTTGACAAGACTGGTTTCAGGAACCACTTATTAAACAATCTCAGACGACACGGCGAAGCCAAATTGACCATAATAGGTGAGGAACCAAAAAATGAAAACCCTAATCGGCTACTATGACAAAGATGGAAGCTATGTCGGGAAAAAGCTCGACTCTGCAAAACGCAAGAAATACATCATTGCTATAGGAACTTTGAGAAGGAAGATCTCAGAACATCAAGATCAATCCCCATACAAAGACCATGAGATTCTACCTTATTCTAAGAACTATTGTGATAAGACTAGGATGTTAATCCAATATGATATATACGAGAATGGTCGCAAACTCAAGGAAATAAAGACCATCCGATACTGGTATGGTGATGACAACAAACCAGAATATCGCATATATAATAAAATAGGAGAACATCTCCAACATAACATAAGAAGGATGACAGATATGGCAGGACTATCGAGAATCTTCCTTCCAAATGGACATGATATTAACCTAGAAGAAAGACGATGAAACTAGTTGTTTTTTGGAAAGAGGGTACAGCCCAGAAGACTGCAACCAGAGACATAAAACCAGAAGAATGGATAACTATGTCTCAGGATGAGTCCCTAAAATATCTTCCCCTAAAATCAGAATGGGAAGAAGCCCGCTTCATCAAAGACGACAAGCTTCATGTTCTCTACAAAACTAACCGCAAAACTAAAGCCCGTCACGACTTCTACAATCAGAGAATGATTAATGTCCTTGTCAGAGACAATGGATTCGCCACCAAAGGAAAGTTCATAGATGTAAACAAGGAACGCACCGAAGTCGATGCATTCTCAAAAGGCGAAGTATATGAACTCAAGACATATTGCCCATCACAAGCAACAGTCGATTGGTATGAATACAAAATGGAGAAATTCAACATCGACCACATATTCCTTGTATCCCCCAAAATTGAACCCAAACATGTAGAAAAACTCACAATCAAAAAACCCATAACACTCTGTCGCCTAGACATATACAAAGAACCAATATTCAAATGGTTCAGGACTATGGATGTGGATGATAGAATAGATTATCACTATCGCCACATAAGAGTGATGGACCCCCATCTTAGATTCTTATTCCAACAAAGACTATTTAGCAACACGTCCAAACATACGACAGTCGAGAAAGTCCGAAAGGAATTCACACGATTAGCCGCACAATCCATAATATGGAAAGCCTATTACTCACTAAATCAGTTTTATGACCCAGTCTATGAATCAACAGGCAGAGGACGCGGAAAGAATTCGTTCATTCCTGCGTTTGATATTGATACAGATAAACACTGTGAACACGAATACGACGGACACCAATACTGCCGCAAATGCATCGAATCTGCCACAGAAAAACTCAAATCCGCCCTCAAGAAACTCGATGACGTACAGGAGATTTATTTCTCCGGCGGTAAAGGATTCCACGTCTACACCGGATTCCAGGAAGTGGATGAGAAAAAGATGATAGAACTTAATCAACTTCTTGCCCCAGAAGCAGACCAGTTCATATTTGAAAGACCCGAAGGCATTCGATTTGATGAACATAGAATTGTCAAATTTCCACATTCGGCTTGCGGCGACACATTGTGTTGTGTTGAACCATTCAATCTTAATGATAAAGAAATAATGGAAATCCCCACAACCGACAAACTTACGGTGCTGAATCCATGAAAGCCAATGTGAAAAAAGCCGGCAAATCTTTCCATCAGAAGATGATGGAGACAAAATGCTGTGGAAATAAAATCAAATATAAAAAACACATCGACAAACAGATACAAGGCACAGTTGAAACATACTGGTGCCCAACATGCGGATTTAGTCTCACAAAAACCCTCGGCTACATAGACGAGGATGAAATGCCAAACTAACGGGGAATGATGACTAGCACCGACATCTCGATTGTCCCCGACCTATGTTGGGTGAAGAGGTCGATTTTGTCACTGTGAAAGGCATCGCCGATGACGCTTCGATTCTGACGGCAATAGCCGGATGATAGACGTCTCCTCTGCAACTCTTCACGACGAATGTCTGCGTGATGACCGCCGCTGCACGCAGCCGCGAGTCATCACAGCAGACGGTCGTCGTAAAGAGTTGCTAGCGATTGTCGATACCCATAATACACTAACGGGAACAGCAACTACGCCATATTCGGGAAAGTTGTTGCCGATGACGCCCTTTGAATTGAGGCATGATTAATGTCGATGATGGGAACTCCTCCCTCCGGCACTGCGGCAAGAGGTTGCCTGCAGTGCCTATGGGCAGTCATCGTGCCAATGAATGTAATCTCTTCCAATGAGCCCTGCGGCGGAGCCCGCCGCCTGGCTCATTCGGCACTCATCTCCCAAAATCACACTTCCAGATTGGTGACTAGCCTGTCCTATATGCCGTGAAAAGCATGTAATCTGATGACGGCTGCAGAATCACTTTCGGTAGTGAATAGGCGCTGCTGAAGATGGTTTAAGTCATACAATTTCGTTGTATGATACCTTGTATCTTGACGGTAAAACCGGATGATGGCAATCTCTTGCTGCAGAATCACATGGTAATCATGCACTAATACTAATGATTTGGGGATGATGACTATCTACCAAACGATATGCAAAAGGTGTTATTAACCGACATCATATAGCATGTCCTGCCGGTATCGTGAAAGTTGTCACCGATGACGCCCATAATTTGATGAAGCTCATTTAAGAGTTTCAGATGAAAAGGAACTCCTCCCTTTTGCGCCACCGGGGTTCGTTCCGCCGTGCATTCGCGCTAGCCTGCTGGCCGCGCTCATGCAACGGCTACACTACCCCCTTAGGCGCAACGGGCAGTCAACCAAATTACACTATGGGGATGATGACTATACCGTAGTATTTGTTACCGAAGGGAAAAGCTTTATTCAATTCAAGCTATTACCCGATACGTTCTTATACTATCGTGAAAGTCCTCACCTATGACGCAATATTTTTGAGGAACTATTAATTCCCATGAACGAGGTCTCCTCACAACTGCAGGAACCGGTCCTGAAGACACATCACTCGCTACGCTCGTGATGACGTCTTCAGGACCTATACCTGCAGTTTTGCGATTAAGGTTGGTAGCTTCAAATCTACCATCCCCTCACTCTATTGGGGTCGACGACTATGCTCAGTAGACGCTTCGCTTCCCGTTAATTCGGGGGACGTCCTTGTGATGGATGCGTTATGTAATTTCTACCGAACGCGAAAGTCGCCGCCTATGACGCCTTTTTTCTAGAGGCAAACAGAAGCCAATGATTGGAGTCTCCTCCATGAAGCACTCAGCACAGCATGAGTGTTTTTTCGTCCTCGTGCCTGCGGGCGAAAAAGCCACTACATGCTGTAGCACCGTGCTTCATAGGCAGTTATAGACTGCACCCCAAAATCAATCTAACGGAAATGATGACTACACTAGAGGAAGATAACAATTCCGTGTGAGCCGTTTGAATGGAGCAATCCAGATAAGCCAAGCTCCTCAGAGGGAAATTTCCTCGACTCGAAAGTCATTACCGATGACGCCTATAGAAATGAGGCAATAAAGCCTGTGAATGGAGTCTCCTCCATTTCTGCAGGATCACCGTGCGTGCTGTTCGCTGACGCTCACGCACGCACTCAGATCCTCGCAGAAATAGGCAGTTGTCGATGATAGTAGTCTCTTCCATGAGCTGAAGGACCAGAGACGCAGACCTTCTGGGCTCACGCCCGCAGGTCTCGTCTCGGTCCGTACAGCTCATAGGCAGCATCGATTTCCAAATGAGGTGTAAAATGACGGAAAAAACCGAAGATGGCGACCTTGATTTATTCACAAGAGAGAAACAATCAAATACCGCCTACGAAAAAATAAAGAACAGAAAAACTATCGTTGCTGGATGTGGGAATGTAGGCTCTGTCCTAGCCACAATATTGGCTGAAAGTGGCATACCGGAGATAATACTAATAGACTTCGATGACTACTCTTATGTAGATAATAGACAACTCTATTCCACAGAGAGTAATATAGGAAAGAACAAAGCAATTGCAACCGCAACTGGTATTGCAGAACGTGTCAGATGCTATGTTCGTCCATATAACGGCGACGCTGTCAAAATGTTTAAAGATAATATAATAGACCCAACAGGATATGATGTATTCCTATGTGTCGATAACGTTCCTGTCAGAAAAGAAATAGTCGACGAGATAAATAAAATATGGGATTCTGGCATAATACTCGATGTAGGTGTAGAGAAGAATGCAATACAAATCTCAAATTACAAAGACAAAACCCCACATAATCTATATGGTCAAGATGATGGAGGTGGGCATTGCGTTACAATACCACTTGCATCATTCAAAGCATTTATGGCAGCCAGTATAATGTCGGCAGCCTATTTCAGCATCTTCGAGACAGAAGGTACAGAAGATGCCCCCCTAGTTCCATTCGATCATTCGTTGCAGATATATACCAATACGATGACGAAATTTTTGAGACAAATTCCGTGAGGTGATAAAACATGGCAACCTTTAAAGGAGACGACAAAGTAGCGGGAGAAAAAGATGAGAACGAGCAATCATTGAAGACAATCTC
>Ga0315289_10007401_pt1 | contig 15995 bp, 12 predicted proteins | sample YL17G11_40_MG_FD_203452 | JGI IMG/M metagenome (GOLD analysis project Ga0315289, IMG submission 203452) | Sediment microbial communities from Yellowstone Lake, YNP, Wyoming, USA - YL17G11_40 | ecosystem: Environmental > Aquatic > Freshwater > Lake > Sediment | place: USA: Wyoming | collected... | reverse complement strand
CACGGTTGCGCCGTACAGCAACCGTGCCGCCGTTCGACGCAGAGCACGGCTGCAAACAGCGCAGCCGTGGCACCCGCATAATCAAAGTTGACGGACCACTAGCCCGCCCGGTCGCACCGCGCGGAGCGCCCCGCCGGCCGTGCCGCATCGGGAGGATCCCCAGGGTACGGTGTCGGTTACGGTCGGTCCGGGGATTATGTAGCGCGGGGCTTTATGCCCCGCGCAGCCGCGCGCGGCCGTACGGCCGCGCTACCGTCGGCAAGGGCGGTGCACACAACCGCAACTCACGCATCATGCCCCCGGACGGGCCTGGCTGCGCCATCCCTCCGCCGCGATGCTCTTTTCTTACGGCGGGGAACAGGGAACGGGGAACAGGGAACAGGAAAACCAGGCTCGCTCGCGGCAGCCCGTTTTCCCCGTTCCCCGTTCCCGGTTCCCGGTTCCCTTTACGTGTTCTTGATACTCCCGCGGGCAGACCGTAAAATGATTGAAGACGACAAGAAGGAAACGGCGCCATGTGGGACTACACGGAGAAGGTCAAAGACCACTTCCTCAACCCGCGAAACACGGGCGAGATAGCGAACCCGGACCTCGACGCCACGGTGGGCAACATCACGTGCGGCGACGCCCTGCGGCTGATGGTAAGGCTGGACAAGGACGGCCGCATCGCCGCCGCCAAGTTCCAGACCTTCGGCTGCGCCAGCGCCATCGCCTCGTCCGATGCCCTCATTGAAATCATCAAGGGCAAGACCCTGGACGAGGCGTCGCGCATCACCAACGACGACATCGCCGAGTACCTGGGCGGGCTGCCCGAGGCCAAGATGCACTGCTCGGTCATGGGCATGGAGGCCCTCCAGAAGGCCATCGCCCAGTATCGCAAGCAGCCGTTCGAACTGGAGGCCGAGGGCAAGGTCGTCTGCCGCTGCTTCGGCGTCACCGACAAACTCATCGAGAAGGTCGTGCGCGAGCACCACCTGCGCACCGTGGAGCAGGTGACGCACTACACGAAGGCGGGCGGGGGGTGCGGCGGGTGCCACCAGGAGATCGAGGCCATCATCGCCCGCGTCCAGGGCCGTGCCCCGGCCGCCAAGCCCGCCGCGCCGCCCATGACCAACCTCCAGCGCATCAACCGCATCCAGGAGGTCATCCAGAACGAAATCCGGCCCCTCCTCCAGGCCGACGGCGGCGACGTCGAACTGGTGGACGTCGACGGCAAACGCGTCCAGGTGGCCTTCCGAGGCCACTGCGCCTGGTGCCCCGTGAGCGACGTCACCCTCAAGGGCGCCGTCCAGGCCAAACTCCGGGAACTCGTGGACCCCGACATCGTGGTCGAAGACGTCGGCGAGCGGCTGAACAAAAGTTAGCCGTTGCGTTTAGTACTACAGCGCAACTTAAGTTCTTTGCGCGGTGGGTCTCCTGACCCACCGCGCGAAAAGCGGAGTTTTCGGCCGCGCCAGAGGGTCTTGCGCGGCGGCTCTCCGTAGCCGCCGCGCTGAACGAGGGCGGCCACGCAGGGTCGCCCCTACAACGGCACGACGGAATGGCCGTGGTGCAATCTCCGGGCCGCTACGGCGGTCCGGGCGCACAAGGGCCGCAAGAAGAGAGCGCTCAACATGGCCAAGGTCATCTACCTCGACAACAACGCCACGACGGCCGTCGCCCCGGAGGTCCGCGAGGCGATGGAACCGTTCCTGGGCGACTTGTACGGCAACCCGTCGAGCATCCACACGTTCGGCGGCCAGGTGGCCAGGCACGTGGACCTGGCGCGCGAGCGCCTGGCCCGCCTCCTGGGCGCCGACCCCGGCGAGATCATCTTCACGGGCTGCGGCACCGAGAGCGACAACGCCGCCCTCCGCAGCGCCCTGGCCACCCAGGTCAATCGCCGGCACATCATCACCACGCGCGTCGAGCACCCGGCCGTGCTGAACCTGTGCCGCCTGCTCGCCCAGCCCGCGGGCGACCGGGCCCCCTGCCGCGTCACGGAACTGGGCGTGGATGCGCAGGGCATGCTCAACCTGGCGGACCTGGAGAAGGCGATCGACGACGACACGGCCGTCGTTTCCATCATGTGGGCGAACAACGAGACGGGCGTCGTGTTCCCCATCGAGGAGATCGGCGCCCTCTGCCGCCGCCGCGGCGTCCTCTTTCACACCGACGCGGTGCAGGCCGTCGGCAAGGTGCCCATCAACCTGGCGAAACTGCCGGTGGACATGCTGAGCCTTTCGGGGCACAAGTTGCACGCCCCGAAGGGCGTCGGGGCGCTGGTCGTGCGGCGGGGGACGCGGTTCGCCCCGTTCATCGTGGGCGGGCACCAGGAGCACAACCGCCGCGGAGGCACCGAGTCCGTGCCGCTCATCGTGGCCCTCGGCCGGGCGGCGGAACTGGCCGCGCAGCACCTGCCCCTGCAAGAGACCCGCGTGCGGGCCCTCAGGGACCGCCTGGAGCAGGGACTCCTCTCGTCCGCCCCCGGCGCCATGATCAACGGCCACCCCGAGAAGCGCCTGCCGAACACCACGAACATCAGTTTCGAGTACGTCGAGGGCGAGGCCATCCTGCTGATGCTCAACGAGCACGGCGTCTGCGCCTCCAGCGGCTCGGCGTGCACCAGCGGCAGCCTGGAACCCAGCCACGTCCTGCGGGCGATGGGCGTCCCGTTCACGGCAGCGCACGGCTCGGTGCGCTTCAGCCTGAGCGTCTATAACACGGAGGAGGAGATCGCGACGGTCATCCAGGTGCTGCCGCCGATCATCCGGCGGCTGCGCGAGATTTCGCCGTTCGGCCGCGACAAACTCGCCGCGGCCAAATAAGTCTGTGGCCTTACGGTTCACCGCAGAGACCGCAGAGAACGCAGAGAAAAAAGAATGTAAGAGATAAGTAACAAAGGAGGAACAACCGATGTCCCAGATGTTCTTCAACGAGATCGAGGCGGTCAAGATCGCCCAGAACATGGAGAAAAACGGCCTGGAGTTCTACCGCCGGGCCGCCGCACGCACGGCCAATCCCAAGGTCCGCGAGGTGTTCCTCCAACTGGTCGAGGACGAGAAGGACCACCTGGCGGCCTTCGAGGAACTCGAAGAGACCCTCCAGGCCCGCCGCACCGACGGCGCAGCCTACGCCGACGACCCGGAGATCGGCGCGTATATCGACCGCCTCCTCCAGACCCAGGTCTTCTGCGAGAAGTGCACCGTTGCGGGCATGCTCGACCAGGCCGGGGACGATTGCGCGGCCCTGGCGGTCAGCATGCAGGCCGAGCGCGACGCCATCCTTTTTTACCAGGAGATGCTGGACTTCGTCGATTCCAGGGAGGCCAAGGAAGCGTTCGAGCGGATCCTCAAGGAAGAGCGCCGGCACCTGCGGACCATCGGCGACCGCGGCGCGGCGTGCGGGTTCAACATCTAGGTGCAGGCCAGGCGCTTGGCGTCCGCGTGGTGTGCACGATTCGCCCGTGCTCAGAACGACAGCACGCACTGCCAGATGAACACGTAGCCCAGGGCGTCGACGTCCTGCCACACTTTCCGGGCCAGTTCGGCGTCGCCCTGGATGGGCGGCAACTCCTTCAACTTTTCCTCCCACGGAATGCAGACGCCGGGCGGGCGCTTCACTTCGGCACCTTCATGCATGTTGGCAACTCCTTGACGAGGTTCAAAGTTTACGGCGGCAAGGCTGCGGCCGTTTCACTTTGAACTTGGAACTTTGAACTTGGAACTTGGAACTCAGTACACGCCGTACTCGCGAGTAAAGTCCGTCATCGCGCGCACGTTCTCGACCTTCGCATCGTTCTGCATAATGGCGCTGGCATCCATGATGTAGGCGCCGTTACGGGCCACGTCGTCGATGACCTTCTTGCAGCGCGCCCGGACCTGGTCGGGCGTGCCGAAGGCCAGCAGGCCGTTCGGGATGCCGCCGCTCAGGCAGAACCCGTCGCCCAGCGCGCGGCGGACCTCCAGGGGGTCGTCGCGGTCGCAGTGGTACACGATGCTGCCGGCGGGCAGTTCGGCGAACCGCTCCAGGTGCGGCGCCCACTTGCCTTCGGCGTAGGCCAGCACCTGGTGCCCGCGGCGCCAGAGTTCCTGGAGAATGGGCTTCATCGTCGGCCAGAAGATGTTCTCGAAATGGCTGCGCGAGACAAACGGCACGCACCCGCGGTGCATCCACCACCCGATGGGCACGTTCTTGGCCGGGTCCGCGCCGCTCAGGGCCACCCAGGTGAGGTGCGGCATGAGGGCCTCGCACGCGGCCAGGACCTTCTTCGGCCGGTCGATCAGGTCCGTCACCAGGCCGAGGTACCCGCGCAGTTTATCGGCCAGGATGTCCATCGGGGCCTTCAGGATGCCCGCGATGGCCGAGACCGTGCCGCACTCCTTCCGCAGCCGCTCGCACTGGGGGCCGAAGGCGTTGAAGTACTGCATCATCGCCATGCCGCCCTTGACGAGGGCCGCCTGGTTGCGCAGCGTGTTCGCCTCGCCCGGGCCGCGCACGTCGGCCGAGACGCGCGGCAGCCAGACGTTGTACAGGAACCCCACCGGGTCCGCGATGAGCGCATCGTACTCCTGGGGCTGCATGTACGCCCCGTCTTCCGGCGGCTCCTTGTACTGAAATCCCGTGCCGGCCGAGATGTCGATGCCCGGAATGGCGTAGTACCGGAGGCCCAGGGCCTGCGTCAGACCCGTCCAGACGTAAACCATGTTGGGGACGGTGGCGTCCCAGTCGAAGTCGGCGGCGCACCGGCACGTGGCCTCAAAGGCCTTCGTGTAATCGTGCGCCACCTCCTGGCACGTGTAGCCGGCGTACGTGGCGATGAACTCCGCCACGAACGGCCGGATAGGGACGCGGTCGGGCTTTCCGCCGCGCATGGCCGTCACGTACCGCTTCAGGCGCTGCTGGTAGAGGGCTTCCATGTCTCGGGCCATGTGCCAGACTCCCGTTGGGCTAGGTGACTGCGGCCGTGATTGCAGCCGTCCAGAACTCACCGGAGATTGTAACGCGGCGGCAGACGGGGGCAAACGAAAACCGCGGCGGCGGAAAGACAAAAAGGAGAATATCGAACAAGGAACGCCGAATAGCGAATGACGAAGGCGTGGGTGGGCCTTCATCATTCATTATTCCTTGTTCGATATTCTCCGTGCCGTTCCCGTTCAGGCCCCGCGCCTGCCGCCCTTCACTGTGATCAAGAGATTACTTCCTGCGACTTCTCCGCAGAAGTGCCAGCCCGCCAAGGGCCACGAGCGAGAGCGTGGCGGGCTCGGGGGTGAGTACGGCGACATGATCATGTGCCCAGATGTCTGGTCCTTCCCCGCCAATAAGATATGCAGTGCCAGACTCGCCAACGACGGCTTTCGCCAGTCCCCAAGCCTCGTACATATCCGGTCCGTCTCTCCAAGTGTTGGTGTCGGGGGAGTATATGTAGCATTGATTGGTGTAGCCTCCTCCGCTCCAGCCACCAACGGCGTAGATCTCTTCCCCCAAGGTGAATACACCGGCATTGCCCATGGCCATCGGCAGAGAGGCAACGTACTCCCAGCAATCCAAAGCCGGGTAGTATCGCTCGACGGAGGAAAGGCAGCCGTTGTTCTCACCTCCAATCGCGTAGATGCGCCCGGCGGAGTCCAAGGCTATACCGGGGTGGAACCTTGCAGTTCCCATATTGTGGACATAGGCCCATGTCTGTGATGCGGGGTCGTATTTTTCCACCGAACTCAAGGCCGTGGGGTAGATGTTCAAACCTCCAATAGCGTAGAGAAGGTTACCCTGTGTGATAGCAAGTCCTAGGCCGGCTCGCCCCGTGTTGAGTTGAGCCGTACTTAGCGTCCACGTATTGCTGGCCGGGTCATACCATTCCGCCGAATTAAGGGTCACAGAAGCGTCGGTGATGCCCCCCACCATCCATATATGGCCAAGGGAGTCAGTTGCGGCTGCCCCAACGTGACGTTTACTGGTCATGGATGAGACGTAGGTCCAGACTTGTGTTGTCTCGTTGAAACGTTCGACTGTATTCGTGGCATGGCTTGTACCGTAGCCGTAATCGACGCCGCCCATGGCATAAATTAGACCGTCATGCCCCAAGGCTACTCCCGGTCCCGTTCGAGCGCTCTGCATGTGGACGCCGGTGGTCCACACGAGGTTGTCGCCTTCGGCAAAGGCGGACTGCGCAATGACTTCCAGAATGAACAGGAAGCAGAGTATGCTGCCAATCGCCGTCAGATTACTCCTTCTTGCTCTCTCTGCACACATAGCGGTATCTCCTATGCCATACTGGTTCGAGGCCCTAATACAACGGGGAGATCGGCCGCGCGGCCGATCTCCCTCGGATTTCTCATCTGTCTTCGCGGCCAACCCCCGTCAGCCGCGCCTTGCACACCGACTACCGCCTCATCCGCCGTCGCAGGACCGCCAGCCCGCCCAGCGCCAAAAAAACGCCGGGCTCCGACTGTTCGCCGGAGACCGGCCCTGAAGGGGGCGAAGCGTCGCTAATCTCACATCCCCCCTGCAAAACAAAACAGGCCGGACTCCGACGGTCGGAATCCAGCCCCGCAACGACGACTTTAGAGCGTTTGTACGTCCCCTCCGCTCTTGCCGGGTACTATACCACAAGAAAGCATTCTTGTCAAATCGGGGGGCGGATTTTCTTCATTGGACCCCGGCGGGCTGTTTTTTCTGGCAGATGCAAGTCATTGAAACGGCGGGCTTTGAGTGCCGAAGGCACGATAGGCAATAGCCCACGGCGTGAGCCGTGGGTAAACGAGAGGCCCAAGGTCTTGTTTTTCCTTGTCTGTTTGAGCCCCGGCAGGGGCGATAGAGACCCTTCTATCGCCCCTGCCGGGGCTCCAACAGAAACAGCAGAGCCATTCTGTGGGCCGTTTGCCAGCCCACGGCTTACGCCGTGGGCTATTATCTGGCGCCCCTTTCGGGGCTGCCAGAATCCGCGGCCATACCCCCGGCGGTCGGGGGGATTTTTTGTCCCGCTCATTGTCGGCCCGCCGATAGAATACCGTCACTCAGCCCATGCCGCTCGCCGGCAGGGCTGATAGCGCGGCCCCCTGGAAGGGCCGCACCCACGCAAACCGCAGTAAAGGAGAAACGCCATGGAGGTTGTGATCTGCCGCAGTTACGCCGAACTCAGCCAGGCCGCCGCCCGCATCGTCGCCGAACTCCTGAACCACAAGCCGAACGCCGTCCTGGGGTTCGCAACCGGCTCCAGCCCCGTCGGGCTCTACCAGGAACTCATCCGCATGCACCAGGAGGACGGCCTTGACTTTTCGAAGGTCATGACCTTTAACCTGGATGAATACATCGGCCTGCCGCCCGACCATCCCCAGTCGTACCGCCGTTTCATGAACGAGAACCTCTTCGACCACATCAACGTGCCGAAGCAGAACACGCACGTGCCGTCGGGGACCTCGGCCAACCACGTGGCCTTCTGCCAGTGGTACGAGCAACGGATTCGCGATGCCGGGGGCATTGACCTCCAGGTCCTCGGCATCGGATCGGACGGCCACATCGCCTTCAACGAACCGGGCAGTTCGCTGGGCTCCCGCACGCGGAGGGTCACGCTGACCGAGCAGACGATCGACGACAACGCACGGTTCTTCAAGAAGAAGTCCGACGTTCCGCGACACGCCATCTCCATGGGCGTGGGCACCGTCCTGGAGGCCCGGAAACTGCTGATGGTGGTCAACGGCAAGAACAAGGCCCCCGCCCTGGCGGCGGCCGTCGAGGGCCCGATTACCAGCATGATCACGGCCAGCGCGCTTCAGTTGCACCCCGACGCGATCGTCTTTACGGACACGGACGCCGCCGCCCAACTGAAAATGCGCGACTACTACAACTGGATCCAGAAGCAGGCCCGCAAGGCGGACTAGTATGCCGGCGATTGAAAGCGATGTGCGCGGCGGGTCTCCTGGGCCTGTTGCCCAATACGTAGGGTGGGTGCTATGCACCCACCAATGTTGTCGTCTTGACACAAAAATGGTGGGTGCAGAGCACCCACCCTACATGAACGGCGGTTAGGCAACAGCCCCTCCTGAGCCGCCGCGCCATGTGGCGCCGGAGGGCTGAGTGCCCAAGGAGCCGCAGATGAGCGAACGCAAGAGCCTGCCCGTCGGATGCCTGGGCCGCGACTTCATCGGCCCCCCCTACCTGCCCAAGGGCCAGGACGAGCATTACCTTCGCAACATCCAATCGCCGCCGCCCGAGGGCGGGTGGCGGCGGCTGGAGGCCCACGAGATCGAAACCCTCGTCAAGAACGACAACGCGGCCGACGACTGGGACAGCGTCCTCGTCACGAATCACTTCGTGCCGCACGGCATCCGGAATTGCGAGTTCTACGGCCTCGTCCGCATCGGGCGCCTGGAGCCGGCGTTCCTGGAGCACCATGACCTGCGCGTGCCGGTGGGCCTCACCAACAGCCGCATCATCTCCTGCGACATCGGCGACGACGCGGCCATCCACAATGTCCGGTACCTGGCGCACTACATCATCGGCGCCAGCGCCATGCTGCTGAACGTGGACGAGATGGTCACGACGAACCACGCCAAGTTCGGCAACGGCATCGTCAAGGAGGGGGAACCGGAAGACGTCCGCATCTGGCTGGACCTGGTGAACGAGGCGGGCGGCCGCAGCGTCATGCCCTTCGACGGCATGATCGCCGCCGACGCCTACTTGTGGGCCAGGTATCGCGATGACCCCGCGCTCCTGGAGCGGTTCGGCGAGATCACCCAGCGCGCCTTCGACCCGCGGCGCGGCTTCTACGGGTCCGTCGGCCAGGGGTGCATCATCAAGAACTGCGGCATCATCAAGGACGTGAAGATCGGCCCCCACGCCTACATCAAGGGCGCCAACAAACTGAAGAACCTGACCATCAACTCAAGCCAGGACGAGCCGACCCAGATCGGCGAGGGCGTGGAACTCGTCAACGGCATCCTCGGCCGCGGATGCCACGTCTTCTACGGATGCAAGGCCGTCCGCTTCATCATGGGCGACAACTCGAACCTCAAGTACGGGGCACGCCTCATCCACTCGTTCCTGGGCGACAACTCCACGGTCTCCTGCTGCGAGATCCTCAATAACCTGATCTTTCCGGCCCACGAACAGCACCACAACAACTCGTTCCTGATCGCGGCGATGGTGATGGGCCAGTCGAACATCGCGGCCTGCGCCACCATCGGCTCCAACCACAACAGCCGCGCGCCCGACGGCGAAATCCACGCCGGGCGCGGCTTCTGGCCCGGCCTGTGCGTCAGCGTCAAGCACAATTGCCGCTTCGCGTCGTTCACGCTTCTGGCCAAGGCCGATTACCCGGCGGAACTGGACGTGCGGCTGCCGTTCTGCCTCGTCTCGAACGACGTGGCCCGCGACCGGCTCCTGATCCTGCCGGCCTACTGGTGGCTGCACAACATGTACGCCCTGGCCCGCAACACCTGGAAGTTCCAGAACCGCGACAAGCGCAAGCGCAAGATCCAGAAAATGGAGTGCGACTGCCTTGCGCCGGACACCGTGGAAGAGATCTTCGCCGCGCTCGACCTCCTGGAGCAGTGGACCGCCAAGGCCCACCTGAGGCAGAAGGGCGAGGCGGCCGGCGGAAAAACGGCACCCGACCTGGCGGCCCTCGGCCGGAAACTGCTGGCCGGGCCACCCGCCGACACCAGCGACCTGGAAGTGCTGGCCGAGGCCGCCGAGAACTCCGACCGCAACGCCGTCGTGCTCAAGGTCCATGCCGCCTGGCACGCCTATCGCCAGATGCTTCACTACTACGCCGTGAAGAACCTCATGGCCTACCTGCGCGACAACCCCGCCGCAACCCTCCAGACCCTGTCCGGCGCCCTTGCCGCCGAACGCCAGCGATGCTGGGTGAACCTGGGCGGGCAACTCGCCCTGGCCGACGATGTGGCGCAACTGAAGGCCGACATCAAGGACGGCAAACTGGATACCTGGACCGCCATCCACGAGGCCTACGACCGGCTGTGGCAGAAGTACCCGCTGGACAAACAGCGGCACGCCTTCGCCACGCTCCTGGACCTGCTGGACGTCAAGAGCCTGACGCCGCAGGCCTGGCCGGCGGCCCTCGATGAGGCCGTCCGGATTCAGCAGTACATTGCCGACCAGACCTACCAGAGCCGCAAGAAGGACTTCGACAATCCTTTCCGGCAGATGACGTACAGCACACCCGAGGAGATGGCCGCGGTCCTGGGCACCGCCGAGGGCAACAGTTTCGTCAAGCAGGTCCGCCAGGAAACGCAGGCGTTCGCGGAACTCGCCGAGGCGATCAAGAAGCGCGGCTAGAGCGTTTTAAGATGAACCTCGTATGGGTCCGCCCCGCCCCTGCCACGATGGCAGAGGGGCAAACCCCAATGACACTTTTTGGCACGGAGCCGGCCATCCCGGTTGCGGGGATGTCCTTTTTCATCCGGCGCAGAACATCGCAACCTCCTATTCTATAATAACTTAGCGGCGTGCGCCGGAATCCTTGGGGACGCCCCGGGCCTTTGGCACATCGCTTGCTCAGTGTTAGGTGCGGGGAGAGTTTATCGCGGGTGGACCATGGTTGCCGGGCCGCTGGAACCGATGAGCGAGACGCCGTCGGTCCTGATTACCGACGACAGCGATTCCTGGCGCGCCGTGGTCGAAGAGGTCCTGGCGCGGGCGGGATTCCAGACGCGCCAGGCATCCTGCGGCGAAGAGGCCATCGAGGTCGTCCGGAAGGAGTGGATTGACATCGTCCTCATCGACTTCCACATGCCTCGCCTGGACGGCATCCAGACGCTGCGGGTCATCCGCGCCACGGGCAACTGGCAGCCGGCCGTCATGATGACCGGCCGGCCCGCCGAGGTGCCGGCCGACGAGGCCAGGGCCCTGGGGGTCGAGCGGGTCCTGGAGAAGCCGACCGACCGAGCGGTCATCGTCACTACCGTGACCGCGGCCGTGTATCGCACCCCGTAAGCGCGGATTCAACCCCGCCCTGGCGATGCGCCGGGACGGCAAAGGTTCGTCGAAAACATGTTGAAAGCGAAAGGAGAGCGGGCAGTGAAACTCACACCACTGGCAGACCGGGTGATCGTGAAGCGCCTCGAGGCCGAGACCAAGACCAAGGGCGGCATCGTCCTTCCCGACACCGCGAAGGAAAAACCGAAGCGCGGCAAGATCCTCGCCGTCGGCGCGGGCCGACGCCTCGACTCCGGCGAACTCGTCAAGCCCTCCGTCAAGGTCGGCGACGAGGTCATCTTCTCCAGTTTCGCCGGCACCGAAGTCACCGTCGAGGGCAAAGAAGTCCTCATCATGGGCCAGGACGACATCCTGGCCGTCATCAGGAAATAGCCGATTCCCGCACAGACCCTAAGGAGACACGACCGTGGCAGCCAAAAAGATCGCATTTGACCAGGAAGCCCGCGAGGCCATCCGCAGGGGCGTGGCGACCATCGCCAAGGCCGTCCGCGTCACCCTCGGACCCAGCGGACGCAACGTCATTCTCGAGAAATCCTTCGGCGCGCCCACCGTCACCAAGGACGGCGTGACCGTGGCCAAGGAAATCGAACTCGAGGACGCCTGGGAGAACATGGGCGCCCAGATGGTCCGCGAGGCCGCCTCCAGGACCAGCGACGTGGCCGGCGACGGCACCACCACCGCCACCCTCCTGGCCGAGGCCATCTTCTGCGAGGGCCTCAAGAACGTCACCGCCGGGGCGACCGCGATGGAACTGAAGCGCGGCATCGACGCCGCCGTCGAGGCCGTCGTCGCCGAATTCAAGAAGCAGTCCAAGCCGGTCACCTCGTCCAAGGAAGTCGCCCAGGTGGGCACCTGCGCCGCCAACAACGATGAGGAAATCGGCCAGATGATCGCCGACGCCATGGACAAGGTCGGCAAGGACGGCGTCATCACCGTCGAGGAAGGCAAGAGCCTCGACACCACCGTCGAGGTCGTCGAGGGCATGCAGTTCGACAAGGGCTACATCTCCCCCCACTTCATCACGGACCTGGAGTCCATGGCGTGCGAACTGGAGAAGCCCTACATCCTCGTCCAGGAAAAGAAGATCTCCAACGTCAAGGACCTGCTGCCCCTGCTGGAGAAGATCGCCCAGGCCGGCCGGCCCCTGCTCGTCGTCGCCGAGGACATCGAGGGCGACGCCCTGGCCACGCTGGTCGTCAACCGCCTTCGCGGCACGCTTCAGTGCTGCGCCGTCAAGGCCCCCGGCTTCGGCGACCGCCGCAAGGCCATGCTGGAGGACATCGCCACGCTGACCGGCGGCAAGGCCCTCTTTGAGGACCTCGGCATCAAACTCGAGAACGTCGAGATCGCCGACCTCGGCACGGCCAAGAAGGTCACCATCGACAAGGACAACACCACGATCATCGAGGGCGCAGGCGAGGCCAGCGCCATCAAGGGCCGCATCGAGGCCATCCGCACCGAAATCGAGAAGACCACCAGCGATTACGACAAGGAGAAACTCAACGAGCGCCTCGCCAAACTGGCCGGCGGCGTGGCCCAGGTCAAGGTCGGCGCAGCCACCGAAAGCGCCATGAAGGAAAAGAAGGCCCGCGTCGAGGACGCCCTGCACGCCTGCCGCGCGGCCGTCGAGGAAGGCATCCTGGCCGGCGGCGGCGTGGCCATGCTGCGGTCCCGCAAGGCCATCGACAAACTCAAACTGAAAGGCGACCAGAAAATCGGCGCCGACATCATCCGCCGCGCCCTCATCGAGCCCATCAAACAGATCGCCGAGAACGCCGGCGAGGACGGCTCCATCGTCGGACAGAAGGTCGCAGAGTCCGCCGACCCGCACTTCGGCTTCAACGCCCTGACGCACACCTACGAGGACCTCGTGAAGTCCGGCGTCATCGTCCCGACGAAGGTCGAGCGGTGCGCCCTCCAGAACGCCGCGAGCATCGCGGGCCTGCTGCTGACGACCGACGCCCTCGTCGCCGAGATCCCCGAGAAAAAGAAGAGGGGCGGCCCCGGCCACGGCGGCATGGGCGGTGAGGATATGTACTAAACAAATCGGGAACGGGGAACCGCGAACCGGGAACGGGGAACAGGGAAACGGGAAACGGGGAACAGGGAACGGGGAACCGGGAACCCGCCGTGTTAGCCCCCCGTGAATACGCGGGGGGCCGGCGCGACGAAGGCCGCACCCACACCGTTCAAATCAATCGCGCGGCGGGTCTCCCGACCCGCCGCGCTTCGTTTTAACATGTAGGGTGGGTGCTCCGCACCCACGCCGCTGCCGTCAATCGCGCCGCGGGCATCCCCATCAATCGCGTGGCGGGCAGTCTTGCCCGCCGCGCTTCATTCAGCCCCGCCATGGGCGACTGAACGCCGTTCAATCGCCCCCACGGGGCTCCAAACGGAAAAACCATGGATGAACTTTGGCATCCCCCTTCCACGGGCTTGCGCACCGTGGCTACTCTCAATCGTGCCTTGCGGCACTCGCCAAGAACGGCGGCCCTCTTCTCATCCCACCAACCCGCCTGACTCGCAGCAAGCGCGGCGGTAGCGTGTGCATAAGGTCCGACGGGTAGCATGGTTATGCCGTTGCCCGCCGCGGCGGGCAGGCTGTGGCCATGCTTTGCGCGAGCCCGCCCCGCGCGGCAACCGGAGGCACCCGACCTTCTTCGTCGTCCCGAACCGCGAAGCGTATGCGGCCGTGGAGTCAAGTAATGTGTCACCGGAATTCCCGGAGAGAGAATACGGCGATTAGACTCAGGCTCGTGCCGGAGAATCGGGAGCGGGAGGCTGCGCCGCTGGCGGCGCTGTGTGAGCGTCGGCAATGGCTCTTTCCCTATTAGATTCTCTGAGGATAGGCACTTGAAAAAGTGGCAACAGCACTTCGGGAAACCCTGAATCGCGTGTCACCTGTGCTACCGCGTTTCGGAGAAAAGGCGAAATCACAAAGAAAGACCCTAGGTCGCACCAACGCTTAACGTCGGCCGCTGGCATTTTATCGCGATCAAAAATGAATCCAGCAACGGCAGCGATCTCGAAAACGTAAGGCGCGATCGCTTGACTTGGCGGGCCACCCTTTGTTTGGTCCGCTTGCTCTGGTTTCTCGGCAGGAGAATCAAATACGCATTCAAGAGACGCGACAACTAAAACCCTGTTCTCAGAAATCGTGCTAGTTACTTTAGCCGACCACTTTGGTGCTAAGGCTGCTTCGGCTTGTTCTTTTGTCATTTCTTCGGGAATGGCATTTGCTTGAAATCGTACCCGTTCAAGGTGTACGAATCGGAGCCTCACCGGGAAGGGCTCTAATGCGGGTTGTGCAGATTCTTGGCCCATTGTTCCTATGCGTTACGCGGCCACGTTGTGTAGGTCGCGGCTCCGGGAACGGTCGGGTTCCAGTCCCCAACATCCTTCCGTAGAGACTTTCGGGTTTGTGCCCCACACCGCACTTGGGGCAGGTGTCAGAATCGCCAGATCAAACAAACTTGTCTCGCCCTGCTGGTAGAACGTTCTCGGCCCCCAAACCTGACTGCCCGCAGACTGACACTCAAAAACAAAGGTCTCCTCCTGCGACAGATACGGCGGATAGGCCGCTGGCAGTTCGTACCCTTCGGCAAAGATGACCTCCGCATCAGGACCCACGGAATTGATGATCCGAAGCAGTTCATCGTCCGTAAAACTGATTTCTATTTTCATGGTCATGGCACCTATAAGTTCAGCGTCACTTTCCGCTCCAGTTGCCTGGGCGTGAACGACTCTTGAACTGCGATTTGGGCTGGGTCCCAAACTACTATGATAACCTCAGCCCTTCGAGATTTCCCCCGATAATATTTTCTCTCCTGCGTGAAGGCGCGAACGACCTTGAAAGACTGAACCACATTATCTCGCCTCAGCCGGGCCTGAAGCACAGCATAGGCGTGTTTGGGCTCCAATTTCCTATTGAGTCGCGCCTCAAGCGCTACCTGTAGTTTCCCTAATGCCTCCACGATGAAGTTCAGGTAAAGGGTCCGACCAAGTGCAACTCTCGCTCGCAAAACAACGGGATCGCGAACTTTTTCGTGATCTCTTGCCCACCAACAGGCTGCCTGATAATCACCTTCAAAAAAATACGTTCCCGCGCCGTACAGGTCGGGCGAAGTGCCAGGCCGGAATCCCTTAGATAATATGGCATCCGCTCGCTGGGCACTTGTACCGTGAAAGGCATCCTCGACAGAGCCGCCATTAAAAACCTGCGGCATCTCAAATGGTATGCCTGCTTGCATGTCAGCCGCCCGGTCTGTCCAAAAAACACCAAGCAACTTTGGGGGGCCGCTATACTAGGCTCCCGCTTGGGCGACTGTCAATAGATTATCGGCACTCTTATCAAAGAACTTGGGCCTCAGATAGTATACGAGCGCCGCCCCCGAAAAGCAAGGAAAAGTTTACTACCGGTCAAATATTCTTCGTCGAGTTTACTGCGGGTTAAACTGAAGCACTACCACATTTTGTGGGGTCACCCCCTCTGGCGCTAGCGCCAGGGCTGATTTTGTCCTCCGGAGGGGGGCAAAATGACCGTTTTCGGGGTGCGCAGGGGCGGGGTTGAAAGTTATCCACAATTTGCACTTAAGGCCGCGGCGCGAGCCGCGATGGCCGGCGGCTGCGGACGCCTGGCCGAAACTCCCCACAGGGGCCGGCGCGAAAGGGGCATGGAATATGACGGGGGGCCGGGCAACACGCGACCAACGCCCAGCCCCCCGAGGGGTTCAAGAACCGAAGCCGCGCAAACCCATCTACCGCGCGCCAAGCGGCGCCGGCGACCGGCCAGGAACATCGCCGCCGCGCCGCGCGGCAGCATCGGGCTTTGCGCAGGTAGGGTCACGACAGGTGGGAAGGAAGGCCCCTGGCCCGTCGCGACCCCCACGCCGCGAACGAACTCAGCAGCCTCCCACTGTGGGTAATATAATACGGATTTCGGAAAAGTCAAACCGGGGGGCGGAAATACGGTAATGCGTGATTTACGGTTGTGGCGACCGCTTTCGCCGACTGTAGCGCGGGGGTTTATCCCCCGCGCACGGCCGCGCGGGGCCTAA
>Ga0315289_10007400_pt1 | contig 15995 bp, 16 predicted proteins | sample YL17G11_40_MG_FD_203452 | JGI IMG/M metagenome (GOLD analysis project Ga0315289, IMG submission 203452) | Sediment microbial communities from Yellowstone Lake, YNP, Wyoming, USA - YL17G11_40 | ecosystem: Environmental > Aquatic > Freshwater > Lake > Sediment | place: USA: Wyoming | collected... | reverse complement strand
AGGGGACGAATTGAGGTTGATCGATCGTTTTAAGTTCTCCATGATTGATACTTAACCGTCCGTCCAAAAAATGAAATTCAAAAAACCCAAACCCCACTATGGCTGAATTTTTTCACAGCTTCAGGGGATGAAGGGGAGGGGGGACCAAAGGGTCTTCATCTTGTCCACCCCCACCCTCGCCCTCCCCCATCGAAGGGGGAGGGGATTATTGGGGAGATTTGAAATATCTTTTGTTAATCATTACCGTCTATACAATTATGGACTGATTAGTAATTACCATCTACTCAGATATCAGAGAGTCTCTGATGATGTCCCGAATATTTTCTTTGAAAACGTCCTTGGGGCCCTGTTTCTTGATCTTACCCATCTCCAAAAGATACATGTAATCAGAAACCTCGACGGCTTTAATAATGTTTTGATCAACAAGAAAAATGGTTACCCCCTGGCCTCTTACCCGTTCTAAAAAGGCATATATTTCTGAGACCAGCTTAGGAGCTAAGCCAGCCGAGGGCTCGTCCACCAGGAGAAGTTTGGGGGTGGTCATCACTTCCTTTCCGATGGCAAGCATCTTTAACTGTCCGCCGCTGAGGAAGGTGGCCTTTTTGCCCTTCTTTGCCCCAAGAACCGGAAAAAAATCGTAGATTTCTTCTAACCTTTGCTTGAGCAACTTGCGTTCCCTTTTGAAAGTCCAAGCCCCTAACATTAAGTTTTCCTCTATGCTAAGTCGAGGGAAAGTATTGATGTCTTGAGGTACATAGCTTATCCCCAACTGCTTTAACCTAAAAGGAGAAAGAGCCTGGATTTCCCGTCCATCGAATACGATCTTTCCTCGGCTGGGATGGAGAAATCCGAAAATGGTTTTCAATAAGGTTGATTTCCCGGCTCCGTTTGGACCAATAATTCCCGTTATGGTGTCTTCTTCTATTTCGAGAGAAACGCCATTGATGATATCAATCTCCTTTACATAGCCAGAGGTAACTTTTTGAACCGACAGCTTAGAAGCCATCTCTAACCTCCAAGGTAAGAATCAATCACCCGGGGATCATTGGCAACCTCTTTCATTGTTCCTTCAGAGATCAATCTGCCTGCATGAAGAACCGATATTCGACTGCATAAACGGCGAATGGTGGTCAGTTCATGAGACACGATCAGGAACGTGACCCCTTCTTCTCGGTTCATTTTTTGAATCGTCTCGATCATGACATCCTTGATAACAGGATGGACTCCAGCAAAGGGCTCATCGAGTAAGTAAAGCCGAAGGGGTTGTCTCATAAAACCTCGGACAATCTGGAGCAACATGGCTTGCCCCCCAGAAAGATTCCTGGCAGGTTCATGGCTCAATCTACTCAAAAGAGAAAAATCAAGAAGTTCTTTGGCCCGATGAATAGCTTCCCGCTTGCTCGTGCCCTGGGTAAACGCAGGAATGAGCATGTTTTCAAGAACGGTCATGTCCCCGAACAAGCGCGCAACCTGGAAGGTGCGCATGATCCCTTCATGGGTAATCTTTTCTGGCGACAATCGGTCAATCCGTCTCCCAAAGAAATAGACCCCTCCGCTGGTCGGCTTATAAACACCGCTAATGAGGTTTATTAAGGTCGTCTTTCCAGATCCATTCGGTCCAATAAGCCCTCGAGTCTCTCCTTCCTCAAGGGTTAATGAGAGATTATCCACAGCTCTCAATTTTCCAAAGTCCTTCGCGAGATTCTCAGTATGCAGAAGCTGGTTATTCTTTATATCCATTAAGTCACCCTTCGACTCCCCGACCTAAAGGCCAGACTTTGCCCTTCGGCCCGAGCTCAGGTCGAGGGCTCAGGGTGACCCTGAGCCGCCTTTCTTCACCCCGTCTTCAAAGACGGTGTTCGGCGCGGCCTAACGGGTCAAACCTTTCCGTGCCTGCTTTCTCCTCGAAATCCGCTGGGCGAACTGCCTGACTATTCCAATGGCTCCTTCATTATAGAGTCGTGCAATGGTAATAACGGCTAAGGCGAAAACAACCATTCGGATTTCCCCGAATTCCCGGAATGTTTCAGTGAGTATTTCGATAAATATTGCTCCAATGACCGGCCCTGCGATACTTCGGATACCTCCAATGACGACCATGATAACGATAAGGGCCATCTCGTTGAAGTCAACCATGACAGGAGTAAGGAGTCCGTTGTAATGACCATAAAATGCCCCTGCGATGCCGGCAATACCGCTTGAAATAATGAATGCAAATATTTTCCAACGCGTTGTATCGATTCCCATGACACGTGCAACCATTTCATCGTCACGGATTGCCCTAAGATAATAGCCCATTTTTGAATGATTAATGAGGATGAGGAGGAGAACTGTCACTGCAGCCAAGCCCAGGAAAAGGTAGTAGCAAGCTACGCCCCGTCCTTCTCCTAAAAAAATTTTAGGAACAGCTAACCCTAAATCGCCTCGTGTTATTTTGTATGTCATGGAGATAAAAATCCGTACGGATTCTGCAAACGCCCAGGTGGCAATAGCCAAATAGATTGCGCGCATTCTTAGACAGAGCACACCTAAGATGAAGCCCATGAGTGTGCTACTTAACAGTGCAGCCAAAATACCCATCCAGATTGGGAATCCGGAATGGATTATCCACAGAGCTGAGGCATAACCTCCGATCGCTGCGAAAGCATGGTGAGCCAACGAGAACTGTCCCGTATAACCTGCGATTAAATTCCAACTGGAGGCAAGAACGACATAGTAAAAAGCAATGGTAAAAACCTGCATATAGTATTGACCTGTCCAAAAGGGTAAAAGGCAGACCACGAGTAATACTGCCAGTAAAAGAGAATACCATTTTAATCCGCTGATCCTTGCATCACTGACCTTTTTCATGAGAACTCTGCCTTGTTTAATCATTCCGGCCCCTTGCGATCGGGTCTTGAAACAGAACTGAATCTGTGTCCCGGCAGCAGAAAGCCACGGCCTTGGCCGTGGATGAATCCGCAAGCTTTTGGCCGGGATGTCACCCCACAGGAACCACAAAATGCTGCCACAGCCTTGCCCGTGTGGCTCCACTTTCAGAGCTAAGCCACTCGTTCCCTTTCCTCGAAAAGACCTGTTGGCTTTATGGCAAGGATCGCCAAGAGGAAAAGAAAGCCATAGACATCCCTGAATGAAGGGTTCAGGAAGACAGAACCAAGGCTTTCAATCAATCCAAGGAGAAGGCCTGCACATAGGACCCCGGGGATGGAACCGAGACCTGCGATCACGATAATTTCAAATCCCTTCATTGTTGCGATGCTACCGCATTTAGGATGTAGATAGAACTCAGGCGCCAAGAGTGCGCCAGCAGCAGCGGCTAAAGCCACTCCAATTCCAAAGGCGATCTGGTCGAGTCTGAAAACATTAATACCCGCTGTCTGGATACCCATGCGGTTTTGAGCAGCTCCTTGAAAAGCTCTTCCCCACCAAGTCTTCTTTAAGAATAGATAAAAAAGGGAGAGGAGGACAACTGTGCCGATGAAAGCGATAAACCTGGTTCCACTTACAGGTAATGTAATAATTTGGGTGTTGTGATAGTAACCCGGGGGGGAGTAAATGAAGGGACCTGCTCCTATGACAGCCATATTCATGAAAAGGACACCCAGAGCGATAGTGACAATCGTTGCATATTCGGCTCTTTTTTCTACAGTTCCTTCAAACATAGGTTTGATTAATAACCATTGGACTACCATTCCAAGCAGAAATACCCCCACCATCGAAAGAATAACCCCTATATACCATCCCTTAACCCCAATGAAATAGGTAATGATGAGATATTGTAGGTAGCCCCCTATCATGTAGAATTCGCCCATGGACCAATTAATGATCCTCATGATGCCGTAAATGAACGTGATACCCATCGCCATCAGAGAGTAGATCAAACCGATAACGATCCCTGATATGATGTATTGTGAGAGAAGTGTTGAGTCGATGGTAACTACCTCATTTGAAGCTCTCTGCCTACCGCAGGCAGGCGAGGCTTGCGGGGCATTTGCCAGTCAAGAGAGAGATTCGGAAATATCTGAAGATCAACCTTTCGACTTTTCCCGGTCTAAAGGCCGGGGGTTGCCCTCGGCCTAAGCTCGGGCCGAAGGCTCAGGGTTGATACTGAGCGGCGCTTCTGACCCCGTCGTAAAAGACAGGGTTTGGCGCCGTCGAACTATCAAAAGGTAAACCCCGTTAGAAAGTCTCCTACTTTCTAACGGGGTAAAGGGGAGTTGATTCAATCATCTCCCCTTCTTTAAATTAGCAGGTGCTCGTCCTCAAAGTTCTTTGAAGCTAAGGAGAAACAAATTCTCCGGTTTTCATGTTCGGCGGCCAGAGGATTGTGGACTCTTCAATAGGTTGATCGACTTTGTTAAATTGGACGACCTGTAAAGGGGAGGTATGGTTATGCCACCTGGCACCTGCCAAGCGCTTAAACTGAACAACGTCACCCTTTGCCCAAAACTCAAATCTCCCCTCTTCCAAGGCTTTGATCAGGTCCTTTGGATTATCGGACTTCGCCAGATTGATTGCCTGAGCCAGTAATACGATTTGTCCGAAACTGTTGTAAGCCATGTAGGTTGGTATCTCGCCATATTCTTTATCAAACCTTGGTTTCAACCATTCGCCTGTCTTCGATAGCCCCATCTTGGGATGGTAGTAATTAATAAACATCATATATTGACCCATTTTCCCAAGGTTTTTCCAAAATTCGGGTCTTGCTGGCCAATCATGGGCACCCATCATCGGAACTTGTGGAAAAAGTCCGATATCGAAGGCTTGTTTGGTAATACGATAGGTTGGGTCGCCGACTCCAATGTTCAACAGGAGATCTGGCTTCCATGCCTTCAGCATTAAGAGCTGAGGAGTCAAGTCAGCTACCTTTCTGTCAAAAACCATACCATTTATTTCAACATCTTTTAATCCACGCTCTTCTTTTATTAATTTTGTCGCCTCGAATAGTCCAACTCCATAGTCTGTGTTCTCAGCCAACACGGCTATCCGTTTCCATCCCTTATTCATGAAAAAATCCATCCAGGTCGATGCCCTGTCGTAATCAATAACGTGAGTCTTAAATGTGGTGACTTGGTGCTTTTCGGTAATGATTGAAGCAGAAGCTCCAGTCGAAAAAGTTGGGATTCCATATTCCGCACCTACGTCGACCAGGGCCGTGCAAACGGAGCTGTGATACTGTCCCATCACTGCTATCACTTTGTCTTTTGTTGCCAGCTTTCTGAAGGCAGCCACACCTCTTTCCGGCGTCCCTGAATCATCCTCTATCACGAGTTCGATTGGCCTACCCCCGAGTACGCCCTTCATTTCTTCATTGACGTACTTGGCTCCGAACTTTGCGCCTCTCATGATCAATTGTCCAGCGGCAGGGTCACCCGGAGGTGAAAGAGGAGTTATAACCCCTATCTTCACTGGTTCCTTTTCAGCCGCTTGGCTTGTTGATGGATAATAGGCCCACACCAAAAGGAATACTGCGATCGACAAAATTATGAAAGACCCCAATTTTGATTTCATAACCACCCCTCCCTTTTGAATAATGATTTTTTACGCTCCCTTACTTTTCATTTTCGTTCCTTGCCCCCTTTATCACCTCCCCTCAACTTATCCAAATGTAATCTTTCCCTCTCGGCCTCCCATTTTTTGAGCCGAACTTTTATACTATTTTCTCAAGGTCGTGTCAATAAATTTGCTCCTACCCACCCTACACCATTGGTTTTAAAATCTTTTCTGCCAGACCCAATACCTCCTTGCCGCGAATCAACGATTCTTTTTCTCCAGTTTCTCACGGATGATCTTAAATCTCTCTCCAATCTCCTGGGGATTGATGACCATCGCCATAATACCCACGGATTCGTTATAGACATCCTCAGGAATATGTTCTCTTATTTCGGGTTCCAATATGTGATAGACGGGAAGTCCCAACGAGACCCCTGCCAGTGGACCTGCGAAGCTCGGATCGCCTATGGTCACGGTCTCAGCTGAAATCTCAGCACCTTCAAGATCGCTCGCCCCAAGTACCACGATGAAGTTATCTTTACAATCTTGGTTCTCGACGATCTTTTTTATGTTCGCCTGAGCTTCTGCATCCATGGCACCTGCTGCTGTTCAGACGAAACACTCGGTGGTCGTGTAAACGATTTCGGCTCCAGCTGCTGATAAACACTTGGCAATCGCAGGTCCGGGAACTCCGTCTCTTTCACCAATCACAATGGCCTTTTTCCCTTGAAACATGATCTTCACCTCCCTTACAAGTTTTCTAATTTCATACTTTTAGGATTTCTTTCCAATAAAAAGGACATCCCATCTGAAAGCTGTGACATTCGCCCCAAGAAGAGACTCCCCTTGGCAACGAAGAGGACGGTGTTCATCTCTCCCCGCCGCATGGCTTCAAGGGCATGTCCTAAGAAAGGAACCGCCGCTGGCACATGTCCTTGTGTGGGCGAAAAACCCGGCATTCCTTTCTTCCTCACGAAGTCTTCAATTGAACTGGGATCGATTTCTTTGGCCATGGCAGCCAAAGCTCCCATGAGCTTATAATTGGTATAAGGAGTATTTCCACTCCCTGCTGGAAGCGTGACTTCTGGGTTGTGCATTTCCGTTGCATATCGATCGATCTCCATCATTTTTTTCCCTATCTTGTCCAAAGGCTTAACGACGAGAGATCTCATAATCGCTTCCTGGTTCGATGCTGCACCGATATCATGTTTTCCTATACAATCCAACCTGATGATCGGGTTTACCCCGTCATCCTTAGTAATGGCAAAGGCGATCCCCGCCAAAACGTCTTCTAATATAGGCATACGATGTTTCAAGTGGCCCGAATACTTCATTCCTATCTTCGCTAAACAACCCCCTCCCACCACAACAACATCCTTAAATACGCCCGCTTCCACCATACTGGCAGCGTCAATAAGAGCATGAACGGGAGCTGCACAAAATGCCTTGATATCGTGTCCGGTTGCATTTAGGCAATGACACATTTCACCGATGGCCTTGGAAAGACTCCCCCCACCCCTATTGTAGCGATCTCCCACGGCTTCTTCAGAACAACTTAAAATAAAATCTACTTCTTCCGGTTTTAGGCTCGCCCGTTGAAATAGATGATACATCACCAAAGCTCCTGAAGCCTTGGCGAATAGATTTTCCAAAAGCACTTGGGCTTTCAAAGAATCGTCCGTATCATGATCTCTCCGAATGGAACCTACAATCGTCCCGTTATAATAGAGGGGTAGTGCGGAGTCATGTTCTACCTTATCGAGGATCTTACCCAGCGGAACGCCGGAACCTAATTTCTTTAGATCTTCCTCCGTTAAAAAAAGACTGGAGACTACTTTATCCCTGATCATTTCAATAAAATCGGGTGTCAACCAGATCAAATTAAAATCGTCGGCAATTTTTAACCAACCGTAGAATTCTTCTTCCGGAAGAATTTCTCCGAATTTTCCCTCTCTTTTGGCGCCTTCAATGGGGTGTTCATACCATGGCTGAGGAATGTTATGGAGTTCATCCGGGTGGATATTTCCGATAAAGACCTGATTGGGTGGATAAGCCATTGCCTCCTCATAACTTCGAATCTGTTCGCAAATTCTCTTCTCCAACTCCCCACCCCATCCGCCGTTTACTGCAATATCCCGGGATGGTTTTGACCCATAGCGCACGAAATCCGGCACATGCACTAAAATATAGGCACAGTCTTTTATCACGACGGACATAAACTTGTTCACCCCTTGACTAAAGCATTTTCGTTAAACACTCTTCAACCGATTGAATGGTAATCTCTCCGGAAAGTCGGTCGACCTCCTTGCCGTTTTTAAAGAAAAGGAACGTCGGCAAAGATAGAACCTTTAAGATCAAACAGAGGCGGCGGTTTTTGGGGGCCTCTACTTTGGTGATCTTCACCTTGTCTCCGTATCGTTCCGTGAGGGCCTCAACCTTCGGCATCAAAGCCAGACAGGGACCACACTGCGGTCCCCAGAAATCGACTAAAACAGGCTGGGACGAATGAAGAACCTCCTGCTCGAAGCTGTCGCTGCTTATTTCAATCATCGAATGACTCCTTATCCATTCCTATGATCTTCCGCAACACTTTAGCTTTTTCAAATTTCATCTCAGATGGGTCACCGGTCAGAAATGCTTCCAAAGCTTAACCAAGCGGTCATTATGAAAGGTTATGGGAAACATTGGGAAACATAAGGTATTGCTAAAGCAAAGCCGCACTGTATTAAAGACCCCTGGAAGTTTCCGCTCAGAGGTATCCGCTGTAAAGCTTTTTCAGCATCCCTGACCGGTTCCTTCATGGCTATCTTTCAAAACGCTAAAGTGTTAAGAACTTCCCTGCTTGATCGCTGTTTGAAATAAATCGAAATCGATGATTTGATAGTCTCTCTGATGCTCAACCGTTTGATCCTCTCTGAAGTATAAATGGAGTCGATCGATACTCTCTTCGATCCAGATTAAAGAGATAAGATCAACCTCATGTCTTTTTCCGCCAATTAGTACCGTCCGGAAAGGGTTTCGAATGAGACGGATGTCTCCCATTAGTGGATGGGTAAGAAGAGGGTAGAATTCGTGGACCATTCTCCTGCATTCCAATAGGACTGCGTCAGGACCTCCATCGATCCATCTCGCTGTAGGATATGAAGCCAAGACCTTTGGGTTGTTGGTTAGTATTCCTGCCTGGGTTATCATTGTTCAAAGAGCTAAAGTGTTACCTATTTCTTTCAGATGCCCCCGGGGATAGCTCTTCAGTTTTGAAGACGGTCTGTTCTTGGATTCTTTCCGTGAGACCCTTCAGCGCTGTTCTGAGGAGTTTTTTCCTCAGTTCGATCTCCTCTTTTTTCTCAACCTTCGGATCGCCTGTGGGATGAGGAATAGCGATCGCACGGACAATTCGATTTGCACCAACCGTCAGCGCGATCGGAACAATCGCACAAATCTGAATAGCGGGTAGCCCAACTCTTTCGATCTCTTTTACCATCGTTGCGCCGCAACGAGTCCCTGTTCCTCAGGTGGAGGTCAGAATGACCCCATGAACACCATCTTTAAGAAGGAGTTCCCCAATTTCACGACCATAACGTGCAGCAGACGCGACTGCAGTGACGTTTCCCACCGTCATATAATAATAATCATAGAGCTTTGCGAAAACTCCCTCCTTTTCAAGGAGGCGAGCCGCATCTAAGGGAAGCACCCTGTCCGGGTCGTCATTGGCATAGACGGGATCGTAACCCCCGTGCGCTGTTTGATAGTCTTCCCCAGTCAGATCGTTTATGTTTCCAATGAAATATTTGCAATACTTGGATGCATTATGAGCCTCTATCCGATCCGGATTCCCTTTGGGGACGATCCCGCCCTCTGTTACAAGGGCGATGAGGGCGTTAGCGAGGTCTGTTACGGGTGGAGCAGGCATCACCTTATCAAATTGAGGCAGAGGCAGCTCGGTTTCAAATGGTTCTCCCCGCAACTTCTTGAGCAACATTTCGACAGCCCGTTTGGACCCTCGTTTTTCTGCCCGAACATTTATCCGGACTCCCCGAGGAAGATATCCCTCTTCTTGGGACATCCCAATAGAGGCCTTATCCAGAATTTTTTGGGATAGTGCAATCATCTTAGGTATCACCCTTTTCATATCCAAGGTGGAATCTCCGGTCTCGATGATGTAGATTTCCTTGCGCGCCGAATCCACTCCAGGGTTGCTCGGATGCATTGCCGTCAGTGCAGGAATACCTAGTTTTTGCTGCACCGTCTTGCACATCACGCCGCAAGCCATCCCATAACGACCAGCAGCAAAAGCTGGGCCAGCCAAAAATAAGTCTGGTCGAATCTCTTCAACCCATTTTAAGACGACGGAGGCGACCTCTTCCAAATGCTCGGCCGCATAGTTGTCGCCACAGATGATGGTTCGCACCACCTCGAAACGATTGCTTGACTCCTTCTGAATCAGCTGGCCGACAGGGGTTGACCCCTCCTTGAGTTGAGGAGGAATTCCGGCCTTATCCTCCCCGCCGATCTGGCCAAAAAATTGATTGAGATAGTGTATAACCTTAACGGATCCCATTCTTGCCTCTCTTCCGGTCAAACGGCAATCGTTTTCAGATTTTCACTCCCCACTTCCACCGTTGAGCCCATAATGCCTGCGATCTCCATCTCGATCCATCCATCTGGACGCAGACTGCCGGTGTGGCCACCCGTAATCACATCGATCGCCTCTAAATGACCGATCGTCTCCTCCATAGGTGGTAAAATGACATATTGATTTCCATTGCCGTTCGTCACAATGGCATCTGCCTCAGGAGTAACATCAGCCAAGCCTTGGGAGGCTCCATCGCGACCAGCGTACTCATCGGTAACCAGGACTGTCTTGATGTCTTCCTTTTCAAAAAGACGAGCCAGCATCATCAAATCAGCCTCTGGGTTTCCTCCGCCATCCTCAGACACAATGGCTCCTTGAGCCCCTAAAAACTTTGCTAACTTCAGGACCTGTGTGCAAATCCTTTCCTTATCCAGCAAAGAAGTACATACTGGCATTGCTATCACTGCCAAGAAGGAGAGAGTCTTACCATGTTCTGCGAGTAGATCCTCTACAATTGGGTTATTTTGCTGGTGGTAAGTCGTGTTCTTGTGGCAAGGAGCAGCACAATTCCCACTGACAATTGCGCCATCCATGAGCTCTGTAGGTGAAAGGAGGACCGGCAGGCTTCCCTGTGCGTTTATGCCATAAATGTAATTATCGTGCAGCAGGCCTTGGGCAATGACCATATCGACATAGATCACCTTCGGAAGGCCCCGATAGGAATCCTCTAATTCTACTAAGGTTGCGATTGGGAAACTTATTTCCTCATCACACGCTGCCATGGTTCCAGCGAGTCCTAAGTATGAGGCGGCCTTTATGCCAGCCACACGAACTGCCTCCTCGTGCTCATGTTTTCCCAAATTTTCTTTTGGCTCCATGACCAAGACGACGTTGAGCTTCTTGGAAAAGAGACTAAACTCAGCACCCGGTCCAGACATGTCGATCAGGCCTTCCTGGAAGTTTACGAGTTTTCCACAGGTCACTACGGCCACTCCATCAAGCACGTAAGTGATTCCAGTCCCGACTGGCTCAGCGCTGTCGAAAAAGCCAGGAAAGGTGGTGAGGGTACCGCCCAATTTGGCCCGTGGCTCCAGCACATCCTTGACCGGGATGATCCGCTTCTTTTCCCCAGGCCTGGCAATTTTTATCTCAACAGACTTTAAACGGCGATCTTCCAAAAGGTACCTCACAACCTCTTCCTGGTTCATTCGCAACACATGATCCGAAATCTCGGTCTTTTCTCCAAAGACCACATCATGGACGCGCACTCTGCGTAGAAGAAGCTCATTCATCGCGGTTCCCCCTTCGGTTTTCTCCGGTTTAAAACCGGAGAGCTTGCTCAGGGTTGACCCTGAGCCCACCTTTTCCCTGCTCTAAAAAGCAGTGCGTTCGGCTGAGCTTAGGTGAGGCTTTCATGCTAAAACCTTGGGCCGCAGTCGAAGGGTCAATTTCCTTTGATGAAACTAATTTATCCACAGTTAACAAATTTCTACGATTTTGTCAAACCCATTTCAATCGATTGAGAGAAGTGTTAAAATATCAACAAAATGCTTTTGGAGGACGTAAATGCGAATTGAGCGGGTGATCGGACAACAGATAAGGGCACTGAGAAAGGCCCGTGGACTCAAATTAGAGGAACTGGCAAAGGCAGCTCGAATCTCAAAAGCTTTGCTTTCTAAGATTGAAAACGCCAAAGTGAGTTCGCCCATCTCCACGTATAGTAATATTGCATTAGCCCTGGGGGTAAACCTCGGCGATCTCATTCGAGGGGGGCAAGAGGTAGGCTGTGTGATTCTCCGTAAGAATGAACGTAGACTGATCTCGAAGAAACGAACACCCTATGGGTATCAATTTGAATCCTTAGGTTACAAATGGCCCAATAAAAGGTTTGATCCCTTCCTTCTCACCTACTGGCCACAGCCGAAGGGAGCCCCTTTACCGCACTTCAAATTCGAGGGCGAGGAGTTCATATTTGTTATCGAAGGTGAGCTCGAGATGGTCTACGACAAGGAACGTTACCACCTTAACTCTGGGGATTGCATCTTCTTGGACGGAAATGTTCCCCACGGTGGCCGCGCTTTGGGAAAGAAAAAGGCCATTGTCTTATTGATGTCTTTTCCCAAATTCATACCAAAAAGTGAGAGCGGGTAATTGTGCAGGATACGGAGCTCTCTTTCCAACTACCTGCATTTATGTTTCCCATGATCTCTCACAGAAGAGATTTTAAGAAGGAGGTTTTTCAATGTTACAACCAACACTATTAATTACTCAGGAACAGGTCAAATTCCTCCTCGATATGCCATCCGCAATCAGGATTGTCGAAGAGGTTTATCGCTCGCATGGAGAGGATAAAGTGGTTATGCCTCCTAAAATCACACTCGATTTAGGGGAAGGCCAACCATGGCCACCCTATAAGGGGTATATGAATGCGATGCCTGCTTACCTCGGGCCTTCTGACATTGCTGGAATCAAATGGGCTGGAGGTTTTCAAGAAAATTACAAAATTGGACTTCCTTTCATCACAGCCATGATTCTATTGATCAATCCTAAAAACGGGGTATTTGTCGCCATCATGGACGGTGCTCATATCACGGCTCTTCGTACTGGAGCCGCCAGTGCGGTCTGCGCCAAGTACTTGGCCCGTAAGGATTCCTCTGTGCTTGGAATCATCGGAGCCGGTGTTCAGGGCCGGATGCACCTTCGAGCCCTCCACCATATATTCAAGCTCAAAGAGGTAAGAGTCATCGACATCAAAGAGGGCGTAGCAGAAAAATGCAGTCGAGAGATGAAGGCAGAGACAGGTTTGAATGTCTCGCCCAAAAAATCTTATCGAGAGGTTGTAGAAGGAGCAGATATTATCTGTACAGTAACCACTGCTGATGAACCCATGATTCGAAAGGAATGGTTAAAGAAAGGGAGCCTCGTGATCTCTGCAGGGTCCTATCAGGAACTGGATCCGAAGGTCGTCCTCTCCGCAGACAAGATTATCGTTGACAGCTGGACCCAGACCAGCCATCGAGGGGAGCTGGCCAAACTCGTCGAAGCAGGTAAACTGGGGGAGAAAAACATCCATGCCGAAATCGGTGAAATTCTGGCTGGAAAGAAAAAGGGGCGCGAAAGAGAGGATGAGAATATCCTTACCGTTCCTATCGGTCTTGGCAGTCTCGATATCGGCTGTGCCTTCGAGGTTTACCAAAAAGCAGTGGAGAAAAAGATCGGCACCCTCTTCTCCTTTATTTAATTATCTTTTCTTCCGCACCATCTTCAGCAAAAAAAGCATCTCTTCGTTCTTCACCCAATAGGAACACACCAGGTAGATTCCGAGGCCGACCAAAATCCCAATAACGAGGAGCAGAACTTTCTCGACTATATTACCAGTCGTGGACCAATTCCCCAGGGAACAGATCAGATAAGCGACCAAACCCATGGGAAGGCTACAAGAAAGGATTAGGAGGAGGGATTTAATATTCCTCCTAAAATCCATCCCTCCCAATTTAATATTCAACTTTCGAGAGAGTAGTATGAGATTGAGGGTGGATGAAAGACTGGTGGCCAGTGCTAAGCCAGCATGTTTCATGGGATAGATGAGGATCGAATTGAAAATGACATTTGTTCCTAAGCAGATCAAAGCAATCTTTAATGGTGTCCAGGTATCTTGGAGGGAATAGAAGGCAGGGACAACGGTCCTCGCCCCGGCAATGGCCCAGAGTCCAACCGAGTAAAACAGAAGGGCTTTAGCCGTCATCACGGTGGCAGAATAATCGAAAAGCCCTCTTTGGAAGCAGAGGTTAATGATAGGGGTCTTTAAAGCAATCAGTCCCACCATGGCTGGAATGCTGATAAAAGAGACTAACCGAAAGGTGAAGGAAAGGGTTTTTTTCAATTCTTCCACCTTTCCCTGAGAAGCCAGTCCCGCAAGACTTGGGAGTGATGCCATTCCAATGGCGACGGCGAAAATTCCCAATGGAAATTCCATTAATCGGTCTGCAAAGTAGAGATAGGAGACACTCCCACTTGGAAGAAAGGAGGCAAAGATGGTATCGATGAACACATTAAGTTGATAGACCGCTGTTCCGATAAGACCTGGAATCATCAGAAATCCGATCCGTTTGATCGCCGGATGCCGAAAATTAAAATTGAATCGAAAACTAATTCTCCTTTTTATTAAGAACGGGATTTGAAAAAGAAACTGGATCACTCCTCCAGCAAGAACGCCGATGGCCAACGTCATCACTGGCTTTTGGAAGGCATGATAAAAAAGGAAGACTGAGGCGATGATGGATATATTGAGAAAGATCGGAGCAATCGCTGGCGCAAAGAAATGTCGAAGGGAGTTCAGGATTCCCATGCAAAGGGCGAAAAGCCCCATGAAAAAGAGATAGGGGAAGATAATCTGGTTGAGCATAACGGTTAGTTGAAACTTCTCTGGAATTCGTGTAAACCCCGGGGCGATGATTCGGATCAAAATCGGTGAGAAGAGAATGCCGAGGATCGTCAGGATCAATAACACCACCCCAGCGATAGTGAATGCGATATGGGTGACCTCTCGGGTCTCCTCTTCTGACCGCTGGGTGAGGTATTCGGTATAGACAGGAATAAATGAGATGGTTAAGGATCCCTCTCCTACTAATCGTCTCCACAGGTTGGGAATCCGAAAGGCGACAAAAAAGGCATCGGCCGCTATTCCTGTGCCGAAGAAATGGGCGATGACCATATCCCTTAAAAAACCTAAGATACGGCTGAGGAAAGTCCCCATCCCGATGGTGGTGGCAGCTTTAGTGATCTTGTGGGTTTCAGACATAATGGTCATTTGAAAAAACCTTGACACACGCTATAACAAAATGTTAAAAAAATCAATAAAGCCAATGCGAATTGAAGAATTTAGGGATTTGGGAATTTTAAAACTCGCAATTCTTGAATTCCTGAATGCTTCAATCCTCTAAAAGAAAGGGGGCTAAATTTTGGCAATTCATCTATCGGCACTGAAACGAGCAAGACAAAATGAGAAAAGGAAGCTTCGAAACCTCCATATCAAAACTACGGTGAAATCCTCAATCAAAAAAGTAAGGGAAGCCATTGAGGGGAAAGATGTTGAAGGAGCCCAAAAGGCTTTGTTAAAAACAATCCCCCTCATCCAAAAGGCTCACTCCAAAGGTGTCTTTCATAAGAATACCTCTACCAGAAAGATTTCTCGGTTAACCCGAGAGGTCAATGCTCTTAAACCCCAGAGCGCTTAACGCATATCAAACCAAATCCCCTCCTACCCCCCTTCTCTAAAGGGGAGAGGGGGGATTACCAGGTCGGCAGAGGTCAATCACCAGCTTTTCCATCAGAAGATCCTTTTGAACACGCCCACTTTTAATGGATAAATCGGTCTGGTGACACTTTAAGATCCCTTCCCGGAGAGAGGATTCAGAAAAATGCTTTCCTTGGTCCATCAGTTTCTTTACATTCCATGGTAACATCCTAAGTGCCCTTGCTATTTCTGCTGATTCCTGTTGCCGGGAGGAGGTCATCTCCTTCACTCTCCATATATTTCGGTATTGCTTGGCCATCATGTTTAAAAGAAGTGGAACAGGATCATCCATCTTTTTTGAGGTCTCTTCATCCTTTTTAAAAGAGATGGTCTTTGATTCCATCGCCTTTTCCAAAATTCCAAGGGCCTTCTCCAGATTTTGATGACCAATGGCATCCATTAAATCGAAGACTGTGCTGATCTTGACCTCTGAGGCCATCCCTTCCACATCGGACAGTTCGATCGTCCTTTTCTCCCCGACGCTCAAGAAGGCTTTCTCTAAGGCGTTGTCGAGGTCGTGCAGGTGATCCCCCACCACTTCAACCAAATAGTCCGCAGCATCTTCTGAGAGCTTTTTCCCTCTCTCTGCCATTCGGTTCTTCACCCAGGAAACTAAATTCCTGCCCTTTAATC
>Ga0315289_10007398_pt1 | contig 16001 bp, 14 predicted proteins | sample YL17G11_40_MG_FD_203452 | JGI IMG/M metagenome (GOLD analysis project Ga0315289, IMG submission 203452) | Sediment microbial communities from Yellowstone Lake, YNP, Wyoming, USA - YL17G11_40 | ecosystem: Environmental > Aquatic > Freshwater > Lake > Sediment | place: USA: Wyoming | collected... | reverse complement strand
CAAAGGCCCGATCCAGCCAAGGCCTGCCTTCACCCACTACCTTGCGATAGACTTCTTGCGACACCCGTGTTCCCACGGCCCTTCTGCCCTGGCTGTCCAGGACGTTGGTAGAGATCCTGACGTCGTCCTGGAAAATAGTCACTGTGCCGGTAGGCTTGCCCTGATAAAGCTGGTTTTCAAAGACCATGTCATGGATCTCGTCCACCAGGCCGAAATCCCGATTGATGACCTTACCGGCGTAAAGCACGCCGACTACCTTGCCCTGCCCATTGACCGGCAAAGCGTATTCCAGGGCCATGGCCTCGGTCAAAACATCCCTGCGGCTGGGCCCGGCCTTAGGCGTGGGTACCACCGTGATACGGCTGCGCTCCAGGAGTTCCTTGTCCATGCGTTCGAGTTCCGCGACGCTGATTATCCGCGTACCACCGCAAGCCCGGCCGCGTAACGCAGTCTTAACAATAGCGCTGTCGGTATCCGGCGCCGCCTGCGCGGGCAAAAAATATAAATAGTCAAGATGGGCTTTTTGTCTGGCCGCAGACAGATCCGACGATTGCCCCAGCAACTCCAGGCTGTTTTTAATATGGCCCAGCGCCGAATTGTAGACCAACCGCGCCGTCCGAAGGTCCGTCTCCACGGTAAGGCGCGTACGCATGATGATCTTGTAATGGATCAAATAATATCCCAGCACGCCCAGGAAAACCGCCAGCGCCATGATCACCGTGCCAAAAGATAAAAGAAGATTGGTTTTAAGTCCGCGAGTTACCACCGTTCATCCCCCTTCGACCAGCGCCTGAGGGTTTTTTTCCACGGCTCGGGTGAAATAAATCACGCTTTCCAGCTCCAGCACCAGGTTGACGTTGTTGATCACGATATTTTCCGGAGCCCTCAAACGTATCGGCGCAAAATTCAAGACTCCCTTTATGCCGGCTGCGACCATCTGGTCCAAGACCGCCTGGGCGACCGCTTCCGGCACGGCGATCACTCCGATATGTATCTTGTGCTTACTCACAAAACTTTGCAGTTCATCCATGGACAATATCGGCACTTCGCTGGATTTTTTCACGAAGGAACCGCTGGTATCAAAACCGGCTGCGATCTTTATCCCTTCCTGTTCAAAGCTTTTATATTTCATCAACGCCGAGCCGATGTTGCCGCAGCCGACCACGATGACTTTTTGCAGGCTGTCTTTACCCAGGAGCGAATTCAGCTTTTCGATCAACGCGTCGGTCTGGTAACCGCCCCGACGATGGCCGGTGATGGCAAACATTGAAAAATCCTTGCGTACCTGGGCCGCGGTCACGCCCACCGCGTCAGCCAGGTTGTCAGAAAAGACTTTCACAAACCCCAGATTGCGCAGACGCGCCAGCGCGCTCTTGTAGCGGGACAATCGGATAATAGCATTTTTGGTGGTGATCATATTGCACCTTTTTTCACAACAGACAGATAAAATATAACATATCAAAACCGACTGTCAAGCCTATTTGTGATTTTTTTCACAAGCGGAATGGCTTAAAGGAATTTATTGAAGCAGGCGCGTTCCTCGAATTTTTTCTTATCCTTACGCGGGCCAGGCGCGACCGGGATCCCTAAAGGGATAAGCACGCGGATCACCTTTTCCGCCGGCACAGCCAGCAGCTCACCGATCAAGCCGCTATGGCCCTTAAGCCGCAGCCAGCCATCGATCCAAACACCGGCGTAGCCTAAGGCGGTCATGGCTAAAAGGATATTTTGCGCGGCCGCGGCGCAATCCTCCACCGAAAAAGCGTGGCCTTCGTAAACTGCCGGGGGATTTTTATCGATCAGGCAGGCGATCATCGCGCTTGCCGTGCGCATCGCCGGCATCTCATGCAACTGGCCGATCTTTTTAAGTAATTGCGGATCGTCAACGATTATAAAGGAAGTAGTCTGGGCGTTTTTGCCTGACGGCGCGCTCATCCCGGCCTCAACGATCTGGCGCAGGTCCTGACGGGATACGGCGGCATCCTTAAACTCGCCGCGGTAACAGTAGCGCTGGTTGATCGCGTCGAATAGATCCATAACAATCGGCGTTTAGCGTATAGCGCAATCAAAACCTGGATGGCGGCATATCCATCCGCTGAACGCTATCCGCTATACGCTAATCTTCCTGGCTCCCGGTAATTCCGCTGCCACGACCTTAGGCAAACGGCCGTAGATCTTTTTGTACATCTGGTTATAGCGGTCTTTGCCGCAGGCAAGCCCCATGACGAGCGGCATGACCGCTTGCGCCTGCTCGCGCATGCGGCGTGCCACATTCTGGATATCCCACTGGGCGTGTTTATCTTCGCGCAAGCGGGAAATATGGTAAAGCTCTCGGGCGTTGAGGCACATCAGTACCCGGCGGCGATGGGCGTTGGTCAAGACATAAGGCGCGGCCATCGGCGCTTCCTTATATATCTTGCGATAAATATCTTCGCTCTGACGGGCTATCCTGATGAAATCCGCGCGCCGGCCGATCGCCACAATAGCCGCGGGGATCGTCAAGCCTAGCCGCGGATCATAATCCTGGACCGTCAGCGACGACATACGATGGCGTTTCAGCTGGCCGAAGCAGGCCGCGGAAAGGGTTATTTCAAATAATAACCCGGCGTATTCAAACTCTCTGGGTAAGGAATCATAAAACTGCAGGTGCGCCAGCGCGGTCTTAAATATCTCCTTGCGTTTAGCTAAACTCATCTTTTTGACCATTTTCAAGCAAGCCGCAAGATCAAGGCCGCTGGAAGTATGCAGCAGGGCCGCGGCTACCATCAGATCGCCGTTACGGGAATGATCCATTATTTTTACTGTACCGGAAACCTGGAACGGCTGTTGCTTGATCAAACGATCAGCCAGATCTCTTAATCCCGGGTAGGTCAGACGATCACGGTCATTAGCCTCATGAAAAAGCACGATCGAAGGCGCGACCTTCGCCACCGTCTCATAGATCAAACGGCCCAAAGCCTGAGCTTCCGCCAGCCCGGATGAAGCGAACCGGCGCAGCAGTAACTCCAGGTTTCTGGCGTTGACCGTCATGCCCACCTGCGACTGGGTGGCTAAAGCCGTGACGTAACGGGCGTCTTCTTTAGCCCAGCCTTCCAGCAAATTATGGTTTTTGGGATCAGCAGCCAAGTCCGCGTGCTTTTTAAACACCTGCCTTTTCAAGTCGGCATAAAACTCCTGGTAGGCCCTGTTCTGGCGCTCGACCATGTAAACGAACTCAGGCGCCAGGGCTGAATCCTGTAACTCTTGCGGGATCACGTAATCTTTATCCAGAGTGATGTAACGCTGGGACTTTTCAGTGTAAGAACAAAGCCGGAACTTCTCCAGCTCCTCCATGCAATAACGCGACACACCCACGATGTCTAAGTTGAAAACAGCGTGCTCGGCCACAGAGTGATGGCCCATCTTAAAGATTATGGTAGAATTGGACCGGCGGGACTTCTCCACTTCCCGACGGGCGTCCCGGCGTATTTCCTCGATCGGCCGCGGATCGCGGCTGATCCGGGCGTAAGACGCCGACAACACCTCCGGGGTGAGGTCGTCGCGCTTACCGACCATATCCTGCATCTCTTTTAATACCGCGGTATCCACGTTGTAGCCGGCCAGATGTACTTTCATGAAACGCCTCTTGGTCGTTTTTAATTTAACGGGTCGGCGGGAGCAGCTCGAAAGAAAGGATATTATTTCAAACCCCTAAGAATTTTACGCGCTTCTTGGACTAAGCCCGGCAATTCGTCCTTGACGACTCCCCAGACAATGTCGAGGTTTACCCCGGAATAATCATGGATAAGCCTATCGCGCATACCAGCAATATTCTTCCAGGGAATACTGGAATGCTTTTTCCTTAAAATTGCCGACAGACCTTTCACCGCCTCACCGACGATCTCCAAGTTGCGAACAACCGCGTCTTGAGTTTTCTTATCCGCCAAAAACTTCCCGTAACTCATCTTAGTAGTATAAGCGATAATGCGCGTAATCGCCTCCTCGATATCCTGCAATAATTCTGCGTCCGAACGTTTAGACATAAAACAAACTTCCTCGGATATCTTCAGCAATACGCTTGATCCTCATACTACTTATCCCTGTAGGGGTAAGAATATCAGCTTTAATACCTAAAACCTTCTCTAAATGCTCGGCCATATCGATAAAGGCTAAACCGATGGGTTGCCGAAACTCAACCAGCAAATCAACATCGCTCTTTTTGGTGGCCCTCCCACTGGCGTATGAACCAAACAAGGCGACCCGCTTTACGCCGAAATTCCGGCGTAAATATGGTAACTCACCCCGCAAAGCCTTGATTACCCTTTCACGTTTCGACATACCAGCCCCCGTTGCCTAACAACGAAACTGATGCTATTTTAGCATAAACCATTGGACGAACAACGAATTTTTATGACCCGAAAATACCTTTGCTAAACTTCAAGGTTTACCTTAAAATCTATCCGTGGAAATAAAACTCATCCAGACCCAGCGAGCGCTGGCAGCCACCAACATCAGCCTGGCTGACTACGTGATCAACCCTTATCGCGGCTGTGAATTCGGCTGTCTGTACTGCTATGCCCGCCGGCCGGACGCGCCGGCCGTAAAGATCAACCTTCCCGAGGTCCTGGAAAAAGAACTGCGCGCTAAACGTCCGCGCCGGGTATTGCTGGGTTCAGCCACAGAATGTTTCCAGCCGCTGGAACAAAAATACCGGCTCACCCGGCAAGCGCTGCAAATACTGGCCAAGCACAAGATCCCCTGCACCATCCTGACTAAATCGCATCGGGTGGCCGACGACCTGGATATTTTGGCCGTTGATCCGGCCAACAAAATATATTTCACGATTAACTTCCACTCTGACAGCCTGATCCGGGCCCTGGAAAAAGGCTCACCCGATCTTAGCCAAAGGCTGGAGGCGGTAAAAAAAATAATTGCCGCCAAAATCGCCTTGCGGATCCATGCCGGACCGTACATCCCGCATCTGGGCGATATTGAAAATTTACTTAAACTTCTGCCGGTGGGAATAAAAGAGATCAACGTGGAACTTTATCATCCGGCCATGGGCAACTTTGACCAAGTACGGGAAGCCGTAAAACCCTGCGTCGACCGAGCGACTGCTTACCGGCTTAAGGATTCCTGCGGATCAGCCGACCGATACCTGGCTTTCGGCGACGAATTAAAAAACCAGCTGATGAAGCTGGCCAAGGCGAGCGCTATAAAAATATTTTATCTTCGGCCGGAATATGATAAATTCTATTCACGGCCTTTTGACTATGCACAACCCATTTTTTAGCATAATCATCCCTACTTACAACCGGGCCGGGTTCCTCAAACCCTGCCTGGAATCGGTATTAAGTCAGGACGACCCGGACTTTGAGCTGGTGATCATAGACGACGGCTCGACTGACCAGACCGCGGCCATCATCGCCGGCTTGGGCGACCAGCGGGTAAAATACCTGCGCCAGGAAAATAAAGGCCCGGCCAGCGCGCGCAACCTGGGTTTAACCCAAGCCCGGAGCAAATTCATCTGCTTTCTCGATTCCGACGACCGTTTCCGCCAAAATAAATTGGCGGTTACTCGTCAATTTATCCAGAAACACCCCGAATACAAAATATTCCACACCGAAGAAATATGGTACCGCGACGGACGATTACTGCCGCAAAAAAACGCGCACAAAAAACCTTCGGGCTGGGTATTTGAAAACGCCGCCAATATCTGTTCGATCAGTATTTCCACGGCCGCCATCCACCGGGAAGTATTTAACGCGGTGGCTGGATTTGACGAAGCCTTTCCGGCCTGCGAAGACTACGATTTCTGGCTAAGGGCCACGGCGAAATTCCCGATATTCCTGATACCGGAAGTCCTGACGATCAAGGAAGGCGGTCACCCTGACCAGCAGTCAAAGAAATATGTTGCCATGGACCGTTTCCGTATCCAGGCCCTGTTAAAAATACTGGAAAGCGGCGGGCTCACCGGCGAGCAGCGCCGGATCGCGGGACTTAGCCTGCAGGCTAAATGCCGGATAATGGCCCTGGGCGCCCGCAACCGCGGCAGCAGAGAAAACGCGCTCTACTACGAAAGGTTATCGCAAAACGTCGCCCCGACTAATTAGCCGGACAAACAATACATGCTGTAGCAGGTTTTTTTGTCCGATAAAATACGGTGTTGCCATGCTGGCTGATGTTCAAATTATCTCGGATAAACTGGGTTTCCGGCCCAATAAAAACCAGGCCGCCGAGATCACGCGGTTGGTGTTTGAGGTCTGCCGCCGGGAACGCCTTACGCCGGAAATCGTCCTGGCGGAACTGGCCCAAAAAAAGTCCGTCCAGCGTCAAAACGGCAATCAGAGGTTTAACGCCGCCAAACGCGAACTGATCCAGCGCCGCTTCCCCTTGACATCCAGCCGCCAAAAAATCGGGCCGCAGGAAGTGTTCCTGGCGCCGCTGCCGCAAGCTTTGCCTGATTGCCGCCGCCATGATAAAAAATTCCATCCGGAAAAAATATTCCTGGAAAAGGACGTGGAAAACAGCGAGTTAGCGCGGAATTTGCGCGCGGCTTTTCCTGACACCCCTCGCGAGACCATCGAGCGCTGCGATGACTATCGCAAGCGCGAAAGATTCCAGATCAACGACTTAAAAAAATCCCTGGTCTTCATCGTCAAAGAACGCCGCGATTTCCTTAAACCCTGCCCCTGCACCAAAAAACACATCGCTTGCGGTTACTGGATACTTAATCTGGGGTTCGGCTGTCCCTTTGACTGCGCTTATTGTTTCCTGCAAGTCTACGCCAATTTTCCGGGAATAATATTGCCGGCCAACCTTGACGATTTCTTTGAGAAATTCGACGCGTTCCACAAAAAACTCAAAAAACCCATCCGCATCGGCACCGGCGAATTCTGCGATTCTCTGGCCCTGGACCATTTGACCGGCTACACTAAAAAACTGGTACCTTATTTTAAAGACAAAAACGTATTCTTTGAGCTCAAGACCAAAAGTGGCGAGATATCCAACCTCCTGGATATGCCGGCCAGTCCCAACATCGTGATCTCCTGGTCGCTCAACCCGCAAGCGATCATCACTGACCAGGAACTGGGCACGGCAACGCTCTTAAGGCGCCTGGAAGCCGCAAAAAAGATCCAGGAAAAAGGTTACAGCCTGGCCTTTCACTTTGACCCGATCATCCATTTTGACGGCTGGGAAAAACAGTACAAACGACTGCTGGATTCGCTGTATGCGTACGTGAAACCGCCCTTAGCCTGGATCAGTCTGGGCACTTTACGCTGCCACCGCGGCTTAAAGACCGTAGCGGAAGCCCGTTTCCCGCAAAGCGACATCTTCTATGGCGAGCTGCTCCTGGGCCAGGACCAAAAATTGCGCTATCCCAAATCCCTGCGCAAAACCATCTACGCCCAGATGGATACCTGGATAAAACATTTCGACAAAAAAACGCCGGTATATTTATGTATGGAAGACAAGGAATGCTGGGAAACGCCAAGTACGAATTTCCGAACGCCCTAGACTAACAAAGGGCTTTTCGGATTGCTCTTGGAACGGGATTTTTGATAGCGTATCGCCAATTCGGTTATTATGTCCACCAGGACAAGGACCAGAGCCAGACCGGCTAAAAATATTGCCTTGAGGTCAAACGCTCCCCTTTCCAATACTAACTCCTGGTAAAGATACAGGCCAATCACCAGGAATATTGCCCAGATCACCACTTTATACTCGCGATTAAAGACTATCCGCTGAAAACTAAAACTTAAGTCATCAGACGAACCGCCTTTATACGGGGTAAGCCGGGGTATCCAACCCGGCACGCTTTGCCTGTAAAGCCGGTATTCCTCGTCATGACGGCTGGCCAGGCCTAACTCCTCATCCTTCATGGTACGGTCATAGACCAAGAACAGCACGATCAGGGCTAAAACGCCCACCACATAGGCTTTGGTCATGATCACAAACCCCGCGGTCATGATCAGCGTGCCCAGATAAAGCGGGTTGCGCACAAACGCGTAAGGCCCGCCAGTGGCCAGTTTGTTAAATTTGACCACGCACCCGCCGGCCCAGAAACGCAAGCCAAGGCCGGCCAGGATGACCCAGGCGCCCAGCCGGAAGGAACCGTCATCCGGCCGGCTCCCCAGCAGCAAAAACGGCAAAAACACGTACACCGTACTGAAACGCGCCTTGAACCTACGGACTATAAATTGTTTTATTTTTTCTTTCATGAAGGTATTATACCGATTTACCGCGAATTTAGAAGAAATTTATTTTATAACCCTACGGGGTTGCGAACTATAATTTGATTTCGCCGACGCGGTTGACCACGGCTAGAATCCGATAACGCGCTCCCGGCGCCGCGCCGCCGGAACCGCCCCGCACAAACACCGCGTCGATACCGGCGCGCCGGGCTGTTTCCATGTCGATATCCATGTCGCCAAAATATATCGCTTCTTTTTTCCGGAAGCCGAACTTTTTGACGATCAGGTTTAGTATTTTCGGCTTGGGCTTGAGGCTGTTGATCTGGTCGGCGCTCAGCGCGAAATCCACGTAACGATCCAAGCCGGTCTTTTCTATGACTTTACGAGCGTAAAGCCGCGGCCGGTTAGAAGCCACCGCGACTATTTTACCGCTGCGTTTAAGCCGCCGCATTGCCGCGAGAGCCCCGGGAAGCGGACGGCTGTAGAGCCAAACATCCCGCTTGTGCCTGGCCCGATAGATCGCTAAAGCCTGCCGGCGATCACGCTTTAAAAAAAAATGAGCGATAAAGTTGATATCGCCGGTGCCGACCGAGCGTTTGACTTCGGGAAAACTCACCCCGGAATAGCCCAGTTTTTCGCGGGTGTAGTTAAGGCTGGAGTAAATGGCCTTATAAACGTCCGCCAGGGTGCCGTCCAAATCAAAAATAAAAAGCTTCTTTGCGCCGAACATGGAACTCCTCACAAAGCTATCTATCTAGTGACACATTTTACCAGATACCTCGACAAACTCACCAAATATAGTAAAATACCTTTCATGAATCCTCCTGACCAAGGACCTCTATGGCCGCGGATAAAATCCACTGTTCTGGGCAAAGCGCGCAATCCCCTTGACCCGGAGCTGTTTTCCAAGATCACCCTGGCGGTTTTTTTAGCCTGGATCGGCCTGGGCTCCGACGGTATCACATCCTCCTGCTACGGCCCGGAAGAAGCCTTCCTGGCTTTAGGCACTCATACCGGCTTAGGGATCTTTGTAGCTTTAGCCACGGTGTTTACCATTTTTATCATCTGCGCCAGCTACGCCCAGATCATTGAACTTTTCCCGGGCGGCGGCGGCGGGTACCTCGTGGCCAGCAAACTTCTCGCGCCATCTGTGGGCATGGTATCCGGCTGCGCCTTGGTCATCGATTACGTCTTGACCATCACGCTATCGATTGCCGCCGGCTCGGACGCCGTGTTTAGCTTTTTACCGGAAACGCTCTTGCCCTTCAAGCTCTCTTTTGCCGCGATCGTCCTCTTAGGGATGATCGTACTCAACCTGCGCGGCGTCAAAGAATCGATCAAACCTTTGATACCGGTATTTTTAACCTTTATCGTTTTTCATGTTATCGCCGTGATCTACGGCTTGAATGCGCACATGAAAGACTTTCCCGCCCTGCTCGCAAAAACCGGCGCCGACATCAAAGCGACCAGCAGTCAACTGGGATTACTGGGGATGTTTCTTCTGATCATGCGTTCTTACAGTATGGGCGCCGGCACCTATACCGGTATCGAAGCGGTCTCAAACGGCATACCGATCCTGCGTGAACCCCGGGTCAAAACCGCCCACCGCACTTTATTATGCCTGGCCGTTTCGCTGGCCTTTTTGGTCATGGGTCTTATGCTGGGATATCTCCTTTATAACGTAAACGCGACCCCCGGCAAGACCCTTAACGCCGTGCTGTTTGAAAGCATCACTAACGGCTGGGACCAGCCTTGGGGAAAAACCTTTGTCCTGATCACACTGCTGGCGGAAGGAATACTGTTGTTTGCCGCGGCCCAAACCGGTTTTTTAGGCGGCCCGCGGGTACTTTCCAATATGGCCCAAGACCGCTGGTTCCCGGTGCGCTTTTCTATTTTAAGCGAACGCTTTGTGATCCAGAACGGCATCGTGATCATGGGCTTAAGCGCTCTGGTCCTGATGCTGGCCAGCCGCGGCTCGGTCAAATTCCTGGTAGTCTTATACAGTATTAACGTGTTCATCACTTTCCTGCTCTCTCAAACAGGCATGGTCAAGCACTGGTGGCAGATGCGCCGGCAGGACAAACAATGGCCGCACAAAATACTGGTCAACGGCATCGGCTTGTTGATGACGGCTTTTATCCTGCTCTCGATGGTCTTTTTGAAATTCTTCGACGGCGGCTGGATCACTTTGATCATCACTGGGTCGCTGATCTTCGTGTGTATCTTGATAAAACGCCACTACAACGCCACTGGCCGCCTCCTTAAACGCCTGGACAACCTGATCGAAGCCGCGGATATGGCCGCCCAAAAACACGCAAAAGTCCCCACCGCGCCTCTGGCCTACGACCCGAAGGCCAAGACCGCGGTCGTTTTGGTCTCCGGCTACAATGGCTCCGGCCTGCACACCTTGTTCAACATAATCCGGCTTTTCGGCGACGGCTTCAAAAATTTTTTCTTTATCCAGGCGGGCATCATCGACGCGGGAAATTTCAAGGGTTCGGAAGAACTCCAGAATCTGCAGCAGCACGTGGACAAAGAGCTTGCCCGTTATACCGGGTTCATGCATTCACAGGGCCTTTACGCCCAGGGCTTTGCGGCCGTAGGCACGGACGTGATCAAGGAAGTCGAAACTGTAGCCGTAAAAATATTCCACGATTATCCCCGTACCGTGTTTTTCGCGGGACAAGTCGTATTTCCCCAGGACACTTTTTTTACTCCCTTTTTGCACAACTACACCACTTTCGCCATCCAAAAAAAGCTCTACCACCAGGGCGTACCCCTGTTGATCATGCCCATACGGATAATACCCTTTGAGAAAAAATAGCCCTATTGGTCATTCAACGCTATCTCGATATAATCCACCGATTCCTCGAAATTGGTATAGCGCCATTTGGCTACAGGCCGCAAGACCAGTATTCTAAAATTCTTTTGCACTATCGCGCTAAAACCACTACGGGCGTGCATGGACAGCTTCGCCGCTGAACGGCTCTGGCATTCCAAAACAAGCCGCGCCAGCATTATCCTCAAGCCTCCCTTTTGTCTGGATTCGGGTAATATCCCGATGGTCTCGATGTAATATTTGGCGGGATCGTTCTGCAGCTTGGGGTCATCGTCCAGTAATTCTGTGACTGCTTGATCATGGGGAACAGCCAAGACATCACCCACCCGTTTGCCGCCGGAATTTAAAAAAATATTGATATTGGCAGGGTCGGCGAGCATCCGGGCGTAATAATCCCGGGCATCAGGATACTGCCAGTGAACCGGGAAGGCTTTACTGAGGATAAATAACGCGTCATCCCGCGGCGCCGGCTCAAAACCACGGACCAGTTCTGTCGTCATCACTCGACGTTGTGTATGCTGATGTCAAAAAATGATCGAAGCACGAAGATCAACGATATAGCAAAAAACACAGCGGCCAGGGCCAGCGAAAGCCCGCGGCTAAGTTCGATAGCGATCTCAATAGCCAACAACCCGAACAACGTGGTGAATTTGATCAGCGGGTTGAGCGCTACCGAGGAAGTGTCTTTGAAAGGGTCACCGACTGTGTCACCCACTACGGTCGCCGCGTGCAAGGGAGTGCCTTTCATGTTCACAAGCTTTACCTCCACTACTTTCTTGGCGTTATCCCAGGCTCCGCCGGCATTGGCCATAAAGATAGCCTGAAACAGGCCGAATATGGCGATGGAAATCAGATACCCGATAAAAAAGAAAGGGTTCAGGCAGGCAAAAGCCAGGGTGCTGAAAAGTATGACCAAAAATATATTGACCATGCTTTTTTGTACGAAACGGGTACAGATCTCCACGACTTTTTTGCTGTCTTTGGCCGAAGCCTTTTCGCCGGCGTCAAGCTTGATATTGTCCTTGATGAAAGCCACCGCGTGATAGGCGCCGCTGGCCACCGCGTGCATGGACGCGCCGGTGAACCAGTAGATCACCGCCCCGCCGGTGATCAGCCCTAAGAAAAACGGCGGATAAAGTATGGAGATCTTGTCAATATTGACGGTCAGCCCTTTAGTCAGGATGGTAATGATCGAAAAGATCATGGTGGTAGCGCCGACCACCGCGGTGCCGATCAACACGGGTTTAGCCGTGGCCTTGAAAGTATTGCCGGCGCCGTCGTTGCATTCCAGATTATGTTTGGCTTTCACAAAGTCCGGCTCGAAACCGAAGTCGTCTTTGATCTCCTTTTTGATATTGGGGATGTTTTCGATCAGTGAAAGCTCGTAAATCGACTGGGCGTTGTCGGCTACCGGACCGTAAGAATCCACCGCGATCGTCACCGGGCCCATGCCTAAAAATCCGAAAGCCACCAGGCCAAAAGCGAAGATCGCCGGGCCCAGCATCAGCGTTCCCAAACCCATGCGGCTGACCACAAAGGCCGAACCCATCAGAAAAACAAACATCAGGCCCATCCAGTAAGCGCTGTAATTACCGGTGGTCAGGCCCGCTAAAATATTCAGGGACGCGCCGCCTTTTCGGGAAGAATTGACGATACTGCGCACGTAAACCGATTCGGTGGACGTGAACATCTTAACGAACTCCGGGATCAGCGCTCCGGCAATAGTACCGCAGGTGATTATCGTGGCCAACTTCCACCAAAGCGAGCCGTCGCCTAGACCCGGTATCAGCAAAAAAGACGAAAGATATGTCAAAACAATCGATACCAGCGAAGTGATCCAGACTAAAGAGGTAAGCGGCGACTCAAAATTCATCTCGAGGGCCTCTCCATAACGCATTTTGCTGATACCGCTGTTTAACCAGTAAGCGAACGAGCTTGCAATGATCATGATCAGGCGCATAGCAAAGATCCACACCAAGAGCTGGATCTGCAAGTTTACGTCGCGGATAGCGACCAGGATAAAGGTGATCAGCGCCACGCCGGTTACGCCGTAAGTCTCAAAACCATCGGCCGTGGGCCCGACTGAATCGCCGGCGTTGTCGCCCACGCAATCGGCGATGACCCCGGGATTACGGGCGTCGTCTTCTTTGATGTTAAAGGCGATCTTCATCAGGTCCGAACCGATATCGGCGATCTTGGTGAATATGCCGCCGGCGATGCGCAATACCAAAGCGCCCAACGATTCACCGATGGCAAAACCGATAAAACACGGCCCGGCGTATTGCGGGTCGATAAAAAGCAATATACCCAGCATGATAAAGAGCTCGATACTGACCAGAAGCATGCCGATGCTCATGCCGGCCTTTAAGGGTATTTCGTAAACCGGGTAGGGCTTGCCGCTCAGCGCGGAAAAAGCCGAACCGGAATTGGCCATGGTATTGATCCGCATACCGAACCAGGCCACGAAATAACTGCCGGATATGCCGACCAAGCTTGAAATAAGTATGATCACGACCTTGCCGGCGCTAAAATGCCTGAGCCAGCCGAAATAGATCGCGATGATCGCGCCGATGATGACCTCAAGGATGATCAGGAACCGGCCCTGCTCAAACAAATAGGTCTTGCAGGTATCGTAAATCAGCTCGGAGACCTCCCGCATGGAGCGATGAACCTTAAGCTGTTTGACTTGAGAAAACTGTACCAGGCCGAAGATAAAACCGAAAACGCAGATCAGCATCCCCCACAAAAGCAGGGAATGCCCGTCAACGTTCATGAATTTTACCGAGGATAACTGCGGAACGATCAGGTCGGCTTCGCCGGCCCAGGCCGAAGGAACGATCGCAGCCAGCAACGCCAAAACTGAGCTCAATTGGAAGAACCGCTTTAAAAGTCTCACCATGCCCTCCTTTGATTAGTGCTTTCAAGGAAAAAGTTGAAATATTTTAGCTCGTTGCCGAACCGGGGTCAAGGAAATTCATGGTTCGCAACCTGGATACCCTGAGCCGCCTCAGGGACAATGCCTTTTTTCGCGTAGACGGGACGGATCTTTTCTTTTATCAAAGGAAGCTTCAAGAAAAAAATGGATGCTCCGGCAATACAGCAAAATCCTCCCAGCAATAAAGTATAGGGAGCGCCGATTTTACCGGCCAAACTGCCTGCCAGCAGACTGCCAAAAGGCACCATCCCCATAAAAGACATCGTATAAAAACTCATCAGGCGGCCGCGCTTATCCTCCTCGACGATGGTCTGCAATACGATATTGCTGGCCGCCATTTGCACCATCATGGTAAAACCGCTGAATAATAATATCACCAGGGAGATCCATAAGACCCGCGATAAAGCAAAGGCGATAATGCAGACGCCAAAGGCTCCCGCGGTCAAAGCGATGATCCGGTTTAATCCCAGAACAGTCTTCCTGGCCGCTAAATAGAGCGCTCCGGCCAGCGCTCCGACACCGCTCATCGCCACCAAAAACCCAAGAGTATACGGGCCGCCGTGAAAAATATCCCGGGCAAAAACCGGCATTAATATCTGATAAGGCACGCCCATCAAGCTGACCAAAGCCAAAAGCACGAGGATTATTTTGATCGGATAGAAATTAAAGGCGTAGCTAAAACCTTCCTGTAACTCTTTTAAAACATGCCGCTTATTTGGCCTTAAATCCGCCGGGTTGACCTTCATCGCCGCCAAAGATACGATCACCGGAATATAGCTGAGCGCGTTTAAAAGAAAACACACACCTTCTCCGGCCGAAGCGATCAGGATCCCGGCGATGGAGGGCCCGATCAACCTTGCCGCGTTTACCATCGATGAGTTTAAAGCGATGGCGTTACTTAAGTCCTGGCGGTCCTCGATCATTTCTACGGTGAAGGCCTGGCGTATCGGGATATCAAAAGAATTGATCATACCTAGCGTTGCGCTCAAAACGATGATCTGCCAGACCTGGATGCTTCCGGTGAAGACCAGGAAAGCAAGCACTGCCGCCTGGATCAAAGCCAGGACCTGCGTGACCACCAGGATGTTCTTTCGGTTATGCCGATCCGCAAAAACTCCGGCAAAAGGAGAGAATAAAAACGTGGGTATTTGGCCGACGAAACCCACGACCCCTAAAAGCATGGCGGAGTTGGTCAAGCGGTAGACTAACCAGGCCACCGCGACCTGCTGCATCCAGGTCCCCACCAAAGAAATGCTTTGCCCGCCGAAAAATAACCTGTAATTGCGGTGCCGTAACGCCCGAAAGATCACTTTAAACCTTGAAGCATGCCACCACATCAACGCCTAATCGCATTGTAACCGGTTTTTTCAGCCGTGCCGCATAGGGATTACGGCGAGCCTTCATTTTCGATAAATCATATTCCTTTCTCATGATACTCCAAAGCATTATCATAATGAAACACGGTTTACGCTGCCTCACTACTTTCCTGCCTGCCTACCGGCAGGCAGTTCTTCAGAATGGATTAATCTAACCGGATGGCGGTATTTTGTGTAGCGGCAACCGTTACCGGAATTGTGAGCGGTAATACGCTTTGATAAATTCGACGTTATTCCAGTATAAAGTGTGTTATCGCGGCATTGGATGATGTAGATGTACCAGGGCATAGATTTAAAAGTATGAGGCATTTCGGGGTGGTAACCTCTCAATGCCTTTTTGGATCAAAGCAAGAACTTTTAAACTGACGATTTGTATGCAAACCGAAGCCAGTTTAAGGCCTAATGCACCTAACTTACTTTAAGTTATCCTCCGTGTATAACGACAGCTCCACCAACCGTTCCAAAAGCTGGTCAGCCGCTACGCCGGGAAAATTATGCAGGATCAATTCTTTGGCAAACAGCCGACAAATATAGCGTAATTTCCTTATCTTCTCCCTGGCCGAATAGAAAAAATCACGGTGGCCGCTATTAATGATGACTAGATTATGCTCTTTGTCGTAGCGTGACCGCCAGCTTTTGCCGAGCGCGCTTTCTAAGGTATAACCAGGTAAACCCTT
>Ga0315289_10007397_pt1 | contig 16002 bp, 12 predicted proteins | sample YL17G11_40_MG_FD_203452 | JGI IMG/M metagenome (GOLD analysis project Ga0315289, IMG submission 203452) | Sediment microbial communities from Yellowstone Lake, YNP, Wyoming, USA - YL17G11_40 | ecosystem: Environmental > Aquatic > Freshwater > Lake > Sediment | place: USA: Wyoming | collected... | reverse complement strand
TTGGGCGCGGGGGAGGGTTGGGGTGGGGGCGCACGGAGCCCCGCGCCGTGTGTAGGGGCGCGGGCATTCCGAGACGCGCCTGCCGCCACGAGGGGCGTCTCCACCGAAGACGGGCCTTTCGCCGCGAAACGACTTCCCGAGAATGCCTCGCCCCTACGCGCTAGCCGCCCACAGCGCTTCCAGGATCCTCGCCGGTGACATGGGCAGCACTTCCATCCGCACACCGGCCGCGCGGTAGATGGCGTTGGCGATGGCCGCAGGGGGCGGGACGATGGGCATCTCGCCGGCTCCGCGTACGCCGAAGGGATGGCCCGGGTTCCCGATTTCGAGCAGCACCGGCTCGATGGCGGGCAAGTCGACGCAGGTGGGCAGACGGTAGTCCAGCAGGGTGGTATTGAGCAGGCGCCCGGCCTCGTCATAGACGTAACCTTCGTGCAGCGCCCAGCCGATTCCCTGGGCCACACCTCCCTGGATCTGGCCCTCCAGGTACGCCGGGTGGACTGCCCGGCCTACGTCCTGGATCGCCGTGTAGCGCAGGATCTGCACCTTGCCGGTTTCCGGATCCACCTCCACGTCCACGATGTGCGCCGCGGAAGCCGGACCGACGCCGGCGCCGTCGGAGGTGGCGCCGGCCATGATGGGGCTGCCGGCCTCGCTCGCCTCCGATGCCAGCGCCCCGAACGGGGCGCGACGCCCCCCGCCGCTGAAATGCCCGTCCTCGAACGCCACTGCGGCCGGGCTGATCCCCCATAGCTCGGCGGCGCGCTCGATCAATTGGGCGATGAGGCGACGGCCCACCTCGTGCACGGCCCGCCCGGTGCTGAAGGCGGTGCGGCTGCCCCAACTCCCGTCGGTATAGCCGATGGAGGCGGTGTCGGCCGTGGCGGACCGGACATCCTCCACCGGGATCCCCAGCGTCTCCGCGAGCTGCATGGCCAGGGTCATGCGCGTGCCGCTCAGGTCCACCGACCCCGTCACCAGGCTGACCATCCCGTCGGCGTTAATGCTGGCCGACGCGCTGGACTGGCCCCCGCCCCCCATCCAGATGCCCACCGCCACGCCGCGTCCCCGGTTAGGGCCGCCGAGGGGAGCGCTGAGGTGCGGGTGGCGCCGGGCCGAATCGAGCACTTCCCGGTAGCCGATGCGGGGGTAGAGGGGACCATCGGCCCGGCGATCCCCCTCCTGCACGGCGTTGATCCGGTGGAACTCCAGCGGGTCGATCCCCAGCCTCTCGGCCAGCTCGTAGGCCACGGTTTCGGCGGCGAAGACCGCGTTGGAGGCGCCCGGAGCGCGATAGGAGGCGGTCTTGGGCCGGTTGACCACCACGTCATAACCGTCGATCTGGAGATGGTCCAGACGATACGGCGCGAAGACGGTGGAGGTGGCGCCCCACAAGGGAGCACCTGGGAAGGCCCCAGCCGCGTACGCCAGCCAGGCCGTGGCCGCGGTAATGCGCCCGTCAGCGGCCGCGCCCATCTTCACCCGGATCACTGAGGCCGACGTGGGCCCAGTGCCGGCGAGTACTTCATCGTACCCCATCACCATCTTCACCGGCCGGCCCCCGCTCTTCTGCGAGAGCAGCGCCGCCACCGGCTCCAGGTAGACGTCGTTCTTGCCGCCGAAGCCGCCGCCGATCTCCAGGGGTATCACGCGGATCTTGCCGATGGGGATGCCCAGCACGTCCGCCACCTGTTGGCGCACCCCAAACGCCCCCTGGGTGCTGCACCAGATGGTCACCTGCCCGCCCGCGTCGTAGAGGGCGGTGGCGTTGTGCGGCTCGATGTAGCCCTGGTGCACCGTCTCCGTGCGGAACTCCCGCTCCACGATCACGCTTGCCTCGCGGAAGCCACGCTCCGGGTCGCCCCGCCGGTACTGCACGTGGCTGGCCACGTTGGTCGATCCCTCGGTCTCCTGCCCCATCTCATCGGTGTGCAGGTCTCCCAACAGGACCGGCGCATCCGGGCGCATGGCCTCGGCCACATCCACGACGGCGGGCAATGGCTCATAGGCCACGTCGATCCACTGCAGCGCCTCCTTGGCAATGTGCGGACTGGTAGCCGCGACGGCTGCCACCGCGTGCCCGAAGTAGAGAACTCTGCCCTGGGCCAGGATGTTCTGCTGCTGATAAGAGGTCCCGTCGCCCGGCAGGTCGGCCCCCGTCACCACAGCGGTCACGCCGGGCAGCGCCAGCGCGCGGCTCTTATCGACGGAGATGATGCGGGCGTGAGCGTGGGGGCTCCGCAGGACCGCCCCGTGCAGCATGTTCGGCAGGCGGACGTCGGCGCCGAAGAGCGCCTGCCCGGTCACCTTCGCGGTATCTTCCAGCCGGACCGGCCGGGTGCCGAGGACGCGCGCGGGCGCGCCGCCGGCGACGGTCTCGCGGTGATCTGTGGTCATGGGGCGGTTTTCCTCCCTTGCAGGCCCATCAACGCACGACTGTAAACCTTGGCGAGCATGGCGCTTCTTCACGGCGGTGAGTGGGTCGCGAGATGCCTGAAGTCGGCTCACTCTAGCACAACTGGCCGCGCGGGGCAAAGCGCCAAGGGAGCTGAGGTGTAGCCCGATTGGTCCTAGTCTCTGCACCCGAAGCCCGCCCTCTTCCGGGGATGGCCCTCATCGAGGCGGGGATGCCTCTATAGGTCTTCTCGATTCAGACGCTGCTAGATCAGGAGCACCGGATTCTCGAGTGCGTCACGAAGATCGCTCATGAAGCGTGCCGCCACTGCCCCATCCACAATGCGGTGGTCGGCCGAGAGTGTCATCCGCATCATCGGGCGCACGGCGACCTGTCCACCCTTGACGACTGCTTCGGGCTGCACTGCTCCCACCGCCAGAATGGCGGCCTGCGGCGGGTTGATGATGGCCGTGAACTGCTCAATGCCGAAGACGCCGAGGTTGGTGACAGTGAAGGTTCCCCCCGCCACGTCTGCCGGTGTCAGCCGCCCTTCGCGCGCTCGTGCTGTCAGGTCGTTGATGTCGGCTGCCGTCTCCATCAGACTTTGGCGATCAGCCGCGTGCAACACCGGCACGATCAGGCCCTGTTCGAGCGCCACCGCCACCCCCACGTTCACCTCCGGCAGCAAGTGGATCTCCTTCCCGCAACAGCCGGCGGGATCTTCGACGCCGCGCAGGGTGCTGTTGAGCCAGGGGTGGCGCCTCAGGGCCCAGGCAACAGCTTTAACGATGAGCGCTGTGACCGATACGTGCGGTCCCGACTCTGCGAGCGCCCCTAGGTCCCGTGCTTCGGCGCGGCCTTCGTTGGCACGGGGTCTAGGGAGGACGTGCCGCGCGCTGACCGCCTTCCCTGTGGCATTGAACCACGCCCGCGCCTCCTCGAAGGCGCCCATGTCCACACGCATCGTCAGCGTGATGTGCGGCGTGGTCTGGTAGCTCACGGTCATACGCTCGGCGACGGTCCGCCGCATGCCTGCCAGCGGCACGACCTGGACGCCCTCCAACCCCGACTCTGCGAGCGGGACGTACCGCAGTTCGGTCGCGCGGCTTGCCTCTGGCGCTGCCACATCGGCGGCCTGCACGCGCCCACGCGGCCCGCTGCCGGTCACCTGTTTCAGGTTCACTCCGCGCTCACGGGCTGCTCGCCGGGCAGCGGGTGTAGCCCGCACCTTTACACGATTCTGCGAATCGAGTGTAGTTTCCTGTCCAGACTGGACGGGCTCCAAGGCCGCCACCACGTCCGCTTTGGTTGCCTTGCCGCGCGGCCCGGTGCCTGGCGGCAGCGCGCTCAGGTCCATCCCCACAGCGGCTGCCATGCGCTGCGCGACCGGAGTCGCGAACGCCGGCAGGCTCTGGCGCTGGCTGGGAGCGACGGGCGCTTCCGGGGCAGTCCCGCTCCCGATGGTCACGGGATCTTCGATGCCCGGACGCTCCTTGGCATCGTCGATTCGCTCCCCGTGCTCACCCGGCAGGAGCACCTGGGCGATCACCTCGGTAACCGGCACTACCTGCCCCGGCGCGGCCTGCACCTGCGCCAGAATGCCCGTAGCGGGCGCCTCGATTTCCACCGTGACCTTGTCCGTCTCAACCGTCAGCAACGGCTCGCCCTGCCTGACCTGCTCGCCCTCGCGCTTCAGCCACTCGATGACTGTCGCCGTCTCCTGCGTCATCTCCAACTTGGGCATAATCACTGGCACGGGCACGTTACATCCTCCCCTGCGCCAACTGCCGCGCCGCGTGGACAATGTCCTCCACCTGCGGGACGGTATGGTATTCGAGCGTGCGGTTGTAGGGGATCGGTATGTCGCGGCCCGCCAGGCGCACGATCGGCGCGTCCAGGTAGTCGAAGGCCTCGCTCTCCGCGATTACCCCTGCCAGCTCGCCGCCGAAGCCGCCTGTCTTGCATGCCTCGTGCACGATCAGCACCCGCCCCGTCCGTGCCACCGAGCCGACGATTGTCTCGGCATCCAGCGGTTTGAGCGTGCGCGGGTCTACCACCTCGGCCTCGATGCCCTCGCGCTCCAGCACTTCCGCCGCCTCCAGCGAGCGCTTCACCATGACCGCCGTGGCGACGATCGTCAGATCGCGCCCAGGGCGTTTCACCTCCGCGCTGCCCAGCGGGACGGTGTACGGCTCCTCCGGCACCGGCCCCTTCGTCTTGTAGAGCAGCTTGTGCTCAATGAAGATGACCGGGTTGTCATCGCGGATGGCGGCCAGCAACAGTCCCTTCGCATCGTAGGGGGTGCTGGGCATCACCACCTTGAGGCCGGGCACGTGCACAAACCAGGCCTCCAGGCTCTGTGAGTGCTGCGCGGCCGCGCCGGTGCCCGAGCCGGCCGGTGTGCGCAGCACAAACGGCACATTGATCGTGCCTCCGAACATGAAGCGCATCTTGGCAGCCTGGTTGACGAGTTGCTCCATGGCGAAGGTGGTGAAATCCATGAACATGATCTCGCCCACAGGGCGCATCCCCACCAACGCCGCGCCGGTGATCGCCCCGGCGATGCCGTACTCGCTGATTGGGGTATCTATGACCCGCTCCTCGCCGAAGTGCTCGAAAAGCCCGCGCGTCACGCCGAACGCGCCGCCGTAGACCCCCACGTCCTCGCCGATGACAAAGACACGCCCATCACGCTCCATCTCCTGCCACAGCGCTTCGCGGACGGCCTCCAGGTAGGTTATCTCGCGCATCAGTCGTATACACCCTCTTCAATGCTGTCCAGTGCCGGTTCGGGGCTCGCCTCGGCGAAGGCCACCGCCGCCGCGATCGCGGCGTGGGCCTCCCGCTCGATCTGGTCCGCCTCCTGCTGCGTTAGCAGTCCCTCGCTGGTCAGCCGGGAGCGGAAGCGCTTGATCGGGCACTTCTCTTTCCACGCCTCGATCTCCTCCTGGCTGCGGTAGCGGTTAGCGTCGCTCTTCGAGTGGCCTCGCCACCGATAGGTGATGTTCTCGATCAGGCTTGGCCCGCCTCCCGCCCGCGCGCGCTGCACCGCCTCGCTAACCGCCTCAGTCACTGCCAGCACATCGTTCCCGTCTATGGTGGCCCCCGGCATGCCGTAGGCGGACGCGCGGTCGGCGATGCGCTCGATGGCGAAGGCGCGCCTCACGGAGCACGACATGGCGTACTGGTTATTCTCGCACACGAAGACCACCGGCAGCTTCCAGATCGCGGCCATGTTCAATGATTCGTGGAAAGAGCCGAGGTTCGCCGCCCCGTCGCCAAAGAAGCACAAGACAACCTGATCGCGCTTCTGCAACTTGAGACCCAGGCCGACGCCCATGGCCGTGGCCAATCCTCCACCGACGACGCCGTTGGCGCCCAGGTTCCCGCCCTGCACATCGGCGATGTGCATCGAGCCGCCCCGTCCACGACAATAGCCGCTCTCCTTGCCCATGAACTCGGCCATCATACGGTTGAGGTCTGCACCTTTGGCGATGCAGTGGCCGTGGCCGCGGTGAGTGCTGAGGATCAGGTCGTCGGGGCGCAGTGCCGCGATCGCGCCCACTGCCGAGGCCTCCATGCCGATCGAGAGGTGCATAGTGCCGTGTACTTTGCCCACCGCGTACAACTGCTCCGCCATCTCCTCGAACGCACGGATCGTGATCATCTGGCGGAGGGCCTCAAGAAGCACCTGTGGCTTCAGCCCCGCCGGCCGATCCTCGTTTGCGGGTGGGTCCTGTGCGGGGCGCCCCCCAGAGAAGCATTCGGCCGTGGCGCGTGGGTGGGGGGGCAGGCCTGCCCAGGCGGAGCGGGAGGGCATCTCAGGCGTCTCACGCTTCATCGAGCCGCTTCCTTCCCGACTCTGCCCCGACCCCTTGGGCGGTACGTTCCGCGAGCGGGACGTACCGCAATGTCCAGGCATGCCGTCTCGTATGGACTCAGAGCAAGTACGATCTCCCCACCAACCAGGGGCCAGGACTCGCACGACCCGCGGAAAAGCTCAGGCTCGAACATGGCCAGATGTGCCGTGTTCTCGTTGAGGCGACGCACCGTGGCCCTTCCGGCAGGGAGCGGTCCGACCGTCACCCGCTGTGTGGTTGGGAGCAGGTTGGCAGCCAGTACACGCCACCTTCCCTCCTCGCGCAGGGCCAGACCCTGCACGCGCAACGGGCCGCTGGAGAGCGCGGCGATTACCTCAGCGCCTGCGGCCTCGCCCAGGTCGGCAAACACGTGATAGACCGGGAAGACCATGCCGGGCGTGGAGCGGAAGCGGCCGGGCAGGGGGTTGCCCCGCTCGGTTTCTAGCAGCCCGCGCCAGCCGGTCGTCTCATAGTAGGTGACCGAGGCCGCTCCAGCTGCGGTGAGCGCTCGCAGGCTCCCCACCGTCCAGGCAGCAGCGAACAGGGACATCTGTCGTGGGTCTACCGAGGACGGCAGCTCGCTGGGGCAGGAAACTACACTCGATTCGCAGAATCGTGTATCGGGCGGTTCCTCGGCTTCTCGCGCGGCTTGGTTGAAGGGCGGCTTTAGCGTCACCGAACTCACACAGATCGGCACCTGATCCCGACTCTGCGAGCGGGACGTACCGCCGCAGTGCGCTCGCGCGGTCTGAATGGTACTCTCTTGCGCTTCCAGCGCCTCAATCAGAGAACGCTCATCGGTAGCGTGCACCTGCGGATTGATGGTGAAACTGAGACAATCCATGCCGCTTACGTCAGGCCACGCCCGGTGCAGTTCCGCAAAGTTGCCGTTCGTCCCGCCGCCGATGACAAGGCTCGGGAAAGCCTCCCCGAAGCTCCAGCGCACCAGTTCCACCCAGCGCGGCGAAGTGGCCGCCTGACTGGCCTCCTTTTCGTGGAAGACCAGCAGCCGCGCCAGCGACACGCCGGCCAGGCGCTGCTTGAGCGCCGCGATTGCATTCTCGGCATCGTCGCCCAGAAAGAGCGCCAATTCCAAACGTGTACCGATCTGGCGTGCGGCCCCAATCGCCTTGTCCAGCCTGGTGGGCCAACGTCCGTCCCCCAAATGCAGTTCTGCCTTCAGATGGGCAGGGCGTGTTTGGGAGAGCAGGGCGGCTTCCCGAGGCGTCAGGTCCTCGTCGCGGTACGTCCCGCTCGCAGAGTCGGGGTGGCTGGGCATGCCCAGGCCGATCTCGGGCAGCCCGTGGCCGAGTGGATCTCCGAGCGTGAGCCGAGCCGTTTCATCCACCAGGGGAAAAGCGGCGGTGGCGGCCGTTAAGGATGGAAGCGGAGCGGCGTGTATGATCACTTTCTGGTGAAAAGCCTGGCCCTCTTCGGCCTGATGCGGGTATCCCAACGCGAGCGGCGTGCAGTAGGTCTTGAACGAGCCGTCCGTCCAGTTGCGCTGATCCTCCATCTCGAAGAGATCGCCCTCGAACGCAAATGACACTTCCGGTCCGTCCTCGAGCGCAATCGCGAGGCTTGAAAACGACGGAAACAGAGGCGCCTCAAAGCCGTTCTCGATCATCTGCGGCCCGATCAGCAGTGGTAGCTCCCCGGTCACCGGCCCAGCGGGGGTCTGAGCACGGTAGGGCCGCCCCGCACACTCCCGAGTCGGGTGAAGCACACAGAAACCGATTCGGCAGTAGCGAAAAGCGCTCCCGGCGACCCCGTGCATGGCATATGTCACGGTCCCGTCACTCGCGCCGGTAATGGTCGCGCGCCACTCGAAATGCAGTGGGCCTGCGCGATGGGTGACACCAAACGTGATGGTGAAGGAGTCACTAGCGGCCTCCACCATCAAGTCAGCCAGGTTGCCGGGGATCGTGTTCCAGTTGCGGTCCCGAATCGCCACGTAAACGCGCCGTACAAGCTCCTGCTGCCCCAAGCGGATGTAGCGCAGGTCCCCACCTTCAAACTCGACCGTCAGCGACCCAGCCCGCAACGGTACGCGCTCCGGAGGAGGGCCATCGCGCCCGTACCAGATCTCGTACCTGGATAGCGTGTCCATTGCTACTGTCTCCTCTGCGCCACCTTCGGCAGCATTCGCGGGCTATCAACGGCACTATGTCCGGTTGCCCAGGTTGGGGATCTCCCATATGGCTTCCACGATGTCGCCGCGCATGGCGTAGAACCTGTCGAAGAGGTTGATGGTGCCATTGGCGTCGCGAACCCACAACTCAACCTTGTCCTCCACCCTCAGGCCGCGGGCTGCGCCTTCCACATCCACCCGCCCATGTTCCTGAGACAACCTGATCACGCGGGCCCCCGCCGGGTCTTTGACCTCCGGCGTCCCCAACAGCGTGCTGATGCCTTTGCTGCCCACATCAATCACCGCCAGTTGCTCAGCGCCGGGCCACGACGGGCGGCTCGTGACGGTTGCGAGCACCGTCAGGGCGCACTCAAACTCGCGCAGGCCCTGTTCACGGAAGGCCGTGTCCATCAAGAGGTACGTGCCAGCCTGGATCTCGGTCACACCCTCGATCTCGGCTGCGTATCTGTACGTGAAGGTGCCCCCCGCGCTGACGACTGCCACCTTCAGCCCGGCTTGCTCAATCAGGCGCCTGGTGTCGGCGAGCAGACTGTTCGCCTGCTTCGACAAAACGGAGCGCTGAGCCTCCGTGACCCCGAAGGTGCAGTGCCCGTCATACCCCATCAGCCCCATATATTTTAACCCCGGCGCCTCATCCACCACCCGGGAGAGCACCAAGGCGGGCTCGAGCGGCGCCACGCCGCAGCGGTTGTGGCCGATGTTCACCTCAACGAGCACTCTCAGCTCCACTCCCCTTGCCTGCGCCGCCGTAGATAGCTCCCGGATGTTGTCGTCGTTGTCCACCGCCACCATGACGTCTGTGTACGCTGCCAGGTTCACCAGCCGCTGGATCTTGCGCGCGCCCACGATCTGGTTGGCGATCAGAATGTCACGGATGCCACACGCCGCCAGCGCTTCAGCTTCGCTCAGTTTGGCACACGTTAGCCCGATCGCTCCGGCCTGCATCTGCCTGTGGGCCAAGGCCGGAGTCGCGCGGTGGAGTTTGACATGCGGGCGCAGAGCGGGCTTGACGCCTGTACATACAGTGTCGTTTCCTGCGAAGTAGGCCGCCATCGCCTGGAGATTGTGCTCCATGGCCTGCAGATCGAGCAAGAGCGCGGGTGTGTCAATCTCCTGCCGGTGCAGCCCTACCTCGTACTCGTGCACGGCGGCCCCCCTCAGTCGCCAACCACGGCCACGCGCACCGTGCGCCTCCTGGCCCGCGTGCCGTCGAAGTCAGCGAAGTAGATGTGCCCAAACTCGCCCAACTGCACTTCGCCATCGATGACGGGGATGGACTCGGACCTGCCCATGAGACAGCCGCGTAAGTGGGCATCGGTGTTGAGGGTCCAGGCCGGCGCCTCGCCAACCTCCTCTACCGAATGCTGAACACACTTGGGGCCGGGATGCAGGTATTGCCCCTCGCGCGTGCAAGTCGGCATCAGCGAATCCAGCGCGTTCAGCAGGTCCTGCAACAGGAACTTCGTCCCGCGCAGCGTCTCATCCAGCGAGTCCTCCTGAATCAGCACGCTGCACGTCGTGTGCTGCGAGAAGACGACGACGATCCCGCTCCTGACACCGGATTCGGCGACGATCTGCTTGACGGGGTCTGTGACGTCTTCAAATGCCGGCACAGCCGGTGTCTCTATCTCGAACGCCTTGTGATACGTTGCCACCTTGCCTATTCCTCCTGTACATACCTTGTAGTTTCCTGTATCACCGAATCAGGCGGCCTGCAGCCATGCGCGTAGGCGCTCCACCGTCGTGCGCAGCGGCGGCTCCGGGTCATCGGCGTAGCCCTTGGTGAGCTCCGCCGATAGGAAACCGGGGTAGCCATGCTCCCGGAGCGTGTGGATAAGGGACCGGAAGTCGTAGGTGCCCTCGCCGGGGATGAGGTTCTGTTGCTCGCGACCACCCTCGTTGTCATTGACGTGTACCTGCAGCAACCGGCCACCCAGTTTCGTCAGCGCCTCCGCAGGGTCGTCTTTGCTGAGGTTCAGGGTGCCTGTGTCAAGGACCACGCCGATGTTACGGTGTCCTAGCTCGTCGATGATGGCCAGGGCGTCCTCCGCAGAGTTTACATAATCGGTCTCATCGTAATAGAGGACCTCGATCCCCAGCATCAGATCGTACTGGGACGCATAGCGGGCCACGACATCCACGCTTTCGGTGAATCGGGCCCGGGAGGCCTCGCGCGGTTGCCCGTGGAGGCTGTGATCGGGGACGATGAGCACGATGCCCGCCCCAAGCACGGCGGCATTGTCGATGCACTGGCGCACGTAGCCGATGCTGTCCTCACGCACCCTGGGGTTGGGATTGCTGAACGAGTGGGGATAGCGGTAGAAGGCCGGCATCAACGAGACGACCGTCAGGCCCAGGTCGGCGATCAGTCCGCGCAGCTCGCCGAGCCCCTCGCCGGTCAGATCGTTGCGATAGACGTGCGGGCGCCCTCCCCAGATATCCACCCCATCGAAGCCGAGTTGGGCGACCAGGCGCACGGCATCCTGGATGGTGTGCTGGAATAATACGGACGTTGCTGTTGCGATTCTCACAGGGGCGTCGTCCTTTGCATACGGCCTTCTAGTAGATGTGCTCCAGCAAGAGCGCCATCAACTTCCGATACGCGTCCAGGCGTTCGGCGTGCAGGGCAGCCCGGCCCGGGTCCGGCGTGTGCACGGCGCCGGTGCCCGACAGGATACTGCTCACCTCCCGCAGGTCATCGTAGACGCCGATGGCCAGGCCGGCGAGCAGAGCCGCCCCCAGCGTCCCCGGCTCGGGGTGGGCTACCACTTCGATGGGCATGTTGGTCATGTCGGCCTTGAGTTGCGTCCACCATGCCGACCTCGCCCCGCCGCCGGTGATCCGGATGCGGTTCACGGCGATGCCCTCGTCCCGCATCAGCGAGAGGGTGTTGACTGTGTCGTAGGCGATGCTCTCCATGAAAGCCTGGATCACGTCAGCCTTCGAAGTGGCCAGGGTCAGCCCGAGGACCCCACCCTTGGCCTTGCGGCCATCGTCCCAGTAGGTCATAGAGCCCGATAGATATGGTACGGCCATGACCGGGCTCGGCCCGCGAACGCGCGCGCGCAGGGCATCCTCCACGGCCTCGATGGACATGCCGGCGAGATCGCGCGCCCAGTTGAGGACCGCGTTCCCCGTGGGGTGAACGGCGATGACGGATAGCCCGGCCTCGCACGGCTGGGGCATCACGGAGAGTCCCTTCAGCAGCATCGAGGCCGTGGGAGGCCGGCCGGTGGGGATGAGGATATTCTCATACGACCCGCTCACCAGGCAAACCGTGCCCACCTCAGACACGCCCGCGCCCAGGGCGGCGCAGTTCAGGTCGTGGCAGCCCTGCGCGATGATGACGCCGTACGGCAGCCCCCATTCCTCGGCGACCGCCGGCCGCAGCTCCCCGATGGGCGAGCCCCAAGGCAGGACCTCGGGCAGCCATTCGGCTGGGATGTCCTGCGCCGCCACGCGGTCGGGAGCCCAGTCCATCGTCTGCAGGTCGTACGTCATGTAGCGCGAGACCGTGCTCTGATCCATCACCGCGCGGCCGGCCATGCGGAACGTGAGGAAATCGATCCAGCCGAAGAAGTAGCTGGCCCGCGCCATGATCTCGGGATGGTATTTGCGCCACCACGCCAGGCGGAAGACCGGGTCCATGCGCTCGCGCAGGTGGCCGCACGACAGACACCACGGCTCGGGCACAGGCGCTCCCGGCGGCGGGATCTCGAACTCGGCGCCGCGGACATCCGCGCCCATGATGCCATTGCCCAGCGGGTTGCCATCCGCGCCGGCAGGGAAGTTCTCGCGGCCCGAAGCGCTGACGGCGATTGCTTTCGGGGGGTCTCGTCGCACGGCATCCTGGCGCGCGAGATGGCGCATCGCGCCGGACGTGGCGCGCCAGATGTCCTCGGGATCCGTCTCCCACTGCCCCGGTGCGGCGCGCAGCGGCGTGAGGTCTCGGCTGGCGACGCCGATCAGCGCGCCTTCCTCCGAGCACGCCCCGACCTTCACGGAGCTTGAGCCTACATCGATGCCCACCAGGCTCATGGTCTCACCCTCCCCTGGCCCCGCAATCAGCCGGGGCGCCCCAGAAACACCAGGCCGGGCGCGCCGGCCGCCCGTCACAGCTCGGTGTCGAGGAAGAGCGCCGGGTTCTCGACGTTGACCATGTAGAGCTGCTCGTCGCTGATGCCCTCCTTGTGCATATACGGCGTCAGGTTCGTGATGATGTGATCGTAGCCCCAGCCGCCGTACTTGTGCAGGCGCATCTTCATACAGATGTCGTTGCCGATGAAGACCTTATGGCCGTAGCCCGCGTCGATGATGCGCTTGAGCGCACGGATGCGCTCCACATCCGTCGGCAGCATCACGGTCTCAGAATCGACGTTGAACGTGGAGCCATACTGGTCCAGGCCGACGGACGCGCCGGTGTCGGCCAGTTCCTTCCAGTGTGACGCCTCGCAAACGTGGCAGAGGTGTACCTTCTCCAGGTTGGCGCCGTGTTCCTTGAGGAGGCGCAGCGCCTCCAGCTTGATCTCGAGGTGTCCCTCGGCGTGGATCATGATCGGCACATTGGTCTGCTTGTTCACCCGCCCCGCGGCGATCAGCGTCCTCCTCTCGATCGGTAGGATCTGGCCGCCCGTCATGCCGAGCTCGCCCATGACGCCGGCCCGGACCCCGGTGCCGTCGATGCCAACCGTGATCTCGCGCGTCATCTTCTCCTCGATATCCTCGACCGTCATCGTGGCCGTCTCCGGCGGGTGGAACTTCTGTCGGTAGTAACCCGTGCCCGTCACGATGTACATGCTGAGGGCAAGCGACAGATCGCGCAGGCCGGCCGGATTCCTGCCCAGGCCAATTGGCGTGGGGTCGAGCACCGATTTCACGCCGGCCCTCCTGGCGATTGCCAGCTCCTCAAAGGCGTCTTCATACGACGACAGGATCTGGTTGTCAACGGACCACTGCGGCTCCCTCATCAGGAGGCCGAAGTTGCGCAGCGTGACCCCGCCCTCCAGGGAGACGTCGTAGTCGCGCAGGAACGATTTCACCCAGTCGGGCGGCTCCCGGTAGTCCATGCTGGTGTCGGCGAAGATGTGCTCGTGGGCGAGCGTGTATCCTAACTCCTTGCCGCTGACCTCGCCGGTGACCGTGATGACGGCCATTGCAGTCTCTCCTTGTCACATAGACAGTTGCGGTTTAGGTCGCCAGTTGTCCCCCATCGACGACGAAGGCGGAGCCTAGCACATACGAGGCCTCCTCGGACGCCAGGAACGTGATGACCGCCGCTGTCTCTTCGGCAGTGCCCGGGCGCTGCATGGGGATCGACGAGGACCAGTACCGGAGTAAGTCCGGGTCGCTCATCACGTGGGCGTTCATCGGCGTGTCGATGAAGCCTGGGATGCAGCCATTCACGCGGATGTTGTCCTTGGCGTAGTCGATTGCCATCACCCGCATCAGCGCCACGATCGCTCCCTTGCTGGCGGTGTAGGCGTGCTCGTTGAAGCAGAACCCCCTGAACCCACAGGGCGAGCCGACCATCACCACCACGCCGCCGCCGGAGTTGAGGAGCTGCCTGATCCCGTGCTTGCAGACCAGAAACTGACCGGTCAGATTCGTGTTGATCACGCGCTGCCACACCGAAAGCTCGAGCTGGTCTATCCGCGAGTCCTCGAACGGTACCTCGATGCCCGCGTTCGAAACCACGATGTCCAATCCCGCCCACCTATCGGCGGCAGCCTGCACAGCGGCAGCCACCTGCTCCTCCTCGGTCACGTCCGCGGGCACCACGAGGGCCTCGCCGCCAGCGGCCAGGATGATCGCCGCCACCTCCTCCAGGTCGCTCTCCGTGCGGCTCATGAGCGCGACGCGAGCCCCCTCTCGGCCGAACCGAATGGCTGTGGCCCGGCCAATCCCCTTCGAGGCACCTGAAATGATCACCCGCTTGCCAGCAAACCGCGCCGTGCCAGTATCCAAGGTTCCTGTCTTCATCCTTCATCCTTCATCCTTGCTCCCCCGCCCCGCTGCCCCCGGTGCGGGCAGGTTCCTGCCCGCATCATCCAGCACCAGCACCCAGTCACCCTCTGCCGGCGGCGTGAACTCGCGGCTATCGCTAGCGGCGAACCTGCCGGCGGGCTGGGCGTCGCCCGTGCGCGGGTCGAACCACCAGGCCAGCACCGTCTTCCCGCAGACCTTCGTGAGATCCACGCTGATGGTGCGGGCGGTGGGCATATAGGCGATCACGGTGCCGCCGTCCGTGGTGCGGGCGGCCGCCAGATAGTCGAGCCCGCGGAACTCGCCCAATCCACCGGTTACCACCTCATGCCGGTCATCGGGCACCAGGTGGTACCAAGGCCGCGACAGGAAGAGCGCCCGCACGTGCACCATGTCCCGCGAGCCCACGCCATCCAGCGCTGCCTGCCAGCCTTCTTCGCAGAGGCTGTTCTCATCGCGGCCTTCGTTGTCGGTGAACTGCGTTCCCGCCATGACGGCCCCAGGCCCATAGAAAGCCCAGATCGGCAGATTGCCGTAGAATTGGCCACACGCGCCGCAGAGGAGCGCCCAGTAGGCCTGGCGGCGGACCTGGACAGGCGATACATTGTGCTCGCCTTCGTAGGTTGACTCGGCCAGTATGAAGGGCCTGACGGGCCGTCGGGCATAGTCGGCCAGCAGCTTCCGGTGGACGATGCCGTAGGTGTAGGTGATGTTCAGATCGAGCCACCCGCCGCGCTCGAAGTCCTCGGCGGGAGAGCGCTCGGGCGCCGAACCGGCCGTGAACGGGTGGCGCCGATCGAACTCCCGGATGCCTTCCACGGTCGCGTCCACGTGGTCCAGCGCTTCGCCCGGCTCCCGGTCAGCGCCGATCACCCAGATGATGTTGTCGGACCCCGCGTAGCGCCGGCCGACGTACCGGCCCCACTCGCGGCAGCCCTCCACCCCGGTAGCCAGAACCTCCTCGATCCACCCCTCGTCGGTACCCGCATAGCCCAGGTAGATCGGCGCCAGCAGCAGTTGGATGCCGTAGTGCCCGGCTCGCCGGATCACCCAGTCGGCGTGGGCGAAGTACGCCTCGTTCGGTGACGAGAGGGCGCCCGGAGCCATAAACGGCGCCTCGCCGTAACGCGTGAGCGGCCCGTTGAACTTGTGCTCGAGCAGGTTGACGACAATTGAGTTGAAGCCCTTGCGCGCGCGGTTGGAAAGATAGAGCTCCGCTTCCTCGCGAGTCAGGGCCGTGATCAGCGAAAAGGCTGCATCGCCGTGCAGGAGGAAAGGCGCGCCCCGACGATCCACCAGGCACCTGCGGTTCGGGGCGACGCGCAGGGGATACTCGCCTGAAATGACACTACTCGCCAAGGCTCCCATGCCCCCACTCCTCACCTGCACATCGCGCCACGGTCAGGCACGCGAGCCGGGTGGGGCATAGCCGCGCCCCGCATCGTCCAGCACCAACACCCAATCACCTTCAGCGGGCGGCTCAAACCCCTTGCTGCCCTCCGTGGCGAACTCACCCGCGGGCTGAGCCTCGCCTGTCCGCGGATCGAACCACCACGCGACTGCCGACTTGCCGCAGATCTTGGTGAGGTCGACTGTGATGGCGCGAGCAGTGG
>Ga0315289_10007396_pt1 | contig 16004 bp, 32 predicted proteins | sample YL17G11_40_MG_FD_203452 | JGI IMG/M metagenome (GOLD analysis project Ga0315289, IMG submission 203452) | Sediment microbial communities from Yellowstone Lake, YNP, Wyoming, USA - YL17G11_40 | ecosystem: Environmental > Aquatic > Freshwater > Lake > Sediment | place: USA: Wyoming | collected... | reverse complement strand
ACTTCTACAAAAACAAGACTTCCATCCTTTGAATGAAAACTAATATCAGGATAAATTAATCTTTTTTCTTTGGTTATTGTTTTATATATGACATTATAGGAATCATCCCAACCAAGAATAGTATGATATCTTATACCACTAGAAAGTTTTATTATTTGATAAAGATTTTGTGGATTTTTATATAGTATTCTTGCTCCCCAATTCCAAAATACATCAAAGAAAAATTTCCTAGCTTTCAAGTCTAATTTTTTCCAGTCCGCTCCATTTATTAATGCTTGACAAAAACTTCTCTTTGCTTTTATTATATTTTTTTCACTCCATCCATGTCTTTTTAAATATTCGAACCAAGGCGATGAGTTCGAACAAGTCAATCTTATTAATCTCCAACTATCATATATTGGAATTAATGTTTCATATTTTTTATGTAAATGAAGTTCACCATCACCAACATCATTTATAAATCGTTTAACAATATGATGTAAAAACTTCCTTTCATTAATACTTCTTTTTCCTTGATGTTCTATAATTTGAATACCATTATGTTCTCTTGTTCTCACTTCTTCCAACCTCTCATAAGTTGTTCAAGGTAATCTCGGAGAGCTTCACTCATTGTTTCTTTTTCTTCCTTTGAGTGAGCCATAAACTCTTTCTTTGTTTCATCACTAACTCTGAAAGAGAGAACACTTTTCCATCTTGCTCCTGTACTTGTTTTTGGCATATTACTTATTAGTATGTCCTAATATTTAAAGTTTACACTAGTTGACGTCTACACTAGTATACATATAATTTATAGTGTTTTTCTTGGACTATACACAATATCAGTATTAATATTGTAAGAATATCTTACAAAATATAGGTTGAATCACAACAATCCTTAAATACTACGTAAGAAAATAAGAATGTATGAAATACATTCTATTAACAGAATTGGAAGTTAGTAAGTTCAATATCAGAACGATTACCAAGACAATTAATGAAGACATTGAAAACCTAGAAAATTCTATCAAAAGTTCAGGGATAATAGAGCCACTAATAGTGAGAAAGCAAAAAGACAAGTTTGAAGTTGTTGTCGGGCAGAGAAGATTTCTAGCTGCTAAAGAATTGAAATTGAAAGAAGTGCCTTGCATCATCAAGGAGCTTTCAGATCAAGAAGCGTTAAGTTATTCTTTGATTGAAAACTTGCAAAGAAGTGATGTTGATCCTATGGACATAGCGGAAGGATTGAAAAAGATGTATAATTATTATGAACTTACTGCAGTCACTGCAGTGAATATAGTTAAAAAAATTAGTGAAGCTGTTGGACTAAAAGAAAGATGGATTTGGAATTATCTTTCTCTTACTGACTTGACACCAGAAGTAAAAGAATTAGTTAGTGAAGGAAAGATGACTATAGAAAGTGGATCTAAACTCAAACAGAAGTCAGAAGAAGTTCAAGAGACTTTCGCTGAAGAGTTTTCAAAACTATTGGAAGAAGCACCAATAACACAAATAGAAGAGGAAAGGTTAATGGAAAAAATAAAGAAAGCAGAAACTCCAGAAGAAGTTAAAACAGCAATAAAAGAAACTAAGGAAGAGATGAATCCTCAAAATGTGACAATAATTCTAAATGTTGGAAGTAATCATGCCGAATTTAAGTTACGAAAGAAATATTATGACTTTCTTAATCAATATGCAGAAAGGCAGAAAATATCTCCTTTGGCGTTATTGGAGAAAATCATTATAGAGAAACTAAAAGAATGGGGGTATAAGGTGAGTTAAATGTTGGAAATGAAGATAGGTTCTAAAAGTTATTGGCTATTAGAAAAGAAAGATTTGAAGAAGATTTTCAAGTTAGTTAAAGGAAAACCCCATATAGAAAAAATAGCAAAACAAAAGAAAATAACATTCGATAGAAAAAAAGCAGATTTAGAAAAAGAAAGTATGGATAAATTCGACAAATTTTTAGAGAGGTATGGTGAATAATATGTTAGTAAAAGCTGGTCTTTTAACAACTGTTCTTACAGATGTATTGTCGGCTATAGAAAAAGAATATGAAAAAAAGATTTTCTTAATTTACGCACAAAGAGAATTTTCAAAGGAAAGTCCGAAAAGTGGAAAACTCCTTCCTTATTTAACATATCGAGAATATATGAAACAAAAGATAGAATTAAATAAAGAAAGCGAATCATCGGTTCCTTTGAATGAGTGGAAAAAAATAATTGGAGAAATAAGAAGTAGAGGATTTGTCGATCTAACAATCACACAGTTGGGATTTATTTTAGAGAATACTTCTTTAAAAGAAACTATTGAAAAATCCTTAAGTAAAAAAATCGCTCCAACAAAATTTGTAATTCTCTTTAGAAACAATAAAAATGCTTCAAAAGAAGCATATATAAGTAGAGATATTATGGCTATTATGAAAGAATATGTTAATAAATTAAACTTTCAATATAGTTCACTGGAGCTTGTCGGAATTTATACATTACAAGATTGGAGAAGTAAACGAAAATATAACTTTCTGACAACTGAAAAAATTAATATTGAAAAAGATGTTTTGAGAGATATAATATGTTCATTATTCAAACATAAAATTAAAATTTCTGGGAACGAAATGGAAATAAGATTTATAAAATGGTATGAACAAGAAAGAGGAAATGTCTTAAAACTCGTAGGTTATGAGAAGGTATGATTTATGGTTATAGTTGATACTAGTGGATGGAAATATGCAAAATCTGGGCTTTTTAGATTTCGCAAATTAGAATATGGAACAGAAATTGAATATTTTAAAACTCGAATAAAGGTGTATAAAAAATGAGAGATACGACAACAGTAACTACAAAATATCAAGTGACTATCTTGAAGCAGTTCAGATCAAACTTGGAGGCAGGAGACATTCTAAGGATAGAAAAGAAGAATGGAACTTGGATATTGAAAAAGGTAGAGAAAGGGTAATTAAATGAATAAAAAAAAGAGTTAGATAAAAATGGAAAATGAAAAATATTGGGATAGTAAAGAATTAGAAAAAAACTTTCTTAATAAAAGGATTCTTATAGTACTTGCTGATGGGTATAATTATAAAGGAATTTTAAGTAGAGTTTTTGTAGACGGATTATTATTAGATGAAAAAACTATAATTCCAGCTCATAATGTAGTTTCAATCCATGAAATTAAAAATGAGGTTGTAGAAGGAAAAGAGAAAGAAATTGAAAGAGTTTGTAGTCTTCTTGAACCTTTTCTCGAATTTGGAGTTATGAAAGCAAAAAATACAGAAGAACTGAAAAAACTACTAAGAACAATCGATACTAAAAGGTTACAAACGATTTGGGGATTTGAATCTAAAGAAGGTGGATAAAGAGTGAGCAATATTCCAATCCCAGTCGGTTGGGGGATGGCAAACGCACCCTTGATGGACAGATTGCTGGCAGGAGATCCGATAGCGATTACATACTATATTGTCGCTTCGGTTTTGATATTCGTTGCTTTACATCGTTTACTTACTGGTAGATGGATATGGAAGAGAGTGAAGAAAGAGTAGAATGCATCAGATGTCATGGGTTCTTTGACTATTCAATAGAAAACTCGAAGAAAGTCACACTTTGGGATGGTAAAGGGCATTATATTTGTAGGCACTATGCAGGAGATCTGTTGCATAATTAAGGTGAAAAAATATGAGAAGTGAGCTAGAAGAAATTGGGCAGAATCAAGGAAGTAATAGAAATTCATTAAGAAGAAAGGGACGATTGGCACAATTCTATATAGGTGCAATAGGCTTGGTATTAACACTTACACTCGTAGGATGGTTTATATTAGATGTATATCTAAATCCAACACAATATGAATACATTTCATCTAAATGTGGTTCTAGTTTCGACTTTACAGAATGCAACTGTTATGAAATTCAGGTAATCTCAGAGGGTAGGGCATCAAATATTCCTCGCATTATAACATTGGGCGATACATGCAATGCATTCAGAGTTGGAGTTAAAATGGGTTGTGAGATAACTTCATCTTGGTGTTCGGATTAAATAATATCAATCGGAATGTGGGATAAGATATGAACAAAAAACAATATGAAAATCTTCAAGCTATGTGTATAGCACTTGATATTTTGATTATATTTGCTATAATTAGTCACGGTTGGAAAATCTCCGAAAATCCTTTAAAATTCATTGATGAAAGGTGGACTTGCCTCGAATGGAAGAATGAGACTGGATTCTTAATAGATAAAGATTTTGAAGGAAGAGATGTTCTAACAAATATAAGTGTAGCTATTCCAAAATGCATCAAGGAAGGTCTGAACTGCAAAGAAGAGCCGCGAACAATATACAATACTAAACCGAGTGGAGACACTCCGAAAGACTGGTGGGCGAATGATAAAGGACTGATTTTTGATAATGAAGGAAATCCTATAATTAGAACAGTCTGCGAACAAGAAAGGAATGTAATATGAGACAAAATAATCACAACAAGATTGTGGATTGGTATGAGGTTATTGGTAAGTGGGTTGTTTCAATACTCGTTTTTATCTTAGCTTTAGTTGGTAGTAACTTTAATTTGGGTATTGGAGTAATTGCATATTTTGTTTATTTGTGCTTTTATGATTTAGAAAAGCTACACAATACTAAGGCTAATATTGCAAAGAATGGTGTGAAAAATGGATAAAATTAAGTTTTCAGCGATTGTAGGATTGATTACTCTTATTTCTCTTGTTCTTGCATTTTCATACATAATAAACGCTCAATGCATAGACAAGACACGGGATTATGGGAGTGTGATATTTACCATCAAAAACTTTGATGTGATTAGTGATGGTAGTCTGAATTTTCTTGGATATCCTATAATGTTTTGTCATTATGACTATCAAAAGTTAGCCAACCTTAATTTCCCAGAAACTGTTACACTTGCAAGGCTTGAGGGAACAAGAAACGTCTATGATTGTGAGGGAAATATGACAAAATGCGAAGAAGTTTGTCAATATGAAAAACAAGAGTTTGGATTGGATAATTGTGTTGTTGAAGTAGTTTCTATGGGAGACATTGGTTATAAATATTGGATTCAAAACCAAATTTGAGGAGTTACATAATCCATTAAATAATGTGTAGATGAGAAGCATGAATTGGAGTGAAAGACTGTATATAATGGCAAACATATCAAGAATAATTATGTGTCTTATGTTGATAGGAATAGTCATTTTCGCAGTTTATTTTTTACAGACACGCCCAACCGAAGCACCGGAACCAAAATTCATAATAAAAAGCACTGGATGTGTAGCTTATGGGCATACAATAAATGGAACGAATATATCTATACCTTGTGATTAATATGAAACAATTCACAGAAGCTTATGTCAAATACCTGAAAGAAACGCCAAAAGGAAATGGCAAACCTTATTCCAAGTCCTACATAAAAAACGTAAAATACCAGATAGATCGCCTAGACGAGCCTATAACAGTCGAGTCGATAAACGATTTTGTAAAGAAAAGCAACGTTCACCCATCTACTGCGACAGCCATCCAGACATTCTACATATGGTATAGATGGCATAGATTGGATAAGGAAACTAGGAAGAAAGCCAAAAGAGAGCTTGATAGAGAAGACAAGTTCTTTTACATTCCCCCAGCCAAGCCGAAAAGATACACCAAATGGGAGAAGGATCTGACATTCGAAGAGAAGAAAAAGCTAATTCTAGAGAGCGAATACCCTTGGAATATGATATTCAGACTAGCATTCGACACAATGCTTAGAAAAGAAGAGTTTCTCTCGATAGATGTAAAGAACATAAACTTCAGAGACAACTATGTCATAGTATCATCCATCAAAGGCGGTGAGCCAGATGTGAGATATTTCTGGCCATCGACAAAAGAAGCCATTCTAGATTATATGAAGAGAGAGAACATAACATCAGGAAAGCTACTCACAGGATTTACGACTTCCACAAAACATAAAGTAAAATTCACAAGCTACACATTCTGGTATTATTTCAACCAAATATCCATGAAAGTTATCGGTAGAAAATTCAATCCTCATTGGGTTCGAAATACAGAGGCACAATTAATGAAAGATATGGGACATGGAAAAGAGGAGGCAAAGGAAAGAGGTGGTTGGAAAGATGATCAGACTCTCGAACAAGTCTACTCTGGAAGTAGTCTATCCTCAAAGAAGAAGGCGTTTGAGAAGGCTTCTGTAGAAGTAAAATAAATAGATACTCCAGAATAGAAATGCTTATATACCCAAGTATACTTAATTATACTTAAGTGATTTGAAATGAAGAGTGAAAAAGCAATTAAAAACGCTATAAAAGAAACTGTAAATGAGGACGATTATGATAGAGGTTTTCATGCAGCTCTTGATTGGGTTTTAGAAAAGGAAGAGGTCGAATAAAATGAGTCATAACTACCCAATAAAAAGACATTCTTTCGGAGGATTAACTGAACAAGATAAAAGAGAAGCTAGAGAAGTGAGAATGAAAGGAAAATTAATATTTGAAGTAGAAGATATGCCGATAAGTGAGGCTTTTAAAGTAGCAGAAAGGAGAGGAAAAGAATGTCAAGAAGACGATTAAAACATAGTGTATCAAACATGTCGCTAGGCAAGGCTTTTCTAACTTCCACTTGGGTTAGTGGTAAAAAAAGAAAGGCAAGGCGTTACAAAGTCAAAACAACTTATAGAAGGCGATGAAATGCAAAAAAAGAAATCAAAGACACCTTTGATAAAGCTTTCTCTTGAAACACAGGCAAAGCTTGACAAGGCAAAGATACATCCAAGAGAGACTTATGAAGACGTGATCAAGAGGTTATTGAAGTAAAATACTATGAGAGGTAGTGTGTAAAACATGAGAATAGAATTATTAATGGATTTCATAATTTCAGCAGTTGGTGCATATATTGTAGCTTATTTCTTGGCAGGAACTTTCGGAATAAGTAGTTTATCACTTCTTGTTAGTTTAATAGTCGTTATAGATTATTTTTCATTCAATAATCTATAGGAGATTGTGTGAATATGAAAACAGAAAATGCATTAATAAGTTCATTAGTAATTGGTTTTATGGTTTCACTATTTCTCATAAGAAATCTTTTATCAGAATATCTAATAATCGGAAATTACGCTAACATATCATTATTCTTATTTTCATTGAATTTTTACATGCTTTTTCGGAGGTAGTAATGTATGAACGAGCAAGACAAAGAGAAGATTAAGAAAGAAGTCTTGGAAGACGCTGAAATACTTAGATTTACTGGCAAGGAGAAATTTTATAAGAATAAAGAAGGAAGAAAATATGCAAAAGGGGATTGGGTAAGAATAAAATTATTGGACTTGGCGATAGAAAAAACGGCAGAAATAATGGAAAAACAAAACCCTGAAAGGATTGCAGAGATAGTCGAGTTCGCAGTCAGGAAGAAGGCAGAGGAAAAAAACAGGGAAATTCAAGAAATAAATGGTAGATATGTCAAGACCAAAAGGTAAAATTAAAGTATGTTTAAAATGCATATGGTGCAGGAAGCCAAATTTCGAGAGAGGGCATTATAGAGACGATGGATTGTGTGTCGAGTGTATTAGAACAGATGACGGAAAAATATTAGTTCCAAACAAATGGATAAATGATAATAGAAATTGGATTGCTAAAGATGAATTGATAGTATGAACGCCGAACAAAAAGAGAAGATAAAGAAAGACCATGAATTTTGGCTAAATAGTTTTCAGAAACTCTGGCAGGGAGAACTTACAGAAGTTGAACTTATAGCAGAAATTGAAAATCAGATAGAAAAGATTTCAGAGAAAAAAGATTTAGAATTTCAGAAGTCAATAAAAAATATGGAAAATGGTTATATTGAAATGATTAATAATTTTGGAATAGCAAAACAAAAAATAATAGAGGAAAAAGACAAGGAAATAGAAGAGCAATATGAAAGTCTAACTAACAAATGGGATGAAGATATAAAACAGGCTGAAACTTTTGGATATACAAGGGGAAAGTCCGAAGAAAACCGAAGATGTAAAATACATAAAGGAAATGACGAGCCTGTAGAGTTCTGCACTTTTTGCATCAATGAAAGAGTGTCAGAAGCAGTAATAGAAGCACGAAGAGTTGAAAGAAATATTCTGCTCTCCGAAATCGAGAAGATTATCGTCTCAAAGGAAGAGGGCATGTATTGGACTTTAGACGGATTGGCATTTGAAGAGCTGAAAAGGAAGTTTGATAAGAAATGAAAACAAAAAAATTCAGGTTCACATCGCCCAGAATAATAGGCTTAATCAATGATGAAGAGAGGAAAGACGTCAGTAATTTTGTGAATGATTTACTGGGAAAGAATAAGAAATCTGACTATATTGAAAGCGGATATTTCGGAGTAAAAAGCCCATATAATGTTGATGATGAGCTTTGGTTTGATATTTATCGCGTAATTGGCGTAGCAAAAGTCAAAAAGGTGAAAGTGAAATGAACGCCGAACAGAAAGAGAAGATTGAAGGGGAAGTGTTGAAAGAATTTGCAGGATTGAAAACTTATAATCTGGAAGATTTGGCATTTACTTGGGAAGAATTTGGAAAGGCAATAGACTTGACGATAGAAAAGACTTCAGAGGAAAAAGACAGGGAAAGAAACTTTGAGAAAGTTTCATCAAACGATAAGATATTAGATAAAATAATTGAATTGTTTTGTGTAGTAGATGATAGAAAATACCCAGAAGGGACAGGTGTATGGGGTATGGATACAGAATTGTTTAGCACAGATTCAGATGGAAAAACAGGAAGAGAAAAAGCCAGAGAAGCACTAAGGAAGATTATCACATAATATGTAGGTGAGAAGAAGTGAAAGATAAAAGAAATACGGAAGTTTGACAAGAAATGAAATGTAAAGGACATTATAGAACTGCAATGATTATAGGTAAAAGTAAGACAAGACGCAAAATATACGATTTGCCTTCTATTGTGTTTATAAAAAATTGTAAGTGGTGCAAATGAAAACAGAAATAGGATTGTGTGAAATACAACATAAAAAAGGTTATATTTGTGGTTTAGATAAAGGACATCAAGGAAATCATATTGCTTATTCAGGATTACATCATACAAAACCCATTGTAGAATGGAAGGGGAAATTTGAAAAATGGCTGATTTGATTATGGAAAAGGATTTAAAATATTTCAAGTGATAATATTGCAAAGGAGGAATAAAACATGAATTGGTATGAATGTGGTTCAACTTGGTGCCCAGCATTTCATTATTTAGATAGTAATTGTTGGTGTCAGCCTTATTTTGATGTATGGACAGCACTCGGTGTTGGTATTGGTGTGGGAATGTTTATTGCCTTTATGATTGTTTATTTTAATTTTAGAAAATCTAAAAATATGAGAGAGGAATGTTTTTGAAAAGTGATAGTGTGTAGATATGGACGAAATAAAAACGACAAAAATTGGAAAGCATAGATGTAAAGTAGAAGAATGGTTAGGTATACCACTCTCAGATAGTATAGTTGGTGTAGAGTTTGAAGATGGTTTTGTAGTGTTTACAATAGCTTCACCAAAGCAAAATACTAACGGTGGTGTGAAACAATGAATTGGGATTGGTTATTGGGTTTCATTGAAGGAGAAGGTAGCTTTAGTGTAGCTATTAGAAGAGACAAAACAAGTAGATGTGGATTTCAAGTGATGCCAGTTTTTCAATTATCACAAGGTTGGGGAGAAGAAAATAAGATATTGATGATTGAAATAAAAGACTTTCTACTATCTCATGGAATCAATGCTACAATGTATGCAGATAATAGAGGCATTAATGATGGGATTAGAAATAACCAGTATATGCCACGATGGAAGATACATATCTACAGTCTGGAAAATTCTAGAAGATTGTTCAGATTATTAAATGGATTGGAATGGAATACCAAGAAACGTAATGATTTTATGGTATGGGGGAAAACATTAGAAATGATGGAACGAGGAGAACATCTGAGTAGGGAAGGCATAAGTAAAATCCTTAGAATGCGTTTAGACAACATCAAGCACGTCGGAAGGCACAGGATAAATAAAAAATTATTGATTGAGTTTGGTATGTTGGATGAATATAGGACTAAGATAGACACATCTGTCCATTGTGGTAAAGAAGCTAGTGAAATCGGTGGTAATGTAGAATGATAAAAGAAACAAGACACAAAACAACAATATATTGTCCATACTGTAAAAAAGGATTTATTGTGGAATACAAGTCGCCAAGAATAGATGATTGGTATGTTCACAAAAAGAAAATAAATGGTGGTAATGTTGCATGAGACATATAGATTTGTTTTCGGGAATAGGTGGTTTTGCGTATGCCGCTGAGAAAGTCTGGAAAGAAGAGTATGAAAATGTCTGCTTCTGCGACATCGAACCCTTCTGCCAAGCAGTCATCAGAAAACACTGGCCAAATTCAAGAATCTACGGCGACATACGGGAACTCATCGAAGCAACTGAACTTTCCGACTCTTCTTCCGACCCCGAAGCCGAGGGATGCGTTGGTGACGGAGAAATGGAGCAAAGATGCGAAAGTCTTCCAGAAGGATGGCGGGAAGATAAGAAGGGATATACCATCGGGGAAGGGAGGGACGGTGGACTTGGGTTTCATGGTGAGCTTATTGCCGACACCGACTGCGATGGATTCGATGGGGAACAAGCCGAGGTCGGAACGGAGCATATTGAAGGAACTCACGGAACGCCATCCAGGAAGGACGCAATGGTCGACGATTCGGGATGTGGTGGAACTGCCACCGAGAAGCGAATATTCGGGGAAATTGACCTCCTTACGGGTGGATTCCCCTGCCAGCCGTTCAGTCATGCGGGCAAAAGGAGGGGAAAGAACGATAACCGCTATCTTTGGCCAGAGATGTTTGAAGTCATCCAACTCACAAAACCGAGGTGGGTTGTCGCTGAAAATGTTCACGGAATACTTAGTATTGAGGGGGGATTGGTTTTCGAGCAAGTGTGCCTTGACTTGGAGAAAACAGGCTACGAAGTATGGTCGTTCATTATTCCAGCTTGTGCCAAAGACGCTCCGCACAGAAGGGACAGAATATGGATTGTTGGGCATAGAATTGAGGACTCCCACAGCGGAAGGCGAAGCGGGGAAGCGAGGATTGGGAAAGGCAACCTGCGAAGAATTGAGAGCGAAGAACAGAACGATAACGCTTTCGAGGCAAATAAGGGATGCAGGAATGGCGATGCTCCCGACGCCACAGGCATCGGAAACGAAGGCTTGCACAAGAACTGGAACGCAAGGACAGGTGATGGTCAACCAAGTAATATCTGGAATGAGGACTGGCTTGAAGTTGCAACCCGCCTTTGTAGAGTGGATGATGGGCTTCCCACAAGGATGGACGGACTTGAACTGTCCAAGTCCAAACACAGGATTGAAAGACTCAAGGCACTCGGAAATGCAATAGTCCCACAGGTAGCGATTGAGATTATGAAAGCGATAAAGGAAATCGAGTGCAATATTAATGGTAGAACTATTGTAAAGGAGCAGATAAGATATGAAATGTGATAAAAAAGGTTGTAGAAAAAAAGCAGATGTTGTATTAGAAGCTGGATTTGTAACAAAAACAAAAAGACCTTTATGTAGAGAACATTTTGTTGAATGGGCTAAAGTACATCCAATATATGTTTCGATAAAGATAAAACCAGCTTAAATAAAAAAGTAAGTAATTAGATATGAAAATGTTACATAAGACGGAAAAGGAGGGAAAAAGAACAGGTTCTGAAAAGGGCTTGTCTCTTTGTTTTCACCTTCCGAAATCTTATGCAACAATATGTTGAATAATATGTAAGTGGTTTTATGCGATGTCCTCAATCATATTGTAATAATGTAGCTGAGAAAATTCCAGATGATGAGATGACATGTTATGCAGAGGGTGCATGGCGTTGTCCCAACTGCAAGACAGTCTTCATGATTTATTAGAACAGTTTCATGATTTCTTTCTTATAAGCGATGGCAATACCCAACCCAATTACTAAGAATATGATGAAAATTAACATCCAGTTCTCAAGGTGATCAAAATCCTGCCTATATAGCCATGGTGTCGTCGTGGTTGTGATTATATGATAATAACCAATTATTTTTAATGGTTTATTTACTTGTTCGCTACACACACCACTCCATTCAGGTATTCCATTTCTATCTAGGTCATGACAACAACTATTACTTGTTGCTCCACCTACTCCACAAGTAATTTTTACATTTGTATCTATGGTTTCGCCACGACAGTTGTATAGACATATATTATCACCAGTACTATATGTAAAGCAAGTGTTGTCTTGAAGCAATACTTCCCATCTGTCAATAATTTTACTTGTTGGTAATGGTATTACTTCACTAAATGTACCAACACATGGATCAAATTCAGTTCTAGTATAAGGATTAGAAGAGAATATTCTCTTTGCAATGTATATATCACTGCCTTCTATTCTATCACCATATTCAGTCCAAGTTGGTGGATATATTACAGAAAACAAGTTGCCTCTGAAAAAAATCATTCCAAAAACAACTATCGCAAATAATAATAGTAAGATTATTTCTTTTTGTTTCACTTTCTCACCTTCATATAAATTAGGAACGCTACCAAAAATACGACTAGTCCACCTACCAAGTAGTATACAAATATTGCAGATGCATCAGCAGATTTCAAGTTTGAGAACCCTGTACCATCCCATTGTGTTCTCTTATCCCAATTTTGTGATTGTAGAGTCCAAATCACACGCTCGTTCGATTGTGTCATAAATTCATTCATCTTGCTTGTATCAGCATATCTCGCTATTCCACCAGTCAAGAACAATATACCACCAATCATGAATAAGATTCCAAACAATCCAGAGAGTATTCTGATTGTATATTCAATCTTATCACTATCTAACCTCAACTTCCAAACTACAAATATCAATCCAATTCCCATCGGTAATAGTATAATTCCCCATACAAAGTCACCATAAGCAAAGCTCTTATAGACATCTGGAAGAGAAAATGAATTCTTAAAGAAGCCATCTGGGCTGCCATATGCGGTATCGAGATTCTTCAATGCCCCCAATGTATCATAGTTGTTCACTCCTGGTTGTTTGTTGAGGCAATTATTTATCCACTGAACTATTTGTGGATCGTTGAGAATCGGCTTCAATGAATTTTGTAGTTTTGCAAATGCATATGGATTATCACGTTGCAGAACAGATTCCCATCCCAATTCGTAGAGAGGATGCATCGGTATATTTTGAATTGAAGTTCTCCTTATTTCATCGGGAACAGCAATCCCATGCATCACACTGTCTTGAATTATTGCTATCTCTGCCCCTATTGAGATTGCTTTCTCCTGGTCATTCTGAGAAGTTGATATAAGGCATGTGACAAATGCAGAATTATGTGTTGCTCCATATACTCCAGTTCCAGTAACATAATTCAAAATATACGAAGGAACTGCCATATCAATCATCTCGACTCCAGCAAGTGTGTATGCTCTATTATTTGTCAAAATACTATAAAATGGGGAAGTCTGTAGTCTAGGATCGTTTAATTCTTCTTCTGTCATAATCACATGGCCAGTCGGAGGGTGAGCCATCACACTAGGAAAAATCATCATTACCGAAATGAAAATAACCAATAAAAAAAACTTTCTCATTTTCTGAACACACTCCTAGCTACGAGTGCTCCAACAACTATGAATATGACAACTATCACTGCAAGCGGTATGTATCCTAAACATGTAGTTCCAATCAATATCCCATCACATACAACCTGTTGGTTTTGGCAAACAGGATCTTGACCATCTATCAGACCATTACCATCATCATCTATACCATTTCCACACACTTCCACGGTTCCGCCACCACTAACAGACATGCTTGCTTCTGCGGAATTGGAGTCATATCCCGACTTGAACACATCTACTTTTATATAATAAAGTTGTCCGAGTGTTGGAGTATATGACAACATATATTCCCCACTTCCCATCTTCGTAAATTGGTTTGTCTCAAATGTTTGTTTATTATTATTCGGTAAAGTCACAGTCAATAAGATTCTATCTGGGTCGATTGGCAGACTCTTCACACCGTATACATGGACTACTATGTTTATGATTGAATTTGCTTTAGCAGTAGCGGGAACTTCCAAACTAATGCTCACGGCTGGTCTTACAATCTGTACATTCTCAACACTGTCGCTTGACTGGTCGTAAAAGTTCTGCGGATCCGATGCAGTCAGTCTAAAGTTGTATATTCCTATTTGTGTCAATTGTTCTTTCGGCACTCTTATCTTACATGTAGTTCCAACAGCATCCTGATAGGAAGGAGTGACTGGAACTGACTCAAAAATACCAAATGCATTCTTTCTTTCTGCTACAAAAGTCTTTCCTGCCCCACAACCTATTGGATTAATCCTAGCATTTACAAACACATCCTCAGTTGTATATTGAACATAATCCTCTATCGACAAGTCAACAACTAACACACTTCTTATTACAAATGTAGCAGTTGCAGTCTGTGTAGTTCCTGTGATTGAATTATAGCCACTAACTTTAATTGTGTATGTTCCTCCAGCATTTATTACAGAGACATCAAACTTCCAAGCATTATTTCCTAATGGACTACCGAACAGAGTCTGAATATTCTGTCCATTTGAACTAAGAATCTCTGCATTTAGGCTTCCAGAAGTCGGAAAGTTCGTGGCAGAGACGGTAAAGCTGAATGGTTTGGCTGTAGGGTAGAACTGAATCAAGTCAACAAAACTAAACACTGCGTTATTTGCAACACAGCTTCCATAAGTATAAGTGCTTTGGCATGTTTGCTTCCCACTCACTCCACTTATCGTACAGTCTTTAACAGTTGTTGGAATACATTCCCCACTACATCTACTTGTATCATAAGAAGTCCATTGGCAGACATTATTACAAGTTCTTGTTTGAGTTCCTAAATATTGGCAGTCTTTACTCTCACTAGCTCCAGATTTACAAATTCCCTGATTCGTACAAGTAGCCCAGTTTCCATCGCTACCACAGACTTGATTTCCACAATTACCACAAGACTGTTGCTGTCCAGGTGAGCAAGTAGCAGTAGATACACAAGAACTATAACCAGAGCAGTCTGTCAAACAAGTCTGTTGGCCAGGTCTTCCATCAGACATAGTACAGCTCTTAACACTCCCAGTCACACATATCGGCTTTGTAGAAACTGGCTGTCCACTACAGAAATATTGAACAGAACCCCATGTACATTGGGATGTACATGTCTGCACTCCGCCATCGGACGTAGTCTGCTTGCTTCCTGACGGATCGCATTGCTCACCAGTCTCAACTTTAGAGTTTCCACAGATAGGAGCTATGTATCCTTGGCAAGTCTTGCCATAAAATTTTGCAGTTATCTTACAATAAAAAGTATATCCTCCTGTACAATAACCTGGATTTGAATATCCTGGACTCATTACACCGCCAGTCGGTGCACCACATCCACTTGAACTAAGCCCCCAGTTGTATGGTTGACCATCAGTCCTTTCAATAAGACAAGTTGAGACAGGATAATTATCATACTTAGAACCCAATCCACTCATAGTTGAAGGACAATTTATATTTGAATGTTGGCATGGTGATGTACTTGTAAACATAACAGCTGAAAGTAAATCTGTTGACTGCAAACATTGCAATCCTTGTATACAGTCTGAATCAGAAGCACATACAGAACCAACATCACCAGTCGTAGGAACTACTCCGTAAGAAATTTTTCCACCACTCATATAATAAATTCCAACAATCCCACTTATCGCCAACGCTAACAATATTCCTACAGTAAGTGGTTCGAATCCTTTGAGGTTCATAAAAATTTCTCCTTTAATAGATACCCAAACGAAACAATAAACATAACAAGAAAGACAAACCAAAACTGCGACAAATCTATGTCAACAAACGAAGGCATACCGTTGATGCCCATTACATATACTGTGAATTGCAAAAATCTAGGTGCTAGAAAACTAAGTAAAGTCACAACCCCTCCTAGTAAAGAACCTATAGATGAAAGTAAGAAAAGTGT
>Ga0315289_10007395_pt1 | contig 16004 bp, 12 predicted proteins | sample YL17G11_40_MG_FD_203452 | JGI IMG/M metagenome (GOLD analysis project Ga0315289, IMG submission 203452) | Sediment microbial communities from Yellowstone Lake, YNP, Wyoming, USA - YL17G11_40 | ecosystem: Environmental > Aquatic > Freshwater > Lake > Sediment | place: USA: Wyoming | collected... | reverse complement strand
AATATGTATTTCGCCCGATAATGCAGGTCGCGCAATATAGATTCTTAATATATTGCGCGACCTGCATTATCAACGTAAAATCTCCCGACTCTATGGTATAATATCCTTGCAAAGGGAATATAAATACCGTGAGAAGAGATTTTTGCGGGATCGTCTTTAACCTGTAGCCGATGACGATCTCGCGTTATAAAACTGTGTTGCTCTGAGTGTCGGCCAGAGCTCTTGTAATATGGCTCAGTGGCAAAATGGCAAACGCGGGTGGCTTGGAATCACTTGCTGCGCTTGCAGTCTGAGGGTTCGAATCCCTCCTGGGCCAATTAGTATAATCATTCTAATACAAATTGGAATCTGTGTCAAACCCAATTTTTTAAGGTTGATTGGAAAGGAGAATTTCAGATGACCGAGGAACCCATGACCGAAAAAACCATAACTGAGAAATCTAAACGGACACACCAGCGAAGTCCGAATTACCCGTTTTATAGTCTAAAGGACTGTGTTCAATTTATTGAACAACTTAAAAGCAAAGATGGTTTTGCCGCAGTGCCCAGGGAATTAGCTTTACAACACATGGGCCTTGATCCGAAAATGAATAAGACTTTTCGGGCAGCTTCTTCAATGACAGGATTCGGCTTGCTTGAAGAAAAAGGCCCAATGGATAAAAGGGTTTTTGTGTTTACAGACATAGGTAGGACTATTATTGTATTGAAAGATGATACCGATAAGAAAATCGAGGCGCTTCAAAAGGCAGCTCTTCAATATGACATTATAAAAGAGCTTCGAGATATTTGGTCTGGAGATCTACCCAGTGATGATGTAATTAAATTGGAGTTGCTTGACAGGGGTTTTACCGAGCGGGCCGCTGGACGCTTTAGGGTGGTATTTCGCGATACCTATGAATATGCTGGGTTAGGAGAGCATGATATACTCTCTGATAAAGACAAGCGTGAAACGTCAACTGATCGGGGAGCTAAGGGAGCAGGTGGGAGGCAAGGCCAGAAAGAAACATATATGCCAGCGATAGATATTATTAATGGTTTTGATGGATATACTCTGACACTGGCGAAAGATAAAGAAGTTAGGTTATATACAACCGCAAACTTAACCAAAGAGGATATTGATTTCATGTTCATATGGCTAAAACGCCTTGATTTTACAAAGCCCAATATTCCTAAACAGTTGAGTCTTCTGGAGGAGACAGATAATCATGAACAAAAAAACTAATCAGACATCAACAACGAGTGAAAAACCAGTTTCATTGTCTCCGCTTAAGTTTGTAAAAGCCCTAAAGGGTCTATTGTCAGTAAAGCCAAAACCGAAGGCAGAAAAGACCGAGGAAAAGATTGAAGAAAAGGAAAAAGAAAAGCCCGGCAGCTAGGTTGGGCTTTTTCATTTGTCTAATAAGAATGGAGTAATATCATGCCAACTATTGATTGGGTTTTTCTTTGTGATTATGCTTTTGTCGACGCATCAGGTAAGGCATCTATAATAGGTACATTCGAAAACATTTTTACTGTTTCTCTTCCTGCTCATCATCCCCAATTATACATAGCTCTTGGGATGAAGTTCAATCCAGGAGATAATTTTGAGCTCTCCTCCAAACTTTCTTCTCCCTCCGGGAAGGAAATAGCCAAGATTAATCCACAAAGAATAGTTATCCCGACTAATGCTCCTAACATCGGAAAAGGAATGATTGCTTTCGGATTCTACGGGATACGATTCTCCGAGACTGGAGAGCACCATATTGAAATTTTCGTTGATAGTAATAGTATCCATGTTATTCCTCTCAATGTAATTATACAGCAGAAATCCTAAACTATATTTGGGTTTGTGAAAGGGATAATTCCCTTATTTAATTATGCTGCATGCGAATTTCAACGGATCTAGAAATAAGATCATGAGGAGGCAATAATGGACATCCTGAGAGAACAGATCATCGGGTATCTTCAAACTTTGGGGTATGGATTTTTAGAGCAAGCAAACGATTTTATAGCAGCTGACAAGGTGGATTTTGGAGGAGCACGGGACACGCGCCTAATTTGGATACCAATCGAACCCGAGCATGATTGGGATGCTCCTAACATTGAGAAAAAACTTATCCATGATTTCAAAGACAAAACAGCACGATACCCGAATGCACGGGGGTGGGTAGTAGCGGGCACATTTGGAGGATTTTCTCAAGAGTTCCGAGCCGAAGCACAACGGTATGGCATCTTTTTAAGAGTCCCCATCCAATTCTTTGATACGCCTTTCAGATATGAAGAAGCGACACAGTATCAATCAGCAATAAAAGATTTACGTACTCCACCACCACGCATTCCACAACCTTATTGCATTTTGGTGAACGGTGAAGCGAAGGAAAAAGGTGAAGACCTTCTTGAGACACTTTGGAATGAGTTTCGTTACCCCGATAAGCCTGGCTTAAGGGTTGTAGTAGGTCCTGCCGGCATTGGAAAAACTTGGCTATTTAGAGCTCTATTTTCACGTCTTTATAAACAATTTCTAGATCAGAAAAACAGGCTAGAGACCTTTCCGCGACCAATACCTTTGATACCAGCCTACCTTAAGAATGCAGGTGCGATTAGAGTTCAAGACCTTTACAGGAGTTTCCTGGAAGCGGAGGTTGCCTCACCTATTAGATTACCAACTTTCGAGTGGCTGGTGGTTAATGGGTATGCAACTTGGTTGTTCGATGGTCTAGATGAGCTATATGCTGGGGACCCGGACTTCTTCCATAACTTGGTAGATCTACTAACTCGCCAAGGTGATATTAATAGATCCCATATGCTCGTCTGTGCTCGTGAATCTTTATTGACCAGTTGTGAACCTTTTATTGAGTTTATCAACGATTATGTTGACTATGCAGAAGACTCTTTAATCCGTATATATAGACTTGAAGGGTGGGAAAGTAAATCTAAGCGCGCTTTTGCGAAGTTGTATTTTGATCCGCCTCAAGATAACCGATTCGTTGAGTATATATCTCGAACAGAATCCCTTAAAAAACTGTCCGAATTACCATATTACTGTGATCTTCTCGGTAAAGCATTTTCGCAAGGCAGGCTCAATGACTTCATAGATGATTTCACACTGCTTGATTATGCCGTTTCAGAAATCGTCGAACGCGAGAAAAGCAAAGGAATCATAAGGCCAGAAGATTTTCAGCCTAATGGATTGAGTGAATGGCTGGAGACTATAGCATCAGAATTTTTTGCATCAGGTTTCAAGGGCGTCAGCAGGTTGGAGATAGAAACTTATGCGGGACTTATACTCGCATCTGACTTGTCAGATAAAGAACGGCAAGATGTAATAACTTCTCTAGTGCAATTCCCGCTCTTTTCTCCCGGTATAGAACCTGGCGTTCTGGCATTTCAACATGAGCTAATTGCTGAATATTTAGCAGGGCGTTATTGGTTTGAGAGGCTTTCGAAAGAACCTCTCAGGGCTGCGAACGAATTAGAAAAGCATCCAGACCTGATAAACTCTTTAATAGCCAGATATATCGCTTACAGATTGACGCAAAGTGTAAGCAGCGCACAAAAAATCATTGAATCTTTGGAGTCAAACACTCCTCGTGGTAAGGCGTTCACCGCTTTGTTACAACTGCTACTTATGTCTTCACCAGCTACAGACCTACTTACTCCACTTAGAAGTGCGCTTGAGGGACACAATCTCAGTTATATAAGGTTCGTAGACCGTAATCTCGATGGGTTTACGTTCAGGAATTGCGACTTATCCAACACCACGTTCAGAAGGTGCAGTTTGAAGAATTCCAAGTTTGAAGGTGCGCGAATAGCTGGTACCTGTTTTGAAAAACTAAAAAAAAGGGATTTAGAGAGTACCCAATTCGGAGACCTCAGTCATTTTGAGAACGCTTTTATTGACGGCGAAAGGATTGATGATCGAAGAGTTTTTGCTGAATGGGTTCGCGAAATTACAGGGGAAATCACCCCTATCTTAGAACCATGTCCCTCAGCAGTTCAGCTAAGAACTTTATTCCTTAAGTTTGTTCACCCTGATGGTAGTGGCAGGAGAGATGAGTTGCCATACAAAGCACTTGTCGCGGGAAAACAACATCCCGGTGCTCCAAATGCAGATGAAGTCGCGAGTGCTTGTATCAGATTTGGCTATCTACAAGATACACGATGGCATGAACGTATCAGGCGTGTTCCTGGCGACAGATATAATGAAATGGTTAATTTTGTGAAGGACTGGCAATTAACTAGCGATCTTGTGAAACTATTAAGTGCTCTGTGTACCAAAGATAGGTGTGAGCACGTGCCCTTACGATAGCAAGAGTTAGACCAGGCAATTTTGAATTATGAGGCATAACCTGGAACTCCAGCGGACAAGAGCTGTGCGGCTGGAGCACTGGTCGTTTCTTCCCTTTCAGCAGTGGATAAGCGCCATCTATCCCCAGGACGCGCACCGGCTTCCAGTGGCGATCCTTCTACAGCAAATCGGCGTGTTTCTGCAAATCCCGCCACACAGACAGGTGACTGAGTTTCACCCCGAAAGCAGACAATGCGATCCCTACCCCTCGCAAGCTTATTCCCAATACCCAGTAGATCGCCGCCAGCTTGCGCAGTCGCAGGGTCTGATCCGCGCGGTCCACCCCCTGCGGATAGCAGCGAAATGTGTGGCGGCAGTGGCAGCAGCAATAGCGCTGGGCTTACACACTGCGGCACCGACTATCTCGCACCGGCTTGCGCACTTTGCCCCAGCGTTGAAAGGTTGCTCCTTGACAATAAGGACATTTCTTCGGGCGAGTTCCGCTTTTGCGCTTGACATTTGGCAACTGAAGGACGACTCGGACGTACTTCGTCCGCATCGACATGACAGGCTCCTGGTGATGGCGGTGTGCAGACTACCATCTTACAAGGAGCTTTCCATTTTTGTCAGAACCCACCGCTTAAATTACAGACAATAAAAAGCTGCTCGACCGGGCTCGAGAGAGAATTAGACTCAAACGCGATACTTATAGCACCGAACAATCCTATGTTAATATAGCCTGAGGGGACCTGAATCCCCGCCGTCAAGATAGTCCTTGCCGACGGCTAGACCTGGCACTTCGGGCAAAAATACACGGACCCGCCCAGGTAGCTGGCCTTTTCGATGAGTGTTTTGCATGCAGGGCAGGGTTCGCCCACGGCCTTGCTGTGTAGGATGCGCCGGTAGCCACCCGGACGATTGTACAGGTCGTAATCGCCGTCGCGGCCGCCGCCTTCGACCATCTTTTGCAGAGTCTCGCGGATGGCGTTATAGAGCGCGTGCTGCTCAACCTCGCTCAGCTCAATCGCCCGCCGGCGGGGATGAATCTTGGCTCGCCAGAGAATGTCTTGCAGGCAGCCGTTGCCCACGCCCAATACGCCTGGCTTGCTGATGATGAAATATTTCACGCTGCGGGCGTCGTTCGGCTCCAGGGCGGTAAATAGCCCATGGAAATAGTTCGGGGTAAAGCCGTCGCTCAGCGGCGAGGGGTTGCGCAGGTTGACAAAGGGGTGGTTTGCTACCTCGGACTGGCGCTGCAAGAACGCCGACCCCCAGCCCTGGACAGTGACGGTCAGGTACGTATCATCGGTGAAGTGGAGGAAAAGATGGTATTTTTTAGGAAGGGTGGCGTCACTGCGGTGGTACACGATGCGTTCGCCGCCGCCGCCCAGGATCAGCGTGTGATCTGGTTCAAGAGACGCCAGGATGAGCGGTCCGTTGACGGTGGCCTCGCCCATGGTTTTATCTTTCAAAATAGCGGCGTACTCTTCGGGTGGGCGGTTGTAGAAGGCGAATTTGTGGGGTGAGTTGCCGCGGTTACCGTCGGCAATACGCTTGCCTTTCAGTTCGGCGCTGATTTGCTTTGCAATGGTAGTGGCTTCGGGAAGTTCAATCATTTTATCCTCCTGGTAACGACTAATCTCTTTACGACGTAATGACGAATTCAGTCGTCGACTCTTTGATTTTAACATACGGAATGTAGATTCAACCACCAGCCCCAAGCAGCCCTCTTTACGATCACCCTTTCCTAAAATGAAGAAAAGCATGGAGAAGGACGACCTCTAGGGTTTTCACAAGAAAGCTTGACAATCCTTCCTTGTCTTTGCGAGCCGCCGTTCTTAGGCGGCGAAGCAATCCCTTTTGTTGTTGTGAGACTGCTTCGCTCGCAAAGAACGCTCGCTCGCAGTGACACAAGTAGATTCCTTTCATTCTTGTGAAAGCCGTGGGACGACTTCCGGACACCATCGACTCACCCCAGGGATTCGGGTACACTAGTGCCAGTAATGACTTTTCGGATGGATCCGGGAGGTATGTGTATGGATTTCGATTTAACTGAGGAGCACCGCATGGTGCAGCGGATGGTGCGGGAATTTGCCCAGAAAGAGGTAGCGCCGGTCATCAAGGAATGGGACCGCTGCCAGGAGATGGCACCCTTCATCCTGCCTCGCATGGCGGAGCTGGGCATTCTGGGGATCTGCCTGCCGGTGCGCTACGGAGGGCAGGGGATGGATTACATCGCGCTGGGCCTGGCCTGTGAGGAGTTGGAAGCGGTCGATACCACCCTGCGGGTGGTCCTCTCGGTGCATATTGGCCTGAACAGCCTGGGGCTGTTCCAGTGGGGCAGTGAAGAACAGAAGCAGCGCTTTCTGGTTCCCCAGGTGCGTGGCGAGAAGATCGCCTGCTTTGCCCTGACCGAGCCGGGGGCTGGCTCTGACGTGGCGGCGATGAGGAGCACGGCCGTCCGAGATGGAGACGAATATGTCTTGAACGGCGAGAAGATGTGGATTTCGCTGGCAACAAAGGCCCACCATGCCCTGGTCGTGGCGCGCACAAATCCCAATGTCGCAGACCCCCACCATGGCCTGTCGGCGTTCCTGGTGGAGCTCGCTTCGCCCGGCGTCAGCCGAGGCGACCTTCACGGCAAGCTGGGCATCCGGGCTGGCTCAACTGGCTGGATCGCTTTTCAGGACGTGCGAGTCCCTGCAGGTAACCGCATAGGTGAGGAAGGCGAGGGCTTTTGCATCGCTATGTCCTGTCTGGATAACGGTCGCTATACTGTGGCCGCGGGAGCTACCGGCCTGATCCGCGCCTGCCTGGAAGCCAGCGTGCGCTATGCCAGGGAGCGACGGGCATTTGGGCGCGAGATTGGCAAGCACCAGCTCATCCAACAGAAGATATCTGAGATGGTCAAGAGCTACGAGGCTGCACGACTGCTCTACCTGCATGCTGGTTGGATGAAGAACCGGGGGCAACGCAATACCCGCGAGACCTCGTTGGCCAAGTGGTTTGCCACGGATGCCTCATTCGCGGCCGCCTCAGAGGCCATCCAGGTGCACGGTGCGTACGGCTTCAGCGACGAGTACGACGTGGAGCGATATCTGCGCAATTCCAAGGGGGCGGTGATCTACGAAGGCACGAGTGAGATCCACCAACTGATGCAGGCTGGCTATGCCCTGGGATACCGGGAAGATACACCCCTGCGTCTCGAGCTGCCCGCTTACGATCCTGAATATTGGCAAAGCTAAAGCCAGAATTTTTTCATCCATTAATTCTGGTATAAGATTACAATTATACGAATATTTGTCATATTACTGAAATAATTATGGGAAGGATATCCTCAGTATAGGCAAGCTCGCTTGCTCATTCTTGATCTATAGGAGAGAAAAAACGAATATGAACACCCAGACCACAGCAAGTCCGCAAGCCGGTCTGACCCTCAAAGCCTATCGAGGCGATGGTTCGGTCATGCTTGCTTTCGACTACTACCACTTCCGCGCCATCCAGAACCAGGCCACGCAGGCAAACCCGCTCCAGCTCCAGGGGAATCAAGTCAGCGGTCAGGAGTGGTGGCGCCCGTATTACGACCCTACGAATATTAAGTACCGTGAACGAATTCTTTTCGTTCGATAAGAGGCCATCATGACATTCGCAGATAATATACTCGATCGCAACAGGCCTGACAGTATCCGTCAGAATGTTTCTTTACCGAGGCGCCAGAGTGGTTTCCTTTCACCGGTGGACTGGAGGAATGAGGTGCTTTATTTCCTCCTGGTGGATCGTTTCAGTGACGGCGGAGAAGATCAGCGCCCGCTGCTTGATAAAGGGAATCTCGCTGCAGCCCGTCAGCTGCCGAATCAAGCCCCCTGGCGTTGGGACGCCTGGGCCGAGTCTGGAGCCGATCGCTGGCAGGGAGGCACGTTACAGGGGGTCAGGTCCAAGCTAGGTTACCTGAGAAAACTTGGCGTGACCACACTTTGGCTGAGCCCTGTCTTCAAGCAGCGCGGCCACCTGGATACTTATCATGGCTACGGCGTGCAGGACTTCCTGGACGTAGATCCCCGTTTTGGCAACCGGAGTGATCTCGTCGACCTGGTTGCCGAGGCTCATAACATGGGATTACGCATTATTTTGGATATCATTTTTAACCATTCAGGCATGAACTGGATTTATCCGCCTGAGATACCCGGTGGACCCTATATGCCTGAATACACAACGGGTCGCTATCCATTTGGGTCATGGCTCGGTGACCAGGGGCAATCCATCGCTGCCATACAGGGGAGCGAAGATGGCGCCTGGCCGGCTGAACTGCAAGATCCGGATTTTTATGCGCGGGCAGGCATGGGAGATCTGGGTGTCGGCGATATCAACGATCCAAACGCCGAGAACAAGCGTAGCGATTTCCTCACATTTAGAGACTTCCTGCTCGAAACCCCGCATGCCTTGAGTGACTTGGCGCTGTGTTACAAATATTGGATTGCGTTGACGGACTGCGATGGCTTCCGTATCGACACGCTTAAGCACGTTTCTTTGGAGGATGGGCGGAATTTCTGTGGCACGATTAAAGAGTTTGCGGCCAACCTGGGCAAAGATAACTTCCTTTTGGTCGGTGAGGTTGCGGGCGGGGACTATGCTGAAGAACGTTACCTTGACGTGCTCGAACGGAACCTGAACGCCGCCCTGGATATTGGCGAGATGCGGCCGACCCTGAATGGCGTTGCTAAGGGCCTGGTCCATCCGAGCGTCTATTTTGATGGCTTTGACCCAGGCCTGGCGGTGATGGGGTCCCACCGCAACTTGGGGAACCGGCATATCTCTATTTTGGATGACCATGACCATGTCTTTGGCGATAAACTTCGTTTCACGAGCGAAGCCGCCTCAGATCATCAGGTGGTGGCGGGAGTAGCCTTGCAACTCTTTACGCTGGGCATTCCCTGCATCTATTATGGGACCGAGCAATCCTTTGCCGGCCCTGAGTCTTCAGAGCGGAAATGGTTGCCAGAATGGGGAAGCTCGGATCGTTACTTGCGCGAGACAATGTTCGGCGCAGAACATCCGCGCCAAAGCGGGCGGGGTGGATTGCAGGCTCCACCTGCTGGCCTGGACCTGGATCTTCCTGGCTTTGGACCGTTCGGTACGGTGAGTTATCACTGTTTCGATGAGACTAGCCCGGCTTATGTCCGCATTGCGGCGCTCACAGCTCTGCGTGAAGAATTCCCCGTCTTGCGCGACGGACGGCAGTATCTGCGTCCCATTTCGTTTTTGGGTAAGCCATTTGGTGTGTACGGTCCCGGCGAAATCGTAGCCTGGTCGCGCATTTTGGACGACGAGGAAGCGCTGTGCGTGCTGAATGCAAACAGCACAGACGTGCGCGGTGCCAATGTCCTCGTTGATAACAGCCTCAATCCGCCTGGAACCTCGTTGACAGTGATCCTAAACACAGCCCAGGCAGACGATCCACAGGGGTTTTCTGGTCCGCATTCCGTGGGGTCAATCATACCAGTCCTTAGGACAGCCGATGGTAAGGCCTATGTCGAGATCTACGATGTCCCAGCATCAGAGGTGCTGGTACTATCCAATCACCCGGTCAAGGATAGCGGAGCGGTTTTACCATAGTTAGATTTGCCATATCATCTCAATAAATGTGGGGAAATGTGGGTTGAAAATGTGCCTGCGGCACATTTTCAACCCACAACCCACTTTTTTTTGGAAAGATACAAAATTTTCTTGTTTTTAGGGCGGAATGGGTTTATAATATATACAAATTAGGGTGTAATTATCTGAAATAATTCATTTAGTCGCTTGGCATTGGCTAAATCGATCGTTCAGCTAATACCTCTTTCCTTCTAAACCGAATCCGGATAATCCAGAGTAACCAGGAGGCATTCATTCTATGGGTGACACATTTAATATGTCGGGGAATTTTAGGGGTGCGATTCTTAACATCAATTCCACCCTGAAGAATGTCCAGCAGAGCGTGGGCGATATCCACACCGACGATGAGGCAACCAGGGATGAGTTGAAGCGACTCATCGAGCAGTTAAACCAGGCTTTACAGAAGGCCCCGCCCGAAAAGAAGGAGGAGGTCGAGGCGGTCGCTGAAACGACCAAATCCCTGATCGACCAGGCTAAAAGTGAAAAGCCGAACAAGACAATGATCCAAATCACCGGGGAGGGTCTCAAGCAGGCAGCGCAGAACCTGGCTGAAGTCCTGCCCACCGTGATGACGATCGCCTCGCAGATTGTAGTGACCGTCATGAAGCTGACCAGCGGGATAAGGTAGCAGGGTAAGATGACAGACGAGCCAACGCCAGAGAAAACCCCGGCCTCTATTAACTTACCTGTTGGCGATCGTTTCGATCTTTCCGGAGACTTCCGGGGCGCCATCATCAACATAAAGTCGACCATCGTCGGGGACGCGGAGGTCAAAGATATTGAGGACCTGCCTCCAGAACCCGGTGAATCTCCTTACCAGGGATTGCAATACTTTGACGAGAAGGACTCCGACCGGTTCTTCGGCCGCGATCAACTGACCGCCAAAATCGTCGGGAGGCTGGGTCAGAGGAGTTTTCTAGCGGTTATCGGGGCTTCGGGGAGCGGTAAGTCCTCGCTGGTACGCGCTGGGGTTATCCCGGCCTTGCGCCGCGGCGATCGCCTGGTGGATGGCTCTTTGCCTCCCACGGACAGCGGTAAGTGGGCTATCCACATCTTTACCCCCACAGCCCACCCGCTGGAAGCGCTGGCTTCCACCTTGATGAGGGAGGAGGAGTCCACCACGGCCATCATCACTCTGCAGCAAGAACTGTATAAGGACTCCAAGACACTGACCCTGGCAGGTCGGAAAGTCCTGGCCCAGCATTCTCAGAAGCACCTTTTACTGGTAATCGACCAATTTGAAGAGATCTTCACCATCTGCCGTCACGAGGACGAGCGGCAAGCGTTCATCGAAAATTTACTGGCGGCTACGTCACCCGATGACCCGCAGCCCATCACCATCCTGATTACGCTGCGCGCCGATTTTTACGCTAACTTTGCCCAGCATGACCGCTTGCGCGAGATCGTCTCTCAGAATCAGGAGTTCATCGGCTCCATGACCCGTGACGAGCTTACCGAAGCTATCCTCAAGCCGGCAGCTTTAGGAGGATGGAAGATCCAGGAGGGGCTGGTCAGGGTGATGCTCGACGATGTTGGCGACGAGCCTGGCGCCTTGCCCCTCCTATCCCACGCTTTGTTGGAAACCTGGGGGCGGCGGCGCGGGCGCACGATGACCCTCTCCGGGTATACCGAGGCGGGTGGGGTGCGCGGCGCCATCGCTCAGACGGCTGAGAGCGTTTTCCAGCAGCACCTGACCTCCGAACAAAGGCCGATCGCCCGCATGATCTTCGTACACCTGGCAGAATTGAGCGAGGATTCGCTGGACACACGCCGCCGGGCGACTTTTTCCGAGCTGATCACGCGTGCCACCGATGAGATGACCATCCAGGCCGTGCTGAGTATCCTGGTCGACACCCGTCTGGTCACCACAGATACCATCGAGCCGGGGGACACCAAGGTGGTCGAGGTATCCCACGAAGCCCTCATTCGCGAATGGCCCACCTTGCGCCAATGGCTCGAGCAGGACCGGGAGGGCTTGATCCTGCACCGCCAGTTGACCGAAGGCACCAATGACTGGATCAAACTCGACCGGGATCCTGGGTTGTTATACCGTGGGGTGCGTTTACAACAGGCGCTGGATTGGGCAGAGAAGAATACGGGTATGCTCAGCCTCCTTGAACAGGAGTTCCTGGATGCCAGCCGCCAGGAGGTACAACGGGAGGCTGAACGGGAGCGGAATCTAACAAGAAGCCACAGGCTACAGCGAGTACTCATGGGGGCTACGGCAGGTCTGGTGGTGATCGTCGTGGTGGTCCTACTGTTTTACACCGGGGTAATTGCGTTGCCGCGCAAGATGAGCGGTATCTACAACATCGCAGTGGCCGAGTTCAGCAAGACCGGGCCAGGGAGTGAAGTCTCCCAGTTGAAGAACGGAACAGGTCGGCTACTCAGTGGGTGGATCGCCAATGACCTCAAGGATGAGCTCAAGAAAGACGACCCGAATGTCCAGGTGTGGCCTGACAACGGCAATGTCAAGATCAAAATGGTGACTGGCAACAGCGCTCAGGGAAATATTGACGCAGCCAGTGAAATTGCCAAGCAGTTCAACGCCCAGATGGTCGTTTTTGGCACCGTTGATACCCGTGAAAACCCCGCTAAACTGACCCTTGAGATATGGATTGAGCCTCAGTACGGGTACAGGTTCGAGGAAATCCAGGGGAATTATCAGGCAGGTACACCGATCCCGATTATTAACCCTGACGCCCTGGGATTAGATATCCAACCGGAACTCAAGCGCCAGGCAAACACGATTGCCTGGTTGGCCTTGGGCCTCACCCATGTGCAGCTTGGTCAATCCCAAGAGGCGCTGAACGCCTTTCTCGAAGCCGAGAAGTACTCACCCGATTCGGAAATCGTCCAGTTTTTCATCGGGCGTGAGGACCTCTTCTTATCTGACCAGCAGCCCGACGGACACACGACGTTAGAGCAGGCAGCGGAGCAGGCTTTCAAGCGGTCTGTTCAGCTTAATGACCAATATGCCAGAGGATATGTCGGTTTAGGCAGCATCTATTTCCAGCGCGCCCAGGATTTGCTGAATGAAGCACAGTCAAATACGGGAGGCAGCCCACAGGCTTCGCAAGGTTACCCACAGGTACAGAGCCTAGCCGACCAGGCAATTGCTTATTACAGTCACATTCTGGAGTTAAAAGCTGATCCGGCCTTATATGGTGTGCCCATCAATAGTGTAGCCCAGCTTGGGCTGGGGGATAGTTATTCCCTGAAAGGTCGGGCATACGTGGCAGCCGGAGATGTAGAACAGGCGGGGAAGACCCTTGACCTGGCTATACAAACCCTTGAGGGCCTCCCCCAGGCATTCGCAGACGCCCGGCAATCTCGTTATTTAACCCAGGCTTACGAATATCTGGGTACTGCTTACCAGTTGAAGGGCTTGTTTTTCGAGCAAAAAAGGGACTACAAGCAAAGCCTTGTGTTTTATAAGCAATCTATGGGATTTTACGACCAGTGTATTGCCCAGGGAGAGACAACACCCGACTTAATTATTAAAGAAGATATTATCGGCAAACGGTGCACCCCTTACCGTCAAGAGGTACAAAATGTGATCGACTCTTTGAGTGGAGGCCAGTAATGGACAGGAAACAATTATCCACACTGTTGGGTTCAGGATTGGTTCTGGTGATCCTGGCAGGATGCAATCTGCCTGGAAACACTTCCCAGCAGCCTACCCAGGCCAGTACGCCTATTATTTCATCGCTGGCGGTCGCCACCGGAGGGCAGGTCAGCAATCAGAATCCTACTCCAACCGTGGTGGAACCGCCCACTTCTACCCTCACCGATACGCAATCCCTACCGACCGCAACGGCGACGGAGAGTCCGGCGTGTACGGTGTTACAGGTATTGAATTTCCGTTCCGGGCCAGGCACTGCCTACCGACCGCCGATCTCAACGTTACCTGAGGGGACCAAACTGATCCCACAGGGGTATAACCCGGTAGGCGTCCCCGGTGGGTCCTGGGTGGAGGTCAAGCAGGAGTCCGGCGATCAAATCGGTTGGGTGAGCTCAGGGAACCAATTCATCTCCTGCAATATCGAACTTACGCTTTTACCCTCGATTGAAGTGCCACCTCCTCCACCGCCTCCGCTGCCGGATCTGAACAGCTCGAAGGTTGACGGGGATAACATCGATCAATTCGTTGAACAGGTTATTCAGAATCCGGACTATTTGGTGAGGATGAAAGTTTACCGCAATCTGCCTGAATTCAGCAAAGACGGCGATGGGATTAAGAAGGTCGATTTCAGCATTTTCGACAACAACAGCTCATTCTCCTTAACCACGACTGAATTGAACAAGGCCTATTGCTTCTTCGGCGGAGGTGATCCCAACTGCAATACCTGGGTCCTGGAAGATTATATGTATAAGTGGAGCAAGGGTGGGCAGGTACTCAAAAGCGGTTCCTACCGGCTGGTGGTACAAGTGACCGCTACCGACGGGACGATCGGGACGTGGTTCATCGATAAGTTAGAGATCACCGTGCCATAAGCGGAACACTAGCAATGGCTCACCCAGAATAGATTAGCTGTCGCCGATGCGGTTGCCCATGATCGGCACCCCTATACATTTGAAACCGTAAACTCGCTGACCAGTTCGACGCTATCGCTCAGTGTGGCATAGATGGAGCAATATGTGGAATTAGGGTGTAATCACACTCGGATCAGATAATACATCGTCGACGGTATCCAATCCGGCTGGGGACCAATATCAAAAGTAAGCACCCCATCCTCGTAACGGGTGGGCAGCTTGATCACCAGCTCACCGTGTTCGCTGATCAGCAGCACCTTCAGATTGGGCCGTGCAGTCCGCAGGTGGATGGTGGCTTCGATGGCTTCGATCAGCACCGGGTGGTGACCGGCTTTCAACAGGCGTGTCTGGTCTTCGTTGTATACCGCATCGGTGTTTTCACAGCGCCCGACCGCGGTCAATAAGATCGAGGGGGAAACATCCAGCGGGTCGTCGGTTAAAGAGCTCAAGGCGATCACGGCATAATCGGTTTTTACCTCTAACTTGAGTCCCTTGAGAGTGACCGGCTCGTTTTCCCCGAGGAAACCGTAGGCTATCTTGGTGCGGGGTGTATCCACCCAGCCGATGCGCTTCTTCCAGCTCCGCCACACCTCGCCGGTCTCGGAAAGCACTTCACCGCTTTCCAGGTCAACCGCAGGTTTATCTGCCGGGGTAATGATATCCGCGTCGACCACCTGCCCCGGAAGTGCCATTCCGGCCCGGTATTTTTCAGCCACCACGTCCAACCCGGGCAGGTGGAAGCTGTCTTTCAGTCGCCAGCCAGGTTCATCTGCCACCTGCAACGTCAGCTTGGTTGGAGCCGGCTGCACGTCGCCACGCCGCACCATCAGTGCCGCGGTATAGAACAGGCCGAACTTGGCCGGGTCATTGAACGTATCATAGAAGTTGCGATAAACCGTCCCGTTGATCGTGGATGACCCACCCGCCAGGCGGTCCTCCGGCGTCCAGGTGTTGTAGCGGTAGGTATGGATGGTGGCCCCACTCCAACCCTGCAGACCGATCACCGCAGAGAGCTGCAGTGAGCTTTCCGCCCGGAACTCTGCCGGGTAAGCGTGGTCCCACTCCGAGACAAAGAACGGTCGCTCCAGGTCGCGCATCATCGTCAGCCAGGTAAAATCGTTGCGGGCTGAGGCGACCATCGGCTTATGGGTCACGGTCCCGACCGGATCGGCCCAGGGGTAATTCCAATACACATGGGAATCGTTGAAATCCATCTCCGCCTGACTGGCTGTGACCCCCAGCCGGGTGGACCAGTTCGTGCCGGTGATGGGGATCTTCACACCGATCTTGCGCAGGTGCTCCACCATCTCGCGGTTATAGTCCATCATCACCTCGACGAAGAATCGCGCCATCACATCATCTGGTTTCGAAAAATCAATTTTTCCGGGTGGCAGGACGATGTTTTGCACCTCAGCCCAGGCGCAATACTGCGCCTCAAAGCGGGTGCGATATGGCTCAATCGTTACCGGATGGGTAAAGAAATCGGCCTCGTTGACCAGCTCGGTCAGGACGATGAGTGGGTCATCTTTGTAAGCCAGCTCGGTATAGGG
>Ga0315289_10007394_pt1 | contig 16004 bp, 37 predicted proteins | sample YL17G11_40_MG_FD_203452 | JGI IMG/M metagenome (GOLD analysis project Ga0315289, IMG submission 203452) | Sediment microbial communities from Yellowstone Lake, YNP, Wyoming, USA - YL17G11_40 | ecosystem: Environmental > Aquatic > Freshwater > Lake > Sediment | place: USA: Wyoming | collected... | reverse complement strand
AGGCCCCATTCCAGGATCATAAGAAACCCATGTATCTTCAAAAAAGCTTTCTGAAAAAATAACGATGCACTTTTTTGATTCATCTACAATGAATTTATAAGGATAAATTTGACATCTCATAGGATGATGTCCATGAATTTGACACCCATCAAGTTTAGAAAAAATACATTTCCCATTACAAGTTTTAAGTTGATGAGTCATTGCTGGGTTGAGATCCTCTATTCCGGATTTATATTTTTGGGGCACCTTTTTAAATTCTTCATCAAAGTAAAAGCCCTGAATACAACAGCCCCCACAATCCCTAATGCACTGAAAAGTTTTTGGGGTGGTTTTATGAAAAACTATCGGATAATTAGTGACCATATCCAATAACTCACTTGTTCGAGAAATCAATTCAGCTTGTCTTAAATGAAAAAGATCTGTCTTATTCATCACTCCCCCTGATCAGATTCATAAACAAATAAAGTCATGTGACATGCTTCCGAATAGCATCCGTACTCCCAGCCATGGGCAAGCCTCTTCCGGGATTGGATAGGCCCATACCCGGAGATAATTTCTCCATGCTCATGCCGGGGTGCAGGATCGGATCCTTTATAGGTTATTGTCATTAGATCTCTCCGTGTATCCAAAATCGATCCATGATCAGATATGCCCTAGCACTTATTTTCTGTCCGGACTCCAAGAGCCTTCTTACTTCCAGGCGGGGCATCAAATGCACTGTAATCTCCTCAGAGGCCTCCTGCAGGCCTTTGGATAACGTACCCACAGCTTGAGCATAAACAATCTGGCAGGTCTCATTGGTGAGTCCCGCAGAGCTGTATATTGGAGGAGAAGGTGGCCTAATGATTTCAGATATTTCCAGGCCAGTCTCTTCCTTCATTTCCCGTTTGGCGGCGGAGATAACATCCTCCCCGGGATTTACCAGGCCAGCCGGCAAAGCCCACTCATAATCATTCAAGGGCACTCTGAACTCCCGAATAACAACCAGTCGATTATCCAATAGGCCTGGTGTTCTGTAGCAGGCCGCTACTACAACGGCACCGGCAACTCCCGGACGTTCTGCCCAAGCCCAATTTTTGAGATTACCTTCCCTATCCGTATAGGAAGTTTCATTCAAATGGACAAACTTTGTCCTACAGATGGGCACAGTTTCGACAATTTTAATATGCCTCATTTGATTTTCCTTTTTCGGTATTTTGCCACACTTGGCTCACAAGGGGTGCGGTATTGACTTTGATCGTAATAGTCCTTACCATCCTTAGGCTTATAGGAAATCTTTGCATGGGCAAAGTAAGCCGCCCGACGATAGGTATTTTCAACGAGAATATTGGCAATTACAGACACATCAGCTCGAAGCTTTGCAGTAAGTGTCGAAGTAATCTTTTCCTGGTTTAAATTACCGGTGTAAAATACATGGATCATTTCATGTACTATAGCCGATAGTATGCTGTTGCTGTTAAGGTTCTTCTGTAAGGTAATACGCCTGCCGGAAGCACACCCTATAACAGAAGGATCTTTATGATCCACAACCTTCTTAAAAACTACGGCAATTGGTGCCAACTGATTAGGAGCATTGTGATAGCAGAAAACAGCGAAGCAAGCCTGAAGCATGGCACGGACTTCCTCAAAGGAAAGAACCGTAGGCTTCCCCCGGAATCTGAAAATTCTGTCATAGTCCTTCATATATCCAGGCCTTTCTCGGTTGGAACTTCGATACCAACGATCTTCTTAATCGACTCTTTCCATTTGATCATTGGATCATCTTTATAACGCTGGTAGAGGGCTTTAACAGCCGCCGTATCGTAGAAGGCTACCAGCTTGGCCGCGGCCTCGAGAACCTCTTCATGAGCTCCATTGATGCCCAGGCGGGCAAAGGGTGAGTTCATGATACCCAGCCAAACACAATCGGTTACCCACGGACTTACTGCTCTGATCAATTCGCCCATATCAGTATCAAGCATAGGCTCACAGGAAACAGAAGTTTGAAAGCCTTCCCAATAAGCCTCGCTTAAAGCCCGGAGCCTTTCCACGAAATTGGGCGCACCCGGTTCCCACAGTGCCAGGGTTTCATTAGAAACTGAACCTATGGTAAATCGCAGAAGGATTTTATCTTTATAGGCAGCAAACTCTTTACAGAACTGCTTTATGACTTCAAAATGTGGCTTTGAAACGATGAGTACCTCGTTGCCGACTTCCAGGATCTGTTTAAGATAAGCGAAACAATAGCTGGCATTATCCGGGGTAATATCATGTGTGGTCGGAAACATTATCCGGCCTTTCCTTTTTCCAATTTTCTTCAGGTCCCGAAGGTCTTCATTCTTCCATGACTCTACAGATTTACGATGAAACCGGATTGCCATGGTCTTGGCATAACAATAATGGCAGTTATGGGAACAACCATTAATACAATTCGCATTAGTAGCTGCCCATTCTGTAGTGCCAAATACCTGTTTCATAGTCCCTCCGGTTTGTATTCCTCGTACATTTTAGGATCATAATCATAAGGGGCAGCTGCAAGAAAGTCCTGGGTTAATTCCCGGTGAGCCGCTTCCTCTTCCATGATCTTGACAATTTCAAGGCTTTCCTCGGGGCTATGCCCATGGACTTTTTGATCGAACTTCTTGAAGAAATGGATAATGTTTGCAAGGTGCTTGCTGTTCAGATTTCGGACTTTATGCTGGTGAATACAATTAAGATGGATATTAGAAATCCAAGTAGTGTTAGAATCCATGGTTATCCCTTGTGGCCGACAGTGAGCCGTAGTTGCCTTTGTGATGTTAGCGGGATGAAGATATGCGGGCTTTCACTCGATCCTTCAAGATGAATTCCACGGCACATTTAAGGCAACACAGATGAGTGGTAGCCCCGTCTCTTTCAAACGCAAGAGGGTTCTTTGCTCCATGTGGGCAGTTCAAAGTAATGTACTGCCCCAGGTCGGAAAGTATTGTTGGGTTGTCAGCTTTGACTTCGCTGTATTCTGCGGAACGCAAAGATATAACGGGAGACGTAGAGTCTAACCCCATGGTGATTACCCCTTTTGGTTTGTGTAAAGTAAACGCGGTTTACTTATCTGGAAACTTTTTTGCCAAAATTTTTAATCTTGGTAGTCTTCACGCTTACGTTGGCTTCACAAGTTTTAAGCACCCGTGAAATCTCCGTATTAGAATGGCCTTTAACCACGAGGTCAAAAACATCGACCAAACTTTCATCCACGCTATCCTCCAACTTTCCCCGGAGGCATTCACAAGCCTGTTCAAGCGACAGCTCATCCTCAATAGTTGGCATTATCGCAACATCAAGAGGAATTGATTCATCATCTTCATTGACAAGGCCATTAAAGGCCTTGTAATAAGCCCGCTCATACCTGAGACTGTTTTTCTCTTTTGGGCCATTGGGATACGGACGCCAGGATGGAGTTCGCTGTTTGTCAAACCAGTGAAGGATATAACCTTTCACTACTCGGGTAAAGTAAGTATTGAAGGCTGATTTGGATTCAGCATAGCCACCGAGAACATCACAGCGTTCCATGATGATCAAAAGATCTTGACGGATATCATCTCTTACGGTTGGCTGAACAAACCGGCCGATGTTGGCATTTATAATGCCGTCCACCGCCACTTGATTTTTGACATAAAATTCAAAGAAGGACTTTTCCCCTTTTGGGGAAAGCTCATGCATGAGGATTGTTGTTGACTTCTTTGATGAGGTCCTCGATTTCACTTCGAACCCTGCAGTTGTACGCGGCATAGCTTGGCTCTCCTGTTATGGATTGGAGTTGCTCCTCGGCGATTTTGGTATGCCGAAGAATTTGTTTTTGTGATTGTGCTTTGTGTATTGCAATAAGATCCGTTGTAGTTTGGCTCACACCTTTGAGCCATGCTGAGAGTTTCAATAACCCTTTTGAGATTACCCACAGCACCACACCGATTCCTATCATTGCCAGTATTGCTATCATAATGTTTAGCTCCCGTATTTAGCTACGCAAGCTTCGACCTCTGAAGTCCAGAAGGCCATCTCTCTTGATCCGTCGGGATTAACATTTTCTCTTGAAGCCAATTTACCGACAATCATCCCGAACTCGTAAAAACCCTTACCAGGGTTGCCTGGATATCCATTCGATTCCTTTCTCACAACGCATGCCGAAAGCATTGGACCCCCAAGATCCATTTCCATATGAGAGATCGCTCCAGAAAAGTTCCCCATGCGGTCTCCATCAAACTGATCCTCAATCGTCCATCCCATATGATCGGCAAGATCACCATAAGTCACCAAAGGCTGGCCATGCGTTTTCCCTTTGACAATCCGACAGGTACCAAGGTTGGACACCAAAAAGGCATGCCCTTTAGCAATCTCTTTTTCAGTAAAAGTTCCTGGTACAGACATGCTGGCCTCCTCTTGTATATATCACATTGGGGTCGCTTAAGCCGCCAACGTCCATAATATAACACGTAAAAGAATTGCTGTCAATAGTTATTTTTTAGAAGGCCGCCCTGAATATATCAGGGCGGCTTATGCTACTCTTTGAAGACATTTTCAAACAGTCCCTGGGACTCGGTTACATCCGTCCAACCCTCATCCCCGAACCAGTAATCCCTGTTTCCCTGCTTCTTATAAGGAAGCACACGGACAAAACTTTTGTCCCTTGTATAGAGATACAGAAGGAGCGCCTCTACCCGATCAGGATGATCCTTCAGAGGTTTCTTTACAGCTTCAATCTCCTCGTCAGGAACAACCAGAGTGTAGGCATCCATTATGATTGCCGCGGCAACTACCTTTGGTTCCTTGCAGATAATTTTCATCTGCATAGATTCCTCAGGCTTGAGATCCGGTTTCAGCGTTAGGTTTATGGATTCAATATCCTTCCCATTCTCCGAGACAATAAATTTGCCCTGGATTCCATCATTGGTAATAAGGCAAGCCTTCGCCTCATCCAGGACTTTTTCCAGTGCCTCCTTGAAGGATTCAACAATCTTATCGGTCATATCTTGCCTCCACATAGTTCAGCCTGGCATTTGCCTCTCAGTATATCTTTGAAGGATTCATTGATTCTATTTAGTATTCTCTCTTTACTGCCCCCTCTCTCATAAGCGTTCTTGGAAATCTTGACCAGCTCGTCCATCTTGATTACGCCCCGAGCTATCGCCGAAGCAATTTCCACATTCCCCATCTCCTTGATGAGGAGATTAACTTCATCAGCTCTCTCATGGTTGGGGTTGTATCCGTACCGAATGCAGTACAGACTCATCTCTTCCCCAAAGCCTTTCGCCTCGCACTCCTTAACAGTCAGGATTGCCTGCTTCAGCTCCTCGGAAGACTTCGTTATACTAACCAGTTCCTCTGCAAGTTTCTTCGATATTCCTTTCCCTCCGATAGTCTGGATCAGTTCCTCTTGAAGCTCGAAACACTTAACTTCATCTCTGTAACCCTCGATCTCTTTCGGGATCTTGGAGAATTCCGGAGTAAATTCCGGATAAAGATTTCGAACAGTCCTTAGAAAATGCACCTGAGAACGGAAGCTCTCAGCCTGATGCAGTTCCACCTGGCGAGAGAAGTAATCAAGAAACTCACCGCTGACAAAAAGGTTATCATTCAGATTGCAATAAACTTCAGGAGCCCAGTTAAGTTTCGTATCAAGAATCTTACCGGACTTCATGTTCTCAAACCACTCCTGGTACTGATTACTGTCCTGGTCCATCTGATACAGTTCAGGATGAAGTCTGAACCGCTCCACATACTGGAAGAGCGGATTGCTTTCATCAGAATCATAAGCCTTACGAGCAAGCGTACGCTTGGTAACCTTCACCTTCATTTGATCCAGGTTGGCCTGGAAACTCTGGCGAGGAGATCTGAACAGCATACGGAATGGCCAGGTAATAGCCAGGAACAGGAAGTAGAATACAAAATAAACAGCACCCATAACCAGCATGTAAACAGCCATATCCTTTACCTGCTCTCCAGCAGTCTTGGGACGTGACGGTTCAGTGGGTTTGAATCTGGAAGTCATAAGTTACCCCCTTCGTTTAATCTCTTCTTTAAGCACCTCAATGCCGGCCTTGATTTGTACAGATGCCTCAGCCTCATCAAAGTCTGCATATTCATACTGCCTACCAGTTTTACGGAATGCCCATTTACCGGTACTGTATTCCTTCAGATAGTTGGTGCCGTATTCAATCAGGGAATCGATTTCCAACCTGGAAAGCTTCTTAGCTTCCAGCTTGCATATAGTTCGAAGATCATAGCTGTCGGCCGGGATTATTTTTATCTTCCCAGAGGCGGACGTACCCGGAGTGAAGTGCTCCACACGAAGCCCTTTCAGATCCTGAATCAGAATCTGAATATCCTTTTGGCTGGTGAATTCCATAATATCCTCCCCTCTATTATACCGGTCGATTGTTTAATAATTTAATACTCTCTTATTATTTTTGTATCATTACCCGCCATCTGGCCAGGATAACCTGCCAGGGATACGGGCCTTCTGAAGCGGGTGGACACAAAGTCTTAGCCTGTTTAAGCTGGTTGTAAGGTATAGGACGGATAAAGGAAGGCATTTCTTCCAAAGGTATTTCGAAGAACTGGTTTATGGCTTTCTCCACCTCTTCTTCAGGTGCAATGATAAGGTAGGAGAAGAACTCGAGCAATGATCTTTCCGGATCAACAATATCAGTGAAGGTATCAGTCATGAGATCGATGTAAGTACCTTCAGCATCCCGGAAGACATCGCTGACAATTTCAGACAGGGCTTTTAAATCATCAATAGTTATAAACAGTAACATAAGGACACCCCCTATGGTAAAAACAAAAGCAAGTCTTATCAGGAAGCTCGCAGAGCTGATGGTGGAAAGTTACAGGTTGGAAAAGGATCCCCTTGTTATCAATCTGAACAAGGTGATTCTCGCCATGAAAAAGAATCCACCGGACTGGAAAGAAGCTGAGAAGTGGATCACAAACTACCTGGTCGAAACAACCATCAAGAGCCGGGCAGTTTCGTACAGCAGCCTCCCAGCCTTCAAAGACCTTGAAAAGCTTTACAAGGATGCAGTTCAGGAAGTCAAGGCTCAGGATCTTAATGGAGCGTTCGCCGACATCACAAAGATCATTGACGCCCATGAGAAGTCCCAGCAGGAGATCGATAAACTCCAAGGGGTAGGTAGATGAAACTGTTCGTAGACCTCGACGGATGCCTTACGGATTTTGATCAAGCCGTGGCTGATCTTGGCGAGGAATATACTGCCGGTCTGGCAGATGATGCTCCTGGGGATGTGAAGCAGAAGATGTACGACGCCATTGAAAAGGCCGGAGAAGATTTCTGGGCAAAGATGAAGTGGACTGAGGACGGTAAAGAACTTTGGGCTCTTGTAAAGAAACTTAACCCTACCATTCTCTCCTCCCCTGGTAAGTTTCAGTCTGCTCCAGCCGGAAAGATACTCTGGATTCAAAAGAACATCCCAGGAACAAGTTTGTTCCTGTCCGATACTAAATCAGAATATATCGATCCTTATGACCTTTCTATTTTGATTGATGATAACCGGGATAATATTGGTGGTTGGGAACAGGGTGGTGGAGAAGCTATTCTTCATACCTCCGCAGCGGAGACAGAACGTAAATTGTTGGAACTTCTTTGGGCAACACCTGAGATTGATTTGAACGATTACTTTTAACTGGAGGTTGTATGTTTATTAAAATCAGCAGAGCACTTTTAATGAGTGTTGCATTTGCATGTGCTGTTACTTATGCAGGTCAAAGAACCGAGCTTGTTAAAACTGTGAAGACCGATACAGTCACACAATTGGATACCCTCAAATTCCTGAAGTATGATACTTTGAAAGTCACAGTCACTTACAGGGACACCTCCATTCTTATTAAACGAGATACAGTCATTTCGTCAAGTAAGCCAGTGAAGATTCAGAAGCAAAAGTAAAACCTCCAGGATGTATCCTTCATACATCCTGGAAGAATTTAAAGTCTCTTTGCGTCGATATAGGCCTCCCTCAATCCCTGCTTAACAAGGATTTCTTTATCCTCTGTCTTCACCGGACTGTAGTCGGTGGTTGCAACTTTCTTTACACCTTTAGCAGACATAGATACGATCAGGTAACCTACGATAAACATAGCACCCCAACCGAACGGGGTTACGAAGAGCAGGAAAACACAGCATTTAAAAAGATACCCAATGGTCATAGCGTCGGAATCATTTCCAGAATACACATTGGCTAACGCCAGCCCTGACATGAGAAGCATCAGGAGCATCGCAATTTTGAATTTCATAGGATTATTCCTTTGATTGAAGCAAGGGCTGCGGTACCAGGCCCCGCAGCCCTCCCTTTCATTCTTTTTTCGGACTCAGGTCCACATTCGTATTCACCTTGATATTCAATATCAGTCCGCACTTCTTTTGTTCCTCATCCCAGAGGCCGCACTCTTCTGAGCACGTCACCTTACCGGCTTGTAATGAATAAGCAAACTTACCGGCAGACATTATTGGACAAAACTTAGCCATGCTTTTTCTCCTTGTGACATTTACAATCGCAACTCTTCTTTGAGAACTTTGATTTCAGCCAGGCCACAAAGATGCCAACAAAAGGTAAAGCCATCAGGCCTGCAACTGCAAACTCCTTAATACAATGTGGACAGATAGGAATCATATTTGAACATCCCTGAGAAAGCCCTGCCCCACCGGGGATCCCAACCACTGGATTACCGTGGCAGCTACTATCCGATCTCGAGCAGTTACCTCACCGGCTGGGAAGTTACAGTCCTTGGCCAGAAGGTAATCCAGGGTGCCCCGCCCATCAGAAGTGCCGGGCTTGGCAATGTTCTGATCGTTCCAGGCTCTTGCAAACTTCTCCTCCATCGGATTATCCCTGAACCGGTACTGGTGAAGACCGCGGTTCCTCATTCCCCGCCGATCGATTGTGTCAGGCACAAGTTCATACTGATACATGAAGTAATGATCCTGCTGAAGTGTTATCCTTCCGGACTTCACATGCCTCAGCTTAACCTTCCCCCAAATACCGGCATTGATATTTAAAACTTCAACAATCTTGCCGGTCTTCGTATCCTTATAGAACCGACCAGCAATAACATCAGCTCTGCAACTTAACATGCCGCCCCCTCAGGGTAAGGTGGATCCTCAAGGCATCTCTCATCTCTGTAAACACATACAGTGACGTAAGGAATGAAAGGGTTCTTCCACATCCTCAGAAGGATGGCCTCAGGATTACCTTTCTTCCATCGGAAATACTCAAGCATAAGCAGGCTTGGAAGTTCCAGGCAATCCTTAAAGATCTTCAGGATATCAGAAAAGAATATCAGAAGCTTGAGGTTAAAGAACCATTTCAGGAAGATCACATTAAGTGGGTAGAACAGAATCAGAAAGATTGTTTGGGGAATGAAGAAGAAGATATAACTCATTGTATGCTTAATAGATACAGTGAGTTTACTCCCCGTGTATTTGAAACAAGCCTCATCGGCCTGCTTCATTTCATAAAGCATAAGATCGCAGAAAGGAAGGAAGCCGGCCATGGGTACCCCCTTGTAATAAAGTTTTAATATATTATACGTTCAGAACCACTCAAACATAAAGGAAAAATTTATGATACTCTCCATTGCCAGTCTTATCAGGAAGTTGATTGCAACAATTCCAACAACGCAGGTCGGGGAACAATTCATACAAATCGCAAAAGACCTTCAGGCCGAAATCCCGGAAATGTCCCGCGGCGTTATCAAGCCGGAGATGAAGTCAGAAGCCTGTGATAAAATCTACAATGCTTACCTGGCATTCATTCAGAAAGTCAAAGGTCACGGACTCTCTGAAGATAAAGCCGGTAACATGGTTGAGACCATAAAAACCATGAAGGACAAAAATGATTTCAAAGGCCTCGTTGGTTACCCCTACCAGTTCGCACTGGCCTGGAAGGCCCCAGCCAATATGAAGGAAGCCGATGCAATGGGTCAGGAACTTGATTCTTATCAGAGGCGGCTTGATCAAGAAAAAACCGGAGAAGCTTGTAAAGACTGCGGCAAAAAAAATTGTGTCTGTGAAGCCTCCTCCAAGAAAGCCCAAGCCAAATCTTATTGCAGAGGCTGCGGGAAACCTACTAAATCTTTGGATGATGAATTTTGTTGTCAGTCCTGCGAGTCACGCTTCCTCAGTTTACATGGAGAATCTATTTAGTCCTCTGCCATCTGATGAAATGATTCGGCAGCCAATTCCAGGTTGCCGATTTCGTATACCACGTTAAAGATATTCACATCGTGATGCCGTAAACACTTCAGAACCATATTGTGCGTCCGGTCATCCTCACTGAAGCCCTCCTTATGTACAGCAATCGTTCCATACCCCGGCACCTTGTTGAAGGCCTTCTGAAGCCTGGCTATTAGATCATGCTTGCCTTCCAAGGCCAGCCGTATCCATAATTCATCATCCAGTTCCCAGAAGTCCTCATTCATTTAAGTTCCGATCGTTTACATATCACCGCATCCCCAACGATCAACTGCATCGCGGTTGCGCTTGCAGCCGGATTTAAAGGCAGATGCTTTAGCCGCCCCTCCTCATTTACAATCATAACCTTGCTCGAGCCCGGTATCGAAACTTCTTCAATGTACCCACCAACCGCAGCCTGCAAACTTCGCAGGTCCACCTGATCAAGTTCCTTTTCACTTCCGTCTACCTGTATAATCTTTGCCATGATCTTCCTCCTTTGTTTCCACCAGGATAGAACCAATCTCCTCCGTCCTGGTAGTCTTCCTTCGCAGAATGATTTTGATCTTTCCATACTCCAGATCAAGATACTTGGCAACAGCCGCCTTAACTTCTTTGGCCGAAAGAATGATCTTCATTGTAAGTCCCTCAGGCTGAGATGTTTACGCTTTCACAGATGCGTTGAAGTTTGATGGGCTCATAATTCAGATCCTCCATAGCTATAAGCTTATGCTTCGGAGTAAGAACCGCATAAAGATCAGGCTCTTTCTCCTTCACCTTTTCCAGACCAAAATTATGGAAGTGGCCATGTATGTTGAGGTCGTAGTCGCCTTTGTCCGCCATTGGATAGTGGCTGAATAGAATCCTCTTCCCGAACATAGTCATTCGGAATGAATCCCCCACCCAATGCCACCCATGATCCAGATACCAGTTGATTGATTTCTTATCATGGTTCCCCAAGACAAGCCAGCGCCGGCATTCTATAAAGCCCAACCGCTGATGCCAGAGTTCATGGTCAGCCCAGCAAACATCCCCTAAACAAATGAGGGTGTCGCCGGGGTTCACATACAGACCAATCTTGGCAATGATCTTTTCATCAAAGCCATGTGGCCTTAAACCTTCATTGGCCATATCCCCATCACCAAAGTGGGGGTCACTGATTACCCAGATCTTTCCCATATCTCTTGCCCCCTTTTATTAATACTAATCAAAGAAGTGTCTTTTCCGCTAAGCCGCCTTGACCCGTTCGAAATCCTTGTCCTCGGTCAACCCATACCGCTTCATCCGCTCATAAACCGCGGAAGCGGAACAGCCCAGCGCCTTCGCTACCTTAAAACCGTTACCATGCTTCGAGAGAAGCCCTCTGAGCCACTCCACCCGCTGTACCCGTGTCTTGAGTGTCTGAGGCTCTACACCCCTGTTGCCGCGTGCCTGAAGGCCATACCTTTTGATCCGGTCTTCAACTGTCCATACTGAACAGCCTACCTTCTTAGCCACTCGCTTAATTGATCCGGTCTTGGTCAGAAGCTTCTGCCAGAATTCTGCAGGGTTGTCCTGGGGTTCCTTAACGTAACGCATGGGATGGGCAAGCCCTACCCGATCCATCCTTTCATAAAAGGATGAGGGGGAAACCTTCAGGGCTCTGGCAGCCGCACAAGGGTTGCCGTAGATTTCAAGGAGCGCCTGAATCTCGATCTTCTTTTGCTTCCGTTGTTCTGCTGTGTATTTAGCCATTAGTTTTTCTCCTTCGTTTCTAGGGTAGGGATAAGATCTTTGTAAGGATGGCATCCATAACCCAATCCTTAAGGGTCTCCCCTTCACCCAGATTCCGTTTGATTGTTTCGATTGTCATTTCCGGCAGACGTATTTCATCGGATTTCATTTGAGCCTTTTGTTCCTTGCCTTAGACACTCAATGCCTCCGATCGCTGTTTGAAATCCGCAATGGCAGACTCAAGAGTCTTGAAATAATTACCAGACTCAGTATTACCCTTCGCATCTATGTTCCAGGTAACAAACTCGTCCTTGGCATCCCAGTAACAAAGAACCTTGTCCTTATGGATAGCCAGGATCAAAGCCCCATTATTTATCCGATCACCCCTCCGCATTGCCATTCCTTGCCTCCTCTTCCATTACCTTAATGGTTTCCTCATGCTCATTGGCACCCCGGGTCCACCGAGCCAGATACTCCCGGAACTCCTTGAGGTTCTCCCGGTTCAAAAGGGCATCCCCGGTGAAGACCATCGCATCCACCGCATCGCAAACTTCTTCAGCCATCCTGTCCATTATCGGACTCCTCTCCTGCTCAACTTGGGTGGGACAAATAATTCCCCAGTGCCTGTATAGAGGGGCTCCTTCCAAAGCCGTTCCAACTTGTGGAGAAGCACATAGTAATCCTTATACTAGCGTTAGATAAAAACCATGCCGAGATGAGAAGCTAATATTAAGCCCTTGATTATCTATTAATATTTCCTCCTTTAGTGGAACGCTACACGGGTGTGTGGCATTATAGTCTAACTGGTACAAGCCCTAAAGGAGGGACGCATTATGTTTAAGCCTTCATCTGCTTTTGTTTTCCCGCATTTGGTTTTCATCAAGGATGTCTCCTTTAAAAGTTGGTCTGACAGTAGTAAGACCACAAAGCTTTATAAGCTTGATTGGACTTCCTATGATGCTGCCATCAAGAAGGATTACGAGAATCATTTTGTTAAGTGTTGGCCTTGTGAAACATATGCCTTTGTTCAAACTTTTAACAGCTACTATGAGTCTATCCTGCAATCTTTGAGGTTTGCCGTCCCGCAACATTACATGGACGAGATCCGGCGTAATACCCAGATGGCTCTGTCAGAGTGGATTAGTAGGCCTTTTGACACAGCTATTCGAGAGATGTGTCTTGCCCCTGCTATTAAATATGTCGAGGTAGCTTTTAAGCTGCTGGTTGATTGTGCATATGATGAGGATACCCAGTATTTTCTTAGGGTTGATAATAAGTACGTACTGCCTCATATGCTTCTATTCAGGTTCTGGAGTCACCAAACAGGATCTGGTATGATAATGGATCATTCGGATTTTGGTAGGTTAGAAAGTAGGCTTGCAAGCTTAAAGAAACATAACATAGACTTTCCTGGTAAAGATCAGGAGATAGCTTCTTTGGAGAAATTTATAACCTTCTTTGCGAATCAGGCAGAAGAGATACAACATGCTATTGTGGAAACCCAAACTGGAGCTAAGGCCCCCTCTAAACCAGGCTCTGTAACTACAGGTCCTTGTATAGGTCCCAGCATAGAGGGTAAAGGTGTACTTATTTCTCCGGAGAATACTAAGACTATCCTGCAGAATAAACCTAGCGTGTATATTTGATAGGTAGAATAGGGGATCCTCTAACCCAGGATCCCCTTTAAATATTCTTCTGATTTAACCCATGTCTTGCTATCCATCGAGAATACCTCAGGTACGCTTTTTAGCAGAATATCATTCCTCTCCACCCGAAGCCGCGGATAAATCAGACACCTGAGAAGTTCCACCTGCCTCCGGGTCACCTTGAGCGTCTTCAGCTTAGTCATTATCCCTCCATTGCTCCGCAAACTTTTCATCCACCCCATTGGGCTCAAGAGATCCAGACTTGTCCGGGAAGATCACCCGAAGCACCGGCCGGCCACACTCCTCAGCCTCCTTGAAGGTCACCAGCATATCATTGCCGATCACTTCCGATACCTTCTGACCTGCCTTGAAGGACTCACCAGCCTTCACCCGATCCACCAGCGTAGAAACAATCGAATGAACAACTTCATTCTGGAGAGGCAGACAGACCTGGAAGTCCGGATGATTGAAAGACTCAGGAACCCCATGGGTATGGTAGTTCATTCCAAGAGGATATTCAGGATCAAAGACGAAGTGTGCCACCCAGCCATACTTCTTAAAGGCCTTGGCGTCCCTTTCCAATAACTTGTCCATACCCTGCTCACAACCAACACACCCCGGCGTATGAACATGCTTCTTCTTTGCCATGATTATGCCCCTTTCGGATAACGCTTCTTCACCGACCCATCCTTAACCACATCGTACAGACCCAGGACTTCACACATCCGTGAGTCCGGCTGATCCCGATCAAACGTACCGCACTTGGGACAGAAGTTCCCAATGGTCTTCCGGTGAATGAAGTTCTTCTTGCAATCACAATCCCAGTAGCGGATAGTCGTTTCACAACTCCCCACAAGTTCCGGGGGAACATTCTTCTTAACCATTTAGAGCCTCCTGTTGTATCTTCTCCACCAGTTCCTCATCATCGTATGATCCCCGACAGGACTGACATACAAAGTACACCACCCCATCAGACCCTTCCACATCAGCCATCGACCGCTCATCCACCCGCTTGCCACAACAATCACAAGCACTCATCCTACCTCCACACCGTGATCCACCCTGTCCTGCTCTTCTGACTCCCGGGCAAGCCGATCCCAATCAGGCTCCACCTGCACAACCCTTATCTGTTTCACCACAGGCCGCACCCTGCAGGCCTTACATCCCCGCCCAACCGTTGCAGTCTTGTTCATAAGTACCTCCAAATGGGAGAGTTAGAGTTGGACACCCAGCACCCGATGAAGCTCATCATGTATCTTCTCCTGAGCATCATCAGAAAGATTAAACCACCACTTGCCCCCCAGTGCCTTGTCAATCGCCCCAAGGATCACACCCTCATACTTGCTGTAGAGAGTTTCAACACTCTTAACTTCAACCACACTCCGCTTTGAATACAACCTCTCCCATGAAAAGGCCCCGTTTACCCTCCAATATCCATCACTGCCATCCAGATGACGCTCAAGATAAAGGAAGGAATGTTCCCCCAAGAGCTCCCGAACACTTTTCCGATAACCTGTGATGTACTTTGGAGTAACACCCCAGTTTTTCGACCTGCGAATCAAGTAAGCCGTTTGCATCTTCAACATATAAACAGCTCTTGGCATCGCCATATAACTACTCCCTCACCCTGATCGATACCCGGTAACCCGAACTGATATACTTCTTCACCTGGGACTCCAACAGGATCTCCCCAATCTTCGGCACCGTAGTATTCTCAGACTCTACCACACGATAAGACTGAGCACCCGGCGTAAGATTCTTGTTCAACTGATGCAGCTTAATAGATACAGGCTTCTTCATATCATCACCCCTTTATAACTCGTGAAAGGTTGTATAGCATTATACGGTTTGAATTACAATTACTTATAGGAACCTTATGCCCCCTGTTTGTTTGGCACAGATTCTTTAAACTGTTTCAGCTTCTCCGTCACAGTATCTAATTCCCACATGAGACCATTCATCTGAGTCTCACAACTCTGTATCTGTTGCTCAAGATGTTGCTGCCTCTTGATCAGATACTCACGGTCATTCGTATCATCCTCTACCCCACAGTTAGGACACTTACGAAGACGAGCCATATCAAAGTTCGGAACCTTGTTGAACTCAGCCTCATGCTTACAAACATTGCATTTGTAGATGTAGTAGGTACGACCCCGTGGATCACGCCCCTGATCTACCAGTCTCTCACAGTGCATAACCTAACCCCCCTCTACTGGGAAAACTTTGTCGCCATAATCATATTCCCATGACGCTCCGCATTACCAAACACACCCCGTATCCCCTGAACATAGGTCTCCGTCTTCCGGTTCTCCTGCCACCCATTCCGGGTCACCTTACCTTCACCATCCCGGTTACCCTCATAGATCAAGAAGTAACAAAAGCCACCTTCCTTCAACCGATCATAGGCCAACCGAATAGCCTTATCCCGATCCAAAGGCTCCATG
>Ga0315289_10007392_pt1 | contig 16007 bp, 13 predicted proteins | sample YL17G11_40_MG_FD_203452 | JGI IMG/M metagenome (GOLD analysis project Ga0315289, IMG submission 203452) | Sediment microbial communities from Yellowstone Lake, YNP, Wyoming, USA - YL17G11_40 | ecosystem: Environmental > Aquatic > Freshwater > Lake > Sediment | place: USA: Wyoming | collected... | reverse complement strand
TGATCCCGCTCCTGCCTTCCCCTCATGAAGACCGCCGACTTCGACTACACGCTGCCGCCTGAGCTGATCGCCCAGACGCCCCTGGAGCCGCGCGACGCCTCGCGACTCCTGGTGGTCGAGCGGGCTGGCGGCAAGCTCTCGCACGGGCGCTTTCGCGACCTGGCGGGCTATCTTCGAGCCGGCGATCTTCTGGTGGGCAACGACAGCCGGGTGATCCCCGCGCGGCTGGAAGGGGTGAAGCCGACCGGCGGCGCGGTCGAGCTCCTGCTGCTGCGGCCCATGCCCGCGCCCGGTGAGGAGTTGTGGGAGTGCCTGGTGGGCGGAAAGCGCATGCGCCCAGGCGTGAGGCTTACAATTCGCGGCCCCATGGCGGATGCCGCGATCACGGCGACGATCCGGGCGGAGACGGCTTCCGGAGGCCGGCTGGTGGCCTTTCAGCCTCCCGTGCGGCAATGGCTTTGGGAGACCGGCAAGGTGCCTCTCCCGCCCTATATCCACCATCCGCTCGCCGACCCGGAGCGCTATCAGACGATCTACAGCCGGGTTGACGGCTCGGCGGCGTCATCCACCGCGGGGTTGCACTTCACACCTGAGCTACTGGTGGAGCTGCGACAGCGCGGGGTCAACACCACCTTCGTCACGTTGCACATCGGCCTTGACACCTTCCGGCCGGTGCAGACCGAAGAGATCGAGGCGCACCGGATACACCGCGAATGGGCTGAGCTCACCCCGCAAAGCGCCCGCATCACCAATGAGACGCGCCTGGCCGGCAGCAGGATTTTCGCCATCGGCACCACGGTGGTACGGGTACTGGAGAGCGCCGCGAAGATCGCGCTGGGCTACCGCCCAGGCGAGGAAATCCCGGAGGTAGGGGCGTGGCCTTGTGCCCGCGCTTGTGGCTGGCAAGCCGTCGCCGCGTTTTCGGGCGAGACCGACCTTTTCATCCGGCCAGGGCATCGCTTCAGGGCAGTGGATGCCATGATCACGAACTTCCACCTGCCCAGGTCAACCCTGCTGATGCTGGTCAGCGCCTTCGCCGGCAGAGAGCTGATCGCCCAAGCCTATGCCGAGGCCATCCGCGAGCGCTACCGCTTCTACAGCTTCGGCGATGCGATGCTGATCCTCTGAGCCTGTGCGTGCGATGGCTTCAGGGCAGTGTCAGTTGATGCCCAGCGCCCTGGCTACCTTACTCACGTCCCAATCGACGATGATCGTGCCCTTGATGTTGAAGGTGGGCGTCGTCTCGTTGCCGTTGGCCCAACCGCGCACGCGCGCGGCGGCGGCCCGGTCGCGGGAGATGTCCACCTCCACGCAGGCGACGCCATGCTCCTTCAGGTAGACGCGGGCCTGGCGGCAGCCATTGCACCAGGGCGTGCAATATATCACCACGTCGGCATCCGGTTCCGCGGCGGGTGTTGCTCCCCGATTTTGGGCGGCGTACGCCCTTGCAGCCTGAGGTTCCAGGTCGTCCAACACCTGGAACAACACATCGTTGTCGGGCTGCAGGTCGATGTTGTGCACATCAACGTAGCGTATGATGCCCTCTTTGTCGATAACGAAGATGGCCCGCTCGGATTTCCCTTCCGGGCGGAGCACGCCGTAGCGCTGCGCCACCTCTCCGTGCGGGTAGAAATCGCTGAGCAGCGGATACGTGATGCCGCCCAAGCTTTCGGCCCATGCCCGAAGGCAGTCGGTGCTGTCTACGCTGAGGCCCAGAACCTGGGCCTGGACCCCGTCAAACCGGTCGAGCGCGACCTGGTACGACGGGATCTGGCTCGTTCAGACAGGGGTCCAGGCGAGCGGGAAGAAAATGAGCGCCACATTGCGTTTGCCCCTGAAATCGCTCAGGCGCACTGTGGTCCCCAGATGGCTCTTGAGAGCGAAATCCGGGGCGCGTTGGCCGACTGTGAGTGCCATTTTTCCATCATCCTTTCTCTATTTGCGTTTCGCGATTTGCTCTAGCGCCCACCTGGCCTCTTCCTGCACTTCGGGCTCGGCGTCATGAGCGGCATATTCCAGCGCCGGCACAGCCCTCGGGCTGCCGATGTAGCCAAGGACGGTGGCCGCGTTGTGCTGGGTCTGCGCGTCTTCCGAGTAAAGGGCGATCATCAAAGGTGTGACTGCCGTCTCGCCCATCTTCTGCAACCCATTCATAGCTGCGTTCACGAGCGACGGACGCGAATCGCCCAGGACGCGTGTCAGGGCGCTCGCCGCCCCAGGCCCCCCGATCTGGACCAGGCTCTCGGCGGCCGTGCGATGGACCAGAACCTCAGGGTCTCGCAGGGCCCTGGAGAGCGCCGGTATGGCGCGAGGGTCACCCAAACCACCGAGCACCAGCGCGGCACGCCAGCGCACATCCGGGTTCGGGTGGCGCATGGCCGTCCGGAAGATCGGCAGGTTCTCGGGTGAAGAGAGCGCTGCCAATGCCTGCGCCACATACAGCCCCACCGCAGGATCAGGATTCCCCAGCTCGTCCAGCAGCGCCCTTACAGCGGCGGGGTCGCCGGAAAGCCGGAGCATCTCGATGGCGCCATATCGCACGGCAGGATCCGAGCTGGTGATGCTCCCGGCTACGTCGCCAGGCACAGGGGTAGCCACAGGCTCGTCAGCACGGACGGACACGTAACCGCTGAATGTGCCGGCAACAAACAGCACAACGACCAGCATCATGCGCAACACCCGGCACACACGGCTCCTACGCCACACAGTCATGTCATCTCCCCATCCGGCCAGGAACATGTCCATCACCTTCCCACCACACGACCGCCGCGGTTTCACGCGCCCAGGCGATGGGCCAGCCATCCGGCTCGCGCGCGATCGAGCGCGGCCTGGAAACGGCGGTTGGGATCGGGCTGAGCCTTGTCCATGCCGCTCACAAATTGGGCGAGGTATACTCACCGCTGATCAACTCGCGGGCGATGATCATCCGCATGATGTTCATGGTGCCCTCGGCGCCGATCGAATAGGAACGCACCCCCCGGATGCCCATCTCGATGGGATACTCCTTGGTATATCCCATCGCCCCCAGCCAGTTGGCCACCTCGTTAAGGGTCTCGAAGGCCATGACGGGCGCCCGCAACTTGGCCATCGCGGCGTAGAGCGCGACCTCCTTGTGCTTGAAGGCGCTGCTCGCGTAGAGCTCGTCGGCCATCCAGGCGGCTTTGTAGGTGAGCAGGCGGGCGGTCTCGATGTCGGTGAATCGTTCGGCGGCCGGGAACGAAATGCCCTGGAAGGTGGCCAACGGCTTCCCAAATGCCTTGCGCTGCTTGATGTACTCGACGCCCATCTGCAGGCCGGCCTCGGCTGCCCCGACACAGGTGGCGCCGATCAGGATGCGCGCCAGGGTGAACCCCTCCATGGCATAGTAAAAGCCGCGGTTCACCTCGCCGATGAGGTGCTTCTCGGGCAGCACCAGGTTCTCCATGTTGAACCCGCCGGTGGAAATGCCCTGGCGGCCCCAGTCTTCCACCAAGGTCGTCGTGACCTGCGGATTGTCCTTCAGCGGTACGGCGAAGAAGGTGAACCCGCGATGATGGGCGCCCGGATCGGTTCGCGCCAGCGTCATGTGGATGCCGCCCATGGCGAGCTCTTCCCTGATGCCGCTGATGTACATCTTCTCGCCATCCAACGCCCAGCCATCGGCGACGCGCACGGCTTTGCATCGCGTAGCGCCTTCTATATCCGAGCCGCCGCCCGGCTCAGTGGTAGCAATGCCCAGAAACCCTTTCCCCGCCGTGACACGGGGCAGGATTTCCTTCTTGAGCTCCGGCGACGCATACCGATCGAAGACATATCCCCAACTGGCCTCCACCAGGTACAACACGGGCAGCGCCAGGCTGATCTCGGCGCGGCCGAGCTCCTCGGCCGCGATGGCGGCCATGGTGATGTCCATGCCCTGCCCGCCGTACTCCTCGGAGACGGTGGGGGCCAGCAGGCCCATCTCGGCCATGCCCTTGATCAGCTCCGCCGGGATCTGGCCCGTCTCATCGATCTCGCGCGAGCGCGGGAAAATCTTCTTCTGGGCGAAGTCTCTCACAGCACGTCGCCACATTTTCTGCTCTTCGGTCCAACCGAAATGCATGGGCTTCCTCCTTGAAGCGTCTCACAACACCAGACTTGCTGACGCTCGCCGTGGGCCTGTCTCAGCCCAAGACGGAACGGCAGTGAGCGGCTACTCGTCGGCCCGGTCTACGATGACAGCCTGACAATGGTGCTGGATCATGCGTTCGATTCGCGCCGATTGCCGAGGCACAATGAGCCGCCCGTGCCAGGCTGGCAAGTGCTACATCGAATAGCACCGGCACATCGTCGGGCAGCCCAAGCGGTGAGATCGCCCCCTGCACGCGGCCGGTGACCGCCAGGATTTCGTCTGCTGTGGCGAAGGACAACCATCGCCATTCTCCGGACAGGTGTGCCTGAACCGCGCGGGGATCCACCCGGTCGGGCCGGGGGCACGGGATCTTCGACCAGGTTGGATGCGAGGCATCTCTGGTCAGGCTTGCCGGACATCCTGAACGCGAATCTCCGGCAGGTTCTCGAGTGTCTCGACCAAGGTCTCTTCGGACAGGTTGGTCACCTTGACCACAGAGGCCCAGATTGTCGGATCCGTTGTGGGATAGGTCACGAAAACCGAGAGATACCCGCCTCTTTGGGCGATGGCGTTACTGATGCGGGCCACCTCGCCAGCGCGATCTGGTTGCAGGACAGTAACGCGCACGCCAGGGCGCCGCGCACCCAGGAGGTTCACCATGCTGTTGAATAGGTCGCTGTCGCTGATGATTCCCACAAGGTTGCCACCGCGCATCACCGGCAGGCAGCCGATCTTCCTGTCGGCCATGATGCGGGCAGCTTCCTCCAGGGCAACGTCTTCTCCAATGGTGATCACGTCTCTGACCATGATATTCTGCACCGTGATTCTGGCCAAGGCGTAGTTGATCACAAATGGGCTGAACTTCCTCGCGTTAGAAGGAATGGCCTGCATCAAGGACCGGTGCGTGACCAGGCCGACCAGCTTGCCTTCACCATCCACGACGGGCAAATGCCGGATGTTGTGCTCTTCGAGGAGCATCTGCGCCTCTGTGACCGGCATTTCCGGATTTCCGCAGACGGGGTTGGGTGTCATTCGATCTTTGACCAGCACGCTTCCTCCTCCTGCAACGCAAGTGTCCGCCAAAGCAAGAGATTGCTTCGCAAAAGGCGCTTGCAATGATGATCCCACAGATGTCGGTAAGCAACATCCTTAGCCGGGCGGCAAGGCTGGCGTTCGACCCGGACGAGGATACAAGCCCGCTCGGGTGACGATCTCGGGCACAGCCTCTGCCCAACGGACAGCCATGATGTGGATGCCGGCCACCCCTGGGATCTGCCGTATCTGTTCGATAATCTCCACACAGATCTTGATGCCTTCCTCGGGCTGGGCAGCCTTTGGAGTCTTGGTCATACGCGAGACGATCTCTTCGGGCACTTCCATGCCGGCGACCTTGTTGGCCATGAAGTTGGCTTGCCCTGAGGACTTGACCGGACCCACGCCGGCTACCACGTAGACCTTATCGTGGAGGCCCAGGTCTCGCACGTGGGACATGTAGGTTTTGAAGCGCTCCACGTTGTAAATGAGTTGCGTTTGAACGAAGCGAGCGCCCGCGGCCACTTTTTTGGCCAGGCGCAACGGACGATAGTCGTAGGGCGGCGCGAACGGATTGGCGGCCGCTCCGATGAAGAACGCGGGGGGTGGCGATACAAGGCGGCCGTTATCCAGGATGCCGTGGTCTACCATATTGCGGACCATGCGTATCAGATGGATCGAATCCAAGTCGTAGACACTCTTAGCGTCAGGGTGATCCCCCCAAATGCCGTGGTCGCCTGACAGGCACAGGAGATTGCGAATTCCCAAGGCGGCCGCCCCCAGCAGGTCTGCCTGTATCGCCAGGCGATTGCGGTCGCGACAGGTCATTTGCGCCACCGGGTCGATGCCATGCCCCAACAACAGGGCCGCTACAGGGATGCTGGCCATTCGCACACTGGCTGCCTGATTATCGGTGATGTTGACCGCATCGGCATAATCCCTGACGGTTTGGGCATCGCGCGCGATGCTCTCCAGGTTGACGCCTTTGGGTGGCGACAGCTCCGCAGCTACGGCGAATTGGCCTGAGGCAAGCACTGAAGCCAGGTGGCTGATCGGTGTGTTGTTTTGCGGTTCCATGTTGGTGAGAAGTTGGGCCTGCGGCAAGACGAACTTCCAGTGGTACGGGACAGCCCTCTAGCCGGTGGTGCTCCAACGCGAGGCTGAGCGCGCCGTCTCCGGCAGTTCCTCGATGATGGCCTGACGAATGGCCTCTTCTGTGGTGGCGCCAGTCAGCTTGGCGAGGCCGTTGATGAATACTCCGTAAGCCACGCCATACCGTCTGAGCGTCTCGGAGCTGAGTGACTCCTGGCGCACGATAACCTGGGCCCCAAACTCACGGGCCACGTCGAGCAGTAGGAGTTGTGCAGAGGTTTCGAAAGGACACAGATACCCGGTGAGGATCAGGATTTCCACCGGCGCGCCATGCCGGGGCTCGATCTTGGGATCAAGAGACCGAAACTTGACTTGGGGCTGGCTCAACGGGAGATAGAGCAGCCTGCGATGGCCGGATTCGTGAACGATGTCGAAACCGCGCACCACGAAATGACGGTAGTGCATCTGTGCTTCCTGGTCGGAACCTTCCACCAGGATGCCTTTACAGCCCTGCGCCCTCGCATCCGCCTCGAAAGCGGAGAAGAGCTGCAATCCAAAGCCCTGTTTCTGATGGCGACGTTGCACCCATTCGCAGTACAAAACCGCCACGCCAGGTTCGACTTCGTAGGGAACGAGGGCGTGCTCCGATAGCGCGTAGTATAGCTGGCCGATGACCTCGCCGTTGGCGTCCTGTAGATGGTATCCTTCGACGTGGCGGCCCAGGTTCTGGCTGACCCAGGTACGGCACACACTCAACGCCTCAGGCCACGGTGTGGGGACTTCCACCATGCAAGGATACGCTTGCCGGGCCTCAGCCTCGCTCCGCAAACGCTTAACTGCGACCCCCTGGGGGGGACGTGCCGTTTGAACGCTCATTGGCCCTTCCATCGTCATTTCTCCCCCGGAACGGCGCCGGGACTTCGCCCCGGAACGGCGCCGGGACTTCGCATGTCGCGCGTTCGGCGGTCTACGCCCGTTAGCAAGTTGATCCACGACGAGGTGCCCTTGAGCTGCCAGTTGACTGGCGGCTGCTCGGTCAGGATCTCCCCGCCCCAGATCGGCATTCTCAGAGAGCGCTCATAGGCATCCACCCAGACGCACTTCATTTCCGGCTTGACCTCACAGTGCCCATTGATACGCACACCGCCACATGGACCATTGCGGATGTTCTTGGGGCAGGTCATCGGGCAGGTCATGCCGGTGTAATGCAGTATGCACTGGCCGCACAACTGGCAGTCGAACAGCAGTTGCTTGCCGATGTCCTCCACCGGAAGGATCAGGCGCGCCGATCGGTCGTAGCCCAAGCGCGCGAAGAGTGGATTCAGCCTGTGGAGTGCCCACTCGCCGAACTGCCACAGCCTCTCTAAGGCGTTTGGCCGATTCTGAATCGCGCGCCTGATGCTCAGATGAGCCCCTTTTCCCGCAGTAATGGCCGCGGGTCCACCAGGTTTTTGTTCAGCATCGCGGCCTTTTCATCAAGGCCCAATGCGAGAGCGGCCAACTGAGTGGCGTAGAGTATCGGGATACTGAATCCCAGGCTCTTGATCTGAGCTTGGCGACCATCAATGTTCACGTGACACAAGGGGCAGACGGTGACGATGACATCTGCGCCGCGCGCCCAGGCATTCTGCAAGACCTTTGCCGTCATCTCGTGCGCGATCGGCGTTTGGGTTAATCCCAGCGAGCCCCCGCAGCAATCTGTCTTGGCATCCCAGTCTACCACTTCCGCACCCAGTCGCCGCATCAGGTGGTCCATCTCCATCGGATACTCAGGATGCGCCGCGCCGGTGATATCGGCAGGACGAGTGATGTAGCAACCATAGTAGCAGGCTACTTTCAGCCCCGCGAGCGGCCTCTTGACTTCCTTCTCGATCCTGTCCAGGCCCACCTTCTCGGTCAGCGTCTCGACCAGGTTCATCACTCGGACGCTGCCCTGATACGCGTAGCCGATTTCCTGGTTCACCCGTCGAGCCATATCGGGATCGTGGGCCATCTCGTGGGCGGCCGTCTTGAAACGGATGTAGCAGGCGGCGCAGGGGGTGATGGCCTCCCGGAAGCCCATCCGTTCGATGATAGACAGGTTGATCACCGGGTACTTGGTGGCCAGCGTCCGGTCGGTGGAGTGAGCCGGACTGGAGCCACAACAGATCCACCCCGGGGGCTCGACCAATTCAAGGTCCAGGCGCTCGGCGATTGCCTCGAGGGTCTTGCTATATTCCGCCGCCGAGGAGTGCAGCGAGCAACCAGGATAGAAGGCGATCTCATTGGAGGCAGGCTCCCTCGGCTTGATCTCATCCAACCTGGGCGGGCGGGTGGGCCACGAGACAAAGTGAAGCTTGTTGCGCTTCAGCATCTCCACCGCCAGATCCATGTCCTTGAACATGTTGCCGGTGACCAGGTTCATGCCTGCCATCAGGCCGACTTCGTGCAAGCGTCCCATCAGGCGCACGTCGGCCAGGAACAGACGGGCAAACTTGTCCACCTCGGGGATGGCAGGCGGCAATCCACGGCTCTTGGCCTCAATGCGCAGAGCGTCCATTACCGCAGCGATGTCCAGCCCTTGCGGGCAGCGGCTGGTGCAGGTCTCGCAGGAAGCGCAGAGCCAGATGGTCTTGCTCTTGAGGACACTGTCGTCGTCCAGTTGTACACTGCGCATCACCTGATTGGGCGTCAGATCGAAGTGCTCGACCAGCGGGCAGCCGCTGGTGCACTTGACGCACTGATAGCACAGGTAGACGTTCTCGCCGATCCGGTCCTCGACGATCTGGGCCAGCCCTGCCAGGGGCGCGGGACTCCGTGTTTCGGTGGCGACGTCCCGCGGTCTTGACGGGGCAGTCCCGAAAGGCACGGGATCTTCGACTGTGCGGGTTGCGGCCATCGTGTATCCCTTCTACCCTTCGATCACTGGTCTGGGCATGAGACCGGCTCCCTCGACGATTTGCCGGACGGCCTCTTCCCACTCTATGGCCATGATGTGAATGCCGGCCACACCTTTGATCTCTCGCAACTGCTGGATCTGCTCGACGCAGATCTTGATTCCCGCGTCGCGCCAGGCCGCAGCACGGGCCTTCTTATCCTCTTTAGGGATGTCCCTGACCACCGCTTCCATGCGCTCGATGTATGTGTCGGAGACCATCATGCCGGGCACTTGATCGCGCATGTACCTGGCGGCGCCGCTGCTTTTCAGCGGTCCCACGCCGGCAAGGATGTACACCTTCTCATGCAGGCCCATGTCCACCACCCGCTTCATGAACTCCCGGAAGCGGTCCATATCGTAGATCAGTTGGGTCTGGATGAAGTCGGTACCGGCTGCCGTCTTCTTCGCCAGCCGGAAAGGCCGGAACTCGAAGGGGTCACCGAAGGGATTGGCCGCCGCCCCGATGAAGAAACGCGGCCCGCCCCCCTTGATCTCGTCGCCGCACTGGAACTTGCCTTCGTCGCGCAGGATTTTGACCATCTGCACCAGTTGCAGCGAGTCTATGTCATGCACGTTTTTGGCGAAGGGATGATTGCCGAAGGACTGGTGGTCGCCTGAGAGGCAAAGCACGTTCCGGATGCCCAGGGCGGCAGCCCCCAGTAGGTCGGCCTGCATCGCCAGCCGGTTGCGGTCGCGGCAGGTCATCTGTATGATGGGTTCCAGACCTTCTTGCGACGCGATGACGCCAGCGGCGATGCTGCTCATGCGCACGATAGCCGTCTGATTGTCGGTGATGTTCACAGCATCGGCGCAACCCCTGAGCAGGGCAGCCTTCTTGCGGACGACCTCAGCGTCATGGCTCTTGGGCGGCCCCAACTCAGCAGTCACGGCAAAGTGCCCCGCTGCCAAGACGCGTTCCAGGTTGCTGCCGGTCTTGTAACCGTTAGATGATATCGTCGTCATATCTGTCTCCTCCCGGGCTGCACCATGCGCTGGCGCGCAAGAGCGGCCCCTGGATCTCACACAGTATACATCATGTCCCCGCGCCGCACGGCCCCTACTCCTCGTATCTTTCTGGCAGGCGCAGGTCGTCGCGGATGATACGCCGAGGACCACCATCGCGGCTGGTCCGCCAATCCTTGGGTGGTTGGACTTGCATCAGCCGTTCCAGCATGCCCAGGGCGCTCATCCGCTCCCAGATGAGTTGCCAGGCACAGGCGGTTTCCTTGCTCACCTCGCACTTGCCGTTCTGCGAGCCGCCGCACGGCCCGTTGAGCAACTGTTTGGAGCAGCGGGCAATCGGGCAGATGCCGCCCGTCAGATCGAGAATGCAGTCGCCACAGGCCTGGCAACGCTCTTCCCAGACCCCTTGCTCGACGGGCAGCCCCATGAACTTCGTGTTGAGGGCTGGCAGCACCCGCTTGCCGGGGAAACGCTCGGCCAGCGTCTGCACGCCGACGCCACACCCCAGCGAGAGGATCGCATCGTAGTTGGCGAGCCGTTCGCGCAGCGGGTCGATGTATTCCCACTCGCACTGCCGCTGCACGGTCACCTCGTCCATCGCCACGGAACGGCCATCCAACCGGGTGGCCATGCGCAGCGACGAGGCCATAATGCCAACCTCCTTCTCCCCGCCTGCCAGACAGACGGTCACACAGGTGCCGCAGCCCACTACCAACACCTTCTGGTAGCCTTCCAGCATCTCCTTGACCTTGGCCAGCGGCTTCTGTTCGGCAACGATCATCCCTCACCTCCAGCGGTGTCAGTCACGTTAACCTTGTGGCCCAACGGACTAGGACCCAATTCCCTGATCTTCACATCCATCTCGGCGGCGATCTCAGCAAAGCGGGCGCCCATCGCCGACGATAGATTGACCATTCGGACGCGCTCTCCTCCCAGCCCGATTTGGTCCAACAGGCTGCGAAGGTGCTCCACTCTTTGCTTCGCGTGCAGATTACCTTCCAGGTAATGGCATTCGCCCTGCAGTCAGCCGGCGACGATCACGCCATCGGCTCCATCCTCGAAGGTTTGGAGTACGTGCAGCACGTCGAGCCGGCCGGTACACGGCAACTCTAATACCCTGACCGACGGTGGGTAAGAAATGCGCAGACCGCCGCTCAGATCGGCCGCGGCATAGGCACAGTGGCGGCAGCAGAAAGCCACGATCCGTGGCTCAAAGCTGTTAGAGGTTGTCATAGGACTCGCTCCTTTCCCGGAACAGCGTCGGGACTTCGCCCCGGAACGGCGCCGGGACTTCGCCACATGCCGCTCAACTCCGGAACGGCGCGCGGACTACGCTCGAACAGAGCATCTACTTTCGCCAGCACCTGGGCATCGGTATAGTGCATCAACTGGATCGCCCGCGCCGGGCAGGCTGCGGCGCACAGACCGCAGCCGTGGCACACGGCGGCCTCGATATGCGCCGCGCCCAGGATGTTGCCCACCCCGGACAGGTTGGCCACGATGCGAGGCGCGTCGTACGGGCAACTGCGCACGCAAGTCAGGCAACCCACGCAGTGAGATTCGTCCACGACCGCCACGCGCCCGCCTGTGGTGATGGTATCCTTGGCCAACAAGGTGGCCGCGCGCCCGGCAGCGGCTTGTGCCTGCACGATCGTCTCATCCAATAGCTTCGGATAATGCGCCAGCCCGGCCATGAAGATGCCCTCGGACGAAAAGTCCACGGGCCGAAGCTTGATGTGTGCTTCCAACAGGAAGCCGTCCATGTCCACAGGCACCTTCAGCCGGGCGCTGAGCTCACGAGCCCCTTCCGATGGGACGACGGGTGTGCTCAGTACCAAGAGGTCGGGGTGTAAGACCAGCTCCGTGCCAAGAACGGGCTCCCGCACTCGCACTTGCAATCCCGGAACGGCGCCGGTACTACGCTCGCCGCTATCGTGGGTAACTTGCGGCTTGCGGTCGAAGTCATAGCGCACGAAGCGGACGCCTGCTCGCCGCGCCTCGGTGTAGAGCCGCTCCTTGAAGCCATAGGTGCGAATATCCCGGTAGAGGACGGTGACATTGGCGCCAGGATCCAGACGCTTCAGCATCAGGGCGTTCTTCAGCGCTGTCGTGCAGCAGATGCGCGCGCAGTACTGCTCGGCAGGGCCGACACACTGGATCATGACCACATCGTGCATGGCGTGCCTTCGCCCTGGTGTCTCAGGCCAGGGTTGTGTATCGCCTGCGGCGGATCTCTCCGCGAGCAAGGCCTCGAACTCCTGCTGGGTAACGATGCGCGGGTCGGAGCCATAGCCGTACTCGGTGCCGCGATATTCACGGCCTCCGATGGCAAGGACCGTCGCGCCGTGCTGAACCTCAAAGCGGCGATACGTGTCGCCCAGATCCTGCTGGAGCACCGTGCTGAAGTTGCCCACGAAGCCGCGCGCTTCCTGCACTTCGGTTTGCAGGTGAACGGTGATAAGCGGATGGGACGTCACCCGATCGTTCAACTCGGCCAGGAATGCCTGCGGGCTGCGATAGGACTTCCCCGGAACGGCGCCGGGATTCTGCCCCGGAACGTCGGCGGGACTTCGCTGCTCGTCGGGTGGCAGGCTGAGGCGCAGTCTGAGATCATCGAGGGTGAAATGGAGGTTGCGCAGGTTACCGCCTAACGCAGCGCTTCGTTCCACAAGATGCACCGGGAAGCCTTGGGTGGCCAGGGAGAGAGCAGAAACCATGCCCGCAGCCCCACCGCCGACCACCAACGCCGCCTTGCAGGTGGGCATCTCCGTCGTATGTAGCGGCTGAAGATTGGCTGCGCGTGCCACCGCCATCCGTACCAGGTCTTTGGCTTTTGTGGTCGCGGCTTCCCGGTCCTGCGAATGCACCCAAGAGCACTGGTTACGAATGTTCGCCATGTCGAACAGGTAGGGGTTGAGTCCGGCAGTCCGGATGCTGCTCTGGAACAGCGGTTCGTGGGTGAGCGGGGTACACGAAGCCACCACCACCCGGTTGGCCCCCAATTCCTTCACCTTCTCGGTGATGCGCACGATGCTGTCCTGTGAGCAGGTATACAGGTTGTGCTCGGCGTGTATGACGCAAGGCAGTGTCTTCGCGTATTCAGCTACCTCGGGCACGTCGAGGAAGCCACCGATGTTCGATCCGCAGTGGCACACGAAGACGGCCACGCGCGACTCCTCGCCCGCCACATCCCGCTCCGGCGGATATTCCGCTTCCCGCGTCAGGGTGCCCCGGGCGCTCGCTAGCAGCGCTCCCGCCGCAGCCGCGGCGCCGCTTGCGTCGACGACCGACTCGGGGATGTCCTTCGGCTCCCGGAAGGGGCCCACCGCATAGATGCCGGGCCGGCTCGTCTGCAGCGGGTCGAACTGCACTGTATGGCAGAAGCCATAGTCGTCCAGCTCGATGCCCATCCTGCGCCCCAGTTCCCGCACGCTTTCCGACATCTCCATCCCGACGGAGAGGACGACCATGTCGAATTCCTCTTCGCGCAGAGAGGAGTGTGTACTGCGCGCGGCGTCCTTCAGGGTCGCATCCCCGGAACGGCGTCGGGACTCCGCATCCGCGCCGGGCAACCCGCTGTTGGCCCCGGCAAGGGAGGCGGGGCCAGCCTGGTCAGCAGCATAGCGAATGATCAGGTCGCCGCTGGCTGGGTTCTCTTTGATCGCCGAAATGCGACAGCGCGTGTACGCAATGCCGTACTTCTCCATCGCCCGGCGGTAGTACGCCTCGTAGCCCTTGCCGAAAGCACGCATGTCCATCATGAAGACATGGACTTCGGTATCGCGCTCGTGCTCGATGGCCATGATGGCTTGCTTGGTGGCGTACATGCAGCAAACGGCAGAGCAGTAGTCGTGCGAGCGGTCGCGCGAGCCAACGCACTGCAGGAAGGCGATCTTCTTCGGCTTGCGACCATCCGATGGACGTTCCACATGGCCCATCGTCGGGCCAGAGGCGCTCAGGAGGCGCTCGAATTGCAGTGCTGTGACCACGTTGGGATAGCGGCCCCAGCCGTATTCCTCCGAGAGCTCTGCCCGGTACACCTGGTAGCCGGGCGCCAGCACCACGGCGCCGACCCGGATCTCGTGCATCTTCTCGACCATGTCGTGGTCAATCGCGCCAACGCCGCACTTGTACCAGCAGCTCAGACACTCGGAACAAATGCCGCAGGCCAGACAGCGAGCTGCCTCCGCTTGGGCGAGCTCGGGAGTATAGCCGGTCTCGACCTCGGCGAATTCCTTGATCCGTTGGGCCACCGGCAGCTCGGGCACGGGCACGCGCGGCGTGATCTTGACTTCCCCTCGCTGCATCCGGTCTTGCAACTCCACCTGGGTCAGCTTGACCACGGGCAGTTCGGGCCGAGGCTTCGGTTCCAACGCCTCCCCGCGCAGATACCGGTGGATGGACTCGGCGCACTTGTGTCCGCTGGCGACCGCCTCGATAACGAAGGCGGTACCGCTGACGCTGTCGCCGGCGGCGAAGACGCCAGGCCGCGTGGCGGCAAAGGTGTTGGGGTTGATCGCAATGGTGCGCTTCTCGGTCAGTCCGACGCCTGCGTCGGCAGGGATGAAAGCCAGACCGGCGCGCTGGCCTACCGAGAAGATCACGACGTCGGCCGGCAAGACGTGCTCGGAACCGGTCACCGTCTCCAAAGAAAGATGGCCCTGATCGTCGAACTCAAAGCCTGCAACGCGCCGGCACTCGACGCCTCCGGCCCGCCCGTCGCCGTTCTCCACAACGCGCACGAAGGTGCGATCGTTGTGAATGATGATCCCCTCGTCAAGCGCCGCTTGCACTTCCAATGCGTGGGCAGGCATCTTCTGCCGGCTTTCCAGGCACGCCATGTGCACTTCCCGCGCGCCCAAGCGCACTGCCGTGCGGGCGACGTCGATCGCCACGTTGCCGCCGCCTAACACCAGCACCCGCTTCCCCTGTATCTGGGCACGGACATCGGGCGCGCTGCCACCTGTCCCGTTTCCTCCTTGTCCCTTCGCCTCCTGGCCCAGCTCAGCCAGCCGGATGTCTCTCAGGAACTGGGTGTTGATCATCACTCCATCGAGGGCGTTGCCTGGGATGGGCAGACGGACTCCCTCATGCGCGCCCACAGCGATGAGGACCGCCTTGAAACCTTCGGCAAATAGATCATCCAGATTCGTGATGCTGGTGTTTAGGCGCAGCTCGACTCCCAGGTCGAGGATGTCCTGCACCTCGCGATCCACAATCCAGGCCGGCAGGCGGTACTCGGGCACCCCCACTCGCAACATGCCGCCTGCCACGGGCAACGCCTCGAACACCGCAACCGGGTAGCCCGCCTTGCACAGATCTTGAGCTGCGGTGAGACCGCACGGCCCAGATCCGATGATCGCTACGCGTTCCTCGAAGCGCCGGGGAGCCGGCTCGGCAGGGACGCGCGGTTTCGCGTACACGGTGTCGGTCACGAAGCGCTTGAGGGCGTGAATGTTGATCGCATCGTCCATCTTGCCGCGATTGCAGGCGTCCTCGCAGCGGTGGTTACAAATGCGTCCGCAGATGCCCGGGAAGGGATTGTCCTCTTTGATGACGCGCAAGGCGTCGTCGAAGCGGCTCTCCCGGATCAAGGCGATGTAGCCCTGGGCACGTTGGTGGGCGGGGCAGGCATCGCGGCAGGGGGCAATGCCCCGCTTCTCGATAGCGTAGGCGTTGGGAATAGCTTGCGGATAGAGCTTGTGGGCCGCGCGTTGCTTCCTCAGACCTTCGTCGAAGCGACCGGGAATCAACACCGGGCAGACGTCGGCGCACTCGCCGCAGCCGGTGCACTTGGCCACATCAATGTAGCGCGGCCTTGTGCGCACCGTGACGTTGAAATCGCCCGCCGTGCCGCTCAATCCGGCGACTTCGCTGTCCGTGAGAATCTCGATATTGAGGTGGCGACCCGTC
>Ga0315289_10007391_pt1 | contig 16007 bp, 31 predicted proteins | sample YL17G11_40_MG_FD_203452 | JGI IMG/M metagenome (GOLD analysis project Ga0315289, IMG submission 203452) | Sediment microbial communities from Yellowstone Lake, YNP, Wyoming, USA - YL17G11_40 | ecosystem: Environmental > Aquatic > Freshwater > Lake > Sediment | place: USA: Wyoming | collected... | reverse complement strand
TGGGGCCACATACCTACATCACCACACATGTAGTTCCACATATCCGTAATCTATCCTACATGTAGGGAACGGTGGTCAGACCTGCGACTGTGGATATCCGTACACGCCCGACCCTGACTGTGGATATCCGTACACGCCCGGTCTGACGTGTGGATATCCGTACACGCCCGACCCTGACTGTGGATATTCCCCTTGACTGAATAACCCGCTAGCGGTATCGTCTGAGCGGTCGAGGTTCGCAGCACCCGGCTTGACCGGGAAGGGAGCAGGGAAGATGAGCGACGCGACACGGGCCGAGTTGGATCGGGCCTGCGACGCCACGGTGGCCGCGATGGCCGAGGCGGAGCGGGCCTACGCCGCCGCGATGGCCGAGGCGGAGCGGGACTACGACGCCGCGACGGACGAGCCGCAGCGGGTCTACGACGCCGCGACGGACGAGCCGGAGCGGGTCTACGACGCCGCGCTGGCCGAGGCGGATCGCGTCCACGCCGCCGCGATGGCCGAGGCGGATCGCGTCCACGCCGCCGCGATGGCCGAGGCGGATCGGGACTACGACGCCGCGACGGACGAGCCGCTGCGGGTCTACGACGCCGCGACGGACGAGGCGGAGCGGGTCTATGACGCCGCGACGGTCGAGGCGCGGCGCGTCTACGACGCCACGTTGGCCGAGCCGCGGCGGGTCTACGCCGCCGTGACGGCGGGAAGGGAGCAGGGACGATGAGTGACGCGACACGGGCCGAGTTGGATCGGGCCTACGCCGCCGCGAGGGCGGACGAGTAGCCCCGCGTAGCAGCCCCCGGGGCGACCCGCGGGTTCGCAGCACCCGGCTTGACCGGGAGGGAGCAGGACAGATGAAGCGGGAACGGTGGTCAGACATGCGACTGTGGATATCCGTACACGCCCGACCCTGACTGTGAATATCCGTTATCCTACCTGTCGGATACTGTGTTCCCCTGTACGGTCCTCGGAACTTGACACGCCCGGGGGCGCCCCGTATCTTGTGGGTGGAGGTGACGCATGGACAGGCACAAGTCGAAGTCTCGCAAGCCGAATATCCGTAAAGGTCCGCCGTTCATGATCGGTGGCTCCCCCGGCGCTCCGTTCAGCGATGGCTACATTCCCGGATATCCGCCTATCCCGCCCGCCGTCCCTGTCCGTACCGCCCTCCCCCCCTCGCTCCCCGGGATGCAGGTCGCGATCGTGGTACACGACAACACGCGGACGGAATCGCGGGATATCTCTATTGTCCACCTGACGATCCACTACGGGATCGACGTGGTCGCGGGCGTGACCGTCAAGCGTCGTCGCTGGAATGACGCGCTTGCGGACGCGCTCGACAGTTGCGTCCGTCGCTTGCGGGAGGATTGACCCATGCAGGTCTGTTGTCCGTCCTGTCGTTCCGTTCTGGATATCTTCCCCGCGGCCTGGGTCGGTTCGACCCGCCGTTTCCGATGCCGCATCCCGCCGCATTTTCCACGGCCGGACAAGTCGCGATCTTGTCCGGCAATCGGGCGGGGTGCGACCTTCACGGCGCCGGACGCCGGAAGGCTTCCGCGATGCAAGCGCCGGGTCCGGGCGCGGCTCGTTCGGAGCCGTTGACCGATGCCGCGCGCTAAGAAGATATCCTCTACCGGCCCTGTCGTCGGTCCGTGCCGGTCGTGCGAAGCGGGCAACGAAGACGGGCGCCCCCTGGACCCGATGGTCGAAGTCGAGTTCCCGTTCACTTGTTCCTTTCGTCTCTACGTCTGCGACCAGTGGTTGCACCGTCTGAGAACCGACACGACATCCCTTGACACTCTCTGCGACGATATCCGCAAGTCGTTGCAAGTCTGTTCGCGGGGAGGGTGACATGCCGCCGCGCGTCCCTTGGCAGGAGCTTTTCCATGTGATCATCGACGGGGCCGATCCGCAAGCCGCCATGGAAGCCGCTGCGATCGGGTTCGTAAAGGATATCTTCGCGGGGCGCCCGCCGCTTTCCGCCCGTACCTCTGCGTTCCGGCGGGCCGCGCCCGCTGGCAGCAATCAGGCGCGGCGCCCGCGTCGAACCACGCGAGTCGAAGACGCGGCGGCGGCGTTCCGTTTGTTCGGGCTGGACCCGCTCGCGCCGGAGGCGGACTACAAGGCCCGCTTCCGGGAGCTTGCGCTCCGGGCGCACCCGGATCGCGCGGGCGGGTCGGAGTCGCGGATGCGGCGGGTCAACACGGCCTGGGACTTGATCCGCGCAGTGCGGGGCTGGAAGTGATGTCGAGTATCCCTAAGACGCTCGCGGGATGGAACGGGCTCCGCTGTCTCACGGTCGCGGCGGCGGTCGCGCGCGGGCTCGCGGTCTGGCGTCTGGAAGATCGGACGCTGATGTTGTTTCCCGGCGCGTGGTATCCGTATATCCCGGACGGGTACGAAATGGAGACGATCGACGGGCGCACGATTCGTTTCGGGCGAACGACGGATCGCGATACCCGGTACGGGTTCTTGGCGTTCGGGATCTGTTGCAGGCGAGGCCGTTATGAGTGATTCGGATATCCTCCCCGATCCGGTCGCGTCGGTCCCCGTTGTCCATGCGGGAACCTCCGCCGACGCGATCGGATCCGGGCGGATGGTCCGTCCGAACCATGCCGGGGGCCGGTCTAAGTATTCGAGCCGGTCCCCGGTATGGATCCAGCCGCGGGCGGACGTTCCCCGGTTCGCCCGCGTCCCCGGGCGGCTCGCGGCGCTCCCCGGATGGTTCGCACCCTGGCGTTCGCAGTATCAACGATGCGGCGCATGAACCGCCCCGCCCTCGTCTACGATGCTCGCGCCGGTCTATGGCGATATCTCGGTCGTTTCATCTCGACCGCCGCGGGAAACGCGATGGCGTTGCGGCTCGTTCGTGAAGGGCGGGATATCCCTTATATCAACCCGTCCGGCGCCCGTGGCTCGGTCCCCGCGGCGGAAGTCGTGGCCTATCCGGTCCCGCGGATCGTCCACGCCCCGCCGGTTCTACCGCCGGAACCCCCAGAGGAAGGCGAACCCGTGATAGAGGTTGTCCCTGTCGCGACCGACCCGATCGGGATCCTTGTCGAAGTCCTGGACGCGGTTTCGTCCGGCGGGTGGGAGTCGCGAATCGAGCCGAACGGTTCTGCGATCCTCACCGGGACGGGGGCGGGATATGGGTTGCTTGCGTCCACGCTCCGCACCCTCGTTCAGTCTCAACGCATACTCGATATCTTCGGGGAAGTCCCCCGGATGCTGTTCAAGTTCCGTTGCGCGTTGCAGGAAGGCGGGGTCGAATGGATATTCGGTAGCTACGCGATCGGGGGCGGGGTCGCGTTGATGCAGGCGATCCGATCCCTGGAAGCATGGTCCGTGAGATATCCCGATGCCAAGGTGGTCGGGCTGGAAGTGTGGCTCCATTGAGCGAATGCGACGGCTTCGACGATCGCGACCACTGGCCGATCGGCCGGTGCGCCTGTTGCGGCGAACGGATATTTTCCGATGAACGCTGGTATGATTGGAACGAACCGGAGCCGGATTCCGTCCAGTGCGGGGACTGCCGGGACCGTGCGGATATCTACGGCTGGATTCTGTACGGATAGGAGCCTTCGGTTGTGCGTTCGTTGACGATCGATGCCGTCTTCGATATCGAGACGGAAGCCTGGGACAAGTTCGTCCTGGGCGGTCTTCTCACCCGGGAAGGCTATCGCGAATATCGCGATCCACTCGCGCTGGCAGATGCGATACTCGAAATCCGCGGGAACGTCTGGGCCCACAACGGTGGGCGCTATGACGCCCTGTGGCTCGCGGAGATTCTCCGCCGTCGCGGCGTTCGGGTGCAGATATCCCTTGCCGGTTCCCGGGTGACCCGGATGCAGATCGGCGGAACGGTCGTTCGGGACTCGTTCGCGCTCGTTCCTATGTCGCTCGCGAAAGCGGCGCCGATCGCGGGCGCGCGGAAGACCTCGCCCGGGTTCCCGTGCCGGTGCGGGGAGGATTGCGGCGGGTACTGTTCGATCCGCCGGGACATGTCCGCGGCGGACTTCGCGAAGCTCGGGGAATATCTCGAAAACGACTGCCGCGTGACGCTCGCGGTCCTGGACGCCGTCGCGGCGTTCGCGGAGCGTCGCGGGTTCGCGCTCTGCGGCACGGTCGGCGGGACGGCTTGGAACGGCGTGCGGCTGTCGGCGGGGATCCCGAATGCCGAATGGTCGGATGCGGGGACTTACAAGCTCGCGCGGCGTGGGTACTACGGCGGGCGTGTAACCGTCTTCCGACCCCGATCGGACTGCGGATATCGGTACGATATCCATTCCTCCTATCCGGCCGCGCTCGTTCGGACGCCGGTCCCCTTCGGAACACCGGAGCTTGTCACGGGACCGCGCGCGTCCGGTGCCTACGCGGCCGGGGCGGAAGGGATATTCGCTGCCAAGGTCGCGGTTCATCGCGACACCTGGATCCCGCCGCTTCCCGTGCGCGGAGCGGGCCGCTTGTGGTTCCCGGTCGGGGAAGTCTCCGGCGTCTGGACGGCGCTTGAACTCCGTCACGCCGAATCGGTCGGCGCCTGCGTCCTATCGGTTGACTACGGGCTCGTTTGGCCGGAGTCTTCGCGGATACTCGCGGGGTGGTGCGAATCCGTGTGGTCCTGGCGGGCGGAAGCGGAAGCCGAAGGCGACGGCGCGCTCGCGCGGTGGATCAAGTGGATCGCGAATAGCCTAACGGGCAAGGTCGCGATGCGGCCCTCGCTCCGCCTCGCGATGATATCCCCCGACTCCCCCAAGGCGTGCAACGGGATCTACACGCCATGCGACGGGCGGAACCACCCGATCGGCCGATGTTGTCCGCACCGTTGCATCGGGAAGTGCGGATCCTGGGAGCCGATTGGCCCCCGCGTGTGGTCGCGGGAGATATTCAAAATACCCTCTTGCGGTCACGTCCAGGCGGGCGCCTATCTCACGGCATCGGCGCGGGTAGAACTGCACTTGCAGTTGCTACACGCCGGGGAGGCCGCGATCTACTGCGATACGGATAGCGTATATTCGACTCGGGAGCTTACGCGCCGCATCGGTGCCGACCTGGGGGAATGGGGCGCGGAGGGCGAAATGCGGGACTGGTTCGCGCTCGCTCCCAAGCTCTATAGGTACAGAGCGGTAGGGGCGGAGCGGTCCCCCGCGGCGGGAGCCGAATGGCAAGTGAAGGCGAAGGGTATCCCCAAGGCCCGCGTGGGGGATCTGGATATCCTCGCGTCGGGCGGGGTCGTTTCGCGTCCGGGGGGCGTCCACGGGTTCCGCTCCGCCGCGCGTTCCGGCGGGGACTTGTTCGCGGCGCGAGTCGTCAAGCGCGGGTCGCGCCTGGACGGCGTCCATGTAGGGGATCGTGTGATAAGGGGGGATATCACTTTTCCTCTTGACGCCGTGAATATCCCGGGGTAGAGTTTAGTCGGATATCGGGAATGCGGGGTGACCCGCGGAAAGGAGCATCATGGACAAGAAGACCAAGAAGCCGAAGGCGAAGCGGGCCGCGCCCGCTGGCTACAAGGGGAAGGCCCCCCGGGTCAAGGCGGAGCGGTTGCCCGCGGCGGCCGCCGCCCGCGGGAGGCCCGTCCAGTTCGGGGCCGCGAAGCTGATCAAAATGACGCCCGCGGACCTCGCGGCCTGGACGGATTGCGCGAAGCGGTCCAGCCTGGGCGTCAACGCCTGGATCCGGGATATCCTCAACGCGGCGGTTTCGGGGATCAAGAAGCTGGACGAAATGCGGGCCGCGCCCGCTGGCAACAAGGGGAAGCCGCCGCGCAAGGTGCGGGGCGGCACGGTCTAGGGTTCACAACCGGGGGACAGGAGCAACGGATATGTCGAAGGAAACGAAGCTTGCGAGGAAGGGCGAAGGGGACACGATCGAAACCGGGGATGCGCTGATCGCCCAGGGGTTCCGGTTCTGCTACGATCTGAAACTCGCGGACGGCGAGGGGATCTTCGGGATCTACCGCGGCCCCGGGACCCCGCGGGAGATCGTGGACGAGAAAGACGGCACCGTGCGGAGCGTCCCTACGTTCCTGATCGAAAAGGGGAGCGTGACCTACTCCATCGTGGCGGGCGTCAAGCTGGTTCGGTTGCTCGGCGCGCTCGCGCCGGGTGTCGAGGTCGCGATCGTGCGGATCGGGGACGTGCCGGTCAAGGGCGGAAAGCAGCGCATGACGGACTACACCGTGGGAGTCCGGCAGTGAGCCGGGAACGGGACGCGGAACACAACGCCGGACCCCCGGGCGTGGGTGGAACGGTTGCCAGCGGAGACAACCGCCCGGTCCCGGGGCTGCGGGTGCGGGTGTCGGTAGACCCGCTCGCGCCCCCGGGCGCCCCGGACTCGCCCGCGGAAGTCGTGATCGCGCTCGAAACGGCGCTCCGGGCGCTTCGCCTTGCGGATATCCACGTTCCGTACACGGTGCGGATCGGGCGATACAAGGTGGATATCCGGTTGCAGGGGATCGGGGAGTAGGCATGGACCGCGTCAAGGTCCGCGTGGTGTGCGTTCTCTGCGGCGTCTCGGATATCCGGGAGTACCGGGTCCGGGACGCCGTCGCCATGCTCCGAGGGGGTATCCCCTTCCGCTGCGTCTCATGCGGATGCGCCGAAACGGTCCTGTCGGCGCCCGCCGTCCAGATTCGCGTCCTACCCCGCCAGACCCGTCTGTTTTAGCGTCTAACCCCTCGTATTTACAAGCCTAACGGCATCCTGTACGATTTCCCTTGACCTACATCGGGGGTGATGTAGTCTAAGGGGCGATGCCGGACCCCGTACAGCCTTCGGCCGTCCCACCCGCAACCGCGGCGCCCGTCACTCCCCAGGAATTGGAAGTGGATCGCGCAATCATCCTGGGGCGCTTCGCGAAGGCGATCCAAGAACTGGACGCGGCGCGCGGACAGGCGGAGTCGTGGTCGCGGTGGCTCCCCGGGGACTCGGGGCGGGTCGTGACCCCTACGATGGATGCGATGCGCGCGAAGCTACAAGACGGGATCGCAAAAGTCCGCGCCGCGCAAACCTGGGACGACATGGACCGCGAATATCGGGAAGTGATCGCCTTCCTGCTCAACACGACGGGGACGGCAACCGTGGGACTCGCGTCGCAGATCCACGCGCCCGGGTTCCAGTTCTCACGACAGGCGGGGATCGCGACCGGGGAGATCCTGAAAGGACTCGCGAAGCTCGCGGCGGAAGTCGCGGGCGGCGCCGCGGAGGGAATGGGACTCGGGACGATCGCGTTGATCGGCCTGGGCCTTTGGGCAGTCTCGCAATCAAGCCGCCCGTCCGGGGCTGGCGAATCGTCGGGATAGGGATATCCCGCAACGGAAGGAAACACCATGGCGAAGAAGCACAAGAAGACCGCGACCGCGACCCGCGCCCCGACGATCCGCGTCAACATGCCGCCGCAGACGCAGCAGCGCGCGATCGTGGTCGCGCCCCCGCAATTCCTCCAGCAGACCCAGGCCGCGCTCCAAAAGTCCGGGAAGAAGTTCGGCGGGAAGGCGGCGGCGTTCGCGCACGCGGAGCGGCACATGCTGGTCGCCGTCGCGTCGGCCGGGGCCCTGGGGCTCGCGGAGTCGCGCGGGATCGCCCTCCCGCAGATCGATGCGCTCGGGACCGCCGGGACCTACGGCGTCGCCGCGTACGTCTACGCGAAGCTCACGGGCTCGCAGACGGCGGAGAAAGTCGCGACCGGCCTGCTGTCCGTCGCGATCTACAAGCTCGCGGCGGCGCAGACCCCGGCGGGAACGCCCCCGGCGGGCACGCCCCCGGCGGGCGCCCCCGTTCGCGGCCGTCTGTAGCGGGTCGCACCCGCTGGCAACCGTTCCATCCGGGACCGGTTGTGTGGTGACGTGACTCGCGGGATAGAGATATCCCGCATTTCTGCCGCGGGCCCGGAACCCACGGCGCGAGGTACGGAACATGCGGAACGAAGACATCGAACTTTCGGGCGAAGACGACCTGTCCGGGGATGACGACCTCCTGGGCAAGATCGAGGAACTGGTCGGCGCGGCGCGGCGCCCCGCGGCGCGTCCGGCGGCGCGGGCCCCGGCGGGGGGCGTGAGCTTCCGCGGACTCCCGATCCGCAACGCCCCGCCCGTCCTGTCGAACCTCCCCGCGGGGGTCCAGAGCGGGCCGACCGGGAAGCTCCTCCCCGTGCCGTTCACCGTCGCGAACTTCACGGGCGCGGCCGTCGCGGGCAACCTCACGGCGCGTCCGCAGTGTCCCGTGCGCGGGAAGCGGCTGGTCATGGTCGCGACCGGGAACACCGTCGCGGCCCAGGCGATCGCGAACGGCGCCGTGATCACGTCGATCACGGTCGGGAAGGACAACGTGTTTACGAACGCGGGTGGCGTGCCGCTGTCCACGTTCGGCCCCGGCTCGTTCGGGGTGGACATGATGATCCAGAACGCCGCGCCCGGGATCGACATCGTGATCGCCGTCGCGCTCCCCGCGGCCCCCGGCGCGGACACGGTCACCGTGACCGCCGTCCTGCTCTCCGAGGCCGTCTCCTAGGCGCGCCCCGCGCGCTTGGGACCGCTCCGCCATGGTAGCGGGGCGGTCCCCAAGGAAGCCGCATGAAGGTCACCCTGCCAGTGCCCGGGGATCGCGAGTCGATATCCGCGGCACTGGAAGGGTTGACCGCCCTAGACCAGCGGATCATCCGCGCGCACCCGGAAGTCCCAAGGGTGTACGACGCGGGGGTTCGTTGGTTGCCGGAACCGGCGGGTTCGGAGCGGTGGCGAAACATCGCGGATATCCTCGGGTTCGTCCCCGCGGTGACGGGCAAGGTGGAACGGTTCCCCACGGCGGGAGCCGTCGATTGTGAGGATCTTGCGGCCTGGGCATGCGCCGACCGGCGGGAGCGGGACCACGAACCGGGCGCGCGGGTCGAAGTGATCCCGGGCGGGCGCGGCGTGTGGCATGCGATCGTACGGCGCGCGGACGGAAGCATCGAAGACCCGTCCGCACGCCTGGGCATGGCGGGCCCCGCCCGCCAGGGACAAGGGGTAGGAACCGTGGCAGGAAACATCGAATGGGAGATCCGGCCGCTTCGCGGTGGCGGATATTCGGGTTCGATCACGATCCCGGGGATCCGCATCGGCCGCGGGGAGGACGGGACGATCACGATCCAGGCGACGGGCGAAACCGCGGCGGAGGCGGTCGCGCGGACCGCGGCGCTCGCGGGGCTCTCGACCTCGCACCCGGCGATCCGGGGCATGATGGACGGCGCGGTGCCGTCGAAGGTGTCCGCGATCGGGCGGGTCGCCCGCCTCGCGCGGGTGCGCGGGCGCGTCCTGGCGGGCGCCGCGCGGCACCTGTCCCCGGGCTTGCGGGCCCTCGCGGCGGGGATCTGCGGATGAGGCCGGACCCGACAAGGCCGGGGCGCATCGGCCCCGGAGGATATCCGGTCGAGCCGTTCACGGAGCTTGTCCCGGAGGAACGGGCGCGTCCGTCCGCGGTCAACTGGGGCGGTGTGGCGGAATCCGTCAACGATCAAACCTTCGTAACGGTCTTCGATTTCCGCTACGACGGGGAGCCGGAAACCTGGGCCCTCACGATCGAAGCGGACCCACCGACCGCGGCGCTTGTCGTCCAGGTCCGGTACGGATCCGGCGGGGCGTTCCGCGTGACCCCGCTTTTCGCGACGGGAACCTACCTCGTTCACGGTTCGGACGTGCGGGTTGATATCCGTATGGCGTTCGGCCGGGTGTTCCGGGCGTTCCTGTCCCACGGTGCGGGGGCGCCGACGATCCCCTAGCGGGGAATGGAGCAAGGAGCATGTCGGATACCCCTACGAACCTCTACAGCGCGATCCGGGAGTACAAGCCGGACAAGATCCGCGCGACCCTGAATGACGGGACGGCGCGGGATATCCCGGTCCCGGGCGGGAAGAAAAAGGTATCCGTCGCGGCGAAGACGGTTGGCGCGCTCCCCTGGGTCCGCGTGGAACTGCTGAACGCGGCCGGGGAACTCCTGGCCGTGGTCGAACCGGAGGACGGCCCCGCGGCGGGCCCCCCGCCGCAGTACATGGCGAAAGAGAATGAGCTTGCGGATATCCTTATCCGTTGCCAGACGAAGGCGACGGAAGGGTTCGCGAACGCCTACAAGCCGATCCTCGAATCGTTCCGCACGCTGTTGGACGTGTCTACGGCCCGTGTCGTGTCGATGGAAACGCGGTTCGGGGAAATGTGCGACATGATGCAACGGGCCGCGCTCCACACGAATCCGCATATCGAGGAAAAGGGGACGCTCGACAAGCTTGCGGAGACGCTGATCACGGCGGTCGGGCCGGACGCGGCGCGCGGCGTCCTGGCGAAGTTCGGGGTCACTCTCCCGGCCGCGCCCCCGGCGGCGGCGCTTCCGCCCGCGGGGACCCCGGGCAACGGGGGGCCGATCTAGTGCGCTGCAACCTCGACCACTTCCGCCGGTTCCGGGCCGGATCTGTTCGGCCCTTGCGGCGGGTTTCGCCGTCGTGTTCCGCTGTAGAGGCGGGCTGGACGGGGGCGGGAACGACGGCGTTCCCGCTGCAAGGATATCCACAATGAAAAGCGAAGACGGATGGTTGCTCGCGGGGCTCGCGTTTCTCGCGGCGCTCGCCTGGGGCAAGCGCAGTTCCGCGGCCCCCGCACCCTCCCCCGGCGGCGGGGCCGCGCCGGAACCTGGGCATGCTCCCCCGGATGGAGGCGCGGCCCCGCGACCGGAGGAAGGGGACGAAATGACGGGCCCGCGATCGGTCTACGAACGCTTCCGGGATATCTTCGACCGCTACCCAGGCCCGATGCCGATCGGCGCCCTGGCATGGATCGCGTGGTCGGAGTCGCGCGGGGAGGAACGCGCGGCGGCGCGCGGGAACATCCCCGCGTCGGGAGTCGAGCCGCGGAACGCCTTTGTCGAAGGCGGGATCCTGCAAGAGCGGATCGCGAAGTCGGAAGACGACTATCCGCACAAGTTCGACTTCCATCCGCTCACGGCGGAGGGCGCGATCTACGGACGGCAGAAGGCGACCGACTACGAGCGGCGCGGCCTGAACACGATCCTCACGGCGGGCGGATATCCGAAGATCGAAGTCGGGACCGTTCCCGACGCCGTGGTCGCGTTCAGTCTCCCGCATTCGATCGGCACGGGCGCGTTCCGGCGCGTCCTGGCGCTCGCGGGACCGGCCGCGGGCCGGACCCTGTCCCAGGCGCTCAAGGCATGGTCGGATTCGTCCACCGCGGATGCGAACGATCCCGCGTACGGGTCGCAGACCGGCGTCAAGGTCCGCGCCCGGGTGGTCAAGGCCCTGGGGCTCCCGCGGAAGGCGGACGCCGTCGTTCCGCTTCCGGCACGGCTCGCGCCTCTTACGGAGCGGGGCGCGGAAGTCCCGCCGGTCTCCGCGGGCCTGTACGCGACCGTAAAGGCGCTCGTTCCGGCAGCGGGGCGCTGATGTTCGGCGTCCCGATCATGTTCTACCGGATCGTCCCGCTGGACGCCCGCGGGGATGATACCGGCGCGCGGGTGGATATCCCGCCGGGGCTCAACGCCTGGGGCGCGCGGGCGTGGTTCGCGCGGCTCGGAGTCGCGGTCCGGTTCGACCGGCGGGTCGCGCCCGCCGGCAACAAAGGAGATATCCCCGAATGAATCCCTTGACAAACCCGCTCGTTCGGATCGGCATGTTCGCGATCTTCTACGATCCGGCGGCGCTCCCGATGCCGGTCCCCCTCATTCCGCAACAGTGGACGCGGGTCGCGATCAACCTCGCATTCGGCGTGATCGTGATCGGGCCAACCGCGGACGCGGGCGGGTTCGCCCTGATTATGAATATTCAGGGAATGGAGATGGAAGGAACGCTTCTGGAAGATTGTCTCGCGTGGGACGTGGTCGGCGGGGCGCTCGTGACCATTCCCGCGGGGACCACTATCCGCCTCCCGAACGGCCCCGCGCCGGTCGAACGGGTGACCGTCTTCGACGGGCCGGAAATCGCGTTCGCCCCGTAAGGGCGCGGGAAAGGATATTCGACATGACACCCGTTACGAACCCGAACGTCACGATCGGCCTGTACGCCTTCCGGCCGATCGCGGGGCCCCTCTACTACATCCCGCAAGCCTGGACCCGGGCGGTCCTGGACTTGACGGTGGGCTCGCTCGTGATCCAGGAAACGGCGGACGAAGGCGGGTTCGCGGCGATCGTCCAGCTTCGCGGGACCGTGGTCCGCGCGACGCTCGCGGAAGACTGTCTCGCGTGGAACATCGCGGGGAACGTCCTGGCAACCATCCCCGCGGGGACCGTGATCGAAATGCCGAACGGGCTCGTTCCGATCAAACGGGATACCCCGTTCGACGGGCCCGAAATCCACCTGGGGCCGTAGCTCGCTACCGGCGGGGAACCGCCGCAGAAAGGGATATCGAAATGCCGTCGCCAATGTCGGGAGTCATCGTGAGGCCGATCGTCGGCGCGCAGTTCGTGTTCGGCGGAAACCAACATGTGGTCCGCTCCGAGTTCGCGCTGGACCTCGCTCCGACGTGTTCCAACATCAAGGTCTACCCCGGGACGATGGGGGTCGGCGTCGCGGTCCAACTGGAAGGCGCGAAGCTCGAAGGGCGGAACGTCGCGGCCTTCCAGGCATGGGATATCGTCGGAGCCGCCATGGTGACGATTCCCGCAACGTCGCTGCTGGAGTTCGGATCGAACGTGGTGTGCGAGACGCCGGGATCGTTTGACTACGTCGCGGAGACGATCGGAGACTAGCGGGCCGCGCCCGCGACAAGGGACCATGACACGACGGCTCCGATCGATCTTCGCGCCCGCGTCGGGAGTATCCGTCCCCGTCGTGTGCGGCGCCCTCGCGGCCGGGATCGGCGCCGGGGTCGCAAGCTTCCAGGCGGGCGCCGTCTGGTATCTCGCCGTCCTGTCGGGCGTCGGGATCGCGCTCGGGTTCATCGCGGCGCCCGCGCGGCGGGCGGGGAGGCGGGACGAATGAACGGGGATATCCTCGCGCTCGGGTTGCTCGCGATCGGCCTTGTCGGGTGGGTTGCCCGGTACGTCTGGCCTCACGTCGGGAGATAGCATGAACCCGCGCGCCCTGGCCGAACGCATCCGCGAAGCGATCCGCGACCTGGAAGCGGATCCGGCGGAAGCCGATCCGGCGGATGCTGCCCAGGTCGCAAGCGCGCTCGCGAAGCTCCGAGGAATGCTGGAAGCCGTCGAACGCGCGATCGTCGAAGACGCGGCCGGGGAAGACGAGTCGCGACGATACCTCTTGCACGTCGCGCGGTGGGTCCGTAGAATCGAGCCGTTGCAACGCGCGCGGGCGCGGGCCGTTCAGGAACCGTCCCGCGGGGAAACCGCGGAAGTCGTGAGAGGTGGAAGAATGCGAATCGAGGATATCGAGGAAATCGGGGCCGAAGGCGGAACGCCGGAGGAAATCGCGATCCGCGCGGCGCTCGCGCCGTCCGTGTCCGGCCCCGCGGAAGACGCCATCGCGAAGGCCGCGACCGAAACCGCCGCGACCGCCGCGAACGCGGTTGTCCCCGGCGCCGGGGCGATCGTGCGACTGCTCGGGCCGACCGTGCGGAAGGTCGTCAACGCGCTGTCCGATTTCTTCGGCGGCACGCACTATGACGCGGCCCGGGACTACTTCCGCGCCGTCGCGAAAGCGGATGCGGGGCTCGACCTCCCCAAGAACGCGGAGATACCCGCAATCATCGCGGCCTGTCTCGGCGTCGGCATGATCCCGCTGTATTGCGGAAGCTCGGAGAACGCCCGCAAGGTGACGCTCGCGGGCTTCCGCTCGGTGGGGTGGGACGGCAAGGGGTACTGGCGCCGCTACAACAAGGGGTGGGGACGCTGGACCCATTGGTTCGGCGCCACCCTCCAGACGGCGAACGCGCCGGACACGATCGTCCAGGCCGCGACGGAACGGACCGGCACGGCGTACCGGGCGGGGCTCGCGCGGACCGTCGCCCTCTGCCTGGACATCCGGCCGCGCCTGAAGGAGATCAAGGACGGCGTTTCATCGTGGGAAACTACGACCCTGGACGCCTACCCCGTGCTACCGCCGCCGTCGCAACTGAAAGGATATCTGTGACCGACCGGCCCCGACTCTGGTATGTCGATACGGGCGCGCACCTGGAAGGCCCGTTCGCGTCCAGACGGGAAGCCCTGAGCTATGCGGAGGAAAGGGCGGAGGTTTTCGGCGTCCGCTCGGATATCCTCGTATCCAACGGGTTCCGCGACCCGGCACGGCTCGAACGGGACGTGTCGGTCGAAGTCACGGAGGGTTGACCTTGCCGACGTTTTCCGTCAAGCTGTACGGGATGGTTCCTGTCCAGACCACAACCGAAGTCGAAGCGGAAGACGCCGACGCGGCCCGCAACGCCGCGTTCCTGAAAGTGTCGGAGCCGGGGGTGAAGATCAACGCGACCACGACCGGCGGGATCGTCTGGAACGGTTCGGAGATATCCGAACCGGCGCGGACACTCCGCGTCGTAGGGAAGGGGTGACACCGTGGCGGACCTCGGGAAACTGTACGATGCCGCACGCGCCGGGATGCTGAACGCCGCGCGCGAATGGGCGCGGAAGAACAAGATCAAGTTGGACCCGGGGCGGCTCGTGAAGCACGTCGGGATTATGCTTCCCGGCGCTATCCAGGAAGCGGGGAAAGACTACCTCACGGCGTGCGATGCGGGCATGACCGCGGCGGCACGCGAGACGTTCAACCTTTCGATCGCCCTCGCGGGCGTCAAGGCCGCGAAACGCGCGGCGGGGCCGTTCGACGTTCCGACCCCGGGCGGACCCGTGACGGTGAGCGATCCGGCCGCGGACGCGATCATCGCCCGCGAACGCGCGGAAGCCGCCGCGCGCGAACGAGCCGCCGCGGATATCGAACGGCGACACGCCGCGTATGCTCCGGGGTACGGGACACACGCCGAGGGGTGGTCGGAGTTCCGCGCGACATCGGAAGATGCCGCGGCGGACATGGTCAGCCGTCTGTTGGCGGCGGGATTCAAAGTCAGACGCGCGGGAGCCGTCGTGTCGTCGAACGCGCCCGAAACGGATATCGCGCGGTTCGCGTTCCTGGGGAAGAAACCATGATCCGCGCCGTTGTCCTCGCTCTGTCGCTGACGGGCGCGGCCGGGTGCGCCATCCTCCCCCGGCCGATCCCGGAAGGGACCGACCCCGCGTGCGTCTACTACGACTCGCAAGCCCTCGCGTGGCAGGCGGTCGGCGCGACAAGCGCCGGACTCGCGACCGTTGCGGGGACCGCGGCGGCGGGAGTCGGCGGCGCGGGGATCGAAGACGCCGACACCTGGGCGATCGGACTCGGGACCGGCGGCGCGGTCCTGGGCGTGCTGGCAACCGTGGCGGGGTTGCTCGCGGGCGAATACGCTTCGCGGATATCTGCGGAGTGCGGACCGTGAAGCGATGGTTTCGGACTCTGACGGTTTCCCCGATCCATACCTGGGGACCGTTGATCGTCGCGACCAGTGCGGGACACGCCGCCTCCGACTTCGCAGAATGGAAATATCCGGGGGAAGATCCACAAGTCGCGACCCTGCAAACGGACAAGGCGGGCGCGTGGTTCACGATCTACACCCGGACGACTGGCGGTCTTCGATGGCGCGAAACCGTCCGCGTGGATCCGATCCGGTGAGTCTGACGTGCCCTACCGCAACGAGCATTCGCTCCGCCTCTTGCCACCCGGGGACTTCCTCGCCGGAACGTACCGCCGGAAGGAAGTCACACCGGGGATATCCTTTATCTTCGCGAAGCGGACTTGGGGCGGCGCGATGGAAGTGCAGGCGATTCGGTTCGCGGCGGATCGGTGGTCGGTCCTGGACGCTGCAACCTGGGCCGCGGGACATGGGTACTCCGGGACGCTGATAGCGGCGTCGGGATATTCAGAATGACCCCGTATCCGAATATCCACACTCCTCCGCCACCGTCAACGGATATCCACACGTCAGACCGGGCGTGTACGGATATCCACAGTCAGGGTCGGGCGTGTACGGATATCCACAGTCGCAGGTCTGACCA
>Ga0315289_10007390_pt1 | contig 16009 bp, 10 predicted proteins | sample YL17G11_40_MG_FD_203452 | JGI IMG/M metagenome (GOLD analysis project Ga0315289, IMG submission 203452) | Sediment microbial communities from Yellowstone Lake, YNP, Wyoming, USA - YL17G11_40 | ecosystem: Environmental > Aquatic > Freshwater > Lake > Sediment | place: USA: Wyoming | collected... | reverse complement strand
TCGTCGAACCGCTCCCTCACGAACCGGCCGTAGACGCGGAAGTCCGCCTTCTGCAGCAGGCGCTTTGTCCCAAGAGCGAGGACGAAGGTCTTCCTCTCCCGAGGTTCGAACCCGGCCTGAAATACGATCCGATCGGGCGCGCCGTCGCCGTCGTCATCGACTGCCTGCGCGAGGACCTCGCGGGCCGGACCCACCTCGGTCACCCGAACGCGGGGAAGGTCCTCCGCGCGGAAGGCGGCCTTCAGCAAGGCGACGGTAAGCTCGACCGTCTCGTTGGCCCGCGCTTTGTCCAGGTCGCTTGAGACAGCGACCCGGAGCGAGGGCTCCTGGGCGAGGAGAAGGCTCGCGGCGGGCGTGAGAACCACCGCGAGCCAGTGGTGGCATCGTTTGCGCATTTTCCACCTCCGGGCTCACGCGGCCGGATCAGACAGCCGCGTGAGCCCCGGAGTCCACACTCAGAACGTCAGACGTCCCCCGAGCTGAATGTCCCGAGGCGTGTTGCGCGTGGTCGTGAATTCGCCGAACGTCGCGTTGCGAGGGTTTAGGTCCGGTGCCCACCACACGGTGTAGTTGATCGCGTTGATCGCGTCGATCCGGATCTGGAGCTGCACCCCAGCCCCGAAGTCGAACCACTTCGAGAGGCCGAAATCCAAGAGGTGGAGGTTCGGCATCCGCATTTGATCGAGAATCGTCGGGAAGTAGCGTATGGTGTTGTTTCCGAGGTTGATTCGCGGATCGGCCCGTTGCTTCTTAGGATCGTCCACGCCGTTGGTCTGCACCGCGGCGTCGTGGAAGTAGAAGCACGAGGTGTCCCAGGCGGGTACTTGGACGCCGATGATCTTGCCCTGCGAGTTCCTCGAGCCCACGGAGCCGACTGAGAGGTTCTTCCAGTTGCAGGTGGGATCGAAGTAAACGTTCCCCCAGCCAATCGGCATGCCGCCCGAGGTCGCGTTCATGGGAAAACCTTGCTGGTACTGGTACGAGAGGGACACGTTCCACCCGCCGAAGATCGCCTGCATGACCTTGCCCCAGCCGTTGCCCCAATGGCGGCCCTTGCCGACGGGGATCGGGACGGTTGCGCCGAGGGTCGCCCGCTGGGGGCGGTCGTCCGGCGACGTGCGCTCCTCGAGCTGCGTATCGAACGTGTTGAGATAGCTCACCTTCTCCGTAGCCTTGGACTGGGTGTACGACGCGATGACGGACAACCCATTCTCGAATCGCTTCGAGACAGTGAGCTGGCCGGCGTTGTAGGAGTCTGAGCCGGTGTACTCCATGACCGCCACGTTTAGGAACTCGGGGTACGGCCTGAGGAGCTGGTACCTCGTCGTGGTCTTGCCGTTGAGGCTGGTGTTGGGGACAAGCCCGTAGAAGGGGTTCGCCACGCTGGCGGAGAGGTAAGACTCGTTCGCCGCGTCACGCGAGCGCGTGGACGACATGTATTGCTGAGGCAAGGGGTTGATATCTCGCCGAACGGGCAGGTACTTCCCCCGTGATCCGACGTAGTCGAGCTGGACCATCCAGCCGGCCCCGAGGTCGCGCTGTGCGCCCAACTGCCAGCGGGTGTAGAGGGGGGACTTCCGGTCGTTCGAGTTCACCAGCATCGCCGTGGTGTTGGCCACCAAATCGCGCCCGGCCCACGTGGCCAGCCCCTGCGACGAGCCCGGCGGAACGCCGAGACCGTTCGGGAACGGGTCGTTGAGGTCGGCGATGAACGTCTTGCCGCTGTCATTGGTGGAGACGAGGAGCGTCGACTGCGAGAAACCAGATTGGTTGATGGCATCGAAGACGAAGGGGTAGGAGAAGAGGCCGACCCCGGCCCGCAAGACGGTGCGCTTGTTCAACAGGTACGAAGCGGAGACGCGTGGCAGGACGGTGACGAGCCGGTCGTAGATCGGATTGCCCCCGTAGAGGAGCCCACCGAGGACGTGGAACTGGTCGACTGGAATCTCGGCCATCGGGTTCTTCGCGTAGGCGGCCGTTGCAGCAGGCTCCAGCGGATTGGGGGTTGTGCGGTCAAAACCGGTGGCGTTCCGCTCGTGCGTCTCGCGAAGACCGGTATCCATCTCGGAGCGCAGGCCGAAGTTCACGGTCAAGCGGGAGGTCGGCGACCACGCGTCCTGAACGAACAGGGAGTGGACGGTATCCGTGTACTCTCCGTATGTGTTCACGTCGATGTAGCTGTTCCCGCCCGATGTCGGAATGCCGAGGAGGAACTGGGCCAGTGACTGCCCGGTCTGGGTCGAGGCGCTGCTGCTTGCGCTCGTGTAGGCGCCCGTGAAGTTGTAGCGCCCCGCCACATAGCCGTTATCTGTCAAATGCCATTTCTGGGAGCGCAAGTCGTAGCCGGCGCGGATGGCGTGGTCGCTCAGCATCCAGGTGGCGGTGGCAGCGAAGGAGGTGGTGTTCATGGGCTGATCGAACCCCTGTTCGTAGTTGGAACGTTGCGAGCCGAGCGTGGCATACGTCACTCCGCCGCTGGACATGTCGAACCGGGGCATGTAGGTGTAGCCCCGGAAGAGTGCCACGGTGGCAGCGTCGAAGCCGAGGGTCGCGGGATCGAACTGTTGCGCGGGTTTTTGGTACGAATCCCACTCCGAGTAACTGGCGCGCAGGTCGCCGATGAGGGTCGGCGTGAGAAGGTTGGTGTAGGTCGCTGTCACCCCGAGGTTGCCGCGGTAGTCGTAGCCCTGCGAGACTGCAAAGTCGTTCTGTACCCCCGCCCAGTTGTAGCGATCCTCTTGTCTCTTGTTCCAGTAGCCCGAGAGAGCCAGTCTCTGGTCAGGCGTGAAGTTGTGGTCGAGCCGGAGCAGGGCCGAGTTATAGGTGTACGGGCGGCTCTGGTCGGAGAAATAGTTGTTCGACCCGTCCGCATTTCCCGCCTGATTTGCATGCGGGTAGTAGGAGAGTTGCTTCAGCGCGATCGGGTTGAGGCGGTTCTGCGGGATGATGTTGCCGGGGAAAGCCGTGCGGCTGGTGGTGCCGGTGAGCGGGTCGTAGATCTTGATATTGGATGCCAGGAGCTCGGAGAAGTCACCGGTGCGCATCTTGTCGGTCGGCACGCTATAGGTCGCCGGCTCGGTTTGCACGTCTTTCAGGTGCTCCCCCGCCACCATGAAGAAGGTCTTGTCCCGGAAGATCGGCCCCGACACCATCGCGCTCATTCGGTCGTAGCTGCGGGGGCTGGCGGGTAGTCCCGAGAGGTCTTGCATCTGCGACGTCGACGAGCGGCTGTCGTTGCGGTTGAAGTACGTGGCCGCGCCGTGGAAAGCGTTGCCACCGCTCTTCAGGGCCAAGTTCACGCTGGAGCCGGCAGTGTGTCCCTGTTGCGCGTCGAAGTCGTTGGTGGTCAACCTGAACTCTGCGATTGAGTCGGCGGGTGGAGAGAAGCCAACGCGCGCCCCTCCATAGTTCACCTGCTGCCAGGACACGACGTTGGGGGCGCCGTCGATCGTGAAGTCGTTGCCACCCTTGGCGCCGTTCGTGATGAAGCCACCGAGGCCCGCGTTGTCCATCGGCCGAGCGAAGTGCAAGTCGGAGTTATCCACGACGCCTGGACTCAGACGGGTCAGCATGTACGCCGTGCCGTCGCCGAGCGGCAGCTCCTGAATCTGCTTGCGGTCGACCACCTGACCTATCGAGGTCGAGCTGACATCGACAGTCAAAATGCTCGCGGTGACCTCGACAACCTCGGTCGCCCCACCGAGGGTGAGGACCAGGTCAATGGTCCGCGAGTCACCGACGCGCACCTCGATCCCAGTCTTCTCGACCGCCTGGAAGCCCGAAAGGCTAGCCGTCACTGAGTACACCCCGGAGATCAGGTAGCGAGCCTGATAGTACCCCCGGTCGTTGGTCGTGATTGTGGTCGTGATGTTAGTGGCGGTGTTGGTCACCTTCACGGTGGCCCCCGGGAGGACACCACCCGACTGGTCTGCCACCGTGCCCGAGATCGAGCCGCGGAAATCCTGCGCTGCGAGGCTTGAATGAAACCCTGCGACCAACACTAGTGACACCAAGACACGCACAACGTTGCAGGTCTTCATGGTTCCTCCATTTCAACCCCATACCGCTTGATCGTGGCGTAAGTCTCGGGGAAAGATAATACCTCTGTAAGCCCGCTGTCAAGAGTTGTCGTACCACTTTTTCATTCGAACTGAAAAGCCCGGGCCTGGGTCCGACTTCGAGCGGTAACCTGTTCAGTGTCCGGCACATAGGAACCAGCGAGCCCCGGCCCCGGCGGGGCAGTTTCGACTGCCGGGTTCGGCGGCGGACCGGGTAGGGCCGGCCAACCGGGAGCGAGCCCTGAGCTCGCAAGGCCTCGTGGTCGGCCCGAAGCCGAGCGGGGTTTCTCGAGTACGACTCGTCGCCTCCGAGCAGTTCCCAGCAACGCTGCCGCCGATCACTGCGACCCTCCTTCTCCCCGCCCGGTAACTGGTGGATATCGACTTGCCGGACAACTGTGGGGAGCCTATCTCGCACGATCTCAACGAACGGCCTCCGACGCCTGGGCGGATTCAGAAACGGCACACAAGACCGACCGGAAGCTCCCCGAAAGAGACGACTGGTCGGACCAATACGCATCACGGTTCTTTTCTCCCAGGGGTCGCGGGGGTTCGCGACTTCTCGTCCAGATAGGTCTCGAGGTTCGAGATCCCGCTCGTTCCTAGGGTGGCACCGTCGGTCGGATTCCGTGGGTCCAGACCGTGCGCGGTCTCCCATGCGTCCGGCATCCCGTCTCCGTCCGAATCCGCGGGCGGGGTCGCGGTCCGCAGGCGGGGCCACCCCCCGACCTGCTCCTGAGAGTCGATCAGACGACCGGTCTTTTTCGCCACGGAACGGAGGACGGACAGGTCCGCGGAATCGCGGACCAGTGATGCGCCCGAATCCTCCAGCACCCGGCGGTAAGCGGTCTCTGCATCATCGGTCTCGACTTCCGGGAACGGAAAGCGTTGCGACCTGATCGTGTACGCGCCGGCGAACAGGCCCCAGTCCCCCGGCGCGGTCGCGCGCCTGCCCCGGGCGGCCGCGTCCACCCGGCTACCCTGCTGGTAGAGCTCGGTTCGATCGCTGCCCCCCGTGAAAGCGAGCCTCCGCGCCTCCTCGCGGGTCGACGGGCCGGCCACGAGGGTGTTGGCCACGTAGTTCAGGCGCGGGGAACCCTCCGACGCCGGGCCGCTGTACCCGACCTCGCTGCCCCAGTCGTAGACGACGTTGTTGACGAAGTCGAGGGCGAGGTCGTCGCCGAGGCGCGGGTTGCGGCTCTCGTGGTGGGCGTACAAGGTGTGGTGGATCGTGATCCCGCCGTTTCCCCAGCGCAGGAGCGAGCCGTAGCCGTGATGGCCCTTCGCGTGGCACGATGCGTTCAGGCTCTCGGCGATGATCGACCACTGCACCGTCACGCGATCCGAGCGCGTGACCGAGAGCGTCTCGTCGACGCTCCAGGACGCCGAGACGTGGTCGATGATCACATCCCGCGACTCGAAGACGTTCAGGGCGTCGCCCTGGAAGGAGGGGCAGTTGACGTCGCCCGGCCGGAACCGCAGGTACCGGACGACCACATCGTGCGTACCTGCGATGCTGGTTGTGAAGCCGGCCACGGTCACACCATCTCCGGGGGCCGTCTGCCCTGCGAGGGTGAGGAATGGCTTGTCGATGGTCAGCACGGACCGGAGGAAGATCGTACCGGAGAGATCGAAGACGATGGTGCGCGGCCCGCAGGTCGTCTGGAGGCCGTACCGCAGGCTTCCCGGACCTGCATCGGCCAGGCTCGTGACATGGTAGACGTCACCTCCGCGTCCCCCCACGGCGAATTCGCCAAAGCCCTCGGCGCCGGGAAAGGCCCGCGGCCTTTCGGGCGCGGCGGCCCTTTCCGGGGCAGCAACGGGTCGTGCGCGGGGCCACTCCATCGCGCTCGCGGCCAGAAGCACCCCGCACAGGCCGTGCGGCGCGTTGGTCAGCCTCTTCCTCGCGAGGTAGCCCGCCAGATCCTTCTGGACGCTCGTCCCCTCCACGGTGTCCTCGATGACGGGCCGTCCCTCCGCATCCTCGGCGATCCTGCTCAGCAGGCCGTTCCAGCCCCTGCGGGCCGCTTCGGTCTCGGCGGGGCCGAGGAGATCGTCATCGGCGCCGCGCTTGAGGGTGTAGACGAACATCGCGCTGGCGGACGTCTCGAGCCAGTTCTCGGGCAGGTCGCCCTTGTCCATGATTTGGTACCAGAGGCCGGTCCTCGCGTCCTGGGTCCGACGGATGCCTCCCGCCGCCTCGCGAAGGAGATCACGCAGCCTCGCGTACCCCGGATGCCCTTCGGGGAGCTCGGCGAGAATGTCAACGAGGGCCATCACGTACCAGCCCATCGCGCGGCCCCAGACCTCCGGCGAGACGCCGGTTGCCGGGTCGGCCCACGCCGCGTTGCGGTCGGCGTCCCACGCGTGCCGGAAGAGCCCACCCTCGGCGCGCGTCTTCTCGCCGACGAGCAGTGCCTGCGCCGCGGCCGTATCAAAGCAGAACCCGGGCTCCGCGAACATCCGGCCGTAACGAACAAGAAACGGCTCGGCCATGTAGATCCCGTCGAGCCACATCTCGTACGGGTACTTCTTCTTGTGCCAGAAGCCGCCCGCCGAGTTCCGGGGGAAGCCGTCGAACCGCTGGCGAAGCCAGCGCGCCGCCCTCATGTACTTCGGGTCCCCTGTCTCCTCGTAGAGGAAGAGCACGAGGTTGCCCGGCTGGATCCGGTCCAGGTTGTGCCCGGCCGAATCATCCCCCAAGTCAACGCTCCCGTCGCAACGCAGGTAGGAGTCCACCCAGGCTCGGATGTAGTCCAGGTACCGGGGGTCACGGGTGTGGCGGTACACCTCTGCGATCCCGTACAGGACGATCCCCGTCGTGTACTCGAACCCCTTGTCGCTGATGGCGTCGGCGGTCGGCCACCGCGAGAGCACGCTGTCCGCGAGTCGGACCGCGAACGGCTTCACCGGCGGCAGCCCGGTCGCCGCAGCCGCACAAACAACGCCGCTCGCGAGGCCGAGCACGATCATGCCCGCCCGAGCCCCTCGCCGAATGCCTCCCGAGCCCGTTCGCATCGCGTCACCTCCGCCGTTCATCACCGGCCCATCCAGCCGCCGTCGACCACGAGGATGTGTCCGTTCACGTAATCGGAGGCGCGGGAGGCGAGGAAAACGGCGGCTCCGGCGAGATCCTCGGGCTCTCCCCAGCGGCCCGCCGGGATCCGCTCGAGGATCTGGCGGCTGCGCTCGGGGTCGGCACGGAGCGCGGCCGTGTTGGCCGTTCGCATGTAGCCGGGCGCGATGGCGTTCACGTTCACCCCACGTCCGGACCACTCGTTCGCAAGGGCTCTCGTGATCGCCGCCACTCCCGACTTCGCAGCAGCGTAGGCGGGGACCCAGATCCCACCCTGGAAGGAGAGGAGGGAGGCGATGTTGATGATCCTGCCGTGACCGGCGGCGAGCATTCCCCGGCCCGCCTCGCGGCAGAGCCTGAAGACGCTTCCGAGATTGACGTCGAGGACGTAGTCCCAGTCCTCGTCGGTGGTTTCCTCGGCACTCGCGCGCCGGATTGTCCCGGCGTTGTTGACGAGGATTTCAAGACCGCCGAGAGCCGCAATGGCCTCCGACACGAGCCTGGCGGGCGTCGTGAAATCTGAGAGGTCTCCCGCGATGGCGGCGGCCCTGACACCTGCCGCGCGAATAGCCGCACAGGTCCCGTCGCAGTCCGCGGGCCGCACCTCGGCGTGGACGACGACGTCCGCGCCGGCCCTGGAGAGGCCGATCGCAATGGCAGCGCCGAGGCCGCCCGAGGCGCCCGTGACCAGAGCCCTCCGGCCGACAAGTGAGAAAAGGCCGAGTCCGTTGGTGTGCATGATGCCCTCACTTTGCGGGCTCGAGCCCGCGGCCGACTGTCCCGAGCTCGAGGCCAAGGTACTCCCTGGCATTGAAGAACGAGATCGCCTCGACCAGGCGACCGAGCAATGCCTTGTCGTGTGGAACGAGCCCTCTCCTCGCGTCGTGGCCGAGGAGATTGCAGAGCAGCCTGCGGAAGTAGTCGTGCCGCGGGTAGGAGAGGAAGCTGCGAGAGTCGGTCACCATGCCCACGAACTGCGAGAAGAGGCCCATGCTCGAGAGTGCCCTCAGCTGGGCTTCCATCCCGTCCAGTTGATCGAGAAACCACCACGCCGGGCCGTACTGGATCTTGCCCGGCAGGGAGCCGTCCTGGAAGTTGCCGGCCATCGTTGCGAAAACCTCGTTGTCGGCCGGGTTCAGGTTGTACAGGATCGTCTTGGCGAGCTGCTCCGTGCTGTCCAGCCGATCAAGGAAACGCGCCAGCGACCGGGCCTGCGGGAAGTCGCCGATGGAGTCCAGGCCGCTGTCGGCGCCAAGCCTGCGGCGCAGACGCGTGTTGTTGTCCCGGAGCGCCCCCAAATGGAACTGCTGAACCCAGCCGCGGGCGTGGTCGAGGAGCGCGAGCCGGTGGAGAAGGGCCGATCGAAAGCCGCGCGCCTCGCTGGGCTCGAGCGTCTCCCCTCTCCGGACACGGCCGAAGCTCTTCGAGGCTTCCTGGTCGGTCCAAGGCTCCGAGTCGATCTGCTCAAGCCCGTGGTCGGAAGCACGACAACCGGCAGCATGGAAAAACTCATGTCGCGACTCGAGGGCTTCGAGCAGAGACGCAAAGGTCCCGACGGAGAGTCCCGCGGCCTCGCCCAGCCGATCCACCCAGGCGTTCCATGCCTGCGGATCGCCCGTTGCGAGGACGCGGTCCGGCCTGAACGTGGGATACACGCGCGTCTCCGGGTCAACCCGCGCGGCCAGCGTGGTGTGATGCGCCAGCAAGTCGATAGGGTCGTCGGTGGTACACACCACAGCGACCCGGAAATGTTGGAGCAGCCCCTGCGCGGAGAAGCCGGGTTCGGCGAGCAGCTCGTTGCAGCGGGCGAAGATGCCGCGCGCGCTCCGCGGCTCGAGAAGCTCCGCGATTCCGAAGGGGCGCCTGAGCTCCATGTGAGTCCAGTGGTAGAGCGGGTTGCGGAGTGTGAACGGGACGGTCCGCGCCCACGCCTCAAACTTCTCCCAGTCCGACGCGTCCCCGGTACAGAACCGCTCCGGGACCCCATTTGCTCGCATCGCCCTCCACTTGTAATGGTCGCCCTCGAGCCAGATCTCGGTGATCGAGCGAAAGCGATGGTCCTCCGCGATCTGCGCAACGGGCAGGTGGCAGTGGTAGTCGATGATCGGGAGCTTCTCGGCGTGAACGTGATAGAGCTCCGCGGCCAGATCCGTTTCCAGCAGGAAGTCGTCGTGAATGAAGGGCTTCATCGGGCGCCTCCTTCTCGTCGCCGGCGACGCGTCGGCGATGACCCAGACTCGCTGGCCTGGGCCTTGCGTGCCTTCTCGAGATGCTCGGCCATCTCACGCCGGGCCCGCTCAACGTCCCGCGCCCGGATCGCCCGGTAGATTCGGCGGTGCATTTCGGCTGATTCCTTGAGGTTCGTTGACTGGACCACCGTCTCTCGCCTGGTCTCCCACACCAACTGCGCGAGCGTGTCGACGAGCGTGGCCAGGACAGGATTCTGCGAGGCGGCCGCCACGGCGCGATGAAACTGGACATCGTGGAGGAGGTACTCCTTCGGATTGTCGATTGACGCGAACATACCCGCGACTTCGGCCGCCATGGCGGCCATCTGCTCGGGCGTTGAGTTCGCCGCCGCGAGGTAGGTTGCCCCGACCTCGAGCACGGATCGCGCCTCGAAAATCTGGTCGTGGGTGAACCCGTGGAGGGCCGCGAGAAAGCGGAGCGGCCCTTCCCCGAGCCGCGGCGGGCCCGCGACGATGTAGGTTCCCGAGCCCTGGCGTGCGTGCATCACGCCCATCGCCTGGAGCGAACGGATACCTGAGCGCAGGGAGGCCCGGCTCACCCCGACCTGATCGGCGAGGTCGCGTTCCGGAGGGAGCCTGTCCCCAGGCCTCAGGCGGCCGGCCTCGATCATCTTGAGGACGTACTCCACCACCCTGCCCCCGGCCGTGTTGCCGTTTGACCGGCTACCAGAGGTCTTACCTGTCATCGCCGTGGCCTCAGAATTGGTCTGCAGAGTGATACCACCCCCCACCCGTTCGTGTCAAGTAGGAGTGGCCCCTAAGCCAGGTCATTCGTGTACTTGCACGGTCGAAAGGGGTTAGATTTGACCCCGTGGATTTTGTGGTATCGTGTCCCCGGAACGGAAGAGTGGTTGACCACTTCTTCGGGACCATGGAGCTGGGATGACACTCAAGCTCAGGAGTGAGTCTGAGTGCCGCTGGGACCTCATCAGCCTCGGAGAGGTCATGCTGAGGTTGGACCCCGGCGAGGCCCGCATCCACACCACCCGGCGGTTCGCCGCGTGGGAGGGAGGCGGCGAGTACAACGTCGCGCGCGGACTGCGGCGCTGCTTCGGGAAGCGCACGGCGGTCCTCACCGCGCTCGCCGACAACCCCGTCGGGCGGCTCGTCGAGGATTTGATGCTCCAAGGCGGGGTCGACCTGTCCCTCGTGCGCTGGGTTCCATACGACGGCGTCGGGCGAGCGGCGCGCAACGGGCTGAACTTCACGGAACGGGGGTTCGGACCACGCGCCGCAGTGGGCTGCTCGGACCGAGGGCATACCGCCGTTTCCCAGCTCCAGCCCAGCGACTTCGACTGGGAGAACATCTTCGGCCGGCTGGGCGCGCGGTGGCTGCACTCCGGCGGCATCTTCTGCGCGCTTGGCGAGTCGACGCCCGACGTTGCGCGGAGCGCCTTCGAAGCGGCCAGGCGGCACGGGACGATAGTCTCGTACGACCTGAACTTCCGCGACTCCCTCTGGCGGTCCGCCGGAGGCCAGGCCAGGGCGCAGGAGGTCAACCGGGGCCTGGCGGGTCTGGTCGACGTCTTGTTTGGCAACGAGGAGGACTTCTCCGCCGCGCTGGGATTCGGGGTCGAAGGGACCGATTCCGGTTTCGAAGATCTCTCGACGGCCGGCTTCCGCCGGATGATCGCGAAGGTCATGGAGGCGTTCCCGAACATCACGGCGGTTGCGGTGACGCTTCGTACCGCCCGGAGTGCCGGCAAGAACGGCTGGGGAGCCCTGTGCTCCTTTGCCGGCGAGTTCCTCGAGATCCAGCAGGTCGACATCGACATCCTCGACCGGGTGGGTGGGGGCGACTCGTTCGCGTCCGGCTTCATCTGCGGCCTCTTGGAAGGGCGAGGTCCGGAGTGGGCGCTGCGATGTGGCGTTGCCCACGGTGCCCTCGCCATGTCGACTCCTGGCGACACCTCCATGGCCACGCGTTCCGAGGTCGAACGGCGCATGAGCGGTTCGAGCGCGCGGATCGAGCGATGAGCCGGCGGGAGACCATTGAGAGGATTGAGCGGCTCGGCCTCGTCCCGGTCGTGCGGGCGCCGTCAGCGGCCGTGGCGCTGCGTGCGGCGCGAGCCGTTTTCGCGGGAGGGATCGACGTCCTCGAGATCACCATGACGGTTCCCGACGCTCTCGATGTCCTGCGCCAGCTCGCCAGCGAGCTGAAGGGCCGCGTCATCCTCGGCGCCGGCACCGTCCTCGACGCCGACACCGCTCGGGCCTGCATCGCGGCGGGAGCCGAGTTCATCGTGGCTCCCGGGCTGGACCTCGAGACGGTCCGCGTGGTGCACGACCTCGAAACGCCGGTGTTGCCGGGCGCGCTCACGCCGACCGAGATCCTGACGGCATGGAAGGCCGGCGCCGACATGGTCAAGATCTTCCCCTGCTCGGCCGTGGGGGGAGCCGAGTACGTTCGGACGCTCAAGGTGCCGCTGCCCCAGGTGAAGCTGCTGCCGACCGGGGGCGTGGACCGGCACACTGCGGCCGACTACATTCGCGCCGGCGCAGCCGCGCTCGGGCTCGGCGCCGCACTCATTGACATCAAGGCCTTGCAGGAACAGGGTGACGAGGCGCTGTCGGCTCCCGCCCGCGAGCTCGTCGAGATAGTGCGCGCGACGCGCGCGGAGCTCGCAGGACGGTAGGAGCGCGCATGGGGATTCGCCTCCGTATCCCCGACCTGCTGGTCGCGGTTGGCCTCATGGCGGCATGCATCGGCGGAGCCGGCGCCCCTGACGTCCCCGGCGTTCATGAACGCGGGCCCGTTGGAGGAGCAGACTTGGTCGTTGCCCAGGACGGGAGGGGAGACTTCCGAACGATCCAGGAGGCTCTCGACGCTCTTCCCGCTGACGGGCCTCGCTACCGGGTCATCCTCCTGCGAAACGGTACGTACAGGGAAAAGGTCTTCATCACGAAGAGCAGGGTGGCGCTCGTCGGCGAGCACCGCGAACGGACGCGCGTCGTCTTCTCCGAGCTGCGGTCCGAGTGGCGGAAGACGCATCCGGACGACTGGGGCGCAGCCGTCGTCAACGTGGGTGAGGGGGTCGAGGACCTTCTGCTTGCGAACCTCACGATCAGAAACGATTACGGCGGTCGCGGCGGGAGCCGTGACCATCAGTTCGCCGTGCGCAGCGGGAAGGGAACGACCCGCATCTCAGTTCTCCATGCCAATGTCCTCGCAGATGGGGGCGACACGATATCGCTGTGGAACAGCGCCTCAGGTATGTACTACCACGCCGGCTCGACGTTCGAGGGCTACGTGGACTTCTTCTGCCCCCGAGGGTGGAGCTACGCCACGGATTGCCGTTTCGTCAGCCACAGCATGAGCGCCAGCATCTGGCACGACGGCAGCGCCGCGGAGGATCAGAAGCTCGTGATCAGGAGCTCGCACTTCGAGGGCGACGCCGGGTTCGCACTGGGACGCATCACCCGGGACGGGCAGTTCTACCTCCTCGACTGCACGTTCTCGGCGGCGATGGCCGATCGTCCGATCTACCTCGCGCGCGAGCCGGAGACGTTTCAGTGGGGCCTGCGTGCCTACTTCTGGCACTGCCGGCGCGAGGGCGGCGACTTCCCCTGGTTTGCCGACAGCCTGCACCAGGCCCGGGGCGCCCCACGGGCCGACGAGATCGACGCCCGCTGGACGTTCGGAGGAAGGTGGGATCCCGAGGGGACGCTGCCGGCCGTGCTGCCGTTTGCGAGCATCCCAACTCCGCGAAACGGCGCTCAAGTCGTTCCATCAAGGGCCGGCCCGTTGCGGTAGATCGGTGCTCGCGGCGCAGTCGCCTACGACGTCCGGTTCGGCCGGAAGGACCCGCCTCCGCACGTCGCTCGGGTCGGGGGCACGGCGTACGGACCCGGCCCTCTGGAGCCGGGCGTGACATACTTCTGGCGGGTTGATGCGGTGACGCCCAGGGGATCGGTCGAGGGACCGATCTGGAGGTTCACGACCGGTGAGCCTGAGGGCGGGATGGCCGCGGCAAGACAGTGAGGGACACGAGAATGGCCAACGACACGGTGGTCGAGCACCCTGCGAAACCGGACGCCGCGGAGAATGTGGTCGCCCACGTCCGTGATCTGCTCACTAAAGGAGCGGTCAAACCGGGGGATCGGCTGCCGGCCGAGAGGGAACTGGCGCTGCAGATTGGCGTCAGCCGGCCGAGCGTGCGCGCCGGGCTCCAGGCACTGGCGGCGATGGGCGTCGTGGAGGCGCGACGCGGCTCCGGAACCTACATCAGTATGGGTCCCCCGGTCCTCAGCAGCGGGCCGCTGCAGCTCCTCGCGATCCTCCACGGCATACCGCGCGCCCAGATCTATGAGGCCCGTCGCGTCCTCGAAGGCAGGACGGCGCGGCTTGCCGCCGAGCGTGCCGCAGGAGAATCACTGGCTGAGATCTCGGAGGAGGTGATGGGGATGTTCGCCTCCACCGATGACGCGCAAACGTTCCTCCTGCACGACATACGCCTCCACCGGGCGGTGGCGCGGGCAGCCGGCAATCTGGTCTTGTCGGCTCTGGTGGAGATGGTCTCAGCGATCTTCTACGAGCACCGCAAGGAGACGGCAAACCGGGACCGTGACCTCCGAGTCTCGGCCGAGCAGCATCGTAGAATCTACCAGGCGATCCGCGACCGGGATCCCGATGCCGCGGAGCGAGAGATGGACGCCCACCTCCAGGCCGCCCTCGAGAGAATGGAGAAGGAGGATAGCAAGCTGGCCATGCCTTCGCAGAAGAACTCTGCCACAAAAAGAACGCGGAGCAACTGAACGTTTTCGTGCGGCTGCCCCTCGCGCTGGAGAGACGTGGTACCGAATCCAACATGCAGACGAATAAGGTAACAAGAAGGAGCAGAACGTGAAGAAAGCAGATATCGGCCTTGTCGGCCTGGCTGTGATGGGCCAGAACCTGGTCTTGAACATGAACGACCACTCCTTCACAGTGGCTGTCTATAACCGCACGGTGTCCAAGGTGGATGAGTTCCTCAGTGGCGCCGCCAAAGGCACCAAGGTCATCGGCGCACGTTCCATCGAGGAACTGGTCAGCCTACTCGCAAGGCCCCGGCGGATCATGCTGATGGTCAAGGCAGGCAAGCCGGTGGACGAGTTCATCGACCTGTTCATCCCGCACCTGGAGCCAGGCGACATCATCATTGACGGCGGCAACTCCAACTACCAGGACACGATGCGCCGTGCCGCGCTGGTCGAGTCCAAAGGGCTTCTCTACATCGGCACGGGCGTGTCCGGCGGTGAAGAGGGCGCGCGCCGTGGCCCCTCCATCATGCCTGGCGGGTCGCCGGCGGCCTGGCCGCACGTCAAGCCGATCTTTCAGGCCATCTCAGCCAAGGTGGCCGATGGCTCGCCTTGCTGCGACTGGGTGGGCGAAAACGGCGCGGGCCACTACGTCAAGATGGTGCACAACGGTATCGAGTACGGCGATATGCAGTTGATCTGCGAAACCTACCACCTGATGAAAGAGGGACTGGGCCAGAGCGCCGACGAAATGCACAGGGTCTTTGCCCAGTGGAACAAGGGCAAGCTCGACTCGTACCTGATCCAGATCACGCGCGACATCCTGGGCTTCAAAGACGAGGATGGCGAGCCGATGGTAGACAAGATTCTCGATACCGCTGGGCAGAAGGGCACCGGCAAGTGGACCGGCATCTCGGCGCTCGAGTTGGGGATCCCACTGACCATGGTCGTCGAGGCGGTGCTGGAACGCTCACTGTCGGCGTTGAAAGACGAGCGCGTGGCCGCATCTGGAGTGCTGTCCGGCCCCAAGCCCAAGTTCACCGGCGACAAGAAGGCGTTCGTCGATGATCTGCGAGAAGCCCTCTATGCCTCGAAGATCGTTTCCTACACTCAGGGCTACATGCTGATGCGCGCCGCGGCGCAGGAGTACAAGTGGAACCTCAACTATGGCGGCGTCGCTCTCATGTGGCGCGGCGGGTGCATCATCCGCTCGGCCTTCCTGGGCAGGATCAAGGAAGCGTTCGATAGAAACCCCAAGCTCAGCAACCTGTTGCTCGACCCGTACTTCAAGAAACAGGTCGAAGCGGCGCAGCCTGCATGGCGGCGCGTGGTGGCCAAGGCCACACAGAGAGGAATTCCAGTCCCCGCCATGGGCAGCGCGCTGGCCTTCTACGACGGGTACCGCCGGGCATGGCTGCCTGCCAATCTGCTTCAGGCTCAGCGCGACTACTTTGGCGCTCACACCTATGAGCGCGTGGACGGGCCGCGCGGCCAATTCTTCCACACGAATTGGACCGGGCACGGCGGCGATGTGACCTCGAATCCGTACCAGGCCTAGTGCGCAGGCCACTTCGCTGGGGCCAAGTCGCTGCCCAGCTCAGCGGGCCGGGTCGAGCCAGCCGTGGGAGCGCATCCACTCCTCCAGCCGCTTCGGCCACTCGGAGGTCGGCCCGAGACCGGGCTTCGTGCCGAAACCGTGCGGTCCCTTCTCGAAGAGGTGCATCTCGGCGGGAACTCCTGCCCGCCGTAGCGCCTGGAAGAACAGCAAGCTGTTTTCGAGCGGCACCGACGTGTCTTCGGCGGTGTGGACGAGGAACGTCGGAGGGGTGGCCCGGCTCACCTGGGTCTCGAGCGACAGGCGCTCGACGAGGGCCGGTGAGGGGGTATCG
>Ga0315289_10007387_pt1 | contig 16011 bp, 14 predicted proteins | sample YL17G11_40_MG_FD_203452 | JGI IMG/M metagenome (GOLD analysis project Ga0315289, IMG submission 203452) | Sediment microbial communities from Yellowstone Lake, YNP, Wyoming, USA - YL17G11_40 | ecosystem: Environmental > Aquatic > Freshwater > Lake > Sediment | place: USA: Wyoming | collected... | reverse complement strand
TCAACCTCGCGGTGCGCGAGAATGGCTTGATTGTCGCGCGCGGCAATCCAAAAAACATTCGCGGCGTGCGGGATTTGGCGCGGGGCGATGTGCGTCTGGTCAATCGCGCGCGTGGCACCGGCACGCGGCTGTTGCTCTTTTCCAAACTGCGCGCGGCGCGCCTCGATCCACATGCTTTGCACGACTGGGAGCGCGTCGCCGCGACGCATGACGCGGTGGCGGGCGCGATTGCAGCCGGCACGGCGGATGTTGGACCTGGCTTGCGCGCGACAGCCGTCGCGTGGAATTTGGATTTCATTCCGCTCGGCGAAGAGCGTTACGACCTTGTGATTCCACGCGCGGAGTACGAATCGCCGCGGTTGCAATCGTTGTTGCACGCGTTGCACAGCGCCGAGTTTCGCCGAACGGCGCAAAGTTTCGCAGGGTACGATCTCGCGCGCATGGGCAAAGTGGTCGCGCGGGTTAGATAAGATTCGGAGGAGAAGAATGAAACGCCTAGCATCATTGCTCGTCGTTGTGTTTTGGGTATCTAGCGCAATCGCTTGTGTGACAACGCCGACGCTAGCGCCGCCGGCTGCCACGCCCAAACCGACTGACGTGCCTGCGGCAAAACCAACCGCCGCGCCCACGGTTGCCCTGACGGCAACGTCTGTCCGGGCTGCCTTTGGCTCAAGTTCCGGATGCCGCCTGATCCTTTCGACGACGACGAGCACCCAGGATTCCGGTTTGCTTCCCGTCATTCTGCCCGACTTTGAAAAGAAATTCAACTGCAAGGTGGACGTGATCGCAGTTGGCACTGGGCAAGCCATGCAAATTGGACAAAGGGGCGACGCCGACGTGTTGCTCGTGCACGACCGCGCGCGCGAAGATCAATTCGTCAAAGATGGCAACACGAAAGAGCGGTTTGACGTGATGTACAACGATTTCATTGTCGTCAGCGACAAGAAGGATCCGTTGAAAATCACGGGCATGACGATGGGCGCAGACGCGTTCAAAGCGATTGCAAACGCCAAAGCCACATACATGAGTCGCGGCGATGGCAGCGGCACGCACGCGGCGGAGCTGCGGATCTGGGTGAGCATCGGCATCACGCCGACGAAAGACCTACAATGGTACAACTCGCTCGGACAAGGAATGGGCGAAACGTTGCTCTCGTCGAACGAAAAAGGCGCGTACACGCTGGCTGATCGCGGGACGTGGCTTTCGATGAAAGACAAACTGCCAAACCTCGTCGTCCTGGTTGGCGGCAACGACATCTCGCAGAACAAAGACAAATCGTTGTACAACCCATACGGACTGATGGCGGTCAACCCGGACAAGTTCAAGGGCATCAATGCCGAAAAAGCGAACGAGTTCGTCGAATGGATGTTGTCGGTAGAGACGCAGAAAATGATCGGCGGGTTCAAAGACAAGACCGGTCAGATTTTGTTCTACCCTGATTCAGCAGAGTACAAAGCGAGTTTGTCCGGCGCCCAAGTCGCCCTGACTGTCACCGGCGCGGTTGAGAAAGAGCAAAAGTTGACGCTCGCCGCGCTCAAAGGAATGTCCGTCGTCAAACTCAATCTCGAACATCCCAAGAGCGGCAAGCTGGATTATGAAGGGGTGCGGCTGAACGCGTTGCTGGATTTGGCGCAAGTCAAGATGACGGCAACCAAACTGACCTTGACTGCCAGCGACGGCTTTGCATCTGAAGTAACGCTCGCGGACGCGCGCAAATGCGCCGATTGTCTGATCGCTTTCAGCGCGGATGGCTCACTCACGACGGCGATGCCGGGCATGACGAGCAACACCTGGGTCAAGAATCTCGTCAAGATCGAGGTCAAGTAGTTGCACCGCGCGAGACGCCTTGAAATAAGGTTCGAGTGGTAGTAGAATTTCGATTGCGCGGTAGCAGATTAGATGCCGCGTAACTCGAAATTCGGTTATAGGAGGAAACATGCTCAGCGCGCGCAATCAACTACGCGGGACCGTCAAATCGGTCAAGCTTGGTGCGGTGATGGCGGAAGTGATCGTCAAGGTCGGCGAGTTCGAAGTTGCCGCCGCGATCACGCGCGCCTCCGCGACCAAGTTGAAACTGAAAAAGGGTGACCAGGTTGCCGCGGTCATCAAAGCGACCGAAGTGATGATCGCGAAGGATTGAAAGGAGTAGACCTGTCAGGTTTCCGAAGACCTGACAGGTCTCCCCGCCAATGAACGAACTTACTCGCGGATTTTTCCAAGCCATTCAATTAATTTTCTCTGCCGACCCCGCGCTGTACGAGATCATTTTCTTGTCGCTGCGCGTGACTGGTTTGGCGCTCCTCATCAGCGCGCTGATTGGCATACCGACCGGCGCAACACTCGGCTTGTCGCGCATTCGCGCGCGTGGATTGGTCACTGCGTTGTTGTACACCGGCATGGGCTTGCCGCCAGTTGTCGTTGGCTTGTTTGTTTATCTGATGCTCTCGCGCAGCGGACCGTTCGGCGTGCTCGGTTGGTTATTTACGCCGAGCGCGATGATTGTCGCGCAATTGATTATCGCGTTTCCGCTCGTCGCCGGTTTAACGATGACGGCGGTGCAAGGGGTTGATCCCGCGTTGCGCGTCCAGGTGCGTTCGCTTGGCGCGACGCGCTGGCAGGAGATGTGGGCGGTGCTGCGCGAAGCGCGCCTCGGCGTTGTCGCGGCGATTGTCGCCGCGTTCGGCGGCATCATTTCTGAAGTGGGCGCGGTGATGCTCGTCGGCGGCAACATCGAGGGCAAGACGCGCGTGCTGACGACGGCGATTGTGTTGAACACGCGCACGGGCGAGTTTTCGCTCGCGCTGGCACTCGGTATCATTTTGCTTGCGCTTGCGTTCGTCGCGAATGTCGCGATGATGCGGTTGCAGGGCAATGACAAATGAACAAATGACAAATGACAAATGACAAATCGGTTTACTTGATCGAAGGATTGAAACAGGAATACGCAGGGCGCGTCGTTGTGGATGTCGAACGATTGGAAATTCGCGCGGGGGAGATTTTCGCGATAGTTGGACCGAGCGGCGCGGGCAAGTCTACGTTATTGCGCTTGCTCAACTTCTTGGAACTGCCGACGCGCGGTCAGGTCGTTTATCAAGGGCAGGTGGTCAACGGTAGTCTGCCGATTGAGACGCGGCGCCAAGTGACGACGGTGTTTCAGCGCCCGGTGTTGTTGCGCGCGAGCGTGCGCGAGAATGTCGCGTACGGTTTGGCGTTGCGCAGACAACTCGCGGATGGGCGCGTGGACGAAATCTTGGCGCGCGTGGGTTTGTCGTCATTGGCGAACGCGCCCGCACACAAAGTATCGGGCGGCGAAATGCAGCGGGTCGCGCTCGCGCGCGCGCTCGTGATCGAACCGCACGTGTTGTTGCTCGATGAGCCGACTGCGAATCTCGATCCGTACAACGTCGGCTTGATTGAAAAGATCGTGCGCGAGCATAATCGCGCGCGCGGCACGACGATCGTTCTGGTCACGCACAATGTCTTTCAAGCGAAGCGACTTGCGCGGCGCGTTGGTTTGATGCTGAACGGGCGCGTGATCGAAGTGGGCGACGCGCAACAATTTTTCGACGCGCCGAACGATCCGCGTACGGCGGCGTTCGTGCGCGGGGAGATGGTGTACTAAGAGACCCGGAGGATCGGTTGCGCGAAATCCTTCGGGTCTCTTGTTTCTATCTGGATCCCACCGCGATCACTCCGGGCGATGTGCCTTGCTCAAACTGTCTTAGAAATCGGGATCGTCTTTTGGCGGAAAAGTCAAAGAAAGTTAACTCCGTGATTCTTGACGCGTTGGGTGACACTGCATATAATTTGTGCTGACGACACCGGGTTGCGCGCATCACAGAATTGTTCCGCAACATTTGCGCGATCCGCGACGGAAATTGGACGCCGACAAACCACGCCCTAAGCCGAGTTGCGGGGGCAGACCAACGCAGACGAAGAATAGACCATTCGCGATATTCGCACAATGCGCGGATTATGTTCGATCGGATAGTTCCAGGGCTGGACACCGGTCGAAATCGAAGAGGACGCGCTGCCGAGAACGAGTGGGATGCCGCGGCGCGCTCTGGTCGCCCAGTCGCGACGGTTCGTAAATTCAGTTCTGGCCAACGACGAGTCATTTGCATTGCTGCTGCCCTGCAAATCGTCTGGTGCTTGTTTGCTTGACGTTCCTGGTCGGTGGCAGTCTTTTTCTCTACATTTCTTCAACACCTCGTTGACGCGCACCCTGCGCAGCCAAGCGACTGGCGCGGCTGTCGAATTTACAGAGCCCGCGCCGTGGAGCGCGCCGGTCGCCGGGAATCCTCTCCCGGACCATCTCGACCTGGGAAACGGGCATTACGTGATCGCGATTGATTGGAAATTGCAAGCGAATTACCGCAATCTGCGCGATCACGAAATGCAGCCATATCGGTTGCGGGTTTCCGCCTCCGCGAATCAAGTACTGGTGGATGGGCAAGCCCTGTCGCCGCAGACGCTCGATGCTCTCAAAACTCGACTGCGGACGGCGTTCAAGGATTCGCTGGAGCATTTCAATCGCCACCGTGTCCGCCGGCATCGCCGTCATCCGTGGCACAGACGCCTTTGGCGCGTGTTCTTTCCAGGCACCAATCTGACAACGCGTTTTCTGATCGTGGAGATAGTAGTTCTCGTTCTTGCGATCCTTCTCGCTTTGGTCGCAGGGCAAATCGGGGTCGGAAGGTAAGGCAATGGCACAGAGGTCATTCGGTATGGGAATTTTGGTCACTGGGGCTGCCGGTTACATCGGTAGTGTAGTTACGGAACAACTCGTCGAGCAAGGGCATCAAGTCATCGCGCTCGACAATTTAAGGAATGGACATCGCGCGGCGGTGCATCCTGCCGCTGCCTTTGCGCAGCTTGATTTGCTCGACGCGGATGCGCTCACCGCGTTTCTGCGGGCGAATCCGGTGGACGCGGTCGTGCATCTCGCAGCGGAAGCGTTGATTGACGTTTCGATGCGCGATCCCGGTTTGTTCTTTCGCGTCAATGTCGTCGGCGGGTTGAATTTGTTGGACGCGATGATCGCGGCGGGCGTCAAGCGAATGGTTTTTTCGTCTACCGCCGCCGTGTACGGCGAACCCGAAAACATTCCAATTACGGAAGAGGCGCGGCACTCGCCAGTCAATCCTTACGGCGAATCCAAACTGGCGTTTGAAAAAATCCTCGCGTGGTACCGCACGGCGCACGATTTGAAGTACGTCACGCTGCGCTACTTTAACGCGTGCGGCGCGACGGAACGCTTCGGCGAGTACCACATTCCCGAAACGCACATCATTCCGATTTTGTTTGAGGTCGCCCTGGGTCAGCGCGAAAAATTCGATCTCTACGGCACCGACTACGATACGCCGGACGGCATCTGCATCCGCGATTACATTCACGTCTGGGATATTGCGAACGCGCATGTCCTCGCGCTCGGGCAACTGGACAGACTCGGCGCGCGCGTCTTCAATATGGGCAACGGCGCAGGCTATTCGAACAACGAGATTGTCGAAACGGTACGGCGAGTGACGGGGAAAAACATTCCGGTCGTTCCATCGCCGCGCCGCCCCGGCGATCCGGCGCGGCTGGTCGCGAGTTCGGAGCACATTCGCAGTGAGTTGGGCTGGACGCCGCGTTATCCCGATCTGACGACGATGGTGGAGACGGCGTGGCGGTGGCGGCAGAAACATCCGCGCGGATACGAGACGAAGTGATCCGCGCATCACGCGAATCCACGCGAATGGGGAGAAGGGCGTATTCGTAATCCGCGCCTTTGTGATTACGCCGTGAATAGCGCCGACGCACTATGAGGATGTAGGGAACGAGGTGCGGACGATTCGGACCCAGAATGCCTGGGTGCGCGAAACGCCAGCGGGTCTCGGAATTGAACTGCACTGGCATTTGATTGATGCGGGCTATTACGTGCAGCGGGTGCCGATCGCGTGGTTTTGGGATCACTCGATGGAGGTGCCGCTGGGCGCGCGCCGCGTGCGCGTTTTCTCGCCCGAAGCGCAATTGCTCCACCTCGCCGCGCACATCGAATTACACCACGCTGGCGCGGGAGTGTGGTGGGTCTACGACGTTGCCGCGCTGCTCCACAAGTTCGGCGGCGCGTTGGATTGGGATCTCATCATTGATGCGGCAGAGCGATTTGAATGGGGACGGTCGTTGCGCGTCGCGGTTGCGCGCGCAGACGACGTTCGGCGTGTCCGTTCCGGAGGAGGTGACCGCGCGTCTCGCGGCGATGCGTGCCACCTGGCACGAGCGCGTGGCGCGGACTTCGGCGGAACTATCGGCCCATCTTGCCGCGTTTCTGTTCGACAGTTGGGAGCGGGGAGTTGGCGCGCGCGGGGGCGTTATCTCTGGCGGTCGCTGTTCCCTCCAGTGGGGTTTATGCGCGGGCGCAGTCCGATTCGCAACCGCCGCGATTTGCTGTGGCAATATCTGTTGCGCCTGGGGCGCGGCTTGTATCGCGTTCCGCGGGCGTTGTGGGCAGGGGTGGCGCAGATGCGGCGGGCAGGGTAAGCCTTTGCGATTCTTTCGATAGGATGCGCGCAGCTCGCGTCCGTTAAACCCGCTCCGGTCCGTTGTCATTCCGGCGGATTCGCGGCAGAGAGAAACAAGACCTGTCAGGTCTCACACACCTGACAGGTCTTGTCATTTCCAGATCAATCGGCTCAGATATGCGGTCCCGCCGCCACCACTTCGGGGGGCGTGCCTTGTTCAAACTTTTTGGAGTTTGGTAACACAAAGGACGAACGCAATTGAGTTTACATCACCGCCGATGGACTTGCCGGTAACTGCTATCCCCGAATCGTCACGCAAACTTTCCAAGCCGGCACCCCCAGCCGTACCGGTCCCGGCGCTCTCCCCGACCGCCAGCGCGGCGGTCAGTGTTCCGACGGCATTGTAGCACAGTATTGGCGAAGACAAGGCGCGCGGCTTGATTGCCGCGCGCTTGTTTTTCTCGTGATTCGCAGTATAATAGGAGTTGCAAGATTCGGCTTAGTCCCTGGCGATTTATTTGTTCTGGCTCGCTTCAGCGGAGATGCGGGAAATGACTTCCGTTGGGACGTTTGAAGGTCAACTCAATCGGGATTGTACGGCAAGAGTTAAAGCACCAGTTGTTTGGCGCGCCTACGCGCCTACGCGCGTCGCGGCGGGTGCTTTTTGTTTTTCCCGTGGCTGCCTTGAGATTATAATGCGATTGTAAGTCACTGATACAGTCGGTTGTTCGCGATTATCGAACAATGGTTACACGACACGCTGATTGCGGGTAACCAACCCCCATTGGCGTGTTACACGACACAAACGTGTCGTAGAATGTAAGTTGTGCGAAATTACACGGAAGTATGCAGAAGCTGAGAAGCGAGATGGGAAGAGCGATGAATACCAAAGTCTTGTCGTGCGTGATAGCGGCTCTCCTAGTCGGCTGTACGCCTTCGACGCCCACGAAGCAAGTTACTATTTCTTTTGCCTGGGCATACCGCGCAGGTGACTATATCCGTGGAACACCGGCCGTCAACGGCCAAGTCGTCTACGTCGGCTCGGACGACAACAACTTGCTCGCCGTAAACACCGAAACGGGGCAGCTGGTCTGGAAATATGAGACGGCAGGAAACATCACTTCGGCACCGGCCTTCGCCGGCGATACGGTCTACTTTGGCTCCTGGGACGACCTTATTTACGCGCTGCGAGTCAGCACGGGCAAACCGCTCTGGCAATACAAGACGGAGGGGTGGATCACCGCGTCTCCCCTTCTGTCCAACAACGTCCTTTATGTGGGTTCGAACGATAGTTACTTGTATGCGCTCGATGCAACAGACGGACATTTGATCTGGCGATACAAAACAGATGGCCGAATCGAATCAGCAGCCGCCGTTGAGGGAAACCGCGTCTACTTCGGGACAAGTGATCGATATATCTATGTGCTCGACAGTGCGAACGGAACGCTAGTCTGGCGCTATCGAACCGGAGGAGCCATCTTGGGCGTACCCGCCATCGTCGGGGGAATGGTGTATGTTGGATCGACCGATCACCAATTCTATGGGCTCGACGAAACCAGTGGTCATCTGAAATGGAGCTTCATGGGAGGTGGCGCGTTCGAGTCGTCGCCCGCTGTCACCGACGGCGTGGTATACGTGGGTTGCAACGATGGCCGCCTGTATGCGCTGCGGTCGCAAGACGGTACTTTGCTTTGGCAGTTTCAGGTCAAGGACATGATCCGCTCCACGCCCGCCGTTTGGCAGTCGGCGGTTTTTGTCGGCTCCGAGGATGGATATCTTTACGGACTGGACCGCGCGACCGGGGCGCTCGTGGGGAGTTATCGCACGGGAGGAGCCATCACGGCAAGCCCAATCGTGGCGGAGGATAAACTGTTCATAGGCTCGACCGACCGGCGATTGCACGTGTTCCGCCTCGGGCAACAGTGAAAGGTGACGCGATGAACATCCATCGACGATTCGGGTTGAGGCGTTTTATTTTGGCGATCTGCGCTGTGGGGCTCATCGCGGGAGCTGGCGTGGTGTGGAGCTATCGCGACTACCTGCGCTCTTCCCAGGATCTCTACGCTGAAGCGCGCAGCGCAAAGCCAGGGCGCGCAGTAGAGTTGTATACGCGGCTCGCCGAAAAAGTGGCTGCACTCAAGGAGTATGCGCGGCTCTGGACGGCTGAAGCACAGATGCCTGACCTGGACGCCATGCGGACGCTACAAGCGATCGTTGATTTCGATCCGCAGAGTCCGCTCGCGTACGAAGCGCACATTGCACGGGCGCGATATTACGCGAGCATCGAGGCGACAAAAGCCGCAGACGAATACCACGCCGCCTTGGCTTTGAACGACACCGTGGCCCTGCGACTCGAATTGGCGCGCTACCTTGAGCAAGAGGGAAACTACAAAGATGCCTATGCGGAGTACCACGTCTTGCTGTCAAAGCAGCCGGACGCCTTTGAGGGAATGCGCCGCACGGGACAGAATTCGTTGATCGTTGCCCAAGATTTGATCTCGGCAACCTATTACAGCGATGCGCTGGAAACGCTCCTAGGTATCAACGACCCGAAAGCATTGCCCCTGCGAGCCCAAGCCTTGGCGGGCCTCGGACGATATGATGAAGCCAGGACAGCCTACCAGACCTGGTTACAGTCGAATCCAGATGATGTCACGTCACAGCTGAGACTCGCCCAAACTCTGGCGAACCTTAATCGGACCAAAGACGCACTGGCGATCTATCAACAAATCAAAACCCCCGATAGCCAATTAGCCCAAGCCGATTTAGTGGAAGACACAGACCCCAAACAGGCACTCACGCTTGAACTTAGTTCTCCTTATCCCGTCGCGTGGTGGAACGCGACTGGAATTTTGGAAGCACAAAAACGCTTGACTGAGACCCTGCCTCTCTATGCACGCGTGGCGCAATCCGACAGCAGTTTTGCCGACGACGCGGCTTATCGACTTTACGTCCTGGGGAAAAGACTAGGGGATCCGTCAGCGGAAGCCAAAGGCAAAGCTCTCTTGAATGGATTCAGGTTGGATTGGCTGGCAATCCGGGCGAACGATGGTCAGTTCGGTTTGCCGACGGCGCCCCCGCTCGATGCCGCCGGCGCAGACACCTTCGAACGCGTGAAGGCGCTCGAGTCGATCGGGCGTGAAGACCTCGCGCACCTGGAACTTGTACTCGCTGCGCGATCTCGCCGTGCACCCGAAGTGGACCTCGCGATGGCGGAAGGCTTAAGCACGCGAGGGTACGTGCTCGATGCTGAGGCGATTGCTGAAAAGTACATCCAGAATCACGATCGTGCACCTCTGGAATTCTGGCGGCTGAGCTATCCGCGGCCGTATTCTGAAACCGTGGCCGCAGCGGCGGCAGAATTCAATGTGGATCCCCTATTGATCTGGGCCGTGATGCGAGAAGAGAGTCGCTTCGACCCCGAAGCGCTGTCCTATGCCGGGGCGCGTGGGCTGATGCAGGTCACCCCGATGACCCAGACCTTTATCGCCGAGCAGCTCGGTGAGAATATTTCGCCCGGCGATGCGTTCCGTCCGCCACCAAACATTCGGATGGGCGCCTGGTATCTGCACTTTTTGACGACCTACTTTAAAGGTGACATCGATCTGGCCATTATGGCTTACAACGGGGGGGCTGCCAGCGTCGAGTCGTGGCAAAAGGATCCCAGGGTCTCCAATCGCGATGACCTGTTGCGCTGGATCGGTTTCGGAGAAACGCGCGAGTACCTGGAGCGAGTATCCTTAAGTTATCGCGCATATCAAGAACTATACGCCAGTGGCAGGAATACGAAATAAATGGAGCGGTACGCCAGCTGGGAGCCTGTTACATCGTTATCATTCCACGACTCCACCGAAAATACTCCAAAAGGGAAAAACGGATTGGGACAGCGCCCCACTTCGCGTCACAAAACAATGCTGAAACGGGAACTCGGCACGAGAATCAGAGATTTCTTCGAGCATGTGTCCCACCGTTATGCGCTTAAGAGCCTTTTTTCGGAGGAGTCATTCCACTAATCGCCACTAACGGCAGGAGCTAATGTGTGGGACTATTCTAACCGGGGAGACTGACAGATTTCGGTGATTACTTCGCACAACACATGCCTTGCGACTATGCTGGCGCACGGCGCAAGGCTGTAGCGTTTTCTGACACGACTTTTCAATTTGCACGGGTTGATTCAGCCAAGGAGGCACTAAGCCTGGATTTCGCACTTTCACAATTGCATGAAGGAAGAGACAGGACGCCCCTTTTGTGGTAGAGTATGGAGTGACAACAACCACACTCCCAAGGAGCGTCCTAAATGGACTCTACCACAAAATCGCGTTGGTCGCAAGCTCTGGTTTGGCTCTTTTGGTTTCTGGCTCTCCTCGCTTTGGGCTGCAGCGGGCACCACGCACCGCAAAGCCAGTCGATTGCGCGTGACTCCATCGCCTTGGATCAGACCACTCTCCTGGCCGGGTTTGCCGCGCACGACCACTCACGCAGCCCACTCTTTCCTTGGTGGTCGCAGGGACGCTGGCGCAAACGCGTTCTGAAACGCTGGCGAGGCGTTCAAGTCCTCTGTCGGCGTGCCGTCTGGGCGGCTCGCCTGGCCCGCCTGGTGCTGAGCGGGACCCTCACCCTGGCCGCGTTGGTTGACTGGTTGACCCGCGCTCAACTGCGGCGTCATCTGGGGGCCTTGCCCATCCTGTATGCGCTGCTCGAGATCCTCCAGGTTCGCCAGATCATCAACCGCTATTGTCCCACGAGCGCCGAGATCGACCACGGCGCGGTGGCCGTGGTGTTGATCCTCAATCGTCTGGCGGCACCGCGGCCCTTGTACAAGGTGGCCGACTGGTTGGCCCAAACGGTCCTCGTGTATACTCTCGGCCGGCGTGGCGGCGATCAAATTCAACGACGATCGCCTCGGGCGCACGCTGGATGCCATCACCGAGCACAAACGCGAGATTTGGCTGGACATTGTCCATCAAGCCCTGGTGCGTTTCGACATCGATCTGCGTTTCTTGTTTTACGACTTGACCGCCTTTGTCATGCAGGGCGCATTCCCAGAGAGTGATTTGGTGGACTATGGCTTTGCGCATAACACGCCGTCCGACAAGCAAAAAATCAAGACGGGCGTCACCGCCACCGGGGATAGTTTCATCCCCCTGGAGTATGCGGCCCTCTCTGGTCGCACGGCCGATCTGGCGACCGTCCAGAACAACCTCGAGCGCCTCTGCCGTTTGCTCGAGCGGCGCGGCTACCCGTTGGCTGAAGTGCTCATCATTGGCGATCGGGCGAACCTGAACGATCAATTGGCGCTGACGTACGACGCCCAGCAACTCAAATACCTGGCCGGTCTGCAACCCCAGAAGAAAATCCATCGGCACTTGCTCGTGGCAAGACCGGAGCACCAGTTCTATGCTCACCCACTCACCGAAGCGCACGGCGGCCAAGGCTACTTTGGCTTGCCGTGCCAGGTTCCCTTCGAGCATCAGGGGAAACAGGCCACCCACAACGGCCTGGTGGTGCTCTCTGGCCCGATGCGGCGAGCGATTCGCCACGGGCGCGCCTGCACTTTGCGAACCGTGCGCGCCGAGCTGGCCGTGGTGCAGGCCAAAATTGGGCAGAAACGGCATCGCTCCATCCGGGAGGTGCAGGCGCGTGCGAACACCTGTCTGCGCCGTTCCTCGGTCGGGTCGCTGATGCGCGCCGAAGCTTACGCGACCAGCGGAGGCGGTGTGGGCTTACGCGGGTGGGTCGACCGGGACGCGCTGCGGCAGGCGATGCAATCCGACGGGCGGTATCTCTTGGTGACCAACGATTTTCGCCTCACCCCTCCACGTATGCTGGAGTTGTATCGCGCCAAAGACGGGTTGGAAAAGCGCTTCGAGGTATGCAAGCAAGACCTGCAGGTCCACCCGGTGTATGTGCACAGCGACGAACGCATCGAAGCGGTGCTGTTGATCAACATGCTGGCCTTGTTGGCCTACAGCCTGCTGGAGCGCCAGGCGCGTCGTAAGGGCTTGACCTTGACGACCCGGCGTCTCATCGAGAAGTTGGAAAATCTCTCGGTGGTTGAGACGCATTGTTGGGATGGGAGCGTGTTGTATCGCCTGACGCCCGTGGGTCGTGAGCAGGCGGAGTTGATCACGATGTTGTCCGAGATCATGGCCGAGGTGGCCATCCCTGGCTTGCCACCAGTGCGTGGAAGAAACAGTGGTGGGTCAGAGCTATGGCCCCTGGCACCTCCCATGGAAATCATAGTGTCGCCGGTGCAAACGGCGTAAGCCCGATTGGGATATGGATTCGGGGAGGGAGAGGTATGTCCCAATAGGGCAAAACGAATCGAAACCAGGCCAGGACAGGCCGAGCCAGGCCTGAACCAGGCCCCAAACTGGTCAAACGGTTTGCGAATCGTCAGTATTGGCGACTTTCCAGGGTGAGTCTATCCCTCATCCAATTGTAAAAGTACGAAATTTAGGCTAAGATGGGAACGTACAGAAACAAATGGCGAACAATGATTAGACTAGTTTCCATCCGAAAACCTCAAGAATGGGGTGAACGGGACTGATTGCAGTGAGCCAACTGCGGTAGAATGATAGGTGGCAACCGAATCATTCAAACCGACAGGAGGCTCGATGCTGATTACAGCATATTTGCGAACCGAACAGTTTCTCGCGCGTGTTCCTTTCCAATTCGATCTCGATCCCAAATTGGTGGAGATGGAGCGTCTACTCGATGATCCCAAACTCGTGTTGCAGGTGACCAACGACCTGATCCGTTCCGCTCCACAAGGAGCGTGGAATGGACGCCCTTCCACGCCCGCCGAGGTGACACTTCGTCTCAGCGTAGTGCGCCGCTTGATGGGCTGGAGTTATGAAACGGCTTATGCCGAAATTGTCGGCGATGCCAAGTGGCGGTGGTTCTGTCGAATTTATGACGACGCTGTCCCGAACCACAGCACGCAACGCGACCGCGAAGTGTTGATTCAACCCGCTACCTTGCATCACATCAATGATCGGATCGTCCAACTGGGGCAAGACCATGGGGTGACCCACGGCAAGAAACTTCGTACCGATAGCACCGTCATTGAAACCAACATTCATTATCCGACGGACAGTCGTTTGCTCAGTGACAGTGCGCGTGTCCTTGGTCGACTGTGCGACGACGCCCGGTCCTTGCTTCATCCGCGCACGCTCGCCGAAAAGAAATATTTCCGGAATCGCTCGCGCCGCGCGAAGCGTTTAGCGCGCCAGATTGCCCAACGCCTGCGTGCGACCAAGGGTCAAAGAAACCTGAAAAACAGGCGGAAGAACTGTATCGCCGACTAGTCAAGGTGCTTGAACGCGTGCTAGAGCAAGTTGCCTGGATCGAAGTGCGCTTACGACACCGCGCAGGCCGCGCGACAGTGGCAGGCCCTGTATTGGAAGGAAGGGAGTCGCGCCTGCTTGAAAGCACGCTTCATCGCGATTCGCTGTTGGCGTGTGGATGGGTGCGGCGTGCGTCGCATCGGCTGGTTGATTGGGCAACGTCCTGCACGTGGGCAGTCGGGCGATGCCAAATATTTCTGGGGTGACTTTCCGGCACACGCCTCGCTGAAGCGCATGATCGAATACACGCATCGGCGCCACTGGATCGAGCAGTATCATGAAGAAGCCAAAGGCGAACTGGGCTGGGACCAATATCAAGGTCGCCTCTGGCAGGGCTTCCATCGCAATGCCGTGTTGGTGATGTTAACTTACAGTTTCTTGGTCTGGTTAGGATGGCACGCCCGTCAGACGCGACGTTTAGTTGGTCGACCGCGCCGCGCTTTTTCCCCCACGGCGAGATCGGCGACGCCGCTCCCTCGCCTCTGTTCACAGTGAGATCGTGGACTGGTTACGCGGCGCGGCGATTCGGGAATTGCTTCGGAATGGCCTGATCGATCAGTTCTGTCCAAGATTGAACTGACAAAGTAGTACTAGGGATATAGTCCTATTGTAATAGATCTTGAAATAATGTATGATCTGATCGAAGTTTAAGAACGATTCTCCGATAATGGCAAATCCGGCGAAAGCCGGAGACGCAAAGCTACGGGCCTAAAGTCAAACGACTATGGTCGCCGAGTTACCGAAGAGACCCTAATTGACGCGCGGCGGATTTGCCAGACCAACTTCATCGGTCTGGCAATTATCTTGTCGGCATAGGATTTGTCGCGCGCAATTCTGCCAATCCGCTCCGGTGACCCGGAGCGGATTTTTTGTTTCTCGAAAATGGCGAATCAAGAGAGGTTTGGCATGACAAACGAAACACCCGGAACACTTGCCAGCAAAGTAGAACGACCGCAACTGAGACATGCTGCGAAATTCTTCTTGGCGCTTGCGTTATTGATCCCGGTTTTGCCGTTCACCGCATTGTCCACTCGCGCCGATGTCGTCCCGCCAAAGCCGATCCTCGCGCACGCAGAGGCGGCAATCCAAACAGTTTACAAATCCTATCTGCCTACAACCAACATAGGTTTGCCACCGGTGTCGCCGAAGAAAGGTTTAGCGTGGACGTATGGGGTTTGCGACGACTTGACGACAACGCGCGTGGCGTGGACGTATCAATGGTATCCCAACCCGCCCCGATGCAATCAAAATGTGGAAATCGTGCCGATGATACGCGATGCGACCCAGTGGGCAAACTTTGATAGCATTGGACTGGGTGGCAACTCTCAGTGGCTACTTGGATTCAACGAACCCGACCTGTGTCCCGAGCAGGCATGTTTGACGCCCGCGCAAGCTGTTCCGCTGTGGCATGGGATCGAAACGCGATTCCCAAATCGAAAACTGGTCGCGCCGGTTCCGTCGCATCTACATCCGGATTGGCTGGTCCAGTTTAGAAACAATTACATCGCAACATACGGCACGCCGCCGCGCTTTAATGCGCTTGCCGCGCATTGGTACGGATTCAAGTACGCCGACGCCAAGGCATTGCTCGATTGGTACAAGGCACGCGCAACCGAATTTGGCGTCGCCGAGATTTGGCTAACCGAGTTTGCGTTTCCCGTGCTGGACCATAGTACTTGCGGTGGAGTGGCGCAATCCGACGCGATGAATGAAGCGCAGAGATTGATTGCGAATTTGGATACCGACGCGATGATTACGCGGTATGCGTGGTACGCGCCACGCATAGACACCAGCGACCCGTTACAAACTGGCGGCGGAACACCCGAGTGCAACGCACCCTTGCTGGATCTCACGGGCAAGACATTGACAAACTGGGGAATGATGTATCGCGCGCACTAATCTCCAAATCGCGATTCGAGCGCGGGATCACCTGGTAAGACAAACGTCTCGATCACTTTGTGAATATCGGACGCATCCGCGTTGAGCTTTTGCTTTGCCCGGGTGAATGCTTCGCCTAGTGTCGGCGCTGATCTGTCAAATAATTCCGCAAAGAGTGCGTTCATCAATTCGCCCTGCGCGCCAGACAACGAGACCCCCGTTGGCACAATCCCCGCAACAATTCCGCCATCCGGCTTGAACAGCAATTCCTCTGCAAGCGA
>Ga0315289_10007385_pt1 | contig 16013 bp, 16 predicted proteins | sample YL17G11_40_MG_FD_203452 | JGI IMG/M metagenome (GOLD analysis project Ga0315289, IMG submission 203452) | Sediment microbial communities from Yellowstone Lake, YNP, Wyoming, USA - YL17G11_40 | ecosystem: Environmental > Aquatic > Freshwater > Lake > Sediment | place: USA: Wyoming | collected... | reverse complement strand
GCGAGATCCTCCCGCCCGCCGGGCAAGGTTCGCTACGGCTCACGGAGGCCTCCCAAGGCCGGTTGAAGAAGGACATCGCCGCGGGCAGCCTGCGCTCGAGTCCGAACGCAGCGCGGATGGCCTATGCCGTGCTCCGCGGACAGAGGATGGCCGTCGTGCTGGACGGGCAGGGCGAGACCAGGGAGTTCGACCGGGTGGTGCCCGAGTCGCTGAGGTTCAGCCCGGATTCCAGGCGATTCGGCTACGCGGCAACCCGTGGCGGGAAGGCTTTCTTCGTGGTTGACGGCATCGAAAGCGAGGGTTACGCCGCCCCCGGCAAAGACTCGCCCATCTTCAGTCCTGACTCGCGCCGGGTGGCGTGCGCCGCAGCGGCGCGTCCCTTCGAGACCTTCTACGTCATCGACGGTACACGCGGACCCCAGTACGCGGGGGTGTCTCATCTGTTGTTCAGTCCCGACTCCCGACGCACGGTCTATTTCGCTAAAGACTCTTCGGGCAGCCACCGGGTCGTCGTTGACGCTCAGGCCTACGGCCCCTACGAAGGGGTCTATGCTCCGCTGCTTTTCAGCCCGGACTCCCGACGGGTGGCGTGGGCAGCTCAGAAGGGCGGTGGCAAGACGGTCTTCATCGACGGCGAACCGCAGCCGGCGTTCGATGATTTTATGCCGCTCAAGTTCAGCCCGGACTCGCGCCATTTCGCCTACCCGGTCAAGAAAAGCGGCAAGTGGCATGTCTGCCTGGACGGGCAGCTCGGCCCGGCCTTCGAAGCCGTGGGTTCTTCCGGGGTCACCTTTCGCCCGGATTCCTCTTCACTGATGTTCGCGGCGGCCAGGACGGCGCCCGGCAAGGGGCAGAAGTGGTTCCTGGTCGAGGGTGAGCGGTGGATCGGCGAAGGCGGGGATGGAATCGGGCGCGACTCGCCTGCATTCAGTCCCGATTCCCGGCGCATGGGGTATGCCGTGCAAGACGGCCGGAAGTGGCGAGTCATAGTGGACGGCCAGCCGGGTCCCCTGGTGGACAGCGTGTCTGACCCCATCTTCAGCGCCGATTCGAATCGTTTTGCCTATCACGCCACAGAGGGCCAGGTAAACTCGGTGATTTGCGACGGCCGCCAAGGCCGGCGGTACCGGGGCGTGGCCGGCACGGGGCTTCTGTTCAGCCCGGACTCCCGGCGGCTGGTCCACGACGTCACGAAGGACGAGGGCCACTACATCGTGGTGGACGAGGAAGAGATCGGTCCCTACTCCGGCTTTGTGACGACCAGCGAGATTGTGTTCGATCGCGGCAACCTGCTCCGGCCCATGGCCCTGCGCGGCTATGACCTTGTGAAGGTGGAGATCGAGACGTAGCTGGGCCTTTCGGCGAGGCCGGCAAGGTGTGAAAAATCGGCCCTTCGGCCGCTTGCTTACGCGCGCGGCTCGGTAACCCACTCGAGACACTGGACTCCTGACCGAGCCGCGACCATCAGGGAGCGGTTTGGCCGATTTTTTCACACCTTCTCGCCGCCTCATCCGCCCACTATGTCCAGGAACCGCGCCACGGCGCTGTTCTTGTCGCTGGGGGACGATGCCGCGCAGGCCGACGCAGATGGGGCACCCCTGGCCCTTACGCGCGCTTCGTGCCGCGGGCGTACCTGAGCGAGCCCCAGCGCAGCAGCGCGTCCGGCACGACGCCCAGCACGCGCACGAGCAGCTTGTAGCGCCAGCCGGGGATCACGAACAGGTCGCCGCGATCGAGCCCGCGTAGCGAGGTTTCGACGACGTCCTCAGCTCGCATCCACAAGCTCGCGGGGATGAGGGCGCGATCCATGCCCAGCACGTCGTGGAATTCGGAATAGGTGAAGCCGGGGCAGAGCGCCTGCACCTTCACCGGCGAGCCGGCACTCTTCAGTTCCAGGTAGAGGCCCTCGGTGAAGGCGTTCATCCAGCGCTTGGTGGCGCCGTAGCTGGTGCTGCCCGGGCTCTGGGCGAAACCGGCGACCGAGGAAACGTTGATCACCCCTCCGCTCTTACGGGCCACCATTCCGCGCAGCGCGGCGTGCGTCAGGCGCACGGTGGCGAGGACGTGCAGGCGGTGCATGCTGTCCTGCCCATCGACATCCGTCTCCCAGAAGCGGCCGAGCGTGCCGAAACCGGCGTTGTTGACTAGCAATTCCAGGTTGTCCGCCGCGGCGACGCGGTCCTCGACCAGTTTGAGTTCCGCATCCTTCGTGAGATCGGCGGGGAGGACCTGGGCTTTGATCTCGCGCCCGAGCGCCTCCAGCCGGTCCTTGCGGCGGGCTACCAGAACCAGGTCATAACCTCGGTCGGCGAGCGCCCGCGCGAACGTTGCGCCGATCCCACTTGACGCCCCAGTGATGAGCGCCAGGGGCCTGTTTTCGCGTCCCACTTACTGCCCCACTATCTCCAAAAACCGCGCTACAGCCTCGATGCCCCGGTAGAAGTTGGGCAGGTGGAACTTCTCGTTGGGGGCGTGTAGGTTGTCATCGGGCAGGCCGAAGCCCATCAGCACGCTGGGGATGTCCAGGTGCTTCTGAAAGACGCCGACGATGGGGATCGAGCCGCCCGAGCGGGTGTAGACGGTCTCCTTGCCGAAGGCCTCGGTGAGGGCCTGGGCTGCGGCGCGGATGAAGGGGCTGTCCGGGTCCGTCAGCGAGGCGTCGCCCACGTGCAAGATCTTCACCTCGGCGCTGACCCCTTTGGGGCAGACCTCCGCCACGGCGCTTTTGAACTGAGCGATGGCCTCGTCGATGCGCTGATCGGCGACCAGGCGCATGCTGACCTTGGCCACCGCGCGGGCGGGGATGACGGTCTTGGCGCCTTCGCCGGTGAACCCGCCGCGAATACCGTGCACTTCGAGGGTGGGCCGCGCCCAAGTGCGCTCGAAGACCGTGTAGCCGGGCTCACCGACCAGCTCGCGCGCGCCCATCTCTTTGAGGTACTCCTCCTCGGTGAAGGGCAGGCGCGCCCAGGCGGCCTGCTCCTTGTCACTAGGCGGGCGGATGCGATCGCAGAACCCGGGGATCTGGAGGCGCCCCTCGCGGTCCTTGAGGGCGGTGAGGATCTCGGCGATAGCCTGAATGGGGTTGGGCGCCGCGCCGCCGTAGACTCCGGAGTGCAAGTCGTGGCTCGCGCCTTCGACGTGCAGCTCGCCGTAAACGATGCCGCGCAGGCCGACGCAAATGGTCGGCAGCTCGGGCGCGAACATCTCCGTGTCGCAGATGACCGCGGCGTCGGCAGCCAGCCGCGGGGGCCTCTGCTTCACGTAAGCGGTGATGTGCCCGCCGCCGCTCTCCTCTTCGCCCTCGATCAAGAACTTCACGTTGACCGGCAGCGCGCCCTTGGTCTTGAGGAACCCTTCGACAGCCTTGACGAGGATCAAGGTCTGTCCCTTATCGTCGCAGGCGCCGCGGGCGTAAATGTTGTCGTTGCGGATCTCCGGCTCGAAGGGCGGCGACTTCCATTCCTCCAGCGGGTCGGCTGGCTGCACGTCGTAGTGGCCGTAAAGCAACAGGGTAGGTTTGCCTGGAGCGCCCAGCCACTCGGCGTAGACCAGCGGGTTGCCTGGACCCTCGATCAGCTCGGCGCTGGCCAGCCCGGCGCTGCGCAGCTCTTGGACCAGGAACTCTGCCGCCCGGCGGATGTCCGGCTTGTGCTCGGGAAGAGTGCTGATGCTGGGGATGCGCAGGAAGGTTTTCAGCCCTTCCAGAAAGGATGTGCGGTTCTGTTCGTAGTAGTTCATTTCAGCCTCGATTCTTCGTCTGCCGGGCGGGGTCCAGAAGCTCCTTGAGCCGGGCCTCCGGAATCCCGCTCTTCTCACGAGCCACTTCTAAAATCGTGCGACCGGCTTCGTAGGCCTCTTTAGCCAAGGCCGCCGCCTTATCATAGCCGATCTCCGGGGCGAGCGCAGTTGCCAGGGCCAGCGACTGCTCAAGGAAGGCTGCGGCTCGCCCCCGGTCCGCCTCCAGATCTCGCACGCACCGTTCGGCGAAATTGCGCGTGGCGGCGCTGAGGAGCTCGATCGATTCCAGCAAATCGTACGCCATGACGGGCATCATGGCGTTCAGCTCGAAGTTGCCGGCGGCGCAGCACCAGGTGATGGCCGCATCGTAGCCGATCACCTGCGCGCAGACCATCAGAACGCTCTCGACGATTACCGGGTTGACCTTGCCTGGCATGATGCTCGAGCCCGGTTGGACGGCCGGGAGCCGCAGTTCTCCGAGGCCGCAACGCGGGCCCGATCCGAGCCAGCGAATGTCGTTGGCGATCTTGGTCAGGGAGACGGCGTAGGTTTTCAGAGCGCCGCTCAGGAAAGCCACGCCGTCTCTGGCGGCTTGCGCCTCAAAATGATTCTGCGCTTCGCGAAACGGCAGCCCGGTACGCTGGGCGATGAGCCGGATGACCGCCGGGGCGAAGCCCGGCGGGGCGTTCAGTCCCGTGCCGACGGCGGTGCCGCCCAGCGGCAGCTCGTAGATCCAGTCCAGGGCGGCGTGCACCCTCTCCAGCGAAGCCTCGACCTGCCGCAGGTACCCCCGGAACTCCTGGCCCAGCCGCATCGGCACCGCATCCTGCAAGTGGGTCCGGCCAATCTTGACGACATCGTCGAATTCCTCGGCTTTGCGGCGCAAGGCTTCGCCCAGGCGGGCCAGGGCCGGCAGCAATTCCCGCCGCACCCGCTCCGCGGCCGCGATGTGAATCGCGGCCGGAATGACGTCGTTGCTCGACTGGCTACAGTTCACGTGATCGTTGGGATGCACCGCCACGCCATTCCGGCTGAGCCTCTGGGTGGCCAGGCGCGCGATCACCTCGTTGGCGTTCATGTTGGTGGAGGTGCCGCTGCCGGTCTGGAAGACGTCCACCACAAACTGCGAGTCATGCGCTCCTGCGATGACCTCCTCGGCCGAGGCGGCAATGGCCTCGGCGAGCTCCGGCGGGAGCTGGCCGAGCTGCCCATTCACGGTAGCTGCGGCGCTCTTGACCAGCCCCAGCGCCCGGATGAATGGGCGGGGAAAACGCAGCCGGCTGACGGGGAAGTTCTCCACTGCGCGCTGCGTCTGGGCGCCGTAGAGGGCCTCGGCAGGCACGCGGACTTCTCCCATGCTGTCGCGCTCGATTCTGAATTCTTGCCCCATGCTTTTGATCATACCGGTCGGCGACGGCGACGGCGTCAATGTCATAATGAAATCCGGCCAATCACTCAGTGAATCTATTCTTCTTGGAGGGATGAATGGAAAGAACGGGAGCAGTGACACTCAAGGGCAAGCCGCTGACGCTGGTTGGCCCGGAACTGAAGGTGGGCGACCGGGCGCCGGAGTTTGTCTGCGTTGACAACGATCTGAAGCCCGTGAACCTGGCGCAAACGGGCAAGGAGGTGCGGATCTTCAGCGTGGTGCCGTCGTTGGACACCCCGGTGTGCGACGCGCAGACCCGGCGCTTCAATGAGGAGGCTGCGAAGTTGCCAGGGGTGGAGATCTTTGCCATCAGCATGGATTTGCCGTTCGCCCAGCGGCGCTGGTGCGGCGCCTTCGGCATCGACCGGGTGAAGATGCTCTCCGATCACCGGGAGGCTTCTTTCGGGACGGCTTACGGCACCTTGATCAAGGAGCTGCGGCTGGAGAGCCGCTCCATCTTCGTGGTGGACCGGAATAACGTGATCCGGCACGTCGAGTACGTCAAGGAGGTCACCGACTTCCCGGACTACGAGGCGGCGCTGGCGGTAGCCCGGTCACTGACCGGGTAAACCGGGCCGTCTGCCCGGCTTGACATGGCCCTAAGCCTAACCCTATCATGAGTTTTGCCGTCGGGTGCCGATTGGAGGAGAGGTCGCGCAGACTGCCGTTCGATCAGCCGTCAGAGCCGTAGCCCGTTGGGGCGGCCAAGGAGGAGGGCTTGATTAAACTGGACATCATCAACGAGGTCGTCAATCGAACCGGGATTACCAAGACGAGGGCCGAGATGGGGGTGGAGACCGTCTTCGAGAGCATGAAGCGGGCTCTGAGACAAGGCGAGCGGATCGAGTTGAGGGGCTTCGGGATCTTCAACGTGCGGCCGCGCAAGACCGGCATCGGTCGGAACCCTCGCACCGGCGCGGAGGTCTCGATTCCCCCGGGCAAGGCGGTCCGTTTCAAGCCCGGCAAGGAGTTGCAGTCGCTTCAGTAGTCGATTCGTGTCATCCCAGGGATACTCTCCGGTCCCTTGCCCGCCCGAGCCGACCAACGGGAGGGGTCTCAGCGTCCGGCCGGTCGGCGGTCGCGTTCGGCGTGCGCGGCTTTGGCTGCATGGCCTGCTGCTGGTCCTGACGCTGTTGACTACCACCGCCATGGGGGCGCGCATGGCGGAGAACTTTCGACACAACCGGCCGACTTTCCAATTGGAGCACGACTTGGCGGCGCTGGCCGAGGTATGGTCGAACCCGTCGATCCTGCTGGCAGGCCTGCCCTTCTCGCTGTGCCTGATGGGGATTCTGCTGGCGCACGAGCTGGGCCATTACCTGAGCTGCCGGTATCACGGACTGGATGCCAGCCTGCCCTATTTCCTTCCGGCGCCTACCTTCATCGGGACATTCGGGGCGTTCATCCGCATTCGCTCGCCGATCCTCTCGCGGCGTATTCTCTTTGACGTGGGCGCCGCGGGACCGCTGGCGGGCTTTGTGCTGCTGCTGCCGGTGCTGGCCGTCGGTCTGGCTTGCTCGAAGGTGACGCCCGGCATTGCCCAGCGTGGCGACCTGGTGTTCGGCACTCCGCTGATGCTGCGGCTGCTGGAGCAAGCCGTTTTTCCCGGTGTTGCTGTCGCCGACATCTACCTGCACCCGGTGGCGCGGGCGGCCTGGGTGGGCTTGTTTGCCACCGCGCTCAACTTGCTGCCCATCGGGCAGTTGGACGGCGGGCACATTCTGTATTCTTTCGTGGGGACGCGGCACCGGCTGCTTTCCCGGCTGTTTGCGGCCGCGCTCATCCCCATGGGGTTCTTCTTCTGGTACGGCTGGCTGTTCTGGGCGGGCGCGCTTTTCTTCTTTGGGATGCGCCATCCGGCTATTCACGACTTCAGCGAGATCGACGCAGGGCGGCGCAAGCTGGGCTGGCTGGCGCTGGCGATTTTTCTGCTGTGCTTCACCCTGGCTCCGATTCAGGCGGGCGGGGAGCTGTAGCGGACGGCCATGAAGATCTCGGCAACCATCATTGCTTGCAACGAGGAGCGCCGGATTGCGCGGGTCATCGAGAGCCTGCGGTGCTGCGACGAGATCATCGTGGTGGACAGCGGCTCGGTGGACCGCACCATGGAGATCGCCAGCCAGCTCGGGGCGCGGGTGATCGAGAGTCCCTGGCAGGGCTACACGCGGCAGAAGAACTTGGCCGCCGAAAAGGCGGCTCACGACTGGATCCTTTCTCTCGACGCCGACGAGGCGCTCAGCGAGGCGCTGGAGGGGGAGATCTGGCGCCTGAAGAAGAGCGGCCCGGAGTTCGACGCTTACACCGTTCCGCGCATGGCGCAATACCTGGGCCGCTGGATTCTGCACTCCGGCTGGTATCCCGACCGCAAGGTCCGGCTGTATGACCGCCGCAAGGCGCGCTGGATCGGTGAGTTCGTGCACGAATCGGTCAAGGTGGACGGGCGGGTGGGGCAACTCCAGTTCAACCTGCTGCACTTCACCTGTGATTCGCTCTCCGAGCATCTGAAGTCCATGGACGGCTACACCACTCTGGCCGCGCAGGAACTGGTGGCCCGCCAACAGAAGATCGGCTGGCGAAGCCTCATCCTGGAGCCGCCCTGGACTTTCCTGCGCACTTATGTGTTTCAGCGCGGCTTCCAAGACGGATTCGAGGGCCTGATCATCGCCTACATGGCGGCCTGGTACACGTTTCTGAAGTACGCCAAGGCCAGGAACCTGAGCTGAGATGCGGGTGCTCCACATCGATGCCGGGCGCGAGCTGCGCGGTGGGCAATGGCAGGCGCTCTACCTGATGGAGGGCCTGGCGGCTGGGGGGCACACGGTGACGTTGCTGTCGCCGCCGGGGGCGCCCCTGTCTGAGCTGGCCCGGCGCCGGGGTTTGGATGTCCACGCCCTCGGGCTGGCGGCGGTGGCGCGGCTATCGCGGGAAGCGGAGATCACGCACGCCCACGACGCGCGGGCTCACACGCTGGCGGCCCTGGCGGCCGGCAGCCCGCTGGTGGTGGCGCGCCGGGTGGCCTTTCCCCCGCAAAGGAACCGGCTGTCGCGACGGAAGTATGCGCGCGCCAGGCAGTACATCGCCGTTTCGGAGCACGTCAAACGGGTCCTGGTGGCGGGCGGCGTCCCGGCGGAGAAGATCTCAGTGGTCTATGACGGCGTGCCGCTGCCGGCCCAGCCCGCCCAGGGAGAGTGGTTGCTGGCGCCTGCCACCGACGACCCTCGCAAGGGCAGGGCCCTGCTGGAGCGCGCGGCGGCGCTGGCGGGGATCGAAGTGCGTTTCTCTTCCAACTTGGCGGATGAGCTGTCCCGCGCGGCTGTGTTCGTCTACATCTCACAGTCCGAGGGGCTCGGCTCGGCAGTCTTGCTGGCCATGGCCCAGGGCGTGCCGGTGGTGGCCAGCCGGGTGGGCGGGCTCGAGGAGATTATCGAGGACGGCCGCTCGGGTCTGCTGGTGGAGAACACGCCTGAGGCGATCGCCGCCGCCTTGAGACGCCTGCTGGAGGACCGGGCCTGGGCCCGGGATCTGGCGGCCTGTGCGCGGCGGCGAGTCCAGGAGCGATTCTCCGCGGAAACCATGACGCGGAATACACTGGAAGTCTACAAGCGGGTGCTCACATGCTCCTAGAGGCGCTGTTGGCGATGGTGGTGGGGCTGGTGTTAGGCAGCTTCCTGAACGTGTGCATCTACCGGTGGCCGCGCGATCTGTCGGTGATCCGGCCGCGCTCGCACTGCCCGGCGTGCCAGCATCCGCTGGCCTGGTACGACAACGTGCCTCTGGTCAGCTACGTCCTGCTGCTGGGGCGCTGCCGCCACTGCCGCGCGCCGATATCGGTGCGTTATCCCCTGGTGGAGCTGCTCACCGGCGGGTTGTTCTTCGCCATCGTGCTGACGCGCGGCCTGAACCTGGGGGCGTTCAGGGGGTGCCTGTTCAGCGGGCTGCTGGTCGGGTTGATCTTCTCCGACCTGGAGCAGCAGATACTGCCGGACGAGCTGACTCTCACCGGCCTGGCGGCGGGCCTGGTGCTGGCGGCGGTGGCGCCTCCCGAGGAGGGCATTGTGGCCTGGCTGCTGCCGGCGGCGTGGGGACCGGGCCAAAGGGCGGTAGTCGAGGCGGCGGTCAGCGCCGTTTTCTCGAGCGGGCTGTTGTGGTGGATTGGCCTGGTCTACAAGCTGGTGCGGCGCCGGGAGGGGCTGGGATTCGGAGACGTCAAGCTGGTGGCGATGATCGGGGCTTTTCTGGGGCTTCAGGCGACCCTGTTGACGGTGGTGTTGGGATCCCTGCTGGGATCCGTGTTCGGGGTGGCCTACACCGTGGTGAAGCGCAAGCCGGTGCTGACGCAGGAGTTGCCCTTCGGCGCGTTTCTGGGCGTGGCGGCTTTGGCCGCCGCGTTCCTTCGTCAGTGAGAAGCAGTGTAGGATAGGGTTTTGTTCACCCGATGCAGGCTTTACTGGATGTTTTGAACCCGGCGGGTCCCGAATGGGAACTGGCGCACGCGCTTGACCCGGAGCGGCTGCCCGTGCACCTGGCGATCATCATGGACGGCAACGGTCGCTGGGCCCGGCGGCGCCACCTGCCGCGCGTGGCCGGGCACGAGGCCGGCATGGAGCCGGTGCGTGTTACCGTGGAGACCTGCGCGCGCCTGGGCGTCAAGATACTGACCCTGTACGCTTTTTCCACCGAGAACTGGAAGCGCCCGCCGAGCGAGGTGGAGACCCTGTGGCGCCTGCTGCGGAAGTATCTTCGCCGGGAGTTGCCGCGCTTGCTGGAGAACGACGTCCGGCTGCGGGTCATCGGCCGCTTGGAGGGGGTGCCCGCCGTGGTGCGCCGCGACCTGCTGGAAGCGGTGGAGGCCAGCGCGCCGAACCGGGGCCTGTTGCTCAACGTGGCCATCAACTATAGCGGGCGGGCCGAGCTAGTCGATGCCGTGGCGGCGCTCGTCGAAGAAGCCCGGGCCCAGAAACGGCTCGCCACACTGGACATCAGCGAAGAGGCCATCGCCGCTCACCTTTACACCGCCGGGCTGCCCGATCCTGACCTGCTGATCCGCACCTCCGGCGAGATGCGCATCAGCAATTTCCTCCTCTGGCAGATCGCTTACACGGAACTGTACGTCACCGAGACCCTGTGGCCGGACTTCACCCGGACGGAGTTGCTGCGCGCCATCCTGGAATATCAGCGCCGCGACCGCCGGTACGGCGGCCTGAGTCCGGGTGCCGGGTTGCGGCCTGCGGAGGAGCCTGTCATCGCCGCACTCGGCGCTCCCGCGCAATGAAGCGGCTCATTACCGGGCTGATCCTGGCCCCGCTGATCAGCGCCGTGGTTCTGTGGGGACCGGACTACCTGTTCCTGGGGGTGCTGGTGGCGGTGGCGCTCCTGTGTTTCCACGAGTACTCCGGGCTGGTGGCCGCCTGCGGGGTGGGGCGGCCCGGGCTGCTGGGCTACGCCGCCGGTCTGCTCCTGTTGGTTTTTCCGCAGGAGCCGTTCCTGCTGCTGACGCTCACAGCGCTGCTGGCGCTGGCTCGGGCCCTGGGCGCGCCGAACCTGGCCAGCGGCCTGCCCCGCGCCGGCGCGCTGACGGTGGGCGTAGTTTACGTCTTCGGAGCCTTGCGGTTCGCGGTGCTGTTGCGAGCACGCAGTTCCTACTGGCTGTTCTTCGCGCTGGCCCTGAGCTGGGTCGGCGACACCGGCGCCTACTACGTGGGCAAGGCTGTGGGGCGGCACAAGCTGGCGCCGCGTATCAGCCCGGCGAAAACCTGGGAAGGCGCTGTAGCCTCGGTCGTGTTTTCGCTGGCTTTCGGCTGGGCCTACCTGGCGTGGCTGATGCCGCAGGTGCCGCTGGCGGAGAGCCTGGGGTTGTCGCTGGCGGTGAACCTGGCCGGGCAGGTGGGCGACCTGGCCGAGTCGGCGCTCAAGCGTGGCGCGGGGGTCAAGGACAGCGGCAACCTGCTGCCCGGCCACGGCGGCGGGCTGGACCGCTTGGACGCCAACCTGTTCACCGTTCCCGTCACCTACGGCCTGCTCACCCTGCTGGGGCGGTAGAATGTGACTGTATGGGCAGCACGGCCACCTTGGTTTCCGTCGAGGAGTACCTGCGCACCAGCTTTCAGGACGGGGACCGCGAGTACGTGGATGGGCGGATTGTTGAACGCCATATCGGGGAGAGGGATCACAGCCGGACACTCGGCGAGGTGCTCTGTGCGTTGCACGACCCAACGCGGGCGCTTGCCTTTCCGAGTCAACGCATTCGCGTGTCGCCCACCCGCGTTCGCGTCCCCGACGTCTGCGTCTACCTCGGTGCTGAGCCCGATGAAGAGGTCTTCAACACGCCGCCTTTCCTGGTGGCCGAGATCCTCTCGCCGGATGACCGGGCCAGCAGTGTGCAGGAGAAGATCGACGACTACCTGAGGTTCGGCGTGCGCTTCGTCTGGGTGATCGACCCGCGCCTTCAGCGGGGCTGGGTACACACCGCCGAGGGCAGCCGGGAAGCGAAAGACGGCGTGCTGCGCACGGCAGACCCGGAGATCGCCTTGCCGCTGGCTCAGTTGTTCAATCCCCCTACTTCTTGAGCCGCAGCAAACCCGCTTTCACCGCGCCTTCCAGCGTCTCCTCGACCGTCTTGGCGGTTACCGTGCCGTAGTACCACTCGCCGGCGGCCTGGGCCGGATCTGGGGAAGGGGCTGGTGAAAGGGTCTGGAAAGTGCTTGCTGCGGGCAAAAACGTTGGGCTATACTAGTAGCAGACTCATCTACCACGTGTAGAAGGAGATCGATCGCCGTCCTTCGGGGCGGCGGTTGCTTTTTAGGCCTCCCGATTCGCGTACCTCCTGCGCATGGCACGCCGCTGGGACGGGCCGTCGAGGAGGTAGGCAGTGACGAGGAAGAATCGCCGGGGAGACCTCTCCGGTTGCGGTTCGAGCACCACCACGTAGTCCAGGTCCTCCAACCAGAGGTACAGCCGCCGCTGGCCTCGCTGCCGGTACACCCAGCGCTTCACTTCCGGGCTGGCTGCGTTCCGGATCACAGCAGCGCACCAGGGGAGCCGTTCCGCCCGCCGGGGATCGAAGAGCCTCTGGCGTGTGACGGGATCAATGCGCGTGATCAGGTGCCAGAAGGACTCTGGGTGGCCCTTCTCGGAGGGCCGGGCGTCCCACAACACCCGCAGCCCGTCCAGGGTGGGCCTGAGGTCCTTGAAGTCCCGGCAGAAGACTTCGTGCAGGTGTGCCAGGACCATCCGCCACTCGCCGTTCGTGTCCACTGTCCCCGGCAGCCACGGGGGTGTCACGGATTACTCTCCCGGGCCTGCCATCGAAACAGATTGACCTTCTCCTCGCGCAGGAGGGTGGTCCTGGTCAACTGGTAGCCCGACCGCTGACGCATCCGGCTGACGAGCTGCTGTTTGGCGCTGCTGCCACTCAGGTCTCGGTTGACGTAGGAGACAATTCCCACCAGGAGGTCGCAAAGCTGTAGCAACTCGACCTCGTGCGAGTGCACGCTCTGGATAGATTGCACAATGCTCCGGGAGAAGTCGTACAGGTTGTTGGTCAGGACTTCCCGCAACCAGTGCACCTTGCGGGAGGAGCGTGTGTCCTTGATGTCCAGGAACACGCGGTAGCGGCCGTCCGGGTGCAGGATGACCTTCAGCAGGTCGAAGTACATCTTGTAATACCAGTCATCGTGTGTCTGCCCGAAGGCTTCGTGCTGGAGCTGGGACTTGTCCGGCACGATGAGCGCCCGGAAGTGCAGGTCGGGGTCGTCGAAGAAGCAGTCGAGCAGATCCAGGTAGAAGGGCATCTTCGCTGGCGAGACTTTGGTCCACTTCACTTCGAAACGTGGGTTCAGTTGGTGCCGGCTCTTGATCTGGCGGAGCCGCACGAAGACCTCACGGGTCTTTTCGCCCGGACACCACAAGGCACCCAGCACCATGGCGCTCTGCCGGTCGTGCTCAAGGTGGCAGCTTTCGTCGCAGTAGATGTTGTAGACTTGTCCCATACGTACGGCGATTCCCCTTACTTCACAACGATAGCACCGCCCGTGGGGTTGAGAGCAACACCGCCGGATCTACGGGGCCATTTCCGTGAGATGCCTCTACTGGTAAAGAAAGAATTGCTCTTCCGCGGCCATATCGAGCGGGGGCCCCCAGCGTTTTTGCTTCTGATCATCGGGGAGGTTCCAGAACTGATGGGTTCGGCCATCGTCCGTGAAGATTTCAAGAAGAGAGCGGTTCCGAAGGACGTGTGAATAGACGCGCTTCGCCAACGTTTCGACCTGGAACTCGCGAAGGCAGCCGATCCGGTCGTGATCTCCAGGCGAATATGCCGTGAGCGCGCCTGTGTAGTCATTCATGTGCTCGGCGCAACTGCGAAGGTCATATACTTCCTCCAGGAGTTTGCGCTTGTCCGGGCCGGCTCCCAAGAAGAGTTGACCGCGGCGGGCAAACTGTGCCCGACTCCTGCCGATAGGGGGAATCATGAGCGCGTCCAGCGACCTGGTAAACTGGTGCAACCTGTCGAGGACCTGCTCGGCCAGCAGGCCTCTGATCCAGGCATTGACGCCGCGTCTGAATCGTGGGTAATTGCCAGGCTGATCCAACACCTCCTTGAGTGCCAGTGCAGCAGCCCCGGCTAGCGGGACTTCTTCGAGCTTGATGCACCTGAAAGAGTTTGGGCAGTTGTAATGAGTGTGCAGAGTCTCTAGTTCTCGAATGACCGTCTTTCCCTGGCTCGCAGAAGCGGCCACAACAACTGCTCTCCCTTCGCATCGGAGATCGTGCATCAGCAAGCTGTACATTAAGGCCAGCACAGCCTGCTCCAGGTTCTGCTTTTGGATGTTGCTCGCGGACGGAACCCGGAACGGCGCTCTTGCCACCAAGAAGAGCCGACTATCGTCGAATCGCTCAGCAAGAAACTGCCCTAGTTGCTGCCGCCACCAGTCGTCAATAGTGACGGGCGCTTCTGCACTTATTGTGAGACTGTCGTCGATGTCCAGCGGTAGTCCGGAATAGTCTGCCAGCCCACCGGGCATCGCAATACACGCGAACTCTTCGTGCTTGGTGTTTTCAGGGAGCATGCCCCCATCGTACCACGCTTGCTAGGTGGATGCCCTCGAGGGCAACCTGTTCACCGTTCCGGTGACTTACGGCCTGCTCAACCTGCTGGGGCGGTAGCTGGGCGGTGAAAAGGTCCTTCCGGGCTCCCGGCGGGACAAGCTAAAGCACAATGTCACTTAGTTTTCCCACCACCGCATATTTGGGCCCCCTGTGGGGCGGCTCCCCGAGCCGCCGCCGGCCCCCTGGCCAGCGTTTTCCGGCCCCGCAGGGAGCCGACCAGGGGGTCGGCTCGCAGGCCTGGAGGCCCGCCCCAGTGTGCCCAGCATGGGCTGATTCTATGAAGTTGAAACGTACTTCACGGAGCCGGTGGTTGGCAACCGTAGCCGAACCGCAAGGCGTAAGCCGCGAGGCGAAGCTGAAAGAAGCGGTAGGCAAAACCTCGACCGGACGAACAGGAAGCGGCAGAGAGGCCGGGCGTGGGCGGCGAGCTGGCTGGGAACAGCGAAGCCCGAAGACCACCCAGACACGTCAGGTAGAGCCGCCCGGCGCGAGGGGACAGAATCAGCGCCTTACCTGGGGAGATCTCTTCCCTGAGAGGGGAGGAGAAGTCAGCAGAGGCCGTAGTAGCGAAGAAGGCGGTGTAATGCTGCTGGAGCGAAGGGCCGAAGGAGCAGCACAGAGCATCAGGAAGGCCTGGAACCCAAAGGGCCGCAGGGATCTGGAGGTGGTGGGCACCACAACTACGGTGGTCTCCCGCCACGCAGGGACCCGCCTCGGCGGTGGAGCCGCCCCAAGCGGGTGTCGGCGATTCCCGAGTGCTCGCAGGTTCTGCGGACTTTCTGCAAGCAGGCACTGTGGGACGGTTCTGAGAACCGCTGCTCCAACCGTCGTATCCGGAAAACCGGACGTACGGTGGTGTGGGAGGGTGCCGGGGCGCAATCCCCGGCACCCGACCCGATCTCCGGTCCGGGCAGATGACACCACCGCTGGGGTGAGATCATAGTCCTCTGGACTGGAGCACGTCGTGGGTGAGCGGGTCCGCATCGAGTTGCAGCCGTCGGGAACGGCCTTTGAGGTCGAGCGCGGCACGCCCCTCAAAGAGGTTCTGTTCGCCTACGGCGTCGAGTTCCCCTGCGGGGGACGCGGGCGTTGCCGGCGTTGCCGGGTCAAGGTGCTGGCGGGCCAGGCGCCGCCGACCGCCGCCGAGCAGCGGCTGCTCAGTTCCGAGGAACTCGCGCACGGGTGGCGCCTGGCTTGTCACGCCGCCGCGGACGCCGATCTGAGGCTGGAAGTCGCCCAGTGGGGGGCGCCCGTCCTGGCGGACGAATCCGCCTTCGAGTTCGTGCCGGGCGAGGGCCTGGGCATGGCCGTGGATTTGGGCACCACGACGCTGGTGGCCCAGTTGCTCGATCTGGCGACCGGGCGGGTCCTCGGCGTACGCACCGGACTGAACCCGCAGGCCGGCTACGGCGCCGACATTATGAGCCGGATCGAGTTCGCGCTGAGTGCGGCAGGGCAGAGCAAGCTGGAGCGGCTGATCCGCGCCGGCGTGGGCCGCTTGGTCCAGGACCTGTTGCCCGCGGCCCCGGCGGCGATCCGCAAGGTGGTCGTTGTCGGCAATACGGTGATGCACCACTTCTTCTGCGGCCTTGACGTGGAGCCGCTGTCGCACGTTCCCTTCGAGACGCCGGAAAACGGACTCAAGACGTTCCGTGCTGCGGAGCTGGGCTGGGACGTGCCTGGCGATCCGGTGGTCGAGTTCCTGCCGTGCCTGGGCAGCTTCGTGGGCAGCGACATT